>Ga0208719_1000782_pt1 | contig 10002 bp, 9 predicted proteins | sample LakMenEpi30Jul09_FD_150747 | JGI IMG/M metagenome (GOLD analysis project Ga0208719, IMG submission 150747) | Freshwater microbial communities from Lake Mendota, WI - 30JUL2009 deep hole epilimnion (SPAdes) | ecosystem: Environmental > Aquatic > Freshwater > Lake > Epilimnion/Euphotic zone ... | reverse complement strand
CGGCAAGCCCGGCGCAACTCCCGCGGCGAAAGCGCGCGCATGGCCGGCGACCGTCGAGGTTCCGCCGAATTCCATCGAGATCACGCTCGGAGAACAGGACGCCGCGAAGCGCCGCTACGTTTACAAGTCGCAGTCGTTTGAATTCGTCTCGCAGGACAAGCTCGCGGGCAGCGTGATGAAGGAGATCGCGCGCACCTTCGAGGCCACGCGCGCGCTCGTCTCCTCGCTGCCGTGGGGCATCGCGCCGACGCCGCCGGCGGATCTCGGCTTCTATCAGGCGAAGCTTTTCGTGACGCGCGAGGATTACTTCGCCGACGGCGGGCCGGTGAATTCCGGCGGCGTTTATTTTTCAAAGGATCGCATTTTCCGAATCCCGTTCCTGAGTCTCGGGCTGCAATTGCAGGGAAAGACTTGGTTCAAAAAGGCGGACTACCGCGGCGACACGCTCGTGCATGAGGTGACGCACCAGATGATGCACGACTTCCTGCCCTTCCTGCCGAAGTGGTTCATCGAGGGCTCGGCGGAATACACCGAGAGCCTGCCTTACAACGCGGGCCGCTTCCTCGCCGGTTCGCACGCGCGCGGCGTGAAGGAATACATCGCGAAGGCCACGTCGCACCGCACGCTCACCTCGGAGTTCCGCCCGTTCGGCGAGCACATCGCGATGAAGCGCGACAACTGGGAAAGCCTCTCGGCAAATTCGCACTCGCAGCACCTGCTGTATTTCCAGTCCTACTTGCTCGTCTATTTTTTCTGCCACCTCGACGGGGACGGAAAAGGCACGCGCCTCATGAAATATCTCGATGCGATCGCCGAGGCGCGCGACGAGTGGGACAAGTTCTTCAAGAATCCGCTCGTGAAGATGGACAAGGACGGGAGCTACTCATGGCCGCGCAACATCCCCCTCCCGGCAGCCAAGCGTGACGAGGCTTTCGGCATTGAAAAACTGAGCATCCTTTTCGACGGACGCGACGCGGCGACGCTCGAAAAGGAGATCCGAGAAGGCTTCAAAAAAATCGGCATCAAGCTGTAGAAACCGCTGAATGAAGCGGATCACAGGCGTCCCGCCTGTGAAGGCAGGCAGTCCGTCCCGGCTGCCCCTCTGCGCGCCACAGCACGCGGGACGCCCGCCGGCCATCACAGCCGGGACGGCTGTGATCCGCACGTCGTGTTCTAAGCTTTCCATCCGCGCCGGATGATGATGCTTTGCGAATTCATCTCCACACCAACCCATGACTTATCCACGCAACTCCCGTCGTTCTTTCATTAAGGGCATCGGCGCCATCACGGCATCCGGCATGTTCCCAAATCTCCTCCTCGCGCAGGGCGCGTTGAAGAAGGTCGCCATCGCAGGCATCGGCGTTGACGGCAAGGGCGAGTCGGACCTCTCGGGCGTCGCGGCGAACAACGAAATCGTCGCCCTTTGCGATGTGGATCGCACGCGCCTCGCGAAGTCCGCAGCGAAATATCCGAACGCGAAACTTTTCACCGACTTCCGCAAGATGTTCGACGAGGTGAAGGGCATTGACGCCGTCACCATCAGCACGCCGGATCACGCGCACTACCCCGCCGCGATGCACGCGCTGCACCACGGCAAGCATGTCTTCATCCAGAAGCCGCTCACGAACACGCTCTGGGAAAACCGCCAGCTTCATCTCGGCGCGCGCAAGAAGGGCGTCATCACGCAGATGGGCAACCAGGGTCACACTTACGAAGACAACCGCACCGTGGCCGAGTGGATCGCCGCGGGCGCGATCGGCAAGGTGAAGGAAGTCCACGTGTGGACGAACCGCCCGATCTGGCCGCAGGGCAAGAGCGCCATCATCAAGCCCGAGCCCGCGCCCGAGTCGCTCGACTGGGAGCACTGGCTCGCCGCCACGCCCGACGCACCGTACTCGTCCACGATCCATCCTTTCAAATGGCGCGGCTTCCTCGAATACGGCGCCGGTGCATTCGGCGACATGGGCTGCCATCTGCTCGACGCCCCGTGTGTCGCGCTCGGCCTCGTCACCCCGCACCACGTCACCGCCTCGCAGGTGGATGATCTCACGGACATCGCATGGCCGACCGGCTCGATCGTGAAGATGGAATTCAACAGCGCGAAATATGGCGAGGTCGCGCTCACTTGGTACGAGGGCAAGAAGCCCGATGGCACGCCGTATCTGCCCGAGTTTCCGAGCGGCGTGAACATGAACGAGGCATTCGCCTACAAGGACGCGAAGAAGAACGGCCAGGTGACACCCGGCGGCTGGTTCATCGTCGGCACCGAGGGCGTGATTTTGAACAAGAGCGACCAGGCGAAGGATCCGCAGCTCTGGCCCGAGAAGCGCCGCGACGAATTCCTCGCGAAGCCGCCGGCGAAGAGCCTGCCCCGCAGCCGCACTCCCGGCAATCCGCAGCAGGAATGGACGGAGTGCATCAAGGCCGGGAAGGAAGATCCGTGGATGGGCCACTTCGACTACTCCGTGCCGCTCACGGAGGTCACGCTCATCGGCGGCCTCGCGATGCACTTCCCCGGCAAGCGCCTCGAGTGGGATTCAAAGTCGCTCAAGGTCGGCAACAACGAGGCGGCAAACGCATTCATCAAGCGCAAGCAGTACCGCAGCGGCTGGGAGTACAGCGCCGACAGCATCTGATCGCAGCCGCGCCGCACGCGGTGCAGCATCCACTTCACGGCATCCTTCGCACTGCGGAGGATGCCGTTGCTGCGTACGGCCGGGCGGGCCGCGCCGTTGGCGCACCGGCCTGTTTGTCTCGCATCGAATTTCGCGCGGCGCATCTGCGTGGTTGAATCGCGCGGCGCGTCCGCTTTTATCGGCCCGTGCAGTTCAAGGATTACTACTCAGTGCTCGGCGTCCCGAAGACAGCGACGCAGGACGAAATTCGCAAGGCGTTCCGCAAGCTCGCGCGGCAGCATCACCCCGACGTGGCGAAGGACAAGAAGACCGCCGAATCGAAATTCAAGGAGATCAACGAGGCCAACGAGGTGCTCAGCGATCCGGAAAAGCGGAAGCGCTACGACGAGCTCGGCGCGGACTGGAACAGCCCCGGACGGCAGGGTCCGCCGCCGGGCTGGCAGCAGGGCGGCGGGATGGATTTCGGGGGCGGCGGCGGCGGCTCATTCAGCGATTTCTTCGAGACGTTCTTCCGCGGCGGCGGTGGGAAAAAACGCAAGGCGGGCTTCGGCTCGTTCGCGCAACGCGGCAATGATGTGGAGCTGGAGCTGCCCGTCCACATCGAGGAAGCGCTGCACGGCGGGCGCAAGGCATTCAATCTCGACCGCAGCGGCCGCGCGGAGACTGTGACGGTGAACATCCCGCGCGGCGTCCGCGCCGGGCAGAAGATCCGGCTCGCGGGCGGCGGTGCGGACGGCATCGGCGGCGGCGAACGCGGCGACCTCTACCTGGTCGTGAAACTAGCGCCGCATGTGGACTACCGCGCCGACGGCTTCGATCTCATCCGCGCGGTGCCGGTGCCTGTGTGGGCCGCCGTGCTCGGCGGCGATGTCGAGGTGCCGACGCCGGATGGCACGGTGAAGATGAAGATTCCAGCGGGCACGCAGCCGGGGCAGAAATTCCGCCTCAAAGGCCGCGGCCTGCCGTCGGGAAAAGACACGCGCGGCGATTTTTTTGCGGAGGCAAAAGTGCTGCTGCCGACAAGCCTCGACGAGAAAGAGCGCGCACTGTGGGAACAGCTCGCGGGGCGGAGCTGAGGAGCAGCCTTCCGTCTTCCGCCGCGCCCCTCACTTGCCGATCGGTCGGCTGCGGCCCTTCACCGACATGTTCACCGGCGGCTGCGGGACGGTCGAAGGCTGCCCGAACATCGGAGCCGGCATGGAGCTGATGCCGGGGCGCGGGATCGGATTCGTCGGCACGACCGGCTGCGACGCGCGCACCGCATTGAACTGCATGGGCATCGGCATCGGCGGTGCGCCGGGTTTCTGAATCTGGCCGGGCATTCCGGCAGGCCCGCGTCTGGCATTCGGCGCGGCCTGCGGGGCATTGATGGTGTTCTCCTGGAACCCGATCTCGCCGGTGTCCGGCCCCTTTTCGAGCACCACTCTTGTTTCGCGGAAATTGCTGCCGAACCGCACAAGCTTCACGACGATTCCGTCTTCGCCCGGCTCGTTCGCGATGAACGGCTTCATCGCATGATTATCGCTCAGGCTCTGGATGAGCACGTAGTCCTTGCCGTCCGCCTTGCCGACGCCGCGCAGGTAGAGATTTTGAAAAGGATTCACCTTCGGCGCTTCCGGCTTGGCGTCCTTCGTCTCAAGGATGAACGGGCTCTTCGCGATCGTCTTCACATAGCGATCCTTCGGGAAGGACTGCGGCAGGAGATCGTCGGCGCCGGCTGCTGCGCCGAGGAGGAGGAGAATGGCGAGGGGCTTCATGGCGATTATTGGAAAGACTCGCACGCGGCAGTGCGATGGGCAAGCGCGGCGGCCTATGCGAGACCCTCGCGGAGTTCGCCGAGGGTGATGCGGGCGGCAACTTCGTCGAACAGGATCACGGCTTCCGCACCCGCGTAGTCCTCGCGCACGAAGCCCTGCCCGGTGCGCCGCCAGACGGTGGCGGCGGGGCGATCCTGTTCGATGAGGACGTAGGCGTTCAGCGTCGGAATCGCGAGATAGGCGCCGCGCTTTTCCTGTTCGTCAATGCGCCGCGTGCTCTCGCTCACGACCTCGAAGACGATGATGGGTTCGTCCTGAAAATGATCGCCGGGCGGATTCGGGCGGCAGACGACTTGCGCATCAGGATAGTAAAAGCGCGTCTGATCGGCGAGACGGATGCGCAGCTTCATGTCAGAGTTCAGCGGGCGGCAGCAATGACCGCGCAGTTGCGCATGCAGAAGCCCCAGCAGATTTGTTGCTATCGCACTGTGGTCGAAAGTTCCTCCGGCCATCGCATAGACGACTCCGGCGAGATACTCATGCCTTTGATCCGCATGCTCCTCACCGGCGAGATAATCCTCGACGGAAAGCAGATGGTTCGCAGCGAGTTCAGCAGTCATGCGCGGATGATAGCGCGCCGCTTGCAGCTAGTAAACTCCTTCGACGATCGTCTTCTCCATCGCGCCGAACGGGCGCACTTCGGCGACGCCGTCCCATGCGTAGGGCGCGCGCGGTTTGCGGCGGAGCGCCTCGTCGCGCTCGAGGAAGCGCGGCATGAAGAATTCCTTCGTCATCGTGGTCAGCTCGACGCGGCCCCATGTGTCGTAGTCCACGGTCTTTTCCGTGTTGTTCGGGTCCACGACGCGCAGCACGGCGCGCGGTTGCGGGGCGTAGTAGGTGATGGAGAAATTGTCCTCCTTCGTGAGCGGCACGCTGGCGGCGAGGCCCATGAGCGTGTTGCCGTAGGTGGGGTAGAAGCCGACGCGATTTTCCAGCACTTCCTCGACGATGAAGCGCACGTATTGCGGGAGCATCGTGGTGCCGCCGCAGAAGCAGCCGCGGATGCCAGCCTCGAAGATATCCACCTTTTCCGCGAGCGCCTCGAGGAGCTTCGGCGTGGTGAAGAGGCCGCTCACTTTCCGGTGCTGCAAAATCATCGCCGCCTGATCCACGACGTGCGCCATGTACTGCTTCGCCACGTCGAACTGCTTGTTCGTGATCAGCTTCTTCACGAAGCGCGGATCGAGATCAATAAAGTAGCACGACGAGCCGCGCACATGCGCGAGATGCTCGATGGCGAGACGCAGACGCCGCGGACCGGTCGGCCCCATCATCAGCCACGCGCCGCCGCGCGGGAAATGCTCGTCGGAAATTTTCTCGGAAAACTCGGAGTAGTCCGTCTTGTAGTCCTCCCAGCCGATGCGTTGCTTGGGCATGCCGGTGGTGCCGCCGGTCTCGAAAATGTTGAAAGGTTTGCCTTTGAATTTCGCAGGAACCCAGACTTCGGGCTGGAGGTCGCGCAGCCATTCGTCCTGGAAATGCGGGAACTTCACCATGTCGGCGAAGCTCTTGATCTCCTTGCGCGGGTCGAAGTTCTTCGACGCCCATTCGAGCCAGAACGGGCAGCCGGTCTCCGGCGAAAAATGCCACGCGAGGATTTCCTGGAGATGGGTTTCGAGGGTTGCTTGGGCTTGTTCGGGTGTTTGCTGGGTCATGGTGCGTTTTAGGTGAACCGCGAAGAAGCGAAGGAGCGAAGTTGCAATCGTCTGACTTCTTCGCCGCTTCGCTGCTTCGCGGTTAAATTCATTCGGTTATTTCTGCTTTAGGTTCGGGAAGAAAAAATCCGACTAGGAAGGCGATCACGGCCATCGCGGTGGCGATGTAGCCCGCGGCGAGTGCGATGTGCGCCGGCTTCACGAGCTGCGCGCCGCCCGCGATGAGCGGGGCGAGCCATGCGGTGTTCACGAAGGCCATGCTGGTGCCGATCATGCGTCCGCCGACATTCGTGGCGAAACTGCCGCCGGTGCCCCGCAGATGGATTGGGAAAACCTTTGGCAGGTATTCTCCGAAGTAGCTGAATTGCGCGACGGTGAGCAGGCCGCAGACGAAATAACTCCACAGGAAAAGCTCCCCGCCTTTCTCGAAGAATATGAAGTACGTGAGCGGCAGCACCGCGAGCGCGGGCACTTGGAAGACCTTCAGCAGCTTCACACGGCTGATGCCGATGATGAGCAGGATCGCGAGCAGGATTCGCCCGACGAGCCCGCCCATTTCCTGACGGAACTGCACGGTGTCGGCCATCTTCTTCACCTTCTCATTGGCGGGCTTCTGCTTGCCGAAGTTCTCTTTGATCTTCCCGACGATTGCCTTGCGCTCCGGCGAAGCTGCGGCTGCGGCGCCGAGCTTCTGGTCGAGGTCGTTGAGTTCCTTGTTCAGCGCATCCGCTTCCTTGCGCAGCGGCACGAGCGTCTTTGCCTGATCCTTCAGCTCCGGCAGGCCGGGCGTGACGCGGGCGACGGTGACTTGCAGCGCGCCGAATGCGATGCCGTACGCGCACGCAGAAAGGATGGCCGTGACGACCGTGACGCGGCGCAGTTCCGGAGCGAAGATCGCGGCGAAACTCGGACGTTTCAGAGAACCGGCGGCGCGGCGATCTTTCCACACCTGGCTCTCGGGGACGAATGGCAGCAGCAGGGCGATCGGGATGGCCGGGAGGATGCCGGTCATCAGCAGATAGCGCCACGAGCCGGGATCGGTCGCGCCGAGGCTGAGCGGAAGGCCCATGTGCGGGAGATCCTTGCCGTGCGAGGAAATCCAGATGCTCACCACAGTGACCGCGACACCGCCGAGCGATGCAAAGGCCTGGGTGATGCCGAGCCAGCGTTCCCTTTGTTTCTTATCGGGGAAGACTTCGGCAAGCCATGTGATCGCCGCGACGAATTCCACGCACACGCCGATGAAGGTCGCGCTGCGGAAAAAGATGAACGTCGGCAGCGTGGTCGCGTATGCCGCGCAGAATGGCGACAGCGAGTACATGAAGATGCTCGCCGCCATGACCCTCTTGCGCCCGAATCTGTCCACCAGCCAGCCGCCGCACAGGCCGAATACGCCGCCGCACAGCGCGGCAATCCACAGCAGCCGCCCGACCCAGTCCGTCACGAGCGAGTTGTTGAGCGGCACATTCAGCAGCTCCGCGATTGCCGGCGCGGCGACCAGCGGGGTCATCAGCAGCTCGTAGGTGTCGAAGAGAAACCCGATCGAGGCGATGATGATGATGAGCCACTGCGTGGTCGTGAACCGCGGGGAGGTGGTGTTAGCCATGACGGTGCGTCGCTGCCTGCGCGGCTACTTCTGCTTCTCCTCCGGCTTCGCGCCCTCGGAGATGGCGAAGAGGTGCGTCTGCGTGTTGATGAAGAGCGTGCCGTTTGCGACGACTGGCGTGGCGAGGATTGGCGCGCCCATGTTCACCTGGTTGAGGAGCTTTTTCTCCGCCTTCGCCTCGAAGACGTAGAGGTCGCCGTCCTCGTTGCCGATGAACACTTTTCCATCCGCGATCATCGGCGAGCCCCAGATGTGTGCCTGCGTGTCGTGCACCCAGAGCTGCTTGCCGGTCTTGGAATCGAGGCAATATACGAAGCCGCTGTAGTCGCCGATGTAGAGCAGATCGGTTGCAGGATCGATCGCGACGGTGCTGATGCTGCGCTTGATGTCGCGGAACTCCCACACGAGCGCGCCCTTGGTCTTGGTCGCGTCGCCCTTGAGCCCTTTCGGATCGATGCACACGAGCCGGCCGACACCCTCGCCGTGCTCAGGATCCTGTCCGCACGCGACGAAAATCTTGTCCTTGTACACGACCGGCGTGGCGATGATTTCGCTCGGGCCTTCGGGCGCGGGATACTTGTACGGCTTGCCGGTCTTGTCCTTCTTGTAGTCGTCGGGGACGACGTCGAATTTCCACACGGTCTTCATGAAGTTCGAGTCGCCTTCCTTCACGGGATTCGCGTCGAAGCCGTAGAGGAAGCCGTCGCCGCCGCCGAAATAGATCTGCCACTTGCCGTCCACTTTCCCCGCGCTCGGCGAGGTCCACTGGCCGTGGAAAATGTGCGGGCCGATCTTCGCGTCGTCCTCGCCGATGAGTGCGCCGGTCTTCTTGTCGAGCACGATGAAGCTCGGCGACTGCGGCGAGGGAATGTTCACGTGCGAATAGTCCTGGCCGTTGCTGGTGCAGACGTAGATCTTGTCCTCGAGCACGAGCGGCGAGCTGTTTGCCGCGTTGTGCGGATAGACGCCAAGCTCGTCCATCATGTCGTATTTCCAGAGGATGTCCGCGTCCTTCGCAGTGACTTCGACCTTCGGTTTTCCGGGGCCGACCATGTATTGCCCCTCGTCCTTGAAAGTGCCCTTGTTGCCGTTTTTCTGCCCGTCGGCATTCAGCGCGATGACCTCGCAGCGGCTCGTCACTGAGTAGAGCGTGTTGCCGTCCACAAACGGCGCGCTGAGGTAGCCGAGGTATTCCCAGTCGTTCACTTTTCCGCTCAGCAGCTTCGGCACGGTGAACTGCCAGATGAGGTCTCCCGCCTTTTCATCGAGGCAGAGCAGCACGGACTTGTCGTCCTTGAAGCGCGGGTCGCGCATCGCCGCGTTGTTTGTGCCGATGTAAACTTTGCCATACGCGACGACCGTGTTGCCGTAGGTCTGCGAGCCGAGCTTCGCGATCCAGCGCACGTTCTTCGTCTGCGCCATGTCAATCTCCTCGGAGTTCTTCTTGAACTGGATTTCAAATTTCCCCTGCTTGTTCGCCTCCTTCGGCCCGAAGACGGCGGGGATGCCCTTCGCGGTCGAATACATGTTGCGCCCCGGATCGCTGCCGCCCCACGCGGGCCAGTCGTCGGCGCGGAGCACAGAGGTGAATGCGATGCCGGCAAGTGCGGCGGCGGTGAATCGGGTCATCATAGTGGTGTTCATGGTAAAGTGGTGTGTCTTAATCTTATTCTTAATCTTATTCTTAATCGTAATCCTAATCCCTCTTCGCCCGCCCCTTGGTAGTGTATTTCACCGGCTTCCTGGCGACGGTCAAAAAATTTCCACCATCCGGTTTCTCATGCAGCCGAACCTCCGAGTTCGAGCGGATGAGCCCGACGAGCATCGAGACAATTTCCACGAGCATCACCTTTCCCGGCCCCACATCCGTCGCGCCTGCCTTCGACTTTGCAACAAGCACGTCGAGACACGCCGAGCATTCCAGTGCCGAGCCGCGGGCGTTATCGAAGAACCGGCACCGATCCGCGTCCGTGAATTTGCCATTCCCTTCCGCGATGTTCAGCGGAATCGAGGTTCCTGCACGATCGAGTTGGTCGCGGACTGAGAGGGCTTTCGGCAGGCGATCCAGCAGCGGTTCGGCCCATACGATGAACGCGAGGCTGCGCTGATAGACTTGCAGCCTTTCGTGATCGAGAACTCGGCGGGACATGGGCGCGGGATTAAGATTAGGATTAAGAATAAGATTAAGAATTGAAGTCAGACGGAAGTGCGGTGCGGCAGTGTGAACCCATCCGCCGCCGCTTTCTGAGCAAGCGCGAGCACGGTCGGTTTTGCGAGGGCGTAGGCGT
>Ga0208719_1000779_pt1 | contig 10017 bp, 6 predicted proteins | sample LakMenEpi30Jul09_FD_150747 | JGI IMG/M metagenome (GOLD analysis project Ga0208719, IMG submission 150747) | Freshwater microbial communities from Lake Mendota, WI - 30JUL2009 deep hole epilimnion (SPAdes) | ecosystem: Environmental > Aquatic > Freshwater > Lake > Epilimnion/Euphotic zone ... | reverse complement strand
CTGCCTCACCCAAGCGTTTCGAGATGGCCCGCGCCAAGGCGCTCGACCATCCGCTCGTCGTCGGCCAGTTGCTCTCGCCCGACGCCGAGACGCTCCTCCTCCTCATCACCTATGACTGGGCGCTCGTCCAAGACGAAGCCGATGTCACCGAGGCCCTCGTGGCGACGGCCGAAGCCGCGGCAGCCGATCATCCCGGAGTGCCGATCACCGTCGCCCTTACCGGGCCGGTGCCGATCCGGCTGGAGTGGGTGCGCAACCGCGACGCCAACGAGCGGCTCTTCCAAGTGGTCGGTTACGGCCTGATTCTCGCCCTCTCGGCAGTGCTGTTCCGCGGGCTGTCGGTCGTGCTCGTCACCGCCGCGGCCCCGGCGCTCGGTGTTTTCTGGACGCTCGGGATCGTTCGCGCCATCGGGCTCCAGGACAACCCCTTCAGCCACGTCATCCTCCCGGTGCTCCTGAGCCTCGTCGGCTTCGCCGACTCGGTCCACATGATGGTCGACATCCGTCGCGGCCTCGCCGCCGGGCTCGGGCCGCGCGAGGCGTGCCGACGGGCGCTCGGCACCGTGGGCGTCGCCTGCTTCCTGACGATGATCACGACCGCGATCGGCATGGCGTCGCTGTCGCTTGCACGCCACGAGGTCGTCCGCGACTTCGGTTGGTCGTGCGTCATCGGAGTGGCCTGCACCTGGGTGGCCGTGCTGACGGTGCTGCCGCTGTGCTGCGCGACTCCCTGGAGCCGGGTGCTCGCCCGTGGGGCCGGCCGCGAGGTGATCGGCGGCCAGCTCCACCGCGTCGCTCGGGGGATCGATTTCACGCTCCGCCACGCGGCGCTCACAAGCGCCCTGACGATCGGGCTGTTCGTCGCGCTCGGCGTGATCGCTTTGCGGCTCGAGCCCGATGACCGCAAGGCGAACATCCTTCCGCCGGGAAGCGCGGCGCAGCGGGCCCTCGACCACCTCGACGGGGCGATGGGAGGCCTCGACGTCTGCTCGGCCGATCTGCAGTGGACAGGCGAAGCAGCCCCGGAGGAGATCGCCGACATTCTCGGGGAGATCGACGGGATTCTCACCGCGGAGCCGCTCCTCGGCCATCCGCTCTCCGTCTGTCGCCTCATCGACAGCCTCCCCGGCGAGGGAGCCGCCCGTGAGCGGATGGATCTCCTCGACCTCCTGCCGCCGCCCCTCAAGGAGAGCCTCTACGATCCGGTGAAGCGGACGGCCCGGGTGACGTTCCGCGTCCCCGACCGGGGAACGGTCGCCTGCAAGCCGACGTTCGAGCGGGTGGAGGAGAAGCTCGAAGGGATCGAGCGCGCGCACCCCGGCTTCGAGATCACGCTCTCCGGCGAGCCGATCGTGCGGTGGCGCGATCTCTATCAGGTGGTGATGGACCTCGCCCGCAGCCTCGGCACGGCGGCGATCGAGATCCTCGTCGTCATGGTCGTGGCATTCCGCTCGCTGCGGCTGGGCCTGATCGCCATTATCCCCAACATGCTCCCGCTGGCGGCGGCCGCCGGATGGATGGTGGCGACGGGGCAGCCGCTCGACATCGTCTCGGTGTGTGCCCTGACGATCTGCCTGGGGATCGCGGTCGACGACACGATCCACTTTCTCTCCCGCTACCGCTTCGAACTCGATCAAGGGCTCGGGAAGACCGAGGCGATCCGGCAGGCGTTCGCCGAGGTCGGCACCGGGATGATCATGACGACGATCGTGCTGGTGGCCGGATTCTCGTCGGTGTTCGCGAGCGAGAGCCGTGATCACCGCGCCTTCGCTTCGCTCGGCATCGTCACGCTCGGCATCGCGCTTTTGTGCGACATCTTCTGCCTGCCGGCACTCGTGGCGGTGTTCGACAGGCCGCCGCGGCCCCCTGCCGATCCGCGGCAAGCGGCGGTCACTGTCCCCCGAGCGTGACCTCGGCGCCTTGCCCAGCGGGCAGCGCGGCCGAGGTGCCACCCACCTCGATCAGCAGGGGACGCGTGCCTGCGGCGCGGCGGCGGAGCGTCACGCTCCCGTCGCGCCGGGCGGTGACGTCGATCGTGTGGTCGTGGATCCGGATCGCCGTCACGGTGAGTTCCGGCCAGGTCGACGGGAGCTGCGGGGCGATCCGGCAGCCCTCGGCCGTCGGCTCGAAGCCGAGGAAACCGTACAGCATCACCTGCGGCACGAGGACACTCTCCATGAACTCCTCGTCGATCCCCAGGCCCCCCGGCGGCCCACCCCCCTGGAGCGTGCCGCGCCCCTTCTCCGGGGCGTAGTACTTCCGGTAGCCACCCTCCTTCTGCACCTCGCCATACCAGTCGATGATGGCTCGGAGCCGATCCCAGGCGTCGTCGGGGCCGATCGTGGCGAGCCTGGCCATGAGGTCGTGATAGCTGAAGCCGAGGACGGCACCACCATCCTGCACCTGGCCCCCCCAGGGGATCGACTCCGGCCCCGACCAGACCCAGCAATAGGTCTCGACGTTCCGTTTCGTCGTCGCCCGGGGGGCGAATCGCCAGTGGTAGATGTCGGCGCCGCGCGCAGTGTCCCCTTCGATCTCACGCTTTCCGTCGAGCCAGGCGAAGATCGCCGTGGCCTGTGCAGGCGTTGCCATTCCGTATTGAATAGCCTCGAGATTCACGAAGGTGAAGCCGTAGTCGTAGGCTTTTCCGGTGGCGTCGATCCAGCCGACAAACCGGCCCTTGGCGGAATCCCAGAAACGCGACTGGAAGTCGGCCTTGATCGCGGCGACGAGGCTTCGCAGCTCGTCGGCGCTGAAGGCTGCGTCGGTAACACCACCGGGAGGCGCGTCTGCCCCGGCGGGCATCATCCAATCCGGATGACGGGCGACCGCTTCCTCGACCGTGGCGAGGCGCTCGAGGGCGTCGGCGAGGTAGATCGTCGCCAGGCTGTCGTGGCCGCCGAAGGGGAGGAGATCCCAGTAGTTGTTGCCGACCCCGAGACCGGGGAGGAGTCGCTTCGTGCCGTCGGGCCTCACCTCCAAGCCGGTGCGGCCGTCGTGCCCTACCCAACGCACGACGACGTGCTTTTCCTTGCGAACATCGAACTCGAGCATCGCCCACCGGGCGGCCCGTCGCATCCGTGGCAGCGACCGGCGGAGGAAGTCGACGTCACCTGTCCAGGCGAAGGTCTCGGAACAGCCGCGGATGAACAGGGCGTTGGTGATCGGATGGCGGGTGTCGATGGCGGTGATCACCGACTTGAGCGCCACCGTGGCGCCGCGGGCACCGTCGATCTCGAGGGAGTATCCGGTGAGGAGACCGGCGTAGCCGGGCTGGCGATAGAGGGACAGATCGACGAAGGCGAGCGTGCCGTCGGCCGGAGGGAGTGGAAGGGGTACCCCCGCGGCCGGTTGCCAGCCCGCCTGGCCTTCGATCTGCCACCGCAGCCTGGCGCTCGCGCCGGCCGGGAGCCTCTCGGCCCCCCATTCGATCCGTGCGAACGGGGCGACGATCGTGCCGCATTTGAAGGAGGGCGTGGTGATCGTCACGCGGTCGGCTTCGACATCGAGGAGCATCCCACGGACGGGGTCGGCCGCGGCCCGCGGCGTCGCGCCGACGAGTTCGAAGCCGCCGGGGGGCGTGAGCGCCTTGAGACCGAGCTGCTGGATCGCCCATTCGTCGCCGCTGACCGAGAAGTGCCAGCCCGAGCCTGTGCTCTGTTGCCAGGCGGGGAAGGGCCAGCCGTTGGAATGGGCCATGCCGCGATGTTGCTGCATGGCGACGTAGCCCTCGTCGTCGATCCGCCGGCGGAGGAAAGAAGCGAGGGAATGCTGCCGGGCTGGCTCCGCGGCCCAGAGGGTGGCGTGGGGGAGCCAGCCGTCCCAAAGGGTGCAGTCGCTCGAGGCCCGGGCGTGGTGCCGGGCATGAAAATCGTCGAGCAGCGCCATCGCCCCCTCCTCTCCGGGGACGATGAAGCGGGGGAAGTCTTCGGCGGCCCGGACGCCTCCGATCATGCACAGGAAGGCGATCAGTGCGGTCGCGATCGCGTGGGAACGGAAGCGTTTCATGAGGGGCTCCGGGGCGTGCGGTGCGGTGGGGAGACCGGCCATCATCCACCGTGGGGCGACGGGGACAAGCGGCGGCGGTGCGATGCTTGCGGCTCTTCCGCGGGAGTCGTACAACGTTGCGGTCTGGGAGGGGGCGACGGGATGGTGTTTCTCCATCTCGCGCGCCACCCGGAATCGGCAATCGACCGCTGCAAACCGACGCTGAATACCAGAACCCCGCGCCTCCGACGAAAGACCCACGCATGGCCGCTGCCTCCTCGACCGCCAAACTCCCCGAAGCCAAGAATGTCGGCGCCGCCCTCGACAAGGCGATGGATGCCGGTCGCGGCATTCTCCGTCTCTCCCCCACCTGGGTACCGCGCAGCTTCCTCCATCCCGGCAAGCGGATCCGCCTCCATCCCGACGATTACTACGCCTACGGCCTCGACCGTGGCGGCATCGACGAGCGCTGGTTCGCGAGCACCACCGAAGCCGCGAACGAAGGCCGCGTCGCCGACGAAGGGCTCTCCTGGTGCGTGCACGAGGGGCAGCGGTTCCTGCTCCGCGATGCGGTCGCCGAGGGGAAGGCGAAGCTCGTCGGCAAGGGGATCTGGGACCGCTACGAGAAGTGGCCGGTGTACTCGAAGTTCTTCGACAACATGGGGCCGATCCCCCATCACATGCATCAGTCGTTCGAGGACGCCAAGCTCGTCGGCCAGGAGGGGAAGCCGGAGAGCTACTACTTCCCGCCGCAGTACAACAATTGCGACAACAACTTCCCCTACACCTTCATGGGCCTCGAGCCGGGGACCACGAAGGAGGATGTCCGTCGCTGCCTCGAGAACTGGAACCGGGGGGACAACGGGATCATCGATCTCGCCAAGGCCTACCGCCTCAAGCGTGGCACCGGCTGGCTGATTCCGCCCGGCGTCCTCCATGCGCCGGGGTCTTTGCTCACCTACGAGCCGCAGTGGGGCAGCGACGTGTTCGCCATGTTCCAGTCGCTCGTCGAGGGGCGGGCGGTCCCCTGGAGCCTGCTCGTCAAGGACATGCCGAAGGAGAAGCACCACGACCTCGACTTCATCATCGGCCAGCTCGACTGGGACAAGAACGTCGACACCCACTTCAAGGAAGCCAACTACCTCGAGCCGATCCTCGACACGAAGCGGTCCGACAGCGGCGCCCATGACCGCTGGATCGTCTACGGCCATGTCGACGGTCGTCAGCTGTTCAGCGCCAAGGAACTCACCCTCGAGCCCGGAGCCCGGATCACCGTCAAGGATGCCGGGGCGAGCGGTTGGATCACGGTTCAGGGCGAAGGCAAGGTGGGGGCTCACGACGTCGCCACGCCGACCCTCATCCGCTTCGGTCAGATGACAGCCGACGAACTGTTCATCTCGGCCGATGCCGCGACGGCCGGCTACGAGGTCGTCAACACAGGCCCCGGGCCGCTCGTGGCCCTGCGGTACTTCGGCCCCGACGTCCATGCCGACCTCCCGGCCAGCGGCCGGAAGGGGTGATTTCCAGCCGTCGCCGCGTCACGTACACCGTTCCCCGTCCTCCATTCGAAAGGGCCCTTCATGACCGCGCACTCCTCCCCCAAGCTCCACAACGCCATGTGGCCAGGCCTCGTCGGCAAGGGGGATGGCGAGGGGCAGGAGCCGGCGATCAGCCTCGACAGGATGCTCCAGCTGACCGCGGCGGCGAGCGTCAACGGTCAGAAGTTCGACGGCATCGACTACTTCCTCTTCCTCCCCCACACCAATCCGGATGCCTCCGACGACGAGATCCGTCGGATCGCCGACAAGATCGCCTCCTACGGCTTCGCCGTCGGGTCGCTCGTGGCCCCGATCTGGCCGGGCACGGTCGGCGATTCGGCGATGGGAAGCCCCGTGCAGCGGGGGAAGTTCATCGATGCGGTCCGCAAGGCCTGCCGGATCGCGAAGATCTTCAACGAGCATGGGGTGCGGAGATACGGCGTGATCCGCATCGACTCGGCGGAGTTCGGCGTCAACCAGTGGCGCGAGCACGCCGCCGCCAACACGAAGCGGATCGCGGCGACGTTCCGCGAGGCCGCAGCCGTGGCCGCTGGGCACGGTGAGCGGCTCGCCGCCGAAGGGGAGATCTGCTGGGCCGGCATGCATTCCTGGAAGGACATGCTCGACCTCCTCGAGGCGGTCGACATGCCAGGCTCGCTCGGCTTCCAGTGCGACCTCGCCCACACCTACCTCTACCTCCTCGGCTACAACGCCCCGGAGCACGCGCTCCTCAAGCCGGGCCACGGCGAAGCCGAGTTCTGGGCCGCCTACAAGGAGATGACCGACAAGCTCCGTCCTTGGACGATCGATTTCCACGTCGCGCAGAACGACGGCCAAGTCCACGGCGCCGGCTCTCACGACAAGACCGGCAAGCACTGCCCGGCCGACGACCCCCACGGCAAGCTCGACATCGTCAAATGCTCGGGCTACTGGCTCGAGGGGGCGAAGGAACGGGGCATCGAGCACATCTGCTGGGATGGCTGCATGTTCCCCAATGCCACGCTCGAGAATCCGCACACCTGGAACACGATCCTCAACAAGATGATCGAGGTTCGCAACGCCCACGGTTGGGCTTGAGCCGCGACCGGCCCGCATCCCTTTCCACACGCATCCTCCGTTCCATCGAAGGCACTCCACCAATGGCAAAACCGCTCCGCATCGGCATGATCGGCTATGGCTTCATGGGCCGGGCCCACTCCAACGGCTACAAACGGGTGGGGGACTTCTTCGATCTGGAGTACCTCCCCGTCCTCCAGGCGGTGGCGGCCCGCGACGAGGAGAAGGCGAAGGCCTTCGCCGACCGCTGGGGCTACAAGCGGGTGGAGACCGACTGGCGGAAACTCGTGGCCGCCGACGACATCGACGCGATCGACATCTGCACCCCCAACAATCTCCACGCCGAGATCGCCATCGAGGCGGCCAAGCACGGCAAGGCGATCCTCTGCGAGAAGCCCTTGTCGATGGACGTGGCCGAGGGGGAGAAGATGGTGGCGGCGATCGAGAAAGCGGGGGTGCCCAACACCGTTTGGTACAACTACCGCCGCATCCCGGCCGTGACGTTCGCCAAGCAACTCATCGATTCCGGTCGGCTCGGCCGCGTGTTCCATTACCGGGCCGAGTTTCTCCAGGATTGGACCATCAACGCCGATCTCCCCCAGGGGGGCGCGGCGCTGTGGCGGCTCGATGCCGCCGCCGCCGGCAGCGGCGTCACCGGCGATCTCCTCGCCCACTGCATCGACACGGCGCTGTGGCTCAACGGCCCCGTCACCGACGTCACGGCGATGACCGAGACGTTCGTCAAGGAGCGGACGCACACCCTCACCGGCAAGGTGGAACCGGTGAAGATCGACGATGCCTGCTCGTTCCTCTGCCACTTCACCAATGGGTCGCTCGGCCTTTTCGAGAGCACCCGCTATGCCCGCGGCCACAAGGCGCTCTACACCTTCGAGATCAACGGCGAGAAGATGAGCCTGAAGTGGGATCTCCACGATCTCCACCGCCTCGAGGTGTTCGACTATTCCGACACCGGTTCCGAGCGGGGCTGGAAGAGCGTCCACGTCACCGACGGCGACCATCCCTACATGGGGAAGTGGTGGGTGCCGGGGCTGGCGATCGGCTACGAGCACAGTTTCGTGCATCAGGTGGCCGACTTCCTCGAGGCCTACGCGAAGAAGCAACCCGCCCATCCGACCTTCCGCGACGCCCTCGAGACGCAGCGTGTCTGCGACGCGGTCTTGCAGAGCGCCAAGAGCCGTCAGTGGGTCAACGTCAACGGCAAGCCGGTGGGGTGAGTCTGCGGGGGCACTCCGTTCGGGGCCGCCGGGACCTCAGGATTGTCATTCCGGGGTCGGGTCGCTCGATCCACCGCAGCCGGGCTCGAGGGCCTCGATCTTCGCGAGACGGCGGGCGTGGCGGCCCCCTTCGAAGGGGGTCTCCAGCCAGGTTTGGATCATCTTGTCCTGAAGTTCCTGTCCGAGCATCTCGGCCGACAGGCAGAGGACATTGAGATCGTTGTGGCGCCGGCTCATCTCGGCGGTCACCTCGTCGTGGCAGGTGGCCGCCCGGACGCCGTGCACCTTGTTGGCGGCGATCGCCATGCCGACGCCGGTGCAGCAGAGGAGGACACCCCGGTCGACCGTCCCCTCGCTCACGCGGTGGGCGACGTCTGCGGCGATGTCGGGATAGTCGACCGCCTCGGTTCCGTGGCTGCCGCAGTCGACGACTTCGTGCCCCAACCGTTCGAGCAACCCGATGAGCCGCAGCCGCGCCGCGACACCCCGATGGTCACTGCCAATGGCGATGCGCATCGATCAATCACTCCTGCGTGCCGGGCCGGCACATCTGGAACCTGAAAGCTGGAGATCCCCGTGATCCACGTCCCCGCGAATCGGACGAAACAGCCTACGTGCGGGGAATCGAGTCTGCCAGTGTATCGATCCGTGCGGCCAAATGCCCGCGGATTTGCTCGGCACAGCGGCGGTAGGTGGGGAGGGGAGCGCCGATCGGATCGAGGACGTCCTGGCGGTCGGGGGAGAGCATCGTGACGCGTCCCCCGGCCTCGGGAAACTGGGCGAGGATCCCGGCCCGATGGGAGGCGGTCATGGTCAGGATCACGTCGGCCTGGCGGACGAGGTTCTCGGTCACCGGTTGGCTTTCGTGGCCGGTGAGATCGGCACCGATCTCGGCCATCGCCTCAAGCGCGCCGGGGCTGGCCTTGCCCCCTCCCCAGGCCGACAGACCGGCGCTGGCGATCACCACGCCCCGGCTCTCGACCTCGTCGGGACGGCAACCGAGCCGCTCGGCCATCATGAGCCGGAACTGTGCCTCCGCCATCGGGCTGCGGCAGGTGTTGCCGGTGCAGACGAACAGCACCATCAGGCTCGACAGGCGGCGGATCGTCTCCTCGGAGACGATTCCCGGCCGGACGACACGGATGCGTTGGGCTTCGATGGCGACGGCCGTGGCCGCCTGGGCATAGCGCGTGCGGCCGTCATCGATCACGAGCGACAAGGGAGGGGCGGCGCAGGAGAGGAGTTCTTCGGCGGACACCGGCGCCTGCCCTGCGGCCTGCGGCTCGAGCAGGCCGACCGGGCCGGCGAGCATCCGCATGCAGTCGGCAAGGAGCGGATGGCCCGGCACGCGCAGCCGCAACCGGCCTCCACCGCAGACCGCGTCACGGGCCTGCGGCAGCAGTTGGTGCACGAGGCTGTCGGGATGGCTGCCGTCGACGAGTGCCACCACCGGTCCGGGCCAGCAACGCCTCGTCAGCCGATGGCCCACGGGGCTCAGCCGCGGCGCCCAGTCGAGGGCTTCATCGGCCCCTTTGAGCACCAGCGACAGCCGCGGTTCCCCGTGGCGGCCGGGGGCATGGGCGACGAGGTGCTCGATGGTCGCCGCGTGACGCAGCGACCCGGCGATGACGTAGTCGGTCTCGGTGGGGAAGGCGACGCAACGTCCCTCGGCGAGCGCCTGGACGGCTCGGTGGACGACATCGCGGGCGTCCTCGGTGCGACGCAGGTCGATGACCGTTGGCGGCATGGGCAAGGCCGGGGAATCGGGGTGTCGCCATGCACGGGGCGTACCGGACGTTGGCAAGGCCGGTGGCACAACAGTACCGGGGGCCGGAACGGCCAGTCAAGGATCGGCCGGGGCGGGGGAGAGGTGCCTGCCCGGCAGAAGGTGGGCATTGTCGGCCGAGCGGGGGGCGCGACTGCAGAAAAAAGGATTTCGCCTTGTGGCGATCCCGCCGACTCCGCTATCAGTCCCCGGCTTCCGCAGCCACACCGTGGCCCGAGATCCGCCGCACCGAGTCGCCGCACCGAGTCGCCACCCCATGCCCGTCGACCCACGGACGTCTGATTTGCGTGGTCTGCCGCCGGCCACCGGCCCGCAGGCGGGCTGCGCTCCGCGTGACGGACACCTGTGGCGGGTCGCCGTCGTGCTGGCGATCTTCCTTGGCCTGGCGTGCGCCCCGGTCGCCATGGGGCAGGCT
>Ga0208719_1000775_pt1 | contig 10034 bp, 3 predicted proteins | sample LakMenEpi30Jul09_FD_150747 | JGI IMG/M metagenome (GOLD analysis project Ga0208719, IMG submission 150747) | Freshwater microbial communities from Lake Mendota, WI - 30JUL2009 deep hole epilimnion (SPAdes) | ecosystem: Environmental > Aquatic > Freshwater > Lake > Epilimnion/Euphotic zone ... | reverse complement strand
CGGCTGGCGCTCACGATCGGGGACGCGGCCGAGCCGTCCCTGGAGGAGGCGACGCTCGTCTCGATCGACACGCCTGCAGTTCCCGACGAGGCGGTGGAACTCCTCGCCGCGGAGGAGCCGATCGATGTCGACCCCCTTTCCCCGCTCGAGCCCGCGCCGTCAGAAGCCCTGCTTGCCGAGAGTCCGTCCGCCGCCGATGTGGGGGAGTCGGCGATGGAGTCGGTCGAGCCTGGGGCGCTCCTCTCCGAGATCGGTGGGGGGGAAGGGAAGCCCGCGGCTGGCGGAGAGCGGGGTGGCGCGGCGGCAGGCGGACCTGCGGCGACATTCTTCGGCCGGGCCGGGCAGGGGAAGAGCGTCTGCTTCATCTGCGACAATTCCAACAGCCATCGCGACGGGAGCTTTCACGCCGTGCTCGAGGAATTGGCCCGGGCTGTCGACGCGCTCAAGCCGGGGCAGTCGTTCTTCGTGATCTTCGCAAGCGACGCCGCCTATCCGCTTTTCCACCCGGCCGCAGTCGGTGAGCTTCAGCCGGCCACGGCGGAAAACAAGCAAAAACTCCGGGCCTGGCTCGGCACGGTGGAGATGTGTCGTGGTGGGCAGGGGATCCACGAGGCGGTGAGGCTGGCCGGGGCCCTCGGGGCCGAGGTGGTCTATCTGCTCTCCGACGGCGAGCTCGGAGGGACCGTCGTCGAACGTCTCGAGGGGGCTGATTTCGGTGGCGCAGCGGTGCACACCTTCGGGATGCAGCAGTCGGTGATCGACCGGCGGACGGGGCTCGTCGATCCCGACCGTCTTCGTGAGCAGCAGGGCCATGACCGCAACCTCGCCACGATCGCCCTCGCGCATGGCGGCACGTTCACGCCGGTGGTGATCCCGCCGCAGGCCGCCGCGCTCGAGCGGCTCCGCCCGATCCCCCGCAACCGTTCCCGTGGGGCCGTGTGGGGCTTGAAGTTGTGAGCCATACCGGGGGAGCCGGTCGTGATCACGCGGGGTCGAAGCGGTCGAGGTCCATGACCTTGGCCCAGGCGGCGACGAAGTCGGTGACGAACTTCTCCGCCGCGTCGTCGCAGGCATAGACCTCGGCAACGGCCCGCAGTTGGGCGTTGGAACCGAAGACGAGGTCGACGCGGCTGCCGGTCCATCGCACCGCCCCGGTCGCGCGGTCGCAGCCGACGAACGTGTCGTCGGCCGCCGGCTCCCACTCCGTGGCCATGTCGAGAAGGTTGACGAAGAAATCGTTCGTCAGCACCCCGGCTCGCGCCGTGAAGACGCCGAGCGATGAGGAGGGGACGTTCGTGGCGAGCACCCGCAGGCCCCCGACGAGAACGGTCATCTCGGGGACGGTGAGGGTGAGGAGATTCGCCCGATCGAGGAGGAGGTGCTCCGCCGGCACGCCGAGGCCCGGCTTGCAGAAGTTGCGAAAGCCGTCGGCATGCGGCTCGAGGACGGCAAACGAGGCGGCATCGGTCTGGGCTTGGGGCGCATCGATGCGCCCCGGTCGGAACGGCACCTCCACCGAGTGCCCGGCGTTCCTGGCGGACTGTTCGACTGCCGCGCACCCGCCGAGCACGACCAGGTCGGCGAGCGACACGGCCTTGTTTCCCCGGGTGTGAGCGGCATTGAACCGCTCCCGGATCCCCTCGAGGGTGTCGAGGATCCCGGCGAGCCGGGTGGGCTCGTTGACCTCCCAATCCTTCTGCGGCGCGAGGCGGATCCGGGCGCCATTGGCGCCGCCACGCTTGTCGCTGCCACGGAAAGTCGACGCGGAGGCCCAGGCCGTCGACACGAGCGCCGAGATGGAGAGCCCGGAGGCGAGGATCGTGGCCTTGAGGGAGGCGATGTCGGTCGCGTCGACGAGCGTGTGCGTGGCGCGGGGAAGCGGGTCCTGCCAGATCAGTTCCTCGGCAGGCACCTCCGGCCCGAGGTACCGGCAGCGCGGCCCCATGTCGCGGTGGGTCAACTTGAACCATGCCCTGGCGAAGGCATCGGCGAACACCTCCGGGTCGGCGTGGAACCGCCGGGCGATCGGCTCGTATACGGAATCGACGCGGAGGGCGATATCGGTGGTGAGCATCACCGGCGGATGACGTTTCGAAGGATCGTGGGGATCGGGCACGATCGTCGCGGCGGCGGGATCGGTCGGGATCCACTGATGGGCTCCGGCGGGGCTCTTGGTGAGCTTCCAGTCGTAGCCGAAGAGCATCTCGAAGTAGCTCGAGTCCCAGGTGGTCGGGGTGGGTGTCCAGGCTCCCTCGAGGCCGCTGGTGATCGTGTCGTTGCCGCTCCCGGTGCGGTAGCTGTTCTTCCAGCCGAGGCCCTGCGCTTGAAGCGGCGCCGCCTCGGGCTCGGGGCCGACATGCCTCGGATCGGCAGCGCCGTGGGTCTTGCCGAACGTGTGGCCCCCCGCCACGAGCGCCACGGTCTCCTCGTCGTTCATCGCCATCCGAGCGAAGGTCTCGCGGATGTCACGGGCGGCGGCGGCCGGATCGGGCACGCCGTTTGGCCCCTCGGGATTGACGTAGATCAGCCCCATCTGCACGGCGGCGAGGGGATTGGCCAGTTGGCGATCGCCGCTGTAGCGTTCGTCACCGAGCCAGGTCTTCTCCGGGCCCCAGAAGGTTTCGTCAGGCTCCCAGGCATCGATCCTGCCGCCGCCGAAGCCGAAGGTCTTCAATCCCATCGATTCGAGTGCCACGTTGCCGGTGAGCACGAAGAGATCGGCCCACGAGATCTTCCGGCCGTACTTCTGCTTGATCGGCCAGAGGAGCCGGCGTGCCTTGTCGAGATTGGCGTTGTCGGGCCAGCTGTTGAGCGGTGCGAACCGCTGCATGCCGGCCCCTGCGCCGCCGCGGCCATCGGCAATCCGGTAGGTGCCCGCGCCGTGCCAGGTCATGCGGATGAAGAACGGTCCGTAGTGGCCGTAGTCGGCCGGCCACCACGGCTGCGACGAGGTCATGAGCGTGCGGAGATCGGCTTTCAGGGCGACGAAGTCGAGGGTCTTGAACGCCTCGGCGTAGTCGAAGCCCGCGCCCATCGGGTCGGCCGCAGGCGAGGGTTGCTCGAGGATCCGCAGATTGAGCTGGTTCGGCCACCAATCCCTGTTCGCGGCCCCGTTCGACGCGGGTGCCTGATGGGCGTGGGAAAACGGGCAGGTGGCTTCGGGGGGCATGGTGAGGTCTCCTGAACCATGATCTTAGCCGGCCGTGGAAAACCGGCTCTGAGGGCCTCGAGACTCGAGCTCGCTCGGGACCAGTCGGCCGTCCGCGCCGACAGTCCCACTGGGAATCGCTACCAGGAGCACGGGAAGAAAGGCTCTTCGATCATGCTCTTTGCCCGCGTGAGCACCGATGATCGGGCCTTCTGGTTCCTCGGGCCGGCCACGTATGTGAAGCACGAAGGGGAGCAGCCGATGGCGATCACCTGGCGGCTCGAGCATCCCTTGCCGGCCGATCTCTTCACGTCCTTCGCTGCCGCAGTGGCGTGACAATGTCGACGAGCAGCCGCCCCGGTCCCGAAACAGCCTTTTTTTCGTACCGAGCCAATCCGGACCAAAGTTGACCGGCGTTGATCTAGACTTCCGGCCATGGCCCCCGCTGCCCCCTCGCCGTTCCTCGTAATCCCCGCGGAGGAGTGGGTCTGCGCCAATGACCTGGCGTTCGCGATCTTCGATTCGTATCCGGTTTCGCCGGGGCACGTGCTCGTGATCACGAAGCGCGTCGTGCCGACGTTCTTCGAGTGCTCAGGCCCGGAGCAGCAGGCGCTGATGCAATTGGTCGGCGAGGTGAAGCGGATCCTCGACGAGCGACTCGATCCGCAGCCCGACGGCTACAACGTCGGCTTCAACTGCGGGTCGGCTGCCGGTCAGACCGTGCCGCACGTGCATGTGCACGTGATCCCGCGGTATGCCGGCGACATGCCCGACCCCCGCGGCGGCGTGCGGCATGTGATTCCGGAGAAGGGGAACTACCTGGCGGGGCCCGGGGCCGCGTCGCTGCCAGCCGCGTCGGAAGGCCCTAGGCTTTCCCTCACCACCGGCCCCGATCGCCCCCTCTGGCCGCGGCTCGCCGACCGGCTCCCGGGCGCGAGCGAGATCGACCTCCTCGCGTCGTTCGTGCAGACGTCCGGCCTCGACCACGTTCGCGATGGGCTCTTCAGTGCGATCGCCGCCGGGGCCCGAATCCGGCTGCTCGTGGGCGACTACCTCGGGATCACGTCGCCTGAGGCCCTGCGGTTGCTCGTCGGCTGGATGGAAAGCTCCGGGGCCGTGTTCGAGGCCCGGCTCGTCGAACTGGAAAAACTCCGCGGGCGGCCCGAGTCGTTTCACCCGAAGGCGTGGCGGATCGCCGACTCGTCGGGCGGGATCGTCGTGGTGGGGTCGAGCAATCTCTCGCGTGCGGCCCTCGTCTCGGGCGTGGAGTGGAACCTCGTCGGCGAGACGTCGGGCGACCACGCCCTCGATCGCGAGCTCATCGCCGCGTTCGATGATCTCTGGCAGCAGGCCACGCCGCTTTCGGCCGACGTGGTCGAGCGGTATGCCACCCGGGCCGCCCCCGCGGCCGAGCTGCGGCGGGCATGGGATCGCGGCACTGAGCGGGCCGACGATGCGGCTGCTGGGATGGGGGAGATCCGTCCGCGGCCCTGGCAGGTCGCCGCCCTCGCATCCCTCGCCGCGATCCGCAAGCAAGGCTACTCCAAAGCCCTCGTCGCCGTGGCCACGGGCCTTGGGAAAACCTGGCTCGCCGCGTTCGACGTCGTGGCCATCGCCAAAACCCTCGGCCGGCTCCCGCGGGTGCTCGTGATCGCCCACCGGGCGGAGATCCTCGCGCAAGCAGAGGCCACGATGCGGTCGGCCCTCGCGGCCGCCGCGCAGCAATCTGGCTGGCCGGCCCCGCACACAACCTGGTTCGTCGGCGACGCGGGCGATCTTTCCGGCTCCCTCGTGATCGCCTCGATCCAAAAACTCTCCCGTCCCGCCGGCCTCGCGGCCCTGGATTCAGCAGCCAGTGCGGCCGGGCCCTTCGACTATTGCGTGATCGACGAGGTGCACCACGCGGAGGCCCCGAGCTACCGCCGCGTGCTGGCCCGCCTCAAAAGCTCGTTCACGCTCGGCCTCACGGCCACGCCCGAGCGGAGCGATGGCATAGATGTAGCGACACTCTTCGACGACATCCTCGCGGCCCAGGCCACGATCGGCGACGGGATCGCGGAGGGGTCGCTCGTGCCGTTTCGGTATCGGGGGCTCAAGGACGACGTCGACTTCGAGCGGATCCCGTGGCGCAACGGCCGGTTCGATGTGACCGAGCTCGAAGTGGCCCTCGAAAACAGCGCCCGCATGGAACGCCTCTGGGCCGAGTGGCAGGCCACCCCGGCCGGCCGCACGCTCGTCTTCTGCTGTTCGCGGCGGCATGCGGTGTTTGCCCGGGATTGGCTCAAGAAGCGGGGCGTGGCCGCGGCGGCCGTGTTTTCGGGCGACGGGGGCGACCCGCGCATGGCCTCCCTCGCCGCGTTCCATGCCGGCTCGCTCGAAGCCCTCTGCGTGGTGGACCTCTTCAACGAGGGCGTCGACATCCCGCTGGTCAACCGCGTGGTGATGCTCCGGCCCACGGAATCCAAGATCGTGTTCCTGCAGCAGCTCGGCCGCGGCCTGCGGAGTGCCGCCGGCAAGACGCGGCTCGAGGTGATCGACTTCGTGGGCAATCACCGCGTGTTCGCGAGTCGGCTCATGCATCTCTTCGCGCTCGTGCCGGCCGCAGGCGATGGCGCGGAAGCGACGAACTGCCATGCGTTTCTGAAGGCGTTTCTGGTGGGCACGCCGCCTGCCCTGCCGCCGGGGTGCCTCGTGGACGTGGACCTCGAGGCGAAGGACCTGCTCGCGCGGCTCGCGCCCCAGACGGGTTCGCGGGTGGTGGAGGCCTATCGCGATCTCCGCGCCGACCTCGCGCGGCGGCCCACGATGACGGAGCTGTTTCACCGGGGCTACAACCCGCGCACGCTGCCGCCGGAGTTCACGACCTGGTTCGACTTCGTGGCGGCCGAGGGCGACGCGACCGCTCTCGAGGCCGAATGTCTCGGCCGGTTCCGCGACTGGTTCGTGATGCTCGCCACCACGCGGATGACGAAGTCGTTCAAGATGGTCCTCCTGCGGGTGTTGCTCGACAACGACGCGGTCTTTTCGGGGATGCCGATCCCGGAGCTGGCGGCGAAGTGTCGGGAGTTTCTCGTGGCCCACGAGTTCCTCCGCCGCGACATCGCCGACGCCGCCACGGGGCAGCCGGTGGAGATGTCGCCGCGGAAGTGGGAATCGAGCTGGCGGAAGTTCCCGATCTCGATCTGGATGCAGGAGCAGGAGGGCCGGAGCTGGTTCGCTATTCACCGCGACTCCCTGCGCGTGGCCTTCGAGTGCGACGAGCGGCTGCGGGGGCCGCTTGAGAGCATGAGTGGGGAACTTGTCGATTTCCGGCTGGCGGCCCACGCCCGACCGCGGGCGAGTGCGACCGGGTTCGTGGCGAAGGTGATTCAATCCCGTGGCAAACCGTTTCTGAAGCTGCCCACGGTGGATGAAGAGCCGGGTCGGCCCGACGGGCCGGTGCTCGTGCGGCTGCCGGATGGCCGGGAGTGGGAGTTTCGGTTCGTGAAGATCGCCTGCAACGTGGCCGGCCCGCGCGGATCCAACGTGGGCGACACGCTTCCCAACGAGCTGCCCACGCTCCTGCGGGAGTGGTTCGGCCCCGACGCCGGTCTCCCCGGCACGAGCTTTGAAGTGGAGTTTCACCGCGACGGCGACGCCTGGCACATCGCTCCGCTCTCGGCGTCTTCGAAAACGTGGCGACAGGCTGGCAGCCTGTCGAATGCGGCCTCTCCTCCGCGCGACTCCGCCTTCCCTCTCCGGCTCCTCTCCTCCCCGCCCCTCACCTCCCGCTTCACCACTCACGTGCCCGTCTACGACCTCGCCGCCGCGGCAGGCTTCTGGGGCCCGGAGAGCGTGCCCGAGGAGCACGGCTGGACGGAGGTGCCGGGCGTGGCGGTGAAGCCCGGCATGTTCGTGGCGCGGGTAACGGGCACGTCGATGGAGCCGCTCATCCCGGACGGCTCATGGTGCCTGTTCCGCCCGTGTCCGGCGGGCTCGCGCGAGGGCCGGATCGTGCTCGTGCAGTTCGCGTCGCTCGGCGCGGGCGAGAACGGCGGCCGGTTCACCGTCAAGAAGTACCACTCGGAGAAGACCGTCACCGCCGACGGCTGGCGGCACTCTTCGATTCAGCTCCTGCCGCTGAATCCATTGTTCGAGCCGATCACGCTCGAGCCGGACGATGAAGGGGACTTGATGATCGTTGGCGAATACCTATCACCCGTAGGTTCTCTGGAAGACTGAGCACATGACGCGACATTCTGCCGGCATCTACGAAACACTTCTGACCGAGGCACTCGCAGCAGAGCTCGCAGCTTTAACGACCGACCTCCGGGAACACCGCGAGAAGCTGCGACCCGCAGAGGCTGCGGACCGCTTGTCGCTGCACGTTGCGCGGATCGTAAAGAGACTTGTCGCGGCTGTCGATGACAAGGATCGCGTTGGTCTCGGCGTGAAGCTGACCCGGCACCTTATCTTGGGGCTCACCAAGGCGAGCCAGTCGCATCTGCCTAGAACCGCTGAAGCCGTTTCCCTCGCCGATCGCCCAAGCCAGCCTGGCGAAGTTCTCCAAGCTATTTATCGAGTCCTGCCAGATGGCTCGTCCAAAGCGATCCGGCCCCCACTGATCCCTCTGCTCGATACCGCAATACTCACAAACGCGCCGGGCGAACCAAACGTCGGAAGCCAAGTGCTCGCGGAAATCCATTCGGCAGACGCCATTGATGTGGTGATGGCATTTATTCGCTATACGGGAATCGCTCCAATGCTGGACACGCTTGTCGAGCATCTTCAGGCCGGCCGTAAGCTCCGCGTACTCACAACGACGTACACCGGTTCAACAGAAGCTCGCGCGCTCGATGCCCTCGAGAGGGCCGGGGCAGAGATTCGGGTGTCTTATGACACCGGAACGACTCGACTGCACGCGAAAAGCTGGCTTTTTCATCGGCGATCCGGCTTCTCGACGGCTTACATCGGGTCTTCGAATCTCACGCACTCGGCGCAGGTGACGGGACTCGAGTGGAACGTGCGCGTGTCGGGGGCTCGTAACCCTGACGTTGTCAACAAAGTTGCGGCTGTTTTTGACAGCTACTGGAATAGCGGCACATTCCTGCCCTACGACCGAGAGCAATTCCGCGAACGCCAGCAAGCTGCCAGCGCCGGTCCGACTTTCATCCTCAGCCCAATCGAAATCCGACTGGAGCCATTTCAGGAGGATCTTCTCGCCAAGATCGCTCTCTCGCGGTCTCAAGGACATCATCGCAATCTTTTGGTTGCAGCCACGGGTACCGGAAAGACGGTGATGGCGGCTGTCGACTACAGCCGACTGGCCGCTGGATTGCCACGGGCCCGACTGCTCTTTGTGGCTCACCGAGAGGAAATCCTGACGCAAGCGCAGGGGACCTTCCGGCATGCGTTGCGGCAACCGACCTTCGGGGAACTCTGGGTCGACCGGCGTAAACCACAGCGGTTCGAGCATGTGTTTGCATCGATTCAAAGCCTTACGGCAGCGGGCTTCGAGCATCTTGATCCTGATCACTTTGATGTCGTCATCGTGGACGAGTTTCATCACGCGGCGGCGCGGTCGTACACCCGCCTTCTCGAACACGTGAAGCCAGCTGAGCTCCTTGGGCTCACGGCCACGCCGGAACGAAGCGATGGCTTGCCCGTGCTATCGTGGTTCGGTGACCGCATCGCTGCCGAGCTTCGGCTTTGGGACGCAATCGATCAGCATCGCCTTACTCCGTTTGTCTACTACGGAATCCACGACAATACCGATCTGCGAGACGTGCCGTGGCGACGCGGCGCTGGCTACGACGTGGAGCGCCTCACTGAGGTGCTGACGGTCAACGACGCTTATGCGCGGGTCGTGTTAAAGGAACTGGATCGTCGGACGGGCGATCCATCCCGGATTCGCGCTCTCGGATTTTGCGTGAGCGTGAACCACGCCCGATACATGGCGCGTGTCTTCAATGAGGCCGGCGTCAAGGCAACGGCTGTATGGGCAGATACGCCCGACACCGAGCGCGCAGCCGCCTTGCAGGATCTGAAACACGGAAGAACAAACGTTGTGTTTTCCGTCGACCTTTTCAACGAAGGTGTCGACGTGCCGGCCGTCGATACGGTTTTGTTTCTACGACCCACGGATAGTCCCACACTCTTTCTGCAACAGCTGGGCCGCGGGTTGCGGCGACTCGAAGGCAAGACCGTCTGTACGGTGCTCGACTTCGTGGGCCAACACCGCCAGGAGTTTCGCTACGACCGTCGTTTTCGTGCACTGCTTGGAGGTACGCGAAAAGACCTTGAACGACAAATCAACGAAGGCTTCCCATTCCTGCCCGCGGGATGCCACATGGAACTCGACCGTGTGGCATCGCAGATTGTTCTTGAGAACGTCAGGCAGGCGGTCCCGTCGCGTTGGCTGGCCCGCGTCGCGGAACTCAAGAGCATGACCGCCGGCGGAACAGACGTAACTCTCAGGAAGTTTCTGTCGGAAACTGGTCTCGAACTGGAGGAGATGTACGGCACCAACCGGTCATGGACTGAGTTGCGGCATGCAGCAGGGCTTACGAATGCCGCAGAAGGGCCAAAAGACGAAAAGCTTCTACGCGGCTGTGGACGGTTGCTTCATGTTGACGATCGTCAGCGGTTTGCAGCGTATCGACGGTTCTTGAGTCACCCAGACCGCATCAGCGTTGATTTTCTTTCGGCAGCCGATCGCAGGCTTTTGCAAATGCTCGTGGCCAGCGTCGCCGACAAGGCTGTCACCAAGACAACCTCGCTTGCCGAAGGGCTTGCGCTATTGAATAGCCACCCTCGAGTGCGCGATGAGCTCTTGGCGATGGTCGACGTCCTGGAGGATCATGTCAGCCATACCACGATACCACTCCCAACGCATCCCGACGTGCCG
>Ga0208719_1000774_pt1 | contig 10034 bp, 8 predicted proteins | sample LakMenEpi30Jul09_FD_150747 | JGI IMG/M metagenome (GOLD analysis project Ga0208719, IMG submission 150747) | Freshwater microbial communities from Lake Mendota, WI - 30JUL2009 deep hole epilimnion (SPAdes) | ecosystem: Environmental > Aquatic > Freshwater > Lake > Epilimnion/Euphotic zone ... | reverse complement strand
ATTTCTAAACGCCCACCATAGTTAACACACATATTTAAAGTTAAAACTTTGTTTTTCTTGGTCAACTCTTCGGCTTCTTCCAGCTCTTTAATTACCGTGCTCCACAAGCGTTTAGGACGACCGACCCACCGGATGCGCACACCCATTTCATTCATTTGGTCACGGCGCCTGCGAATAACTTCCCGGTTAAAGCCCATTAAGAACTTCACTTCATCTGGGGAGCGCCGCCAGTTTTCAGTTGAAAATGCATAGGCACTAATCTCTTTAACGCCGTATTCAATTGCGCCTTCAACAACATCAAACAACGCTGCTTCGCCGGCTTCGTGTCCCGCGGTACGCGGTAAGCCTCTTTGCTGTGCCCAACGACCATTGCCATCCATAACGATCGCAACATGATGAGGAATTTTTATTGTCATACCCGCTCCACCATTGGCAAGGAACGCAAACCGCGCTCTAGGTGCCATTGTAAATATGCAGCAATCAAACCACTAGCCTCTCGGCGAAACTTTGCTTCACTTGCGCTGGCGGTTTCCCAATCACTGCTCAATAGCGCGCCCATCAGTTCTAAAGTCTCAGGGGCTGGAGTTGCACATGCCGATGGGCGGCAATCTGCACATACTGATCCCCCGCCAACTAATGAAAAGTATCGGTGGGGTCCTGGCTTTTCACATTTGGAACAAATCGTCATCGATGGTGCATACCCAGCAACAGCCAAAGATCGCAATAAAAATGCATCCAGAATCAACAGTGGCTCGTAGCGATTTTCAGCTAAAGCTTTCATGCCGCCAACAACTAACTGAAACTCTTGCAGCGCCGGTTCATTTTCTTGACTGGTAAAACGTTCAGCCGCCTCCAGAATCGCCGCCGCAATTGTCCAGCGTTGGTAATCCTCTGTGAGCGCTTCTCCGTAATTCATGAGCGCTTCTACTTGAGTAACGGTGTCGAAGGTTTTGCCCGTGTACAACTGAATATCAACGTGGCTTCCCGGTTCAAGGCGTGCACCAAACTTTGATTTTGTGCGGCGAACACCTTTTGCAACTCCGCGGATACGACCATGGTCGCGGGTTAACATCGTGATGATTCGATCGGCTTCGCCTAATTTTTGGGTGCGCAGGACAATTGCCTCATCCCGGTACAAACTCATACGGGTAAAGGTAGTGCCAAAACAGGCATCAACTGATTAGCGAATTGCGCGGTTTATCGCAGACACGACAGCTTTTAATGCTGCCGTTGTGGTGTTTGGATCAATTCCGACACCCCAGAAGACATCGCCTTCGATAGCGCATTCAAGATAAGCCGCAGCAGATGCATCTCCACCTGCTGACAATGCATGCTCGAAGTAATCAAGTACTCGGACATCAACACCGTATGCCTGCAAGATGTTACAGAAAGCAGCGATTGGACCGTTGCCCTGTCCCTTAAGTTCATGTAATTGACCACGATCTGTCAATGAAACGCTCAAGTAAACATCTTCACCAAGAACTGAGCTTTGTGACAAGCCCTTAAGACGGAAACGTCCCCACGGTGCGCCATCAGTTGGCAAGTACTCATCTTCAAAGATATTCCACAGATCTTCAGGACTTACTTCGCCACCTTCGGCATCAGTTTTTGCCTGAACATTTTTTGAAAATTCAATTTGTAAACGTCGCGGTAAATCAAGGTGGTGTTCGTTCTTCATCAAGTACGCAACGCCACCCTTACCTGATTGTGAATTAACGCGAATTACCGCTTCGTATGAACGACCAATATCTAGTGGGTCAATTGGCAAGTAAGGAATCGCCCAGGTGTGATCACGTACTTCCTTGCCAGCAGCTTTTGCATCACGGGCTAAGTGATCAAAACCTTTCTTGATGGCATCTTGGTGTGAACCTGAAAATGCAGTAAATACCAGGTCGCCGCCATAAGGATGACGCTCTGGAACACGTAATTGATTAGCGTATTCAACGGTGCGTCGAACCTCATCAATATTAGAAAAATCAATGTGTGGGTCAATGCCATGTGTAACCAAGTTGATGCCAAGGGTCACCAGACATACATTTCCGGTGCGCTCACCATTTCCAAACAAGGTTCCTTCAATGCGATCTGCGCCCGCTAAGTAGCCGAGTTCGGCCGCGGCAACACCTGTGCCACGGTCATTGTGAGGGTGAAGCGAGACAATCACGTTTTCGCGATTGTTTAAGTTGCGGCACATCCATTCGATTGAATCAGCATAAACATTTGGCATGGCTAATTCGACAGTTGCTGGAAGATTCATGATCGTCTTCCACTGCGGGGTTGGCTTCCAAACATCATTGACTGCATTACAAACTTCTACGGCGAATTCAAGCTCAGTTCCGGTGTAAGACTCGGGTGAGTACTCAAATGAAACCTTAGTTTCTGGAACAGTTGCCATTAAATCTAAACAAATCTGAGCTGCATCGGTTGCAATCTTTTTGATGCCATCTTTATCCAGGCCAAAAACAACTCGGCGCTGCAAAGTTGAGGTCGAATTGTATAAGTGAACAATTGCCTGCTTGGAACCCTTAATTGCTTCAAAAGTGCGGATGATTAGTGATTCGCGGGCCTGAGTTAAAACTTGAATAACGACATCATCAGGGATCAAGTTCTCATCAATAATCTTTCGAACAAAATCAAAATCTGTTTGGCTCGCACTTGGAAATCCAACTTCGATTTCTTTGTAACCCATCGCAACAAGAAGTTTGAACATCGCCAACTTGCGCGGGGTATCCATTGGATCGATAAGTGCTTGATTTCCGTCGCGAAGATCTACTGAGCACCACTTAGGGGCTTTAGTGATCTTCTTATTTGGCCAGGTGCGATCTGCAAGATCTACAGGGTGAAACGGCGCATAACGATGCACGGGCATCTTTGACGGCACTTGGTTAGGGAAGTTCACTTGTTAAGGGTAACGCGTGAGTTAAAGGACTGGCAAGTAACGATCTAGTTCGAAGGCACTAACTTGTCGACTGTAATCAAGCCACTCTGCGCGCTTATTGCGCAATACATACTCAAAAACATGCTCACCCAAGGTCTCGCGAACTAACGCACTTTTTTCCATTTCAATAATGGCTTCATTGAGATTTGATGGAAGAGCTACAGGATTGCTTGAATCGCTTAAAACATACTTTTCTTCAACGCCCTTAAGACCTGCCGCAAGCATTACTGCATAAGCAAGATATGGGTTGCAGGCAGTATCTGGTGAGCGAAATTCAATTCGCGTTGAATTCTCTTTGCCTGGCTTATACATAGGCAGTCGAACAAGTGCGCCACGATTACTTGGGCCCCAATTAGCTAGGGCTGGTGCTTCTCCTCCACCATGTAAACGCTTGTAAGAATTAACCCACTGATTTGTAATCGCAGTAATTTCTGGGGCGTGTTTAATTAAACCTGCAACAAAACTACGCCCAACCGCTGAAAGGCTGAACTCTGCTTTTGCATCATAGAAAGCGTTTTCTTCGCCTTTGAACAATGAAACGTGGGTGTGCATTCCGCTACCCGGATGATCAGTGAACGGCTTTGGCATAAATGAAGCGTGGAAGCCTTGATCCATAGCAACTTCTTTAATCACATGACGGAAAGTCATGATGTTATCTGCAGTTGTTAAAGCATCTGCATCACGTAAGTCGATTTCTTGCTGGCCCGGGCCACCTTCATGGTGTGAAAATTCCACGCTAATTCCCATCGCTTCCAGCAAAGTAATTGCTTGGCGACGGAAGTCATGTCCAACTACGGCAGGTGTGTGGTCGAAATATCCACCTTGATCAACAGGAACTGGTGAAACACCTGTCTCTGGAGGATTCTTAAACAAGAAAAATTCGATTTCAGGGTGGGTGTAACAGGTGTATCCCATTGTTGCGGCTTTTTCTAATGTGCGACGCAAAACATTTCGTGGGTCGGCAGGGGATGCAGAACCATCAGGCATTGCAATATCGCAGAACATACGTGCTGCACCTGGTGCTTCTGTGCGCCATGGCAGAATCGAAAATGTTGCTGGATCTGGTTTGGCCAACATGTCAGATTCAGTTATTCGAGCAAAGCCTTCGATTGCTGAACCATCGAATCCAATACCTTCGGCAAATGCATTTTCAAGTTCAGCTGGTGCAATTGCTACAGACTTTAGGAAACCAAGTACATCTGTAAACCATAAACGCACAAAACGGATGTTGCGTTCTTCCAGCGTTCTAAGAACGAACTCCTGCTGCTTATTTGTATCTGCTGACATAAGAAGCATTCTTACAAATGCAGGTTACGGCTATGTTAAATCACCAATTAAGGCCTAAATAACGAAGAAATCAGCCTTATCCAACAGAGTCTTCGGGGCCAAACTAGTTGTGATGACCGCGTTTGCGCTGATGCGAGAGCCATCCCCGATAGTGACATTTCCCAGCACCCGTGCACCGGCGCCGATGATTACATCGTTACCGATGGTGGGATGGCGCTTTCCATTTTCAATTCCACGAGCACCTAGGGTGACATCGTGATACATCATCACATCGTCTCCAACAATTGCAGTCGCACCAATTACTACGCCCATGCCATGGTCAATAAAGAAGCGTCGCCCAATTGTTGCCGCTGGATGAATTTCAATTCCGGTTGTGGAACGTACAAGGTTGGAATGAATTCTTGCAATCAGCTTTAATCCACGTTTCCACAAAAAGTGAGAAATTCGGTGTCCCCAAATCGCGTGCACACCTGGGTATGCCAATGCGACCTCTAACCGATTACGCGCCGCCGGATCGTGGCTTAAGGCGTTGTCGAGGTCTTCAATGATGCGACTTAGGATTGGCATTAATTAGTCAACCAAATCCTCATACAGAACTGTTGAGAGATATCGCTCACCATTAGAGGCACAAATTACAACAATGTTTTTGCCTGCAAACTCTGGACGTTTTGCAATCTCTGTTGCGGCCCACAAAGTTGCACCAGATGAAATTCCGGCAAGGAAGCCTTCTTCTGCTCCCGCTCTGCGTGCGTACTTAATTGCATCGGCTGCGGTTGCATCCAAGATCTCGTCATAAACAGTGCGATCTAAAATGTTAGGAATAAAGTTTGGACCAATTCCCTGAATAGGGTGTGGCCCTGGTTCTCCACCATTTAGAATTGGTGATGCCGCTGGCTCAACACCAAAAACCTTAATTGCAGGATTCTTTTCCTTTAAATATTGACCTGTTCCAGTAATTGTTCCGCCGGTTCCGATACCTGAAACAAATGCATCAACTTTGCCATCTAGATCACGCCAGATTTCTGGACCAGTTGTTGTGCGGTGAATAAATGGACCTGCTTCGTTTTCAAACTGACGAACTAGAACCGCACCTGATTTGGCAAGTTTTTCGGCCGCAGCAACTGCGCCCTTCATTCCTTCACCAGCTGGAGTTAGCACTAATTCTGCTCCATATGCGCGGATTAACTTGCGGCGCTCTTTTGAAACAGATTCAGGCATTGTCATAATCGCCTTGTAACCGCGGGCTGCAGCAACCATTGCCACTGCAATTCCTGTATTTCCAGATGTTGCTTCAACAATTGTTCCACCAGGCTTTAGCTCGCCACTTGCTTCAGCAGCATCAATCATGGCAACTCCCAGGCGATCCTTAACCGATGATGTTGGGTTATAAAATTCAAGCTTGGCATAAACATTTCCTGCCGCACCATCTGTGATCTTATTGATGCGAAGCAATGGAGTATTTCCAAAAATTTCCGTGATGCTGTTGTAAACCTTCATGATTCTCCCTAGTTAGTAACTAAAAAAATTTATTGATGAAAATGCTGATTAATTAAGCGGCTGAGGTAAATCAAAAATCAGCAACTGCAAGATGTAGAAAGGCAGAAGTCAACAACACGGTTTCGTGTAAATAACCAGTTGATGATCGAACGCATGCCCAAATTCTACGCAAATGCATGAATTATGCGAGTTGCTAATCGTTTGCAACTAGCGCTCATTCCAGCGTGATGTCATTGGCAAGCGGCGGTCTTTTCCGAAGGCGCGTGCCGAAACCTTGGTGCCAGGTGGATATTGGCGGCGCTTGTATTCGGCCTTATCCACTAGCGAAATAACTTGGCGCACCAGTTTGGTATCAAAGCCTTGGGCTAGCAACGTTTCATATCCTTGATCTTCATCGACATATGCCCGCAGCACTTGATCTAACAATGGATAGTCCGGCAGCGAATCAGAATCTTTTTGGTCAGGGCGCAGTTCGGCGCTCGGCTCTTTGGTTATGGAGCGCTCAGGAATTGGCGCTACTTCCCCACGTTCCAGCGCTAGTGCATTTCGATATCGAGCCAAAGCCCACACATCGGTTTTGTAAATATCTTTAATCGGTGCAAAACCGCCGACCGCATCGCCATACAAAGTTGAATACCCAACAGCTAGTTCGCTCTTATTGCCAGTTGCCAACACCAAATGACCCTCTTGATTTGAGATACCCATCAAGGTTGTTCCGCGGACACGGGCCTGCAGATTTTCTTCGGCTAAACCCTTAAGCACAACGTTGCTCATGAAGGCATCAACCATGGGGGCAATTGGCGTGATTCTAAAATGAATACCTGTGGCATCTGCAAGGGCTTGGGCATCTTCTACAGAATGGGTCGATGAATATTTGCTGGGCAGCGCAACACCATTAACGCGCTTTGCTCCCAGTGCATCAATTGCAATTGCAGCAACTAATGCCGAATCGATTCCACCAGATAATCCAAGGACTACGGATCTAAAACCATTCTTACCCACATAATCGCGCAGCCCCATGACAAGTGCCTGCCACATTTCGGCTTCATTTGACAATCGTGTGGCAACTGCAGGAACTGCAGAATCACTATGAGAAGTTGGTTGCTCTGAAATAACAACATCAGGTCGAGAACTGCCTTCGGTGCAATCAATATCAACGACAATTAATTGATCATCGAACTGAGGTGTGCGCGCAAGTACCGCACCATCTTTGGAAACCACAATAGTGTCGCCATCAAAGACCAGATCATCCTGGCCACCTGTCATATTGACGTAAGCAACTGGTGCGCCGATTTCCTTGGCCCGCTTTTGGACAAGGGCCAAACGCACATCATCTTTGTTGCGTTCAAAAGGAGAACCATTAGGAACCACTAGCAATCCCGGAGTACGAGCTGCAATGGAATCCAGTGAGTGCCAAATATCTTCACAGATAGCTACTGCAACATCGACGCCGTGGATTCGCACGACAAGGCTTTGATCCCCCGGTACAAAGTTTCGGAACTCATCAAAGACGCCGTAATTAGGCAAGTGGCGTTTTACATAGACGGCTTTGATTTTTCCGTCATGAATCACTGCAACCGCGTTTTTTGGACCTTGGTCCAGATAGCCCACAACGGCAACGATGTCGCCGGTAATAGAGGCTGCTATCTCTTGTACTGCGCGGATGCTGGCGGCTTGAAAGGATGGACGAAGCGCTAAGTCTTCAACTGGATATCCAGTGACAATCATTTCGGGAAAGACAATCAAGTTGGCACCCTGTGCCTGCGCGCTTTTGACTGAATCTGCGATCAGCCCAGCATTGCCCGCAAGGTCACCAACCGTCGGGTTGATTTGGGCTAGCGCCACGCGCAACTTCATTTTTCAAGTGTAACGGGGGTAGCATTTGTTGCGTACCCGGGGACCACATAGGTGGCTTCGAGGAGAGGAAGCAATGGAATCTCTATACGGCGGCGCCCTGCACCGACGCGTGACAATTGTTGATTTAGCCGCGGCAAAAAAGCGTGGCGAAAAATGGGCAATGTTGACCGCTTACGAATCTATGACGGCAGAAATTTTTGATGAGGCGGGCATTCCGGTGCTTCTAGTTGGCGACAGCGCCGGCAACAATTTCTTGGGCGAAGAGAACACCATCCCAGTAACTGTCGATGAATTAATCCCTTTGGCGCGCGCAGTTGTTCGCGGATCAAAGCGGGCCATGGTCGTTGCCGATCTGCCCTTTGGTTCCTACGAAGCATCACCTGATGTAGCACTGGCTACATCAATTCGATTCTTCAAAGAAGCTGGCGTGATGGCGGTTAAGTTAGAAGGTGCTCACATTGATAGCGTTAAGAAGTTAGTCGGTAGTGGAATTCCAGTGATGGGCCATCTTGGGCTGACTCCACAATCCATGCATCAAATGGGTGGATACCGAGTCCAAGGTCGCACCGATGGCGATGCAATTCTAGAAGCTGCCCTAGCACTAGAAGCTGCCGGTGCTTTTGCAATTGTTCTGGAACTAGTGCCAGCAGAACTTGCCGCAAGAATTACTGCAGCTCTTCAAATCCCAACAGTTGGAATTGGTGCCGGGGTTAATTGCGATTCACAAGTTTTGGTCTGGACGGATTTAATGGGCATCACCAAGAAAGCCCCAAAGTTAGCCAAGGCTTATCGAAATCTGCGCGCAGAAATGTTGGCGGCAACAACCGAATTTGCCGATGATGTTCGAACAGGCAACTTTCCTACCCAGGCGCAGACCTTTAATTAAGACCGCTTTGAACTAGGGTTGGCAGGTGGCCAATTTCGTTATTGATTTAGCCCCCTTGCGAAAATCAAGGGATTTTTCCTTGCTGTGGGCTGCCGGTTTGATTTCTTACTTCGGGTCGATGATCACCTACGTTGCAGTGCCTTTCCAAGTTAAAGAGTTGACGGGCTCTTATATTGCAGTTGCCATTAGTGGTTTGGTTGAGATTGTTCCGCTGATCATCTTTGGCCTATATGGCGGAGTCTTGGCCGATGCCTTAGATCGCAAAAAACTAATTTGGATCACCGAACTGCTATCACTGCTTTTCACCGCAATTTTGCTGATTAATTCCATGATGGATTCTCCTAGCCTGCTGCTGATCTACATCGTGTCCGGCCTATTTGCTGCTACCAGTGGTCTGCGACAGCCAGCCATGCAGGCCGCGCTTCCGCGCCTTGTTGATCATGAAGATATGACTGCGGCGGCGGCGTTAATGAGTTTGCGTTGGCAGATCGGTGTCATCGTGGGGCCAGCTATTGGCGGTGTTTTGATTTCAACTTATTCAGTAGCTGTTGGGTACGCCGCCGATATTGCAACCTTCCTTATTTCGCTGGTGTTAATTGCCTTAATGAAAAATATCCCTCCCAGCCACGAGGCCGAAGCCCCATCCCTGTCAGCCTTAATTGAAGGTGTGAAATATGCATTTAGCCGAAAAGATTTATTGGGGACTTACCTGATTGATTTAGCAGCGATGTTCTTTGCCATGCCAACGGCGTTGATTCCATTTTGGGCAGATCAGTTAGGTGCACCCTGGGCCCTGGGATTGCTTTATGCCGCCGGGACTGTTGGCTCTGTCGCGATTGTTCTGACAAGTGGGTGGGCAAAAAATGTGCACTTCTATGGTCGGGCCATTATGTGGGCAGCAATTGGCTGGGGTGTGGCTATCGCATTGTCTGGTGCCACAAATTATCTGTGGTTGGTACTGCTATTCCTAACCCTGGCCGGGGCATCGGACATGATCAGCGCCCTGTTTAGATCAGCAATGTGGAACCAAACTATCCCCGACAATCTTCGGGGACGTCTTGCCGGAATCGAATTGCTGTCATATTCATTGGGGCCACTAGCTGGTCAGATGCGTGCTGCTGGAATGGCGGCAGCTACTACGTTAAGTATTTCGGTAACAAGTGGTGGAATTATTTGTGTCATTGCGGTCGTATTACTGGCCAGTTTTTTGCCAGATTTTAGAAAATTCGACATCAGAACCAACAAATATGCCCTCGAAAATCAGAAAATGGCGGAAAAACTACGCGTAAACCCTCAATCCGAGGACGAGATTTCCTGACTTGACACAAATTTGCGGGATTTTCATGATTTTCAAAGATTCTTTCTGAATCAAAAAATAAAAAGTAGTGAAATTTTCACAAATGCATAAAAAAATACAAAAATAAATTTGCGACACGCACTAAATTTTTTGTCACAAAATGTTGGCATTTTTGTCCAATTGATGTCACGCTTATCCATGAACAGGTTTGGGTGACGGATCCGAACCATTCCGATAGGAGAAGTACGTGGCCGCAGCAAAGAAAGCAGCACCAA
>Ga0208719_1000769_pt1 | contig 10085 bp, 18 predicted proteins | sample LakMenEpi30Jul09_FD_150747 | JGI IMG/M metagenome (GOLD analysis project Ga0208719, IMG submission 150747) | Freshwater microbial communities from Lake Mendota, WI - 30JUL2009 deep hole epilimnion (SPAdes) | ecosystem: Environmental > Aquatic > Freshwater > Lake > Epilimnion/Euphotic zone ... | reverse complement strand
TTTTTCCCGTGGCGAGTTCGCCCAGGTTGAGTCCATCCACGGAAACCCACGTGCGGAGCGAATCAATCGCATCCGCACCGAAGGCCGCCGTAGAAAGTGCGAGTGATGCGAGCGCGTTTGCGAGGAGGCGTGGCATGAAGTTTTCAAATAACGCGAATTGGCCCGGCGTGCAAAGTCGAAGTCGCGAACTGCCAGCCTGCGCGGGAACGGTTCGGCCTGTGCGGCGATTATCAAAACGCAGAGGCGCAGAGCGGGGAGAGGATCGCGGAGGGATGCAATGAAACTGCCAGCGCCGTTCAACGCCGGAACATCTTCCCTCTGCGGATCTCTCAAATCCCCTCTGCGCCTCTGCGTTCGAAACACGCCGTACCATCGCACACTGAATCGTCCGGGCAGAGACCCTCGCGAAATCGGGATCACTTGGATGAAGAAAAGAAGAACCACGGATTTTACGGATGATTCTCAGAAAGGAAATTCTTCCATCCGTGTCATCCGTGAAATCCGTGGTTCCTCCTCCCCATCATCCGCGTTCATCTGCGGTTAAAAAAATCCGCGCTCCGAGATTTCACCTTGCCGCAACGCGCCCGCGCTTTAAGTATTCCGCCTCGACATGACCACCACCACGCCAGCCGCCTACGATTCGAAAATCGAGGGGAACGTCATCTTCACCAAGCTCGACTCCGCCATCAACTGGATGCGGAAAAACTCCCTCTGGCCGATGCCGATGGGCCTCGCCTGCTGCGCCATCGAGCTCATGGCCACCGGCGCGTCGCGCTACGACATCTCGCGCTTCGGCGCCGAGGTCATGCGCTTTTCGCCGCGGCAGAGCGACGTGATGATCGTCGCCGGCACCGTCACCTACAAAATGGCGCTCGCCGTGAAACGCATCTGGGACCAGATGCCCGAGCCGAAGTGGTGCATCGCCATGGGCGCCTGTGCGAGCAGCGGCGGCATGTATCGCAGCTACGCCGTGCTCCAGGGCATAGATACGCTCATCCCCGTGGACGTTTACATCTCCGGCTGCCCGCCGCGCCCCGAGGCGCTCATCGAGGGCCTGCTCCGCCTCCAGCGCAAAATCGAAGGCGAACATTCCTTCCTCGCGCAGAAGCCCGAACTGGTCACCGCGCTGAGTTCGTAAAATGTGACTGGTGACTGGTAAAAAGTGACTGGTTTCAGCCGCCAGTCGCACGCAAGACCCTTACTAGTCACCGTTCACCAGTCACCAGTCACTGCCGCCTTTCACGCACACCTCACCGCCACACACGATGCCCACGAATCTCACCGTCCCCGCCGCAGCCAAAACCGCCGCCGCCGCGCTTGCCGCAAAATTCACCATCGTCTCGCAAAAGGAATTCCGCGGAGAACTCACGCTCACCGTGAACCGCGCGCAGTTCCACGACATCGCCGCATTCCTCCGCGACCAGCTCGGCTACACGTATCTCATCGATGTCAGCAGCGTGGATCACATGGGCCAGGAGCCGCGCTACGAGGTCGTCTATGAACTGCAGAATTTCGAGCGCGCCGACCACCTCCGCGTGAAATACACCGTGAGCGAGGACGACGCCACCGCGCCCACCGTCACCGACCTCTGGGCCACCGCCGACTGGCACGAGCGCGAAGTCTTCGACATGATGGGCATCCGCTTCACCGGCCATCCCGACCTGCGCCGCATCCTCATGTGGGAAGGCTACCCGTTCCATCCGCTGCGCAAGGACTTCCCCCTCGCCGGCAAGGACAGCGACACGCCCGACGTCGCCTTCTCCCGCGCCGCCCCGCTCGCCGGCGGCCCCTTCGTCACCTCGCCCACCGGCGGCGACACGCAGGACCGCGAACCGCGCTCGCGCGAGATGGAGTGAAGTGAGGGCCGGCGATGAGTCGGCACGGTGAAAAAACGAGTAGGTCTGCAAAATTCAGCCGGGTGCTTTATGAGCCTCCTCCGAAATCCTTGAGCTTTGGATCGAACCGATTACCATTGGCTCATGGCGTTAACGATTGACCAAATCACCTCCGAGGCGATGCAACTCCCGGTTTCCTCACGCGCGGAACTTGCCGAGAAGCTCGTCGAAAGTTTGGACTTTACCGAAGATGACACCGCGCGAACAGCGTGGGCTGCGGAGGCAATCCGGCGGCGCGATGATGTCCGTTCGGGCAGAGTTCAGACCATTCCGGGAGAGCAAGTAATGGCCGAGATTCGTCAGATGCTTGGACGGTGAGATATGAGTTTCACCCGGAAGCCCGCCTCGAATTCCGCGAGTCAGCAGCTTTTTACGAGGGCTGTCGTCCCGGACTTGGCACGGCGTTTACCGACGAGATCGAATCAGTTCTCCGCCGGATTCTTGGCGCTCCCGACCAATCGCCATTTCTTGAGGAGGACGTTCGCAGGCGTCTCGCTCGCCGGTTTCCGTATGGCGTTCTCTACACCATCGAGGCGGACTACATCCTCATTATCGCGATCATGCACTGTAGTCGGAAACCAGGCTATTGGCGTAACAGACTTCCAGAACGAGGTGCCTGACGTGCAGCGAAAATGCGCCCCGGTCGGCAGCGGCTCCTTCGTCACCTCGCCCACCGGCGGCGATACGCAGGACCGCGAACCGCGCTCGCGCGAGATGGAGTGAGAGGCGGGGCCGGTGTGATTAGTCAGTTCTCTCACCCGTCAGGCGTTCGTGCTGGACGCTACCGCGCCAACCGGTATTCTCCCCATCATGAGCGCCGCATCCCTGATGCTTGAAATTCCCGAAATCCGCGCGCGCATTTCGCCGATCACTGTCCGGCAGTACCACGAGTTTCCGGAAAAAAACGAAAACGGGAAGCGCACCGAACTCATCCGCGGCGTCGTCATCGAGAAAATGTCCAAGTCTCCCCTGCATTCCTCCATCAGCCGCCGCTTGTTCGGTCTGATCCAGTCGGCGCTGCCGGAACATTTCACCCTTCTGCGCGATGACCCGCTCACGCTGGCCGATTCGGAGCCGGAGCCGGATCTCGCCGTGGTGCGTGGCGATGAGCAGGACTTTGCGGATCGCCACCCGTCCACCGCCGCGCTGGTCATCGAAGTCGCCGTCACCTCCGCCGCCGAGGATCGCTCGCTCGCATCGCTCTACGCCGAGGCTGGCGTGCAGGAATACTGGATCGTCCTGCCTGCCCGCCGCCGCGTCGAAGTCTATCGCCGCCCCGAAGGCGGTGCCTACCGCGACCACAGCATCGCCGAAGGTGACGACACGCTCGAATGCACAGCCGTTCCCGGCGTTCGCGTGGCGCTGGGAGATTTGTTTGGAAAATGACGCCTCAATCCGATCCATTTCACCCGCTGCGCAAGGACTTCCCGCTCGCCGGCAAGGACAGCGACACGCCCGACGTGGCCTTCTCCCGCGCCGCCCCTCTCGCCGGCGGCCCCTTCGTCACGTCGCCCACCGGCGGCGACACGCAGGACCGCGAACCGCGCTCGCGGGAGATGGAGTGAAGGCGTGGAGTGAAGGCGGATGCCGGTGAACATCCAAGAATCAGTCCTCTCCTTGCCATGAGCACCCAACTTCGCTTGATCCACGACGATGGCGGACCCGACATCTGGGTCATTGTGCATGGTCTGGCCGTATTGGGGGACTACGACTGCGATACGCTCGAAAGGCAAGTGCATGAAGCCGAACTCAGAGGAAGTGTTTACGTTCTGCAATGGTCGGCAAGTATCGTCAGGCGGAACGCACTTCTGGCTGGAGACGTTCGCAAGATAGGTGCTGCTGACCAAGCGGGCATGTCGCTTGCACGCAAACTCAGCCGACTGCGTGATGCACAAAGCCGCCCAATCACACTGATCGGCCACTCGCAAGGGACGCTGGTGATCCACTCAGCTTTGGGATGGCTTGCAGAAAGATCGCGGCGCGTAACACGAGTGCTGCTGATGGGAGGAGTGGTTCGTGCAGATCCTGAACTTTGGGAAGACGTGGCTCCTGCCGTGCGGCAGGAGATCGTAAATGTCCATTCCTCTGGTGACAAATGGCTGCTCCCACTGGGGCGCTCGATTGGACGGTATCCAATCAATTCAGATTATCGTAAAATTCGTAATCTCGAAATTACCTGCGGGCACTTTCAATACTGGCCATACCTTTCGAAGGTCTTGAAGTGGATTTGGCCAAGACGCCGCCGCTCGCGCAAATACCACCCGACGGTGGAAACCGTATGCCCGTGCTGCAAAGTGAAGATTATCACGACTGCAAATGAGTCATTAGAATGCCCGTGGTGTAAGGTGGAAGGGACATATCGGATCAGTGATGACAGTTTTCACTACGACATCGCGCCTAAAAAAATGCGGTGCAGATTTTGCGATTCAGGAACTATTTGGGTGCAAGGATCGGCATTGTATGGCTGCGACGGGCCTGGATGCCGCGCGTGGAACGACGTGAGGCGCATAGGTAGCAGAGTTCAGTTTCGCATTCCACGCTGAACGCTCCCTCACCATCTTCTCATGCCATCGCGAATACCCTGAGAAAGTCGTTTGATGAATCTCCATTTCCGCTTAATCGGCCCGGTCGCGTGACGCGCTGGGAGGTCGCCTCGATGTCGGAGGTAGAGCATGAATGTTTCAGCGAAATCCTCACCAGGCGCACTCGCGGCATACTCGCTCACATGATGCTCCGGGTCGTATTCCCATTCAAAATCCCAGTGATGCGCCGCGCCAAACGAATCAGAAAAGAAGGCGGAACGGAACAGCCCGCGGTGCGTATCAGCGATGGCGTGTGCAAACTCATGGCGCAACACGTCACGCAGTGACGTGTATCCTCCGCGCCAAACGTGGGACAGCCGCGAAAACGAGACACGCGGGATGCTGATGTCGCCGCTGCCTCCAAAGTGCTGCCAACCGTAAGCAAATCCGAGCGGGACAAGGCGGGTGTCCACCGACTGAACGCGCGCATCGTAAAAACCGTGCGTATCAAGTTCGCAGGTGACGGCGTAGTTTGCCCGATCAAGCTGGCTTTGATTCACGATGTGCATGCGTCATTTCCGCGCGAACAAGGGACAGATTATTGCGCTTCAAGCTCTCCACCGAACCATCACCAGAGCATGGATGCGGGATAGCGGGAGATTTCCGGGTCGTGGCTCACGAGGTGAAAGCCGCGCCGCATCGCCTGCGAGACGAGCAGCCTGTCAAACGGATCGCGGTGCAGCGGCTGCAGAGTTTCCAGCGCGAGAATATCCTCCAGCTCCACCGGCTCCAGCACGATGCCGTTGCGCTGCTGCTGGTCCCGGAGCACCTCCGCAAGCGGCAGCCGCAGCGTGAGCTTCCCGAGCTGCATCTTAATTTGCATCTCCCACACGCTCGCGAGGCTCAGATGCAGGGAGTTTTCCGGGGATTTGCACGCGGCCAGCGCCGCCGCCGACAGCCGCGCGTCGTCGCTGTCCCACCAGATGAACGCGTGCGTATCCAGCAGCAGCTTCACGCCTCGCGCCCCAGCCAGAATTCATCCGGCAGCGGCGCGTCGAAATCCGCCGCCACTTCCCACGCCCCCGCATGAAGCCCCGCCGCACGCACCGCCGCGGTTCCCGGCTCCCGATGCCCGATCTGCGCGGCCAGATGGGTGAGAAGCGTGCGTTTCTCGAACTGCGGCAGTTTCTCGATGGCGGCTTCGATCTCGGCAAGCGTGCTCATGACGCTGCGAAACTATCCCGCACATCCCGGACAGCCAAGGCGATTTTGCGGGAACAAGGGACCGTTTGTAGAACAAGGCACAGATGATTATTGCGCTACACCTTCGCCGCCTTGCCAGAGCAGCGGGCTGCGTGCTACTTTCCGCGGCATGAACACGACGCTTGAGGCAATTCACCGTGATCCGGCGATTCTGGATCGCGCAATTTCACGGCGCGAACGGCTCGACATCCTCGAAGGAGGCGAAGTGACCGCCACGCTGCTGCCGAGGGCCGCAGTGTCGGTGAAGGAAGCGCGCCGGGTGATGCGCGAGCGGTTTGCCGCACCGGACTGGGAGTTCAGCGGCGGCACCGCGATGACGCGCGACGAGCGCAACGCCCGTGGCTGAGTGCTTCCTCGACACGAATGTGCTGCTCTACGCCGTGAGCACGCATCCGCCGGAGGCGGAAAAGACGCGCGCCGCGCGGGAACTGGTGCAGGCGGCAGACTGGGCGTGGTCGGCGCAGGTGGCGGCGGAGTTCATCCGCGCAAGCACCTCGCCCCGGCAACCGAAGCCGCTCGTACGCGCCGAGGCACGGCGATGGATCGAGACGTGGATGGCGTTCCCGATGACGGCGGTGGACGGCACGCTCGTGCTCGAAGCTGTGCAAATCGCCGAACGTTTTCAAATCGGTCACTTCGACGCGCAAATCCTCGCCGCAGCGAAGCGGATGGGCTGGCCGACCGTGTATTCCGCGGATCTGAATTCGGGACAGGACTACGGCGGCGTGCGCGTGGTGAATCCTTTTCTGCCGAAGGGTTAACCAGCCTCCTGCTGTCGGTGGTTGCACCCCGGCCTCGTCGGCGATTTTCAGACGGTGGCGATACAGTCTATCGCCGGATGCGCAGCTTTTTCCGGCTCGCTGCAATGTCGCGCAGCAGCGGAAGCACCGCGCGATCCTTGTCGCGATCCGCCGCCTCCTTGCTGCGGATGATGCGTTCGAGCGGGAGCACCTTGATGGCGATGCCGTTCCAATCCACGATTGCAGCGCGCGCGTATTCAGTGCGAAAGGAGGCCGTCCCGTGAAGCCGATAGCAGAAGTTCACCAGCGAGCCGTCGCTCAACGCGACGACCGTCTGCCGCACCATCGTCGCACCGAGACGTAGCGAGAGATTGATGAGCCGCATGGTTTGCCGCTCCGGAACTTCCACCCAAATGCCCGTGTCGAGAGTCGTGCCCGGCACCCCTTGCAGGATGGCGGCGGACATTCCTACGAAGACAAACCGTATTTTTTCCTCCCGGAGCGCGTGAACAAGCCGTGCGAGCGGAGAAAGCTCTCGTGCCTGTCCCACCTTTCCTGCGGCGTTGCCGCGAGGCTCCACGCGTAGAGCACCCTTTCGTGCTCGCTCAGGTGCGGCAGGAAACGCAGCTTTTCCGCGAGCGCGTTCACGCGGGCGAGTCGGCGGCTGCTTTTTTTTGCACGGGGGAAAAGTGGCGGAGTTTTGCGCGCGTGGCAAGCGCGGGACTCGCCCCGGCGAACTTGGTCGGAAAGCGCGGCGTCACATTCGCGCGAGCGAAGCCATCGAACGCCGGGAGTTGCCAGAGGCCGGAATCAGAATTTGAAGCGCAAGTTCAGCGCTCCGAATGGAGCCGGATCGAGGTCGCGATTCACGAGGACGTTTTGGGAGCCGTCGCGCAATTCAAGCTCCCCGCCGAAGTTCACACCGCCGCGGACTGAAACCGAGATCCGTTTCGTGGGACTCCAAATGACCGACGCGGCTCCCTGCCAGCCGGAGACATTGATGGTCCGGACGCCGGAAGGATCCCGGACATCCCAACTGCCGCCGCTGGGATAGGCGCTGAGGCTGAAGGTGAATGCTTCGCTCGCCCGCCAGCCGAAGACGAGGAAAGGCGGGGTGACCTGCACGACGAAGGGCTTTGGCTCCCAGATGAAACCGACAGCCGGGAAGATGACGCCATCCTCGTGGGCGTAGCTGCTGAAGACGCCGCCCGCGAGGCTCAGCGTGTCGTTCACCTTGTATCCGAGCAATCCGAGGCCCGCGATTTTGAAGGAGTTTGACGAGACGCGGTCGAAGTCGCCGGCAATCCCGGGAGTAATGAATCCAAGGCCCCACCATTTGCTGTCGGGACGGTTCCAGAAATAGGCGACCTGGGCTTGGAGGTTATGGAGATCCTGGCGTCCGAGCGCCAGGGCACCGCTGAAATCGAGCCCGGTGTAGTTGTATCCGAGCGAAATCCCGAGCCGCCCGTCGCCCAACTTGAATCCCGCCAGCGGTGCGACCAGCCGAAGCTCGAACATTTCGACTCCACCCGCCAGGCCACCGAAGTTCTGCCGCCCGACCCACGTCGTATCGAGCAAGTAGCCGGGCCGGCCGAAACCGAATCCGGCGGGGTCGATAAGTTCGGCAGCGAATGCGGAACTCGCGCAAAAAACGAGTGAAGCGAGGGTGAGGTGTTTGGCTGTTGGGATGGATTGCACGAATGGTAAACGTTTCAAATCCCGCGGCGGATGCCAGTGCATGCCCCGATATGTCGCTGCAGGAATTTGCTTTCGCGCCCGGCGCACCGGAAACGGTCAGAACGCGGACTGGCGTCAGGGTGTGAGGGGGGTCCGGTGCGGAGTCCGTCGGCGTCGTGGCTGTGCGTGAGGGTGCGCATGGCGGCAGGATGCCCCGCCACGCTCTGCGTTTCAACTGCCAATTGCCCGGCGTCGTCGTACGCGTAGGCGTCCGTCGCCACGGCGTTGCCGAGTTCCAAGGGCCGCCCCGCCGCGTCGTAGCTCATCGTCACGGCCGGCGTGCCGTCGCTGTAGGTCATGCCGGTGACCTGATCGCGCATCCGATCGCAGCGGAATTCGCGAACCGCAAACAGTTTACGACGTGAGGCTCATCCGCTCTCCGACTATCAGTCTGGCACTCTGTTCTTGCACGGGCATCTGTGCGGCATCCATGGAATAGGAGCCGGAATAGGTCGTCACGATTTCCGGCTGCGCGGGCGCGGCACCCGCAGCGGGGATCGCCTCGCGCCGCTGCCGGAGCAGGATGTTCGTGCCAGGGTAATATTCGTAGCTCGTGGCGACCCCATCTGCATCCACCATCCGGAAAACGGATGGCGGGGAAAATCCAGGTGGCAAAAATGGCGGGCCGCGAAGTTCCCTCGATGTGGGAGCAGCCCCAGCGGCCCACTCAGCGCTGTGTGAAGTTCATCCGATGGCTACGGTGCTGGTTCTTTAAGGAAGCTCCCTGGCAGGCCGCTGTGGCCGCGCTTGCCGCCAGTTTTGCCTCCGGCTAAGTCACGTATGCTTACACACGTGCTGATGCCGTCAACCACAATAATCAGTCTGTCCCTTGTTCCTCTTCTACAAAATATCCGCAGCCTTGATCATGCATATCTCAACAGAATCATCATTTTCAGTTATAACAACAAGAACCCAATAATATGGAATTCCCTCTTTCGCCCAAAATAAATATCGCCGCTCACCATTTGGATTACTTATTGGAAATAATCTATAGGCGTCGCTCTTTGAAAATTCGGCGAATGATCTATATACCACACTTGGCTTTCCTATGGCATCTATGTAAGCATCTATCTTCGCTTTTGAAGAATAGATCGCTTGCACCTGTTTTCGCTTGCGAAGCCCTGGGCCAAAAATTATTCCAAAACAAAAGCTTAAGAAAATAATAAGCGTGGATGCAATCAGTACAATTTTCTTCATTTGAATGTTGCTAGTATTATAAACTTTAACCACCAGGGGGCAGGCTCCTCGGGTGGACTGAGTTCCCGTAGCGTTTTTTCGATTGCTCCAATCATTCCTTGGCGGCAGTTATTGCTGACTGTATTGTAAGTATTTAGGTCCGGCCAATTCTTCTTGAGCGTCTCATTAAATTTTTTCAGATCAATACTCCTGGGAATCGTGAACGGTATTACTACATCGCCGGGCCTTGCATCGGTGTTGCCACCATGCGATAAGGCCGTTCCGTCGCTAAGAAGGAGGAAATGATGCTCACAATAACCGCCTCCAATCATAGATAATAGTTTCGTGAAAAAACCCCCGATTGGATCATGTTCATCTAATGGGCGCATATGATACATTCCAGCTACTTGTCCCCCTGGTCCTGCATTTGGAAGGAGGAGATAACCATGGATGAAAGTAACTAATCCAAGGCGATCAGTCTGGCTTGTAGGACTATTCAAAACATACCCATATAAATTGATTCCTCCCCCCTCCTCAATCGGATCCCTGCTCAGCCAGCGCCCAAGCTTCGGATTGTATCCGCGATAAGGCGCCAAGTGCAGCCCCGACGCCGCGTGGTAGTAGTGCCCGGTATAACCGAAGTCGGTGTCGAGGTCGCCGCTGAGCTTGGTCACGTTGCCGTAGGGGTCGTAATCGTAGCGGGCGCGGATGGTGCCGGTGGCGTCGGTCAGTTCGCGGATGCTGCCAAGGTG
>Ga0208719_1000768_pt1 | contig 10088 bp, 6 predicted proteins | sample LakMenEpi30Jul09_FD_150747 | JGI IMG/M metagenome (GOLD analysis project Ga0208719, IMG submission 150747) | Freshwater microbial communities from Lake Mendota, WI - 30JUL2009 deep hole epilimnion (SPAdes) | ecosystem: Environmental > Aquatic > Freshwater > Lake > Epilimnion/Euphotic zone ... | reverse complement strand
CGGCCGTAGTGAGCGGCCTTGTGGAGTCGGTGGCCGCCACTGCGATCCACGTTCCCAGCTTTTGGCCGACGGTCACCTCGCGGGCTGACACCACGTCGCCATCGCCCACCATCCAGAGGATCTTGCGGTCCTGGTTGCTGCCGACCGCGACCTCGGGCACGAACAGCCGCTCGACGGCGTCACCGAGAGGGAGCCGCACCCGCGCGAACATGCCGGGCCGAAACAGCGGCGGCCGCGGGGCCACGGGATCCGCGGAATAGGGATTGTCGAGCCGGCCGCGCATGGTGATGGTCGCCGTCTTCGTGTCCACCTGGTTGTTGAGGAAGTCCACGCGACTGCGATGCGGATAGGTGCGACCGACGTCGTCCACCAGCCCCACTTCGACCTCCGTCTCGTTGCCGCCGACACCGGGCCCGCGGCCCGATTCCCGGGCATGGCTCATCACCCGCACGAGCGTCGGCTCGTCCACGTTGAAGTAGACGAAGATCGGGTCGATCGACACGATCGTGGTCAGCGTCGTCTGATCCTGGTTGATCAGGTTGCCGACCTGGATCTGGGTGCGGCCGATCTGGCCGGCGATCGGCGCCGTGATCGCTGCTGCTGGCCCGGCGCTGGCCGCCGACGCCGCTGCGGTCAGGGAAGCGATCGCCCGGGGGGAGAAGTTCCTCGCCGACAAGGGGCAGGCCGCTGACGGCAGTTTCTCGCCGGCTGCAGGGCCCGCGGTGACGGCGCTGGTGATCGCGGGGCTCGCCAAGAGCGGTACGCCGGTCGATGCCCCGGTGGTGCGCAAGGGGCTCGACTATCTGCTCGGCTTCCGTCGCGACACCGGCGGGATCCATACGAACGACTCGGCGATCGGGAACTACGAAACGGCGATCGCCCTGCTGGCGCTTGCCGCCTGCAACAAGGATGGCCGCTTCGACAAAGAGATCGAGGGGGCCGAGGCCTTCCTCAAGGGGCTGCAGTGGGACGAATCGGAAGGGCTCACCCCCGCCGACGTCAATTACGGCGGCGCGGGCTACGGCAAGAAGGGGCGGCCCGATCTCTCCAACACCGCTTTCCTCATCGAGGCGCTGCGGAATGCCGGGACCGACGCCGACGACCCTGCCATCCAGCGCGCCCTCCTGTTCGTGTCGCGGACGCAGAATCTTCCCGGGCCGCACAACGACCAGCCCCATCCCGAGAAGAACCCCGACGGCGGCTTCTACTACACCCCCGCCAACGGCGGCGAGAGCATGGCCGGCACGACGCCGGAAGGGGGCCTGCGCAGCTACGCCTCGATGACGTACGCCGGGCTCAAGAGCATGATCTTCGCCGGGCTCGACAAAGACGACCCGCGCGTCAAGGCGGCGCTCGAGTGGCTCGCGAAGCACTACACCTTCGACGAGAACCCCGGCATGGGGGACAGCGGCCTCTACTACTACTACCACACCATGGGCAAGGCCCTCGACGTCCTCGGCGACGAGACCTTCACCGACTCCAAGGGGACGGCCCACGCGTGGCGTGACGAACTCGCCGATGCCGTCATCGGTCGCCAGCAGGCGGACGGTTCGTGGGTCAACGCCAACGCGCGCTGGATGGAGAACGACCCGAATCTCGTCACGGCCTACGCGTTAATGGCTCTGGCCTACACGAAGGCCGAGCCGGGCGCGGCCCGCTGAAAAGCCGTCAGTCTTTCAGGTCGAAGAGCCGCCGGAGGGCGTCGAGGAGGCCGTGCGGCGGCCCCGAGTGGCTCTCGTTGCGCAAACTCGTCAGCGGGGAGTGGAGGAGCTTGGCGGCGTAACGCTGGAAGGATTGGCGGATCTCGGCCCGGGCGGTGTCATCGAGCCCGGGGAGGCGGCGGAAGAGTCGGTCGAGTTCGTTTTCGCCGGTCTCGTTCCAGCCGGCACGCAGCCGCTCGATCACCGGAGCCGACGAACGGTGGTGGAGATCCCCCATGAATCGCTTCGTCTCCTCGTCGACGATCGCCAGCGCCCCGGGCATCTCCCGCTGGCGGGTCTTCCGGTTGGCCTCGCAGGCGGCGCCGAGATCGTCGATCGAGTAGAGCCAGACGCCGGGGCGCGAGCCGATGCGGGGATCGAAATCGCGGGGCATCGCCAGATCGAGGACGAGGAGCGGCCGGCCGGCGCGGCGGCGTTCGGCGACCGCGAACATCTCCAGCGTGACGACCGGTTCGGTGGCGCCGGTCGTGCTGACGACGAGATCGGCGCGGATCAGTTCGTCGACGAGGTTGGTGAACGAGCCGGTCCGGGCGCCGAGCCGATCGGCGAGGTCCTCGGCGCGGGCCGCCGAGCGGTTGACGATGATCACGTCTCGGGCGCCGGCATCGCGGAGGTAGCGGAGCGTCTCGTGGGCCATCTTGCCGGCGCCGACGAGCAGGACCCGCTTGTCGTCGAAACGCTCGAACACGCCGCGGGCGAAATCGGCCACCGCGACGCTGGGGATCGAGAGGCGCTCGCGCCCGATGGCGGTCTCGGTGGCGACGCGTTTGGCCGTCCGGAGCGCCGCCTGGAACATGCCGCCGGTGAGGGGGCCTGCGGTGTGGTGCTCCTGGGCGAGGGCCCACGCTTGTTTGACCTGGGCGACGATCTGCGGCTCCCCGAGGACCATGCTGTCGAGCCCGGAGGCGACGCTGAACAGGTGGTGGACGGCGGCGTCGTCGTGCTCCCCGGCGAGCACCGGTGTCAGCAGGGCCGAGTCGATCCCCCGGCACTCGGCGAGGAAGTCGACGAGTTGACGCGGGGCCGGGGGCTCCGAATCGTGTTCGCTTGCGGCATAGAGCTCGACGCGGTTGCAGGTGGAGAGGAGCACCCCCTCGCGGCCGGGGAAACGCTCGCGGAATCGGCGCAGCGCCGTGGCCGCCTGCTCGGCCGAAAAGGCAAGGCGTTCGCGCAATTCCATCGGAACGGTGCGGTGCGAACCCCCCACGAAGGCGAGCGTCATCGGTGCGCTCCGCGAGGGGCTGCGGGGACGATCGCCGCGGCAGACGCCGATGCGACCGTCGACGAAGGCCATGCCCGGAACGTCACCGGGGCCGGGGGAGCCCCGTGCCGGCTGGCTCCGAACAGCCCCCACAGGATCGAGATCGTGAGCACGCCGAGGCTGACCAGCGACAGCGTGGCGGCGGTCCGCGGCCCGTCCGCCCGTCCGCAGGCGGCACGCTCGAGGATGGCCGCGGTCACGAGCCAGACGACGACCGCCCCCATGCGGAGGATGACCGGATCGGTCCAGGGGAGCGAGTCGAGAAGCCCCTGTTGCCTGTTGACGGCGTTGAGAACGATCCCCGAGGCAAAGCCGGCGGCCGCCGCCCAGGCGGCGATCGTCGCCGAGCGTCCGGTGAAGCGGGCCAGTTTTTCCAGGCTCGGCATCCGGAAGCCCTGGGCCGGCGCCTGCTTTCTCGAAAGCCGGCCTGCCTGGATCAACCACATCATTCCGGCGATCGCCCCGAAGGCCACCGCGACACTGGCGGCGAGGTTGAAGATGCCGTGGATCGCCCCCCACACCTGCGTGGCGGGCGACTGGGGGAACGGGGCACGGCTCGACAACTCGGCGGCACCGATGAGTCCGAGGACGAGCGGCAGCATGAACAGGCCGACCGGGGTCCGCGGGTTGGCGATCGTCAGCCAGAGCGAACCGCAGGCCAACAGCCAGGCGGCGATCAAATACCAGTCGTAGGCACTCGACAGGGGCACGGCAGGCTCGTTCGCCGCCCGCCAACCGAGGAACAGCGTATGGGCCACCACCCCTGCGGCCGCGAATCCCACCATCACGGCGCCGCGGATACCCGAGCGGAACAGCAGCCGCGACCCCTCGCACGCCAGCGCCACGAGGTAGCTGGCAGCGAAGCAGACGACCGAGATGCGGGAGACGAAGTCGGCCATGACGTGGAGCCGGGGTAGGGGGAACCTCTCCATTCTAGTTCAGTCGACGTCATCGCCGATGGCCGAGGGGCGGTGCGGCGGCGGATGCCCCGCGCATCGGTCGACCACCCCTGCCCCGTCGCTATACTTCGTCGATGAAAAACCCCCCGATCGCCCCGTCCGATCCCGATCAATCCGCCCCGGGATTCCCTCAGTCCCCCCCCCGACGCCCCTGGGACGACTCCCTCTTCCTGCGGGCCTGCCGGCGCGAACCGGTCCCCCGGACGCCGGTGTGGCTGATGCGGCAGGCGGGGCGTTATCTCCCCGAATACCGGCAGGTGCGGGGGCGCGTCGGCTTCATGGAACTCTGCAAGACGCCGGCGCTCGCGGCGGAGGTGATGCTTTCGACGGTAGCCAGACTCGGCGTCGATGCGGCGATCATCTTCAGTGATCTGCTGCCGATCCTCGAGCCGATGGGGCTCGACTTGGAGTTCGCCGCCGGTGAAGGCCCGGTGATCCACAATCCGGTCCGGGAGGCCGCGGACGTGGCGCGTGTCCGCGACCTGGAGGACCTCGATCCGCTCGCCTACGTCTTCGACTGCGTTCGCGCCACCCGCGCCGGGCTCGACGACTCGCTTCCGGTGATCGGATTCGGCGGGGCCCCGTTCACGCTCGCCGGCTATTGCATCGAGGGGGGAACGAGCAAGGCCTGGCTCCACACCAAGTCGCTGATGTACCGCGAGCCGGCCGCGTGGCACGATCTGATGGATCGGTTGGCGCGGGGAGTGAGCCGGTACCTCGTCGCCCAACTCGATGCCGGAGCGCAGTGCGTCCAGCTGTTCGACAGTTGGGTCGGGTGTCTCGGTCCTGACGATTACCGCCGCTACGTCCTGCCGCACAGCCGCACGGCGATGGCGGCAGCATTGGAACGGGCCCCGGTGATTCACTTCGCCACCGGCAACCCGGCACTGCTTCCCCTCCTCGCCGAGGCCGGTGGAACGGTGATCGGTGTCGATTGGCGCATCAGGCTCGACGAGGCCTGGAGGAGCATCGGGCACGACCGGGCCATTCAGGGCAATCTCGACCCGGCCGTGCTCCTCGCCGACCGCGACAGCGTCCGCCGCGGCGTGGCGGACGTGCTCGCCGCGGCAGGAGGGCGCCCAGGGCACATTTTCAACATCGGCCATGGTGTCCATCCACAGACGCCCGTGGAGAACGTCCTCGAGTTGATCGCGGCGGTGAAGGAATCGGGAACGGGGGGCTGACCGATCCCCGTCGAACACCCCCAATGCCGGCGGGGGCTCGTGGGGAACTCGGCTCCGCCTCTGGGAACCGGTCGAACGCTGCTCCCCCCTCCCCACGAGGCTGTCCGGCAGGGTACAACGGCGTGTTGCGCGCCACCGCCCGTCGGACGACATTCGCGCAGCATCCCGAGTCACACCCGTGGACCCACGCTGCATGGCGACGCTCGAACAACGGCTCTTTCATCTGTTCGACAGCTGCGATCTCGACGCGGCACGGTCGGCAGTCGCGGTGAAGGTCAGCTGTCCGCGGGTCGGACAGGTGAGCGGGACGGTCGAGGGGCCGGGCCAGGATGGATTCGGTGTCGGTCCGCACGCGGTGTCGCTCGAACTGTCGGCCAGCCGCCGGGGAGGAATGACGCTCGAGGCCCGCGTCGGCACCGATCGCGGAAGGTCCGGGCGTCCCTGCCCCGTGCTCGCCGCGGTGCTCCTCGAAGTCGATCGTCGTGGTCTCCTGGCCGGTATCCACGACAACACGCCGATCACGCTGCAGATCGTTCCCGCCGATGATCTGGAGACCGACGAGGATCGGGTCGACGAGACCGCCGAGCCGGATCATGGGGGGGAAGACGCCGACGAATCCTCGCGTGCCGTCGAGGGGGATCGCGATGTCGATCCCGAGTTGCCGGTGCGGAAGCCTCCGGTGCGGATGCCGGCCTGGGCCACCGATCTCGAGGAGCGACGCCGGCTCGTCGAGCCGGCGGTGCGGACGCGGGCGATCCAGGTCGCCGACGGACGTCGGGCCACCGGGGCTTTGGTCTTCCTTCTCGACCTCGCAGCCTCCTCCGACGCTGCCGCAGCGGTGATCATTCCCTGCCGGATGCAACTCGATGTCGCCGGTCATGCGACGGGGCGGCCGAGGCCTGTGATCATCGGCCCCGGTCAATCGGCCGACTCCGACTGGGATCAGGTCGATCCCCAGGAACGGGCGATCCTCGCGAGGCTCGTCGGAACGGTGCCGATCGCCGACGCGATGACGCCCGAGCCGCTCGAGCGGCGGACGGTGTCGCGGATCGCCGTCAGTGCCCAGTCGGCGACGGAGCATCTGGCGATGCTCTGCGAGCACGGCAGGCTCGTCGTGCAGCCGGAGCCGCGCCGCAATCCGGAATTGGTCGTGCCGCTGGCGTGGGACGGCGGTCGACCGTGGGAATTCGCGCTCGTCCTCGAGCCCGAGGACCCGCCGTCGCTGCGTGGGGAGACGCTCCGCGAGATGGCGGAGAGCGACGGTGGCGCCCCGCTTCCCCGTCCCGGCAAGGCGACGCTTCGCGGGATGCTCGTACGCGGCAGCGAACGACGCGACATCCGCGAGCCGAGGGCGATCCTCCGGGCAGGATTGATCGTGTTCGCCGATCGCATCGCCCGGCTCGCGCTCGGCGAATCGGCGGGGAGTGCCCAGGCGGCCGGCTGGCTCCATCAATTCGAGCGCCGTGGTCCGATCGAACTTGCCGGTTCACAATCGGACGGGCTCATCGAAAGACTCGCATCCCTTGCCGACGTGCCCAGACTGCTCCTTCCGTCGTGGACAGGCTGGCGGATCGAGTCCGGGACGCCGCGTCCGAAGCTCGTCCTCGACGATTCCCGCGCCGTGACGGCGGCCGAGGACGATGGCGACCCCGAGGGAGCGGGACGGCGCGGGCGGCGCCGCTCGGTGCCCCGCGTGCAACTCGCCGGGAGGGTGTGGTTCGACTACGGCGGGATGCAGATCGAGGCGGACAACCCGGCCGGCGGAGCTGCCGATGCCGATCGGAGGGTGTTCGTCCGCAGGGATCGGGCCGCCGAGCGAGAGGCACTCGCGATGCTCCCCCGGTTCGGTGCCACCGCGGCCCGCCCCGAGGTCGATGGGGAGCCGGTCACGCACCACGTCGAGATTCCCCGTGCCCGCCTCGACTCCTCCGTCCCCCAACTCGCCGCGGCCGGATGGGCCGTGGAGGTCGCGGGGCGCCGTTACCGTCCGGCCGGCAGCGTGGCGTGGAACGTCACCAGCGGGATCGATTGGTTCGAGCTCTCCGGTTCGGTCGATTTCGGTGGCGTCAGTGCCGACATGCCGGCGCTCCTGGAGGCTCTGGCGCGGGGCGACCGCACCGTGGAACTCCCCGACGGGTCGCTCGGCATCCTTCCCGACGGCTTCGCTTCGCAATTCGAGCCGATGGTGGCACTGGCGCAGAAGCAGGACGGGCGCCTGCGGTACGGTCGGATCCAGGTGGCGCTCCTCGACGCCCTGCTTGCCGGTCAACCGCACTCGCACGTCGACGAGGCCTTCGACCGGATCCGCAGCGAATTGGCCCGGGGTGAACGTCCCGAGGCCGAGAACGAGCCGGAGGGATTCAAAGGGACGCTCCGTCACTACCAGCGCGAGGGGCTCGGCTGGCTGACGTTCCTCGAACGGATGGGGCTCGGCGGCTGCCTGGCCGACGACATGGGCCTCGGCAAGACGATCCAGGTGCTGGCGATGTTCGTCCGCCGTTGCCAGGTCGTCTCGGCCGGTGGCTTGGCCCATCGCCCCTCGCTCGTCATCGTGCCCAAGAGCCTCGTCTTCAATTGGATCGAGGAGGCGGCGAAGTTCGGCCCGAGCTTGCGCGTCGTCAACCACACCGGCAACCAACGGACCGAAGGGGCCGAGTCTCTCGCCGATGCCGACATCGTCCTCACCACCTACGGCACGCTGCGACGCGACATCATGCGGCACCGGGAAGTGGAGTTCGACTACATCGTGCTCGACGAGGCGCAGTCGATCAAGAATGCCGGGAGTCAGGCCGCCAAGGCCTGCCGACTGCTCCGTGCCCGGCACCGATTGGCGCTCACCGGCACGCCGGTGGAGAACCACATCGGCGAGCTGTGGAGCATCTTCGAGTTCCTCAATCCCGGTCAACTCGGCAGCGCGGCCCGGCTCAAGCGGTTTCTTTCCGGCGGGCGAGGCGGTAGCGCCGCGGAGGTCGTGGCCCGGGCCGTCCGGCCGTTCCTGCTTCGCCGCACGAAGGCACAGGTGCTCTCCGATCTCCCGGAGAAGACCGAGCAGACGATCTTCTGCGAGCTCGGCGAGGCGCAGCGCAAGGCCTACGACGATCTGCGCGAGCACTACCGGCTCGAACTCTCGGGCCGCATCGGCCGGATGGGGATGGGCAAGTCGCGGATCGCCGTCCTCGAGGCGCTGCTGCGGCTGCGGCAGACCGCCTGCCACCCGGGGCTCGTGGATCCCAAGCTCATCGACGATCCGGGAGCAAAGCTCGAGACGCTGCTCGAACAGCTCGACGAGGTGCTCGCCGAAGGCCACAAGGTGCTCGTGTTCAGCCAGTTCACCAGCTTCCTGGCGATCCTCCGGCGGCAGCTCGATGCGCGGTCGATTCCGTATGAATACCTCGACGGCAAGACGACCGACCGGCAGGCCCGCGTGGCCCACTTCCAGGAAGATCCCGAGTGCCGCCTCTTCCTGGTGAGCCTGAAAGCGGGCGGGCAGGGCCTCAACCTCACCGCCGCCGACTACATCTACATCCTCGACCCCTGGTGGAACCCGGCCGTCGAGGCGCAGGCCGTGGACCGGGCCCACCGCATCGGCCAGACCCGGCGCGTCTTCGCCTACCGGCTCATCGCCCGCGACACCGTCGAGGAGAAGATTCTGGCGCTCCAGGATCGCAAGCGCGAGCTCGCCGAATCGATCGTGCGGGCCGACGAGAGCCTGATCACGAGCCTCACCGCCGACGATGTCGAAATGCTGCTCTCCTGACTCACGAAAAACTAACGCTTCCGCAGGGGCCGCAGGGCTCCCTACACTGCGGCCTGTAGAGTTGGCCGTTCCACCGGGTGTTTCGTGAATCCACTTTCCCGATCGAAGCCTTCCAGCGAGCAGACCGCCGGGCACCAGGTGCTCGTCGTCGATGACGAGGAGGATCTGCTCGAGCTCGTGCGCTACAACCTCACCCGCGAAGGCTACCGCGTGAGCTGCGTGGCCACGGGCGAGGAGGCGCTCAAGGCGGCCCGCAAGCAGCCCCCCGATTTGATCGTGCTCGACCTCATGCTGCCGGCCGTCGACGGCCTCGAGGTCTGCCGGCGGCTGAAGGCCGACTCGAAGACCCGCGACATCCCGATCATCATGCTCACCGCCAAGAGCGAGGAGAGCGACATGGTGCTCGGCCTCGAGCGCGGCGCCGACGACTACATCGCCAAGCCCTTCAGTCCGCGGGTGCTCTCGGCCCGCGTGAAGGCGCTCTTGCGCCGCAAGGAGGCGCAGCGCCAGGCCGAGCTCGAGACCACGATCGACGTCCGCGAACTCTCGATCCACCCCGGCCGCCACGAGGTGACGCTCGCCGGCAAGCCGCTCGAGCTGACCTACACGGAGTTTGCGCTCCTGCAATTTCTCGCGAAACGGCCCGGTTGGGCCTACACGCGGACGCAGATCGTCGACGCCGTGAAGGGGGAGGATTATCCTGTCACGGAACGCTCGGTGGACGTGCAGGTCGCCGGCCTGCGCAAGAAACTGGGCGACTTCGGTTCCTATATCGAAACCGTTCGGGGCGTGGGTTATCGGTTCCGGGCGTGACCCAACCCGAACCACGGCCCCACGCATGCCCCGCCCCCGTTTCTTCTGGCATCTCTTCGTCGGCTGGGGCGCCCTGCTCGTGGCGGTGGTCGCGGCCTGCTTCTGGCTCGCGTCGCTCCAACTGGCTCGGCTCGCCGACGAGGCGCAGCTGCGCCGGATGACCGACGCGGCCGCGGGGCTGGCCGCCTGGCTGCCCGCCGACCCCGCCGACGTGAAAGCCGAGTCATTCGCAGCCGCCACCGCGGAGATTTCCCGTACGGCCGGCGTGTCGATGGACCTGCTCTCCTCCGACGGCCGCGTGCTCTTCACGGGCGAGGCCGCGGCGGGCAAGGGCCCGAGCGGTGCCGATCGTGGCTGGCCTTCGGGCATGCCCGCGCTCCTCGCGGAGGCGAG
>Ga0208719_1000764_pt1 | contig 10108 bp, 4 predicted proteins | sample LakMenEpi30Jul09_FD_150747 | JGI IMG/M metagenome (GOLD analysis project Ga0208719, IMG submission 150747) | Freshwater microbial communities from Lake Mendota, WI - 30JUL2009 deep hole epilimnion (SPAdes) | ecosystem: Environmental > Aquatic > Freshwater > Lake > Epilimnion/Euphotic zone ... | reverse complement strand
CCGCCCCGGGCGCAAGCCACGCCGGTGCCAACGACTGCTGTCTATGCCTTCGCCCAGCAGAAGGTCTACGGAATGAGCATCAGCGGCAGTCAGCAACACGTTTCGATCGTCGGTGACCCCAAGGGATACTCGATCAAACAAACAACCGCAGCTGCCTCGGACACGACTCCCGGCAAAGTGGCGCGGAACGGTGGCGTCGATGCCGGTGTGTCGTATCTCCCCGCCCCCAGTTTCAACCCGCCTGTCGTGACGGCGATCGGCAACAATTTCGTCTGGAACACACCCAACTCCAGTGCCGCGAACGAGATTGTCCTGAAGCAAGCACTCCCCACCCCCGTCACGAACGCGAAAGGGGTGAACGCCAACGACATTGGCGCTTCCTTGCTTCCGTATTCACAAAAAGGAGAGGGCTTTTCGCGGAGCGATGTCTACGCGACGATCCCCGATCAGACATCAATCCCCGGCGGAACGACCAACGCGATCTCGCCGGCGGCGTGGCCGACGGTCGGGACTCCGATCCCTTCGAGCACGCTCTTCGCCGACCCCGGGAAGGGGACGATGTCGGTCGACTCGGTCGCCGAAGTCCTGCTGACCGACGTCGCACACAACTCCATTGCCTCGGCCGTTTCGGACTGGGTGATCACGGGGAAGTTCGATGTCAAAAGCGACACTCCGAACGATGCGTGGACCGATGTGACGCTGAGCTTCAATCTGGCCGAACGGATGGTTGTGTATTCCTACGAGCCGACGCTCAACATCTCGACGTCCTCAAACGCGCTGTCGTTCGACATTCTCGACAAGAACAATCGCTCGGTGTTCTCCGAGGCGCCGCTCTATCCCCTGGGCTTGAATCCCTCGACGACGAGGCATCTTTCCTCCGGACTGGCTGGCTCGCTCGAGTACAACAACTGGACGAACAGCATCACGAGTACCTACCCTGGATCAAAGGCTGTTTCATTCACGGCAAGTCAGCTCACCCCGGGTTCCTACACGTTCACCATCGGGGGACGGACGAGCGCCTACGTGTCGGCGGTGCCGGAGCCTGGCACCAACTGCTCTCTGGCTCTGGCCGGGGCCATGAGCGTCGTGGCCTACCTTCGCCGCCGGAAGGAGAGCGCCACGATCGCTTGAAGGTGGCGGAAGAGCCACGGCGGCCGGGGCAGGGAGGCCCCGGCACGGGCTGTCGCCCGCTTCCCTGCGGGAGGGAGTCGCTGGGCAACTCGGACGGTACTGCTCACGCCAAGATCGGCGTGACGACGTTGCCGTGCACGTCGGTGAGGCGGTAGTCGCGGCCGGAGTGGCGATAGGTCAGACGGGTGTGGTCGAGGCCGAGGAGGTGGAGGATCGTGGCGTGGAAGTCGTGGACGTGGACGACGTCGCTGGCGACGTCGATGCCATGCTCGTCGGAGGTGCCGTGCGTGATTCCCCCCTTCACGCCACCCCCTGCCAGCCACGACGAGAACACCCAGTGATGATGCTCGCGGCCGGCGGCGTTCGCCGCGGCGTTGAACGGCGTGCGGCCGAACTCCGTCGTCCAGACGACGAGCGTGTCGTCGAGCATGCCACGGCGTTTGAGATCCTGGAGGAGCCCTGCGATCGGCTGATCGACGTTCTTCGCCAGGGGGAGATGCGTCATCATGTCGCCGTGCGCGTCCCAATTGGCCGACGACCCGACGTCGATCAACTCGATGAACCGCACGCCGCGCTCCGCGAGCCGCCGGGCGACGAGACACTGCCAGGCGAAGCCCTGCGTAGTCCCCGGCTCGAGGCCGTAGAGGGCGTGCGTCTCCGTTGATTCCCCGGAGAGATCGAAGGCCTCGGGCATCTCCGACTGCATACCGAAGGCCGTCTCGAACGACTTGATCCGGGCCGCGAGGAGCGGATCGACCCCGCGGCCGGCAAGGTGCCGCTCGTTGCTCGCTTGCAGGGCTCCGAGCTCCATCGCCTGGAGCCGCTCCGAACGACTGCGGCGACGGACATTCGCGATCGGCTCTGGCCCCGGCACGACGCGCGTCCCCTGATGGGCCCCGGGAAGAAAGTCGCTTCCCCAGACCTGCGTGCCGGCGTACGGGGATTGGGGGGCGATGACGACGAACGAAGGAAGGTTGCGGTTCTCCGTGCCGAGCCCATAGCTCACCCAGGAGCCGATGCTCGGCCGGGCGAACGTGAACGATCCGGTGTGGATTCCGAGCGTCGCCTCGTAGTGGTTGGTGTGGTCGGTCTTCATCGACCGGATCACGCACAGGTCGTCGACCTGCCGGGCCATGTGGGGAAAAAGCTCGCTGACTTCCGTTCCCGATTTCCCGTGCGGGGCGAACTTCCACTGCGGGCCTTTGAGAAACATCTCGAACGAGCCCTTCCGCCCCTGGAACTCGGGCACCGTGATCGTCTTCCCCGCATCGGCCACGAGCCTCGGCTTCGGATCCCACGACTCGACATGCGACACCCCGCCGCTCATGTGGAGGAAGATCACCCGCTTGGCCTTCGCGGGGAAGTGGGGCGGGCGCGGGGCGAGCGGATCGGCCGGAGGGGCATTCACGCCGCTCGGCGCGGCGTCATCGGCGAGAAGCTCGCCGAGCATCGCCGGCAAGAGTGCTCCGGCCGCCATCGAGCGGATCACCTGGCGACGGGATGGGGAGTGGCTCATGGGCGGCTTCCGGACAGTCGAACGAGTCGGTCGATCGTGGCATCCGTAGGGCGAGACTTCAATCCCACGCGGGGTCAATCCACGTGGAGAAACTCGTTCCCCGCAAGAAGCGTGCGCAGCCAGGCGGCGAGGGCTTCGTGATCGGCTGCGGCTTCGGTGACATCGCTCGCCCCCTCGCGGAGCGCGGCGGCGTAGGTGGCGAGGAATCGCTCCGCGGCGGCGACGTCGGTGCTGTCGGCCGAGCGGCCCATGGCCGCGAGGGTCGCCGCCTCGATTCGGCGGCGCCGGTCGGGAGATCCCCCCTCCAGTCGCCCGGCCCAGGTTTCGGCCGCGCCGTGGACGAGCGGGTCGTTCAGGAAGAAGAGGGCCTGCGTCGGCACCGTCGTGCCGAGCCGGTCGGCGGTCGAGGCGTTGGGGTCGGCGCCGTCGAACAGGGCGAGGAACGGATGCCGCTTGAGGCGGCCGGTCATGAGGTAGAGGCTGCGGCGATCGTGATCGTAGACGGCTCCGAAGGGCCCGTGTTGTGAATAGCCCCATTCGTAGGACGGAGGGAAGGGATGCCCTTCGCCCCGCGAGCGGTCGAGCCGGCCACTCACGGCGAGGATCGCGTCGCGGATCTCCTCGGCCGACAGCCGGCGGCGCTCGAAGCCGACGTAGAAAGTTCGCGCGTCGGCCGTCGTGGCCCCGTCGTCGGTGCGGGCCGTGGCCTGCTGCCAGACGGCGCTTGCGAGAATCTGCCGGTGGATCGCCTTGATCGACCAGCCGCCGCGGACGAAGTCGGTGGCGAGCCGGTCGAGCAATTCCGGATGTGTCGGGGGGCGGCCACGGACGCCGAAATCGTTGGGCGTGGCGACGAGACCACGGCCGAAGTGATGCTGCCAGATCCGGTTCACCATCACCCGCGCGGTGAGCGGATGGCTCGGACGGGTGAGCCAGTCGGCAAGTTCGAGCCTCCCGCTCCCCGTGGTCGTGGCCGGGAGCGCCGCGTCCCCGAGCACCGCGATGAATCCCCGCGGCACCGTGTCGCCCGGGTCGTCGGGCTCGCCGCGACGCTGGATCCTGGCGTCGGCCGGAGTTCCTTCCGCCATCGCATAAGCCATTGGCACCGGCCCCTCGGCGAGGAGGAGACGCAGCTCCGCGGCAAGCGAGTCGGCACGGGCTTCGAGCGCGGCCAGCGTGCCCTTGATCGCCGCAATCTCCTCGTCGCGGCCGGCCGCCGAAGCCGGGGCATCCGCCGGGTGGTCGAGAGGGCGATGGGGCGTTGAGGAGACAACGAAATTGTCGACGTCGAGCGCCGGCCGGAGGCCGCCGACGTGGCCGTAGCTGTCGATGAACGTGTAGTCGATCGTGCCGTCCCAGCCGGCCGCGAGCGGCCCGGAGAAGGGGGTCGAGGTGCCTTCGGAAAGAAGCAGTCCGGTGTAGGTCCGCTTGGCGAGATCGAGGACGAGCTGCACCTGATGCCAACGCTCGGCGGCGATGGCTCCCACGGGGCTCGTCACCTGACCGTCGCGGGTGAAGAACGCCGCATCATCGAAGAACAGCTCGATCGCCGGAGAGGGGCCCGGCCCGTGGCCGATCGAATATCGCCACGTGCCGGCCCCGTTACCCGCCCGCTTGCCCGGACGGATATCGAAGCCGACATGGAGGTGGCCTTCCGCATCGGGCGGAATGGGGGGAAGCGCGAGGCCGAAGCCGTCGTACTCGGCCCGGCTGGGGAGCTGGAGGCCGAGACGACCGAGGGCATAAAGATTCGTGAACGGGCTTTGGGCGCGTGCGTCGAGGCGGACGACACTCGCCGGCCCGGGGTTCCAGGGGGCCGCAGGGGGCGCTCCGGCCGTCTGCATCTCGAGATCGCCGTCATGGCCCGCAAGCTCGCGCAGGCGGGTCCGGAGCGCCTTGGCATCGGGGCCGGCGATGGCTGCGGGGCGCTCGAGGCTCACCGGTGGGATCGGCGTCGACTGAAGCGCGAGATTGTCGCAGTCGAGCGGCGCGGCGGGAGCGTCCGCGGTGGCGGGTTCGGCGAGCGAAGCGAGCTCGACGGTCGTGACGCGGCCGGTGATGCCGCTCGACAGCGGAAACGGGCCGAAGGAGTGGAGTGCCCCCGGGCTGCCCCACTGCCCGGCGATCGTCCGCGCGGACGCGTCGATCACGAGTTGGAAATTGATCCATTCGCCGGTAGGAAGAGGGCCGAGATCGTGCGCGGCGCCTCCGGAGCGGAGCGACAGGCTTCCTGAGCCGAGCACCACGTCGATCGTGCTGCCGCCGGCATCGGTGACGGTGAACCGGTGAAGACCGATCGCTTCAGGCGGCGGCGCGGGCAAGCGCAGGTCGAGATTGAGAAACACTGCTTCGCCAGCCAGCGTGGCTCCATGGACCGCCTGCGTGCAGCGGTAGGGGCCTGCACCGGCAGCGATGCTCACGCCACAGCGGCCGCCCGGATAGATGTTTTTGAACGGGCTTTGGGCGGCGGCCGTGACGGCGATAGGCCCTTCATACCGCCACGGCGGCACGAGCACCCCGTAGCTACCGCCACCGGCAGGGGCCTGGAGCTCGAAGTCGCCGTCGAGATCGGTGACGGAGCGGAGCGTCGCTGCGGGAACGGGGCGATCGAGGGCCGCAAGCTCGCCGGCCAAGCCGGCCACCCGAGCCTCGTAGTCGCGGAAGCGACGCGCGTCGGGGCCCGGGGGCTCGAGGGGCGCAAGCGCCCGCACCCGCTGCTTTTGCTCCGAGCCGGGGAACGGATAGCGACTGCTCTCGAAGATCCCGTAGAGCCCGTAGTAGTCGCGGAGGCTGACAGCGTCGAACTTGTGATCGTGGCAGCGGGCGCAACCGAGGCTCAAGGCCATGATCGACTGGCCGACGGTGTCGATCGTGTCCTGGATCGTGAGGTGGTGGTACTTCTCCGAATCGAATCCGAAGCGGCGAGAGATCGCGAGAAACCCAGTGGCCGCCACGCGCTCCGCATACGCCTCTGCCGGCCCCTCGGCGGCGAGGATGTCGCCGGCGAGTTGTTGCCGGAGGAATTCGTCGTACGGGAGATCGCGGTTGAAGGCGTCGACGCAGTAGTTGCGGTAGCGCCAGGCGACCGGAACGGGGTAGTCTGCCGTCTCGCCGGCGGTGTCGGCGTAGCGGACGACATCGAGCCAGTGGCGGGCCCACCGCTCGCCATAGGCCTCGGTGGCGAGGAGCCGCTCGACCACCTTCTCGAAGGCATCGGGGGCTGGGTCTGTGAGAAACGCCTCGATCTCCGCCGGCGTCGGCGGCAGGCCGGTGAGGTCGAAGGTCGCCCGGCGGATGAGCGTTCGCCGGTCGGCGGCCGGGAGCGGGGCGAGGCCCGCCTCTTCTTGACGGGCACGGATGAAGCGGTCGATCGGTGTCCGGCACCAGGCCCCGTCGACGACCGGCGGAGGAGCGGGATCGGCCACCGGCTGGAAGGCCCAGTGCCCCTCCACCTCGAAGGTCCCGGTCACTTCAGGCCAGGCCGCCCCGGCAGCGACCCAGCGCTCGAACGCCGCCACCTGCTCGGGGCGGAGCGCCTTGTCGAGTTCTGGGGGCATCGCCGAGACGTCGTCATGGCGGGCGATGGCCTGGATGAGGAGGCTGCTGGCAGGATCCCCTGCCACGATCGCCGGTCCCGAGTCGCCGCCGGCGAGGAACGCCTCGCGCGAGTCGACCCGCAGCCCCCCCGAGACGCGCTCGCCACCATGGCAACGAAAGCAGGTGTCGACGAGGACGGGGCGGATCGACGATTCGAAGAGAGCATCGTCGGCGGTCGCAGGCGACGATCGCGTCGCGAGCCAAACAGCGACCGCGGCAACCAGCAACCGAGTGGCCGCGGGCCGGACTGCTGACGCGATGTGGCAAGCCCCAGGCCGGCTCATGGTGATCGGCTCCTTGACCGATCGCTGGCCGCACCGAGCGCGGAGAAGGCCGCAAACGCCACCCCCACCGGGACGACATCCTCGCCGAGCGTCGCCAGCCGAACCGGCGGCGCCGGCCGCAGCGGTGCCATGACGAGCGGTTCGAGTTGCCGCTCGACGCTCTCCCGCCACGGCTCGCCGATCGTGGCCACGCCCCCCCCGAGCACGATCACGTCGGGATTGAGAAGATGAACGACGTGCGAGAGCGCTTGAGCATAGGGCCCGGCGGCCGCGTCGAGGATCGACTGCGCCGTGGCGTCGCCAGCGGCGAGGGCTGCGGGAAGGAGACGGGCCGAAGGGGGAACGCCAGCGGCGGCCGCAGCGCGGGCAAGGGCCCCGCCGGGCTCAGTCGCCACCGCCTCGCGCACGAGCCTGTCGATCGCCCAGCCGGCCGAGGTGTCTTCGAGGATCCCGCCATCGCGACCGAGCCTGAGATGGCCGAGTTCCATCTCGCCGCTCGAGCGGCCGCGGTACAGCTCCCCGGCGATCACGAGGCCCGAGCCGATGCCGCTGCCGGCATTGGAATAGACGACCACCCGCGCCCCGCGGCCGGCCCCCACCAAGGCCTCGCCGAGGGTCGCCGCGTTGGAGTCGTTCTCGAGGATCACCGGCACGTCGCCGAGGCTGTCGCGAACTTGCCCGGCCACCCATGCCGCGAGCGGAAACTCACCCCATCCTCCAACGTGGAAACTCGTCGCCACGACCCCCCGCTCCCGCTTCACCGGGCCGCCGAAGCCGATGCCGACGGCGCGAACGTCGAGGTTGGTCCCCGGCGCGTCGTCGAGGATTCCGGCGATCTGGGCGGCGAGCACCTGCCGAATCCCCTCGGCACCACCGCCCGAATCGACCCGATCGGCACGGCGGAGGAGAACGCGGCCTTCGCCGTCGACAAGGGCCGACTGGAGCTTCGTGCCGCCGATCTCGATGCCGAGGGCGACGGGGATGCGGCCGCCGTCGACCTGGAGGACCGTTTCCGTGCCGTCGATGCGGGCCACGCGTTCGAGCATCACTGCGCCACCCACTTCGCCGCGGCCGCCGCAACGCCGGCCGGAGGGCCGTCGTAACGGCTCACCGAGCCATCGGCCCCGGTCGCCTTCGCCGCCTTGGCGACCACATCCGGGATGGCGGCTTCGCCCGCGAGCCAGAGTGGCCGCGGCGCAGCCGCTGCCAGCGCGCCGGGCAGATCGAGATATTTGCCCGCGCCGGGGAGGAAATCGGCGGAACGATACTCGAGGACCTTCCCGAAACGGAAGCCGCGTGTGTCGATCGCGGTGGCGTCGATCTCTTCGCCGGCGACCGCGCGGGCGGCCGCTGCGATCGCCCCGCGCGATCCCAGCCCCACGACCGCCACGCGCTTCGGCGAGGGATGCTCGCCGATCTTCGCGGTGCGGAGGAAGTGAACGATCGAGAGGACGTCGTGGGCGCGTTGGGCGAAGAGCGTCGCGTTGTAGCCGAAGCTGTATCCGGCGAACTCGCGTGGGTTCTTCACGACCCGCTGCTTCCCCTCGGCGTCTGCCGGCGGCGTGAACAGATCGGCCGCGATTACCGTCGTGCCAGTGGCGAGGATTTCGGCCACCGGTCCGATCGGCTTCCCGTCGGTCTCGATCGCGCCGTTGCCCGCATCGTCGAGCCAGACGACGACCTTGCCGTTCCACGATTTCGGATAGAGCCAGAGAACGGGGATCTCCTCGTGGTAGGTGGTGTTGACGAGCTTTCCCGTCATCCGCACGATCCCCGCCGCTTCGCTCTTCGCCGTCATCTCCCAGGAGACGTCGCCGGCGGTCGCCGCCGTGCGGCCGATGACCGTCTCCCACGCCGGCCCGAGCACCCCGCGGAGCCCGTCCTTCGTCGCGGCGGCCACCGTGATCGCCGCCGTCGACTCGGCGGTGAGCGCCGCGAGCAGGTCGCGCTCGAAGTCGGGGTCGGCGGCCTTCGGGGCCGGGTGGGCGGTATCCCAGACTTTCAGTTTCGAAGGGTCCACGACCTCGTAATCGCGCTCGACCACCGGCTCGGGTGCCCCGAGGGCGAAGTGCTTGTTGACGAAGGTGTAAAAGGCGGAGCGTGTGACGGCGTTGTAGTTGTGGGGGAAGTGCTCACCGCGTTTGAGCGCCACGGCGTCCTTCGCACCATAGAGGCCGTAGAGCTTCTGGAGATCGGGGAAGCCCTTCGTGGCGAGTTCCTTCGTCCAGTCGTCGGCGGTGTTCATGATCTGCGGCTTCGGGGCGAACAGCGCCGCGAACTCGACGTTCCCAGTGCCGATGCGGAGTAGGGACGCGTTCTCGCACGTGCAGCCCCCCTGCATCGATGTGCTCACCATCACCATCGGCCCGGAGAGGGTGACCCGGTCGTCGACCGCGGCGACGAGCATCGTCTGCGTGCCACCGCCGCTGGCGCCGGTGATCGCGATCCGCTTCGGATCGACCTCGGGAAGCGAGAGGACGAAATCGACGCCGCGGATGCCGTTCAACGTCTGCAGCCCCATGATGCTCTGGAGATGCGATTCGGCCTGCGGGCTGTAGAGCCCCCAGCGCTCGGTGGTATTCATCTCGGGCCGCTGCTTGGCGAAACCGTGGACGAGCTCGCGGGAGAATTGCACCGCGTCGGAGTCGGAGAGCATGTCCCACTGCCAGACGACGCATCCCATTCGCGCCAGTTGCACGCACAGCGACTGAAACCGGCTCCGTCCCCCCTCCTCGAAACGCTCCTCGCCGTTGGCGATCTCCTTCCGCGTGGCGGCGGCGTCCTGATCGGCATGGCGGGCGTTTTGCCAGTGGCCGTGGGCGAAGAGCACCGCCGGCACTTTCTGGTCCGCTTTGAGCCCCAACGGCCGGTAGAGGTTGCCGGTCACGAACAGCCCCGGCGCGCTCTCGAAGGAGACGTTCGAAACGGTGTAGCCGCCGGTCCCCTCGTTCCCCTTCGCCTCGGGGCCCTTGGTGATCGTGCCGTGGACCTGGGGATTGAGCGGCCGCGGCTCAGGCATCGGCCACAGCCCCTGCGAGACGAGGATCCGCCGCCGCACCTCCGCCGCCCGCTCCTCCCAGGCCTCGACCGTGGCTGGGGGCGTGAAGGGGAAGTAGCCGTCGAGATCCTTGAGCGGCGCGAGGCGCACATCGTCGCCGCGGACGAAGGCAGGGAGCGCGGCGGACAGAAGGATGGCGAGCAGGGCGCGGCGGCAGGCGTCGGATGAGCAGGGCATCATGGCAAAGAAATCTCTCGGGGGATCAAACGCCGCACAGGCCGGCGGGAAAACGAGTCATGGGGGCGGGCCGATGACGCGGCCCTGCCGAAGATAGGCGAGGAGATCGGCAAACTCCGCTGGAGGGATGGCGCGGCCGAAGCCCTCCGGCATGAGCGAGCGGCCGGTGCCGCGGACCGAGTCGATCCGGTCGCGCGGGATCTGGGTGCGTTCCCCGCCGGGGCGGATGAGGACAACCGACTCGGGCGTATTCGCGGCGAGGATCCCCTCGAGAACGACGCCATCTTCGGTGACCACGACCGTCGCCTCGTAGCGGCTTTCGACCGAGCGGTTCGGCTCGACAAC
>Ga0208719_1000751_pt1 | contig 10199 bp, 5 predicted proteins | sample LakMenEpi30Jul09_FD_150747 | JGI IMG/M metagenome (GOLD analysis project Ga0208719, IMG submission 150747) | Freshwater microbial communities from Lake Mendota, WI - 30JUL2009 deep hole epilimnion (SPAdes) | ecosystem: Environmental > Aquatic > Freshwater > Lake > Epilimnion/Euphotic zone ... | reverse complement strand
AAGCCAATGGCATGGTCGCTTCTGAATGATCCTCGACGCATCAAACTTCGCGATGCCATCGCTGATTTGTCGGCAGCTCGCCAAAGGTGGTCTGCATTTGCCACTCTCAAGGCAACAACGCTGTCAACGTTTGACAAGCTCAAGACGATCGTCCTCAGCGATCCAACATGCGATGTTATTCTCTTGGCAAATCTCGATCGGAGCACGCGCACAGTACAAGTGCCGTTCACGCGAAAGGGCGTTTGGCATGAGTTCGCACGTGACACGACTTGGAGCTTCTACGTGGACCCAGCTCCGTCGATTACGCTCATGCCCGGCGAGTACCGCATCTACTCTACACAGCGTCTGCGTGGCAGTGCCGTGTCGGTTGATGAACCAGCAGCTGCATCACTGCCTGCCTCGGTTCATCCAACACCTGCATCTGCGAATGTCACCATAACAGACGAAGCTCTATCTGTCGGCACGCGAGTCCAAGTGTTCAACAACACAGGCAATCTCGTGACAACGTTGATTGCCAGCAACGATGGCCGCATTGACGCAGACTGTTCTTCATGGCCGTCTGGTGTCTACATTGTCTCCTACACAACAGCAACATCAACTGCGACGCATCGCGTCGTGGTCACACATTGATTTTCGAGGTCTCAGCATGAAGTCCGCTCTTCTCGCAGCGCTCATCATTTGTACGTATCTCTCAAGCTCGGCCCAACGTCTCGCAATCGAACGTCTTGGCGATGCGCAGACATGGACGCGGGGCGAACGCTCTGTTCAGATCAAAGCAGGCAATGCTCAGCTTCAGATCAATGCCGTTTCACCCTCAATCGTCAAGATCCACCTCAGTAAGACGGGTGTTTTCGATACTGTTTCATACGCAGTGATACCAGTATCCGCTGGCTCATTCACGTGCTCTGTGAGCGAGACGAATGATCGCATCACGCTGCGAACGGATTCGATGACGGTTGAGATCGCACTGCGCCCAATCGCAGTAACGGTCCGCAATCGCAGTGGGGCTGTGCTTGTGGAGGACGAACCGACGCTTGGCGTTTCCTGGGCAGGCTCACACATCACGAACTACAAGAAGCTTCGCGATGGTGAGCGGTTCATTGGTCTGGGTGAGAAGACGGGTCCGCTTGACCGCCGTGGCAATGGCTATACACATTGGAACACCGACTTTTTCGGATATCCGAGCGGCGCAGATCCGATCTACATGTCAACACCGTTCTACATGGGTCTTCACTCAGACTCATTGATGTACGGTATGTTCCTCGACAACTCGTCACGTGTACGCGTGAACTTCGGTGCGTCAACAGATCGCTTTTCATCATTCGGTGTAGAAGACGGCGATTTACGGTACTATGTCATCGCGGGTTCTTCCATCCCAAGCATTCTGGCATCGTACAGCACTCTTACCGGTACAATGCCATTGCCTCCACTCTGGTCAATCGGCTATCAGCAGTGTCGCTACTCGTACTATCCCGACACGCAAGTGTTGAGCATTGCACGCACATTCCGCGAGCGCAAGATCCCAGCTGACGTGATCTATCTCGACATTCACTACATGCAGGACTACAAGCTGTTCACGTGGGATGCAACGCGGTTCCCAGATCCTACGCGTATGGTCAGCGAACTGTCGAAGCTCAACTTCAACACAACTATCATTATCGATCCGGGCATCAAGATCGAAAAGGGCTACACGCCCTATGAGGATGGCTTGGCAAAGGATCTCTTCCTGAAGTATTCGGATGGCAAGCCATACGCTGGGCAAGTGTGGCCGGGCTGGTGCAACTTCACTGACTTCACGAATGAGCGCGGACGCACATGGTGGGGCGAGCAGTTCAAGGACCTCGTCAAGGTTGGCGTGCGTGGATTCTGGAACGACATGAACGAGATCGCTACGTGGGGTCAGTTCATGCCTGATAATATCCTGTTCTCGTTTGAGGGAACGACAGCGACGCACTTGCTTGGACGTAACGTGTATGGCATGCAGATGGCACGCGCGACCTATGAAGGCACAAAGAAGCTTCTCGGCAACGAGCGTCCGTTTATCCTCACACGTGCTGGCTACAATGGCATTCAACGCTACAGCGCTGTGTGGACGGGTGATAATCAGTCGAACGACGACCACATGATGTCTGGCATTCGCCTCCTCAATAGCATGGGCCTAACGGGCATCCCGTTTGTCGGTATGGACGTCGGTGGCTTTACTGGCGGACCATCGAAGGAGCTGTTTGCCCGCTGGACATCGATCAGTGCATTTACGCCATTTTTCCGTGCACATGTTGCAATCGACAACAAGTCGCAAGAGCCATGGTCATTTGGCGAGCGCGTCGAGCAGATCTGTCGCAATTACATCTCCCTTCGCTATCGCTTGATGCCAGACCTCTACTCATCGTTCTACGAGTCCAGTGTCAGCGGTATGCCAGTGATGCGTTCACTTGCAATCAGCTATCCATTTGATGGGCGTACATACGATTGGCAGTATCTACACCAGTTTACTGTTGGCTCAGATCTCATGGTGTGCCCAACCCCGAGCTATGAGCGCTTCACACGTGTGTGGTTCCCAGGAACTGGCACCTGGTACTCATACTACAACGATGAGAAGTACACAGCTGGTACAACTTCCGTTGTCGACTCGCCTATCGAGCGCCTTCCAGTGTTCGTACGTGAGAGCGGCATTCTCCTCATGCAATCGCAGGTACAATCGAACAAGGAACGCTCCTCCGATACGCTTTATGTGCATGTGTACAATGGCACATCAACACGGACGAAGGTGTGGTACACAGATGATGGCATTTCGTACGACTATGCAACGAAGAACGCTTCATCGACACGCACATTTACGCATGTGGGCGACAAGCGCGAGTTGCGTCTCTCGGCAGCACGTGGTTCGTACAAGCCTCACTACACTACGATGAAGGTTGTCCTTCACGGATATCAGTCAGCGAAGGCTCCGCAGTCTCGCGCCACAATGCTTCAGGGCATTGAGCGATTTGATCCGCTTGGTGGTGGCACGGAAGACACATCAATTCCGGTGCATGAACTCATTGTTCCGCTGACAAGCAGCGAAATCACCGTTCGGTGGTAAGCGTCCACACGACGTATATCGTGACGGTTCTCGGGGGCACGACAAGTTCAAAATTTGTCGCGTCCATCGCCTTCCCATCCATGCGAAGAACGCGAGACGTTGGACCACGTCGATATGCTTCGATGGACACCGTGCGCGCTTCGTGCTCGTGCGTGTTCACAATCGTCACCAATGCACCACCATCGTCGGAATGTGCATAGGCCACGACGCCTTCAGGTGCTGGTAGAATTGCAAAGGTGCCAGTTGTCTTAGCAGTAATGGCGCGACCCCACGTCGATGCGGGACGCACCAATCCATATGCCATCCACTCTTCGTACCGCAACGAATCCTGTGAGGCTCCGAGGAGTGAGCGCTGATCACCAGGGAATCCTCCGGGCATGTCGGCACGGATACGACCGTGATCATCCTCACTCTGGAAGAAGAACTCCGTGCCATAGTAGATGCATGGAATACGTGGGAGCGTGAAGAGGATAGCCATCGCCGCTAGCCAACTGTCCATCGTCGAAGCACGAGATGCAATCCGCATCACATCGTGATTGTCGACAAAGGCTACATGCATGCGCGCGCGTCGCGACGTGTCGGATTGCAAACTCGCAATCAGAGCGTTCGAGCCCCGCAGACGTTCTGCAGGATCATCGCTCATGATAGCAGTGATTGCCGCATAGGTTGCAAAGTCGGTGCAGTGCTGTAGGTCGCTATGCGTCGAATCGAGAAATGACTGCTGATCTGTGAGTGACTCCGTCCAGACCTCTCCATAAATAGTCAGCGACGGGAATGTTGTGGTGAGCTCACGATTGAACGTTCGCATGAACTCCGGATAGGAGTACGGATATGTGTCAATGCGAAGCGCATCAATGCCTGCTTCCATGATCCACCACTGCACATGCTGGATGAGATAGCGTGCTGCACGTGGATTGCGCTGATCAATGTCGGGCATCATCCGATCGAACCAACCGCGGAGTAGCGTGTCGCGCACAAGCGGATCAGCCGCCGGATCGGTAACGCTGCGCACCTTGAAGTTGGTGTTCGTGTAGGACGGCCACCAGTGGAACCACGACGAATCGGGTGGATTGCGAAACAGCCGATGTTCATTGCCAACATGGTTTAGTACAACGTCCATCACAACACGTAGTGAGTCACGATGAAGCGTATCGATCAACGCACGATACTCTTGATGTGTACCGAAGCGTGGATCAATGCGATAGTGATCCGTGATTGCATAGCCATGATAACTCGCTACCGGTTGGTTGTTCTCAAGCACCGGGTTGAGCCACACTGCCGACACATTGAGATTGCGCAGGTGATCATAATGCTTGATGATGCCGGCGATATCACCCCCGTGTCGCGCTGATGGTTTCGAGCGATCAACAGTGCGTTCATGCATCGATAGGACGACATCATTTGTTGTATCACCGTTGGCAAATCGATCTGGTGTTATGAGATAGATCACGTCAGACGGGTGGAGGCCACGAGCCCCTTGCGCAGGAGTTCGTAACTCATATCGTACAGTTGTGTCCCCTCCTGTACGCCTGACATGCAACAGCAGTTGATGCGGTGGCGCACCAGGATCAATCCGAAGCGTCACGTAACGATAGCGTGTGTTGGTTGCAGGACGATCATCAATGACTCTTGCGTATTCCGACTCTCCGCCTACTGACAGGAGTCCGTTACCTTCAACCAATAGCTCTACAAGGCAGAGAGACCGCTCGTAGTCGTGCGAGGTCACAAACCAATGCGGAGGGTCGATGCGAAGTGTGTCGGTTGCTGACGCAGCAAATCCACACAAGATTGTGAGGAGGCATACGTTCAAGCATTGCATCGTGATAGATTGCCGGAGCTGCTGCATCTGGCAATGTAGGAAAACCAGCAATGAACCGTCGATCACTTCTCCATACACTTGGCACTGCAATGACGCTTGCCTCTGTCACCGACGCCCGTTCGTTTGTGCGAGCCCTCGGCGACACGACTACGGAACGTATGCCCGTGATCTTCGTTGGACACGGTAACCCGATGAACGCCATCACCGACACGCCGTTCGCGAAGAAATGGGAGGCTATTGGCAAGGGACTCACGCCTCGCGCCATCCTGTGCATTAGTGCGCATTGGGAGACAAGGGGCTCGCAGATCACCGCCATGGAACGTCCGAAGACGATCCATGATTTTGGCGGTTTCCCCGACGAGCTCTTCCGCGTGCAATACCCAGCGCCTGGGGATCCATCGTTGGCCACATCGATTGCCGAGGCCACACACAATGCGATTATCACCGACCACGAGTGGGGTCTGGACCACGGGGCATGGAGTGTGTTACGTCGCATGTTCCCTGCCGCTACCATCCCGGTACTACAACTCAGTTTGGACGTAGGGAAGAGTCCTGAGCAGCACATTGCGCTCGCCCGCGAGCTTGCCTATCTCCGCACGAAGGGCGTGGTCATCATTGGTAGTGGCAACATCGTGCACAACCTCGGACGCATCATGTGGAAAGGGGGCACGCACGACTGGGCTATGGAGTTCGATGCTGTGTCGAGGCGTCTCATCGAAGCGCGCGACCTTACGTCACTTGCGAACTATCGTTCGCTCGGCACTGCAGCACAGTTATCTATCCCCACTGCTGAGCACTACCTGCCAATGCTCTATGCACTATCGCTCGTACAACCGGACGAGAAGCTTACGTTTTTCAATGAGTCAATCGATCTTGGCAGCGTGAGCATGCGATCGTTTGTAGCGGGGTAAACCACAATGAAAAGCGCCTCACTGCACGGATGCAATGAGGCGCTCAGATGAGATGCAGTTAACGTGTTAGAACGCAATCACGTAGCGTACGCCGATGTTGAGTGCGTCCCAGCTGGCATTGCTTGACTGAGCTGTGAGCACAAGTGCGTTCGAGCCCATGCCGAGGCGCACGTGTGTGCCGTATGTCGTGTATGAGCCACGTTCCCACGTTGTGAGGTCGCCAATCTTGTCGCTTCCAACTTCCCAGCCAAGCTGGAAGAATGGAATCAGCTGAAGCTTATCGCTGACAACAGCAGTGTATGACGTCGACAGTCCGAGTTCATATTCGGTAGTTGTGAGATCGCCAACATTCGCTGGTGCCCCTGTGACTGTCCCTGATTCGTATGCGCCAACGAAGCCTAGGTTGAAGCCGCCCTTATCGCCTGCCCAAACTGGGAAGTAGCCCAGCTGAAATGACATTTCTGAATTTGACGTGTAGTTGCCTCTGCTGAGGCCATTACCGATACCGTAATCAGCTTGGATACCAAGACCAAAACTTGTCATATACATGGCACCAAACGTGTACTCGCTACGATCGTTGTTCTTCAGTGCGAGATTCACAAACGGCGTTACTGACGACGTACCCGATGATGTGAATGGCACCATTTGCGCTGATGCTGAAATGACGGATACAGCAACAACAGCGACGAGCGATAGATATCGCTTCATAGTTCCCCCCTATGAATGAAAACAAGTTGCGTGCGGAATGCACAGTCGCAATATAGTCGACAGCACTCATGTAACTAAAGCGTGGTGCTGTAACTGACCCACGAGGCCTTGCACCAGCGGGCTATCACGTCCCAACAGATCAAGAATGGACAACGCTTATCGACTTCCTTGGCGGATCGGACGTAGCTGGTGGCAAGATGAAGAGCAAGAGTGGCTGGCTGAGCAATGGCAATGGCACTGACAGCAGTGGCTTTTTCGGATTACCGAGTGGCTTCGTTGACTTCAACGGACTCTTCTACAGTCAAGGCGAACTTGGCCATTGGTGGAGCTCAACCGTTAGCAATGCGAACCTCGCATGGAAGCGCTACCTCGGTCGCAACACGAACAAGTGTTACCGCGGTGCCTTCTACATGGGCAATGGATTTTCCGTGCGGTGTGTGAAGGACTAAGTGCGTAACGGCTCCAACCACAAGCTATTTCTTGGTTTCCTCCACCTTGAACGATGTCGTTTTCACATCACAGAGAACCGACGAGAGATCGTTGAAGATTACGTCATCAGGTTCGAAGTTGGTATGCGGGAGTTCGATCTGTGTGTATGGACCGCGGACAGTGACTCGGGTGCGTACAACCTGTCCGTCGTCGCCAACAATCTTTACAGGGACGAGCATTGCGAAGTCGTCGGACACGCCTTCTTGCGTGACTTGCAACACGACACCCCACTCTTGTTTTGGGAGTTCGGCCTTCTTCCATGCTATGCGATACGTTGGAAGTTGATTGCCGTACACCCATTGGTCGAAGAACCATCCGAGGTCAGCACCAGTCACATCTTGGATTGTTGCACGCAGATCTTCTGTTGACGCATGTCCGCCCTTATGACGCTTGTAAAACTCACGCATCACGGTCATGAACACGTCTTCCTTCATGGTCCGTAGGTCAAGCATCATGTTGCGTAGCATGTGCACTACCCATGCCCCCTTCTTATAGACAAACGTGCTGTATGCATCGCTGAACTGTCCTTGTCCGTTGCTTACGCGATGGCCAAGATCGATCGGTGGAGGCGCGAGGTTGTCGCCGACAACGCGTTTGCCGTAATCGAAGATCGTGGCGCGATATTGATCCAAGAGTCTGAAGAACTTCGCGCCCTCGCGAGCAGCAAGCTGCGAATACATCAAGCATGAATACTCGGCGAATCCCTCCGAAATGTATCGATCACGATATGTCTTAGGCTTTACCGATATCCCCCACCATTGGTGAGCAACTTCATGGGATGTGAATTGCTCACCGAAAAAGTCATCTGTCTGCGCATCATCAGCACGGACGAATGCAAATGACGATAGATGGAGGAGTCCGGGGAACGCTTCGCCGTGATATCCTGGAAGCTCGGTTGCATGCAGCTGCGGAACGTCAATTGGTCCGAACAGATTCGTGAAGAACTGCAGCGACTGCTGCACATCCATCGATACTGCATCGAGCTGATCGCTCGTGAGATAGTGCACCGTTGCGTCTGGCACGCGCTCCATCTTCGGCAAGGCGCGCGATCTAAACAGTCCGATGTGAAACGAGTGGTTCGAATTCGGAATCGTCGTGGTCCATCTACTCTGCAACATGCGATCTGCTGCTTCGACGGGCACACTCTGCGTTCCCACAGAGAACACCTTCATCGAGTTGGGATATGTATAGGTCACATCATAGAGTGCTTTGTGCGTATAGGTGTGCGATGGCAGCCAATCGATCGATGTCTGGACGACTGTATAGTCCCGCACACGATCGATAATGTCGCCGTGGAAATACATCGTCAGCGCTAGTGGTTCGCCCCGTCGAAACATGCGTGGCAGTTGCACCCAGAACGTGTATCCGTCCTTCGCACGTGCATACTGCAGCCGCGTAGCGCCATGGAAGATCGAGTCTACCTTCAATGCTGATGTCAGCATAAAGCTCATCCATCGCACGCTATCCGACCGCACCGTCATCTGCACTTCATCACGCACAGCGATATCGAGCGAGCGCTGAATCTCACATTGTACGACGTGCTTCTGTGTTGATACAACACACATTGGCTCCGTTCCATCACTCCCAAGTTGTGCCATGCCAGATGGATCCGGACAACTGTTAACGAGCGACATCGTCATTGCACCGAGGTTCCTAACGAGAAAGCGCAATGAGTATGGCTCGAGTGCATACGGGTCATGCTTCATAACGCATGCTACTTCGTCATCTCGCCATGCACGTACGAAGAGGAGTGGCACAGTTTCGCTGTTGAGCAACGCACGCGCTAGGGATTCCTCCACCTCGCCGGCTTCTTCATCGACAACCAACGAGCGCCACTTCGTGACCAATTCGCGAGCTCCTGTCATTACCATCGGAAACCGCTTGTGCTCGTTGAGCATCGATACGAGTCGGTCATCTGCGTACGCGATGACCATTGACGTCACCTCTTCGACGTAGCGCTCCTGCGGATAGAAGCGCCGCAGGTTCACGACCTCTGTCGTGATGTTGGGCGAGTACGTCACGCTTCCTCGTCCGCGAAACACCAGACCGATGCTGCGTCCACCGACTGTTCGCAACGGCACCACCAGACCACTATCGAGCGAAAGCGTCATGAGTCCATCTTCGAACATCAGGCCCTCTACCAGTCTCCCATTTGCGGAGTCTAACTGCACGGAAACAAGCGAATCGCGCATCTGCTCGTACGCCGTCTGTGCACCACCCACCGTGCACAGAACCAGCGCACAGAGCACCCCTAGAAATACTCGTTGTAGCATCTACCACTCCCCATCATCAGATAATTGCCGCCTATAGATAACGACAAAACTACATGCAATTGCGACATCAGTGCATTACACAGTTAGTGCAGATCATTACATCGGAATGTTGTAGAGAGTGCACTTACGTACGGACTATCACTCACGTCGACGACATCAGGCAGGCGCAAGCTCGATCAGATAATCTATTCTCGCATGCAGAATCTGTGCGGTCATGACATTTCGAGCTCAGTGGTGACTAACAACAGACGTTCTATCGCACCACCCGGAATCCACGTACCATTCGCAGAGGCATACGCCTGTCTCGAGACCGTCACGGATCTGTCATCAATTGTCACGTCTGCGCATTGATATCTACGTAGATTGATATCACATCAACAATCGTTCAACTGTATCTAATAGACAGCCCACTTGATTGTAGGTGCACACACTTTTTCTCATGGTCGAGGTTTACAATGAAGAACCTGATTGTTGCCGTGTTCTTTTCGATGTTACTGATAGTTGGCTGCAAGGACAGTGCAACTGTAAATCCAGGACCTGCCGATTCAGACACTGCATTCACTGATGCACGTGATGGCAACAAATACAGCATTGCGAGGATTGGCTCACAAGTGTGGATGTCACAGAATCTGAATGCTGAACGATATCGCAATGGCGACACTATCCGCCATGCGCGCACTGCAGAAGAATGGCAGGATGCTGAAGCAAAGAATGAGGGGGCTTGGTGTTACTATTTCCATGATCCAAGGCTCGGTGAAGTATATGGCAAACTGTACAATTGGCATGCGGTAAACGACCCTAGACAGATAGCTCCTCAAGGCTATCATGTGCCAAGCGATGCAGAGTGGACTGCATTGTCTGTGTTTTTAGGAGGAGAGGACAAAGCGGGCAAGAAGATGAAAAGCACTACTGGCTGG
>Ga0208719_1000748_pt1 | contig 10223 bp, 8 predicted proteins | sample LakMenEpi30Jul09_FD_150747 | JGI IMG/M metagenome (GOLD analysis project Ga0208719, IMG submission 150747) | Freshwater microbial communities from Lake Mendota, WI - 30JUL2009 deep hole epilimnion (SPAdes) | ecosystem: Environmental > Aquatic > Freshwater > Lake > Epilimnion/Euphotic zone ... | reverse complement strand
AGCGCGCGACCGATGGCAAGCATCTGCTGCTCGCCGCCGCTCAGTGTGCCCGCGGTCTGCTTCAGGCGTTCCTTCAGCCGCGGGAAAATGGTGAAGATGAAATCCAGATCCTTCGCGAAGTTCGCCTTGTCGCTGCGGAGATACGCGCCCATGCGCAGGTTCTCATCCACAGTGAGATTTGCAAAGACCATGCGCCCCTCCGGCGAATGCGCGATTCCACGCGCAACAATCTTGTGCGGCGGCTGCCCTGTGATGTCCACGCCCTCGAAAATGATGCGCCCGCTCTTTGAACGCACGAGCCCGCTGATCGCACGCAGCGTCGTCGTCTTGCCTGCGCCATTCGCGCCGATGAGCGTGACGATGCTCCCCTGCTCCACTTTCAGGCTGATGCCGTGCAGCGCAGTGATTCCGCCGTAGCCCACGGTGAGGTCGGTCAGTTCAAGCATGTTCCGCCTCCTGTCCAAGATAGGCCGCGATCACCTTGGGATTTTTCTGAATCTCCGCAGGCGTGCCTTCGCCGATTTTCTGTCCGTAATCGAGCACTGCGATGCGCTCGCAGATACCCATCACGACCTTCATGTCGTGCTCCACGAGCAGCACCGCGAGGCCGAATTTTTCCTGCACGAAACGGATCAGCTTCATCAGCTCGATCTTCTCCGTCGGGTTCATGCCGGCGGCGGGTTCGTCGAGCAGCAGAAGCTTTGGCCGCGTGGCGAGCGCACGGACGATTTCGAGGCGGCGCTGATCGCCGTACGGCAGGCTGCGGCACGGCCAGTCGCGCTGCGCCGTGAGTCCGAAAATGCCGAGCAGTTCCATGACCGTTGAATTGATGTCCTCCTCCTCGTCGGCCACCCGCTTTCCCCGCCACAGCGCGTGCGAGATGCCGTGGTTGAGGTGCATGTTGCAGGCGCAACGGACATTGTCATAGACGCTCATCGAGCCGAAGAGCCGGATGTTCTGGAACGTCCGCGCAATGCCGCGCGCGGTGATCGCATACGGCTTTTTTCCGGCCACTGACTGCCCGTCGAAAGTGATGCGCCCCTCGGTCGGCCGATACACGCCGGTGATGGCATTGAAGACCGTCGTCTTGCCCGCACCATTCGGGCCGATGAGTCCGAAAAGCTCGCGCTCGCCGACTTGGAATGTCACGTCCGACACCGCCTTCAGGCCGCCGAATTGCACGGTCACTTTGTCGAGCAGGAGCAGCGGTTTCATTTGGCAGCCCCCTTTTTGCCCCAGCCCGCGAAGAGCCCTTGCGGACGCATGAGCATGAGCACGACGAGCAGGATCGAATAAAGGATCATGCGGTTCTCGGCCATGTGCCGGAGCCATTCGGGCAGCGCCTCGATGTGGGAAACTTTCCGTAGCAGCTCGGGCAAAATCGTGAGCAGCACCGCGGCGATGCACACGCCGATCGTGCTGCCCATGCCGCCGAGGATGACCATCACGACGATGTCCACGGACTTCATGAAATTGAATCCGTCCGGCGTGATGAACTGCTTGAAATGCGCATACAGCCCGCCTGCAACGCCTGCGAGAAATGCGGCGGTCACGAATGCGACCACCTTGTATTTCGTCGTGTTGATGCCCATCGCCTCCGCGGCGATCTCGTCGTCGCGCACGGCGAGGAAGCCGCGGCCATACGTCGAGTTCACGAGATTGTGGACGACATAGATCGCGAGAGCGGCGGCGCTGAATGTCCAAAACACATTCGTGAGCAGCGGCATCCCGCCGAGGCCGCGCTGCGCACCGAGCGGCTCGGAATTCTGGATCACCACGCGGATGATCTCGTTGAAGCCCAGCGTGACGATCGCGAGGTAGTCGCCCTTCAGCCGCAACGACGGCACGCCGACAAGCAGCCCCGCGAGCGCAGCCGCAAGGCCGCCGACAAAGAGCGCGCCGACAAACTGCGCGGGCTGCGGAAGTTCATGCGCGGCGGCGACCCAGGCGTTCAGCAGGCTGAGCAGCGAGTTCACCGCAAACGCGAGCGCCCATCCGATGGACTTCAGTGCGATGAGCCATGCGGGCGTCTCCGCAAACGCGGGATACGGCACGAGCGGAAACTGGATGCCGAGCGTGACCATGCTCGCGAAATACGCGCCGAGCCCCATGAAGCCCGCGTGCCCGAGCGAAAACTGCCCGGTGTGGCCGTTCACGAGGTTCAGGCTCGTCGCCAGCACCATCGCGATCCCGATGCCGATGAGGATGTCGTAGTAGTACGAATACGCCTCCGTGATCGTCACCATTTTCCCCGTGCTGTCCGCCACGTGAAAATGCCCGAGCGCCCACGACGCCACGCCGAAGACGAGAACCCAGAAGGCCAACGAGATTTTTGTGCGCTCAAACATGGCGCACCTCCGGCAGGAAAAATCCAACGCCCAACGCCCAACGCCCAACGCCCAACGCCCAAGGATGCGAGGCGCGCACGCGCGCGAAGAACGGAGGTGCGATGTCCAATATTGGACGTTGGACGTTGGACGTTGGACGTTGGACGTTCATCACACTTTCTCGCGCACGTTTTTTCCGAGCAGCCCGGCGGGCCGCACGAGGAGGATCAGGATGAGCACGGCAAACGCGACCGCGTCGCGGTACGTCGGCGAGACGTAGCCGACCACGAGCGTCTCGACCACGCCGAGCAGGATGCCGCCGAGCACCGCACCGCCGAGGTTGCCGATGCCGCCGAACACCGCGGCGACGAATGCCTTCAGGCCGAGAACGATTCCCATCAGCGGATCAATGCTCGGCTGCTGGATGCTCGTGAGGATCCCCGCCGCGCCCGCGAGCGCGGACCCGAGGCCAAACGTGAACGAGATCACAAAATTATTGTTCACGCCCATGAGCGCGCAGGCCGTGGGATTGAACGCGAGCGCGCGCATCGCCATGCCGATCTTCGTTTTCAGAACGATGAGCGTGAGCACCAGCAGGAGCACCAGCGTGGTGCCTAGGACGATGACCTGCCCGGTCGTCACCGTGAGCGCCGTGAAGGTGCCCCACGACTGCGGCAGATCGATCGCGACATCCTCGATGACCGTCGGGAACGCACGCGGATTCGCGCCAAAGAGATACTGGCCGAAACTTTCGAGAAACAGCGAAACGCCGATCGCAGTGATGAGCACGGTGATCTTCGGTCGCTCGCGCAGCGGCTTGTAGCAGAGCTTCTCGATGATGATGCCGAGCGCGGCGCACAGCACCATCGCCATGAGAAGGACCAGCAACAGCTTCGGGATGCCATTGGGAATTCCAGCAAGCGAGCGCGAGAGCGAAGCCCACACGCCGGTCTTCGATTCATCCTCCGGCACGGCAAAGAAAAGCCATCCCGCATACCCGCCAATCATGAAGACGTCGCCGTGCGCAAAATTGATGAACCGCAGCACCCCGAAGACCATCGTGTAGCCGAGTGCGATCAGCGCATAGATCGCGCCGAGCGAGAGCCCGTTGATCAGCTGCTGGATGAATTCGATGGCCTGTTCGCTCACGTCGGGCAGGGAAGGAATCGAAGTGCCGCGCGCTTGGCAATCGCGGAGTGAATCCGCCTTCCCAACGGCTACGGCGCGACCGTCTGCATGAACTTCATCGTGGCATTCTCGATGGTCATGATCACCGCGGACTTCGACGCATTGCGCTTCTCGTCAATCGTGATCACGCCCGTGATGCCCTTGAAGTTCTTCGTCGCAGCGATCGCATCCCGCAGCTTTGCGCCGTCGGTGCCGCCCGCGCGCTTGATCGCGTCGGCCAGGATCATCGCGCTGTCGTAGCCGAGCGCCGCCATGTCGTCAGGCGATCCGCCGAATTTCGCCTTGTACTTTTTCACGAATTCCTGCACGTCCGGCGTCTGATCCGCGTCGGAAAAATGCGAGGAGTAAAAACTGCCGTCGAGCGCGTTGCCCGCGACCTTCAGCAGCGAGTCGCCCACCCATCCGTCGCCTCCAAGCAGCGGCACCTTGATGCCAAGCTGCTTCGCCTGCCGCGCGATGAGCGCGACCTCGCCGTAGTAGCCGGGGACGAAAATGGCATCGGACTTCGAGGCCTTCAGCGAAGTGAGCTGGCCTTTGAAATCCTTGTCGCCCGTCGAGTACTTCTGCTCCTTCACGATCTCGCCGCCGTTTTCCTTGAAGTGCTTCATGAAAAATTCCGCGAGGCCGACCGCGTAGTCCTGTTTCACATCGGTCAGCACGGCGACTTTTTTGAAGCCTTTCCCGAGCGCAAATTTCGACATCACCGTGCCCTGGAACGGGTCAATGAAGCAGATGCGGAAAATGAAGTCGCCGACCTCCGTGACCTTCGGATTTGTCGAGGCGGGTGAAATCATCGGCACCTTGTTCTGCTGGCAGATGGGCGCGGCCTCGAGCGACTTCGACGATGCGACCTCGCCGAGCAGCGCGACGATTTTATCCTGCGAGATCAGCTTGCGCGCGATCGTCGCGGGCTGCCCGGCGAGCGACTGGTCGTCCTCGGTGATGAGCTTCAGCTTTTTCCCGAGCACGCCACCCGCGGCGTTGATCTCCTCAATCGCGAGCTGCGTGCCCTTGTGTGAAGACTGTCCGAAGCTCGCGCTGCCGCCGGTGAGCGAGGCGAATTCACCGACGACGATCTCATCCTGCGCATGAAGCGTGAGGGCGGCGGCGAAAGTGACGATGGCTGTGAGGAGGATGGATTTGCGCATGGGCGGATTGAAGCGCGGGATTTGGAAAAAGTGCAAGACGGGGCTTTTCATAACCCGTAGCCGCGCTTGTGAAAGCGCGGGCACGCTTTGCCCTCGCGCGCGGAAAGTCAGCCCGCGCTTTCACAAGCGCGGCTACGGGACATCAGCGCGCCGCGAGCTGCGCGGCGACGTGCTCGAACCAGGCGCTGTCCGGCGCGGCGTAGGGGCGGAAGGTCTCCAGCGTGCCGGCCTGCTCGTTGTGCAACAGCGCGCGGTGCAGGCCGAGGTTGCTCGCTTTCGGCGAATCAATCAGGCTCGCGGAGTCGTTCGCGCTCATCTGGAAGACGATCCGCATTTCAAATTCCGTCAGCGCCTTCCGGCTCATCGCGCGGTTCAGATTGTTGTAAGAGTCCAGCGTGGCGATGATGTGGATGCCGAGCGCGCTGCCTTCAGTGATGATCTCATTGAACGCCGCGCCGGGGCTCGCCTCGCCGTCGCCACCGCCGAAGCTGAACTCATCCTCGTGACGCAGCTTTTTGAATTTGTGCAGGCCGTGGATGAACACGAACACCGACGGTGCGCCCGCGAGCGGAGTCTCACCGCTCGCGCGCGATTTCATCTCGGTGGCGAGGTCGCGCATCACGTCGGGAATTTCCAATGCGGTCGCGAGCGTGAGTCCGTGCGGGCCAGTCTTCGCGAGGCGGTCAAATTGCTCCGCGTCCGGCGTGCCGGGCACCGCGGCGTGGATGACGATGAACCGCGCGCTGCCCGCCGGATGCTGCGCCGCAAGCGCGATGACGGACAGGATCACCATCGTGAGCGCGGACTCCTCGCGCTGGCCGACGATGAGCATGTGGTTGCCGCTCTGCCGGTGGAAAATCACCTCGGTCGGCCCCTTGATCGAATTCGGCGCGCCGAACCAGCAGCGCGGCGCGGGCGGCGCGGTGAGCGGCTTCGTTTCGAGTGCGACAGCGAGCAGATCGTTCTCCTGCACGCTGGCGGGCGCATTTCCCTCGAAGACGATCGCACTGCGTGGCGGAAGATGCCGCTGCTCGGCAAGCGCGCGCACTTTGTTGAGGCAGGCGTCGCGCTCCTCGTCGGAGAGCCACACGACTTGGAACGGGCTGTTGCCCTCGACGGCTCCGGCGGCGTCGTTGTAGATGCCTTCGCCGGGACGCGAAAGCAGCCGCGGCGCGGAGTTCGTGTCGTCCATGATGAGATACGCATCGGCCTCGTTGCACTGGAGCGCGACGCGGATGACCATCTGCCCCATCGTCGCGCGCGCCAGCGTGAACGCGCCGCCGAGCGTCTGCGAGCCGAGGATCACATGGATGCCGAATGCGCGACCCTGCCTCACAATACGGTCGAAGAGCAGCGATGCCGTCTGCGCGATGTTGTCGTCCTCGACGAAAAATTCCTGGAACTCATCAATGAGCAGCAGCGAACGCGGCATCGGCTCCAAGCCACCATTTGGCTTCGTCGGATCGCCCGCGCGCTTGTAGCCCGCGACATCCTGCACGTTGAGTTTTCGGAAAAGGTCGCCGCGCCGTTTCAATTCCTCGTCCACGCGTTGCAGCACGCTGAGCGCGAATTCGCGATCGCTCTCGATGGCCACGACACGCGCGTGCGGCAGCCGCTTGTTCGCGTAGCACTTGAATTCCACGCCCTTCTTGAAATCAATCAGGTAGAACTCGACCTGGTCCGGCGAGCACGCGAGCGCGAGATTTGTGATGATGACGTGGAAGAGCGTGGATTTTCCCGAGCCCGTCTTGCCCGCGAAGAGCGCGTGCTGCCGCGTGCCCTTGCCGATCGCGAGATACTGCATCTTCGTCGCGCCCGTGCGTCCGATGGCGATGCGCAGTTCGTTGGTGGTTTCGTTCGTCCAAAGTTCCTCGGGCTTCGGCGCGATCTGCGAAAAGGGCACCTGCACGCGGTTCGAGTCCACGCTGCTCTTTCCGATTTTGTGCACGAGCTTCTGCGGGAGCGAATCATCCGGCGGCGGATCGAGCACCAGCGCAGCACCGCTCTCGGTCTGCTCGCGTCCCGCGGAAAATCCCGCGCCGTCCGCGCGCAGGCACACGCTGCCCTTGCGCAGTTCATCAATCGCGAATCCGTCCGGCAACGGCTGGCGCTGATCCCAGTGGATGAGCGTGAACACACCGCAGCGCGGCCCGCTGATCGCGATGCTCTGCAGCCGCTGCGCCGAGGCTTCGCTGAAGCCGTTTGGAAAATCCGCGACGACGAGGAACAGGTATTTCTCCGCGACCGTGCCCGCCTGCTCGTTGTAGGCGGTGATGTTCGCGTACTCGTTGCGCAGATACATCTGGATGACTTTCTCGATGTGCGCGTTCAGCTCCGTGAGCCGCTCGTCAATCTGGTCACGCTGCGTCCAGATGCGCCGGTTGATGACCGCCTCCTCGTAATCCCCGAGGTGCATGAACCCCGCGAAATTCTCACCGAGCCCGACAGGATCAATGATCGTAAACGCAATCTTCCCCGGAGGAGTCGTCGTGAGCAGGCGGAGCATCACATTGTTCAGCACGCTCATCGCCGCGCCGCCGCAGGATTCCTTCGTCTCGAGGAGCAGCGATCCCTGCTGCGGAAATGTGAGCGCGAGCGGAATCGAAACCTGCGGCGCGCCCGGCAGCGCGAGGCGCGAGACCGTGGTCGAGGCATCTGCCCGCTTCGCCAGATCGATCTGAAACTGCGCAAATCTCGTCGCCGGCGTGAAGTGCTCGTACGGCTTCCACGCCTCGATGAACTGCGCGCTCCACTCGGGAAAGTCCGGCGCGAGCGCGGAATTCAGCGCGGCGATCTCAGCAAAAATCGGCGTGATCTGCTCCTTCCACGCCGCGTCGAGCGTCGCCCAGCGCTCCTGCTCGTTCGCCGAAATCACCGCCATCTCGGCCTGATGCGCCGCGTCAATATTCGCGCGCTCGGCCGCAGCGCGATCCTCAAATTCCTTCTTCTTCGCATCTGCACGCGCGCGGAATTCCGCAAGCTGCCGCGTGAGGCGCGCCTGCATTTTTTGCGTCATGCGCGGAAGCTGCGGATCAAGTTTGCGCCGTCCCTTTTCCCCAAAGTCCTCCTCGATGCCATCAGCCGCCGTCCACTTCGCATCCACGTCCGCGCAGATGCCGTCGTATTCTTCCTGGATGCGTTTCTGCCCGGCCTTATATCGCGAGTCCGCCGCCGCGAGGCCCGCGCGCAGCGCCCGATACGCATCGAGAATTGCAGCACCCGTGCGCGCCGCCTCGTCCTGCGCGCCACTTTTTCCGCTCACGTACGCCGCGACGCAGCCCGCGACGAGCAGCACGGACACGCTCGCACCCGAGATCCAGAGCGGCGACGAAAAGCCGCGCACAAAACACGTCGCGCCACCGACTGCGATCGCGAGGGTGATCCACACCGCGAGCGGTATCGCGCTGAAAAGCCGCGGCAGCGAAAGCGCACGGAATTTCGCAAGCTGCTCGTTTGCCGCCGCGATCCGCGCCTCGATCTCGCCGAGGAAATCTTCGGACGCCTCAGCGCTTTGCTTTTCGGCGTCGCGTTCCACGAGCGTCTGCGCAAACGATCCGTAGCCGCTGAACGCCGACTTCGCCTGCGCCGTGAGCGAGTAGAGCACCGCGCCGTGCTGCGCGAGCGTCTGCGAGAGAGCGGCGTGTTCGGCGTCGTTCCGCTTCGTGTTTGCGGCGAGCTCACGGTCGGCCGTCAGCTTGCGCATCTGGAGTTTTGCGAGCCAGTTTCCCTTCGCGTCCGCGGCGCGCTTCGGCAGCGTCCGCGTGAGCAGGCCGTGCGCGCGCTGCACGCGGCCCAGGCGGTGATCGCAGATCGCCTGGACGCGCTCGGCGCGTTTCGCGGCGACACTTTCCACCTCGGCGAGTTCGCCTTCGAGCGCAGTGTCCACCTTGTGCGCCTCCTCGCGGTGACGCCGGATTTCCTGCCGGCTCCTTGCCGAGAGCACCGATGTCAGCTCGGATTCCTGCCTTGCGAAATCCGCGACAGTGCGCGTGAGCTTCACGAGCAGCTCCGTCGCGTGCCTGAATCGCAAGTCCGCGCCCTTACTCACAGTCGAGCTGCACCTTTCTAATCAGCGTCGCGATTTCATCCATCGCAGTCGAGGTGCGTGCCGTGAGATGCGGCAGCCGCTCGAGATAGTTGTGCTCGAATTCCGCCGCCTTCGCATCGCGCCACGTCTCCTTCGTGCGCTCCCAGCTTCGGTTCAGATCCTTGATCGCCTGCAACAGTGACGCGTTCGATTCGTTGCTCATGGCGTCACTCCGGGTTCAGGCGGCGGCGCTTCGGCAAGCCCTGGCTGCGCATCGACGGCAGCAGGCGCGGGCTTTTCGACCGGCGCATTCCGCTCCGTGTAGGCGTCGAGGATTTCGCGGGCGCGGTAGAGGAAGGTGATCGCATCGGGCATTTCGTGATCCAGATAATCGCGAAAGCCGTCGAGCTTCTTCACGAGCGGATCCGCCGTCGCGTCAAAATTCTGGTTCCACTTTTTCACACTGCGCAGCTTTGTGTGCGCCTCCTCGACCGCCGCCTTCGCCTTGCGCACCGCAGCCTCGCGGATCGCGATCGCGCCGGTCAGCTTCGTCAGCCGCGCACTGTAAAAATCCTGCACCGACTGATCGAGCTGCCGCTGCCGCCTGCGAATTTCGCCCTCCCAATGCAGCCGCTGCTCGTGCTGGAGCCAGTTCCGCGTCCGCCGCACGCGGTCGCGCGCAGTGTCCACAGCTTCGCGCGCCTTCGTCACAAAAATCACGAGGCTCGCGCGAAACGCATCCAGCGCATCAACGGACGTGACCCTGGCTTGCTGGCTCATTGTGCGGGTTGAGAGTTGAGAGTTGAAGGTTGGGAGAAAAAGCGGGGGGCTGCTCCAAAATTTCTGCCCTACCGCTGATCGAGATACTCCTCAATGCGCTGCGCCTTGCGCAGGAGGTAAGGCGTGTGCTTCTCCGCGATCTCCACGAATTTCTTCAGCACCTTCATCGTCGTGATAAACTCCTCCGCAAATTTCTCCGCCTCCTGATCCTGCCACGTGCTTCCGAGCGCCGTGAACCGCGCCTGCAACGATCCCGCCCTCGCCTGCACATCGTCGTTGAACCGCTTCAGTTCCTTCGCAAATCGCCGCACTTCTTCGGGGTCAATGATCGCCTGGGCCATGATGGTGTTTTTCTTGGGGTTGGAAAAAGTGGACTCAGGAACTGTAAGGAGCGCCAGTGCCACTGCAATGCCGCACTCCCCGGATAACAAAATCCTCAGACATCCGAGAACGCACGCAGTTCTGTCTTCGCTTAACGTTGAACGTCAAACCTAAATCCGGCGATGGGATGTCGCGCAAAGGCGCAAAGAAGAAACAGATGCAGACAAGCAGGCATTCACCCGCCGGGTGAGTGTGAACCAATGCGCATCTCTTTGCGTCTCTGCGCCTTTGCGCGACATCCGCTCCTCTCATCGCAGGATTTAGGTCAAATGTTGCGTGCTTATCCGGTTGCCTGACACGCTGCGAAGAACAGACTCTTTGGAAGGCAGGAAGGCGGGAAAAATGTGCAGCAAACGATCCTTTTCTGCCTTC
>Ga0208719_1000745_pt1 | contig 10236 bp, 20 predicted proteins | sample LakMenEpi30Jul09_FD_150747 | JGI IMG/M metagenome (GOLD analysis project Ga0208719, IMG submission 150747) | Freshwater microbial communities from Lake Mendota, WI - 30JUL2009 deep hole epilimnion (SPAdes) | ecosystem: Environmental > Aquatic > Freshwater > Lake > Epilimnion/Euphotic zone ... | reverse complement strand
TTCTTGCAACCATTCAACTGCTGTCTGTTTATTTCCCATATTTCTCAATATATTTCAAATATTTCTTTTTAAGAATAAAATTATAGTGATTAGTTCTAATTTGTTTATCACCATCATATCTAACCCAAATGTTTTTTACATTATCCATACATTGCAACAATCTTTCTAACTGAGATTTACTTTTATCAGTATTTCTTTCATAATACAACCAAGTTTCCCAGTAAGTATGATCAGGTTCTACAACAGTAAGTGCTATTTGATAACCAAAAAATACAAATGATAATACTGGATTGTATTCATGCCTATAATCAGTTTCACTCCATTTGGTTTTCCATCCTAACCCACATGAACTAAAACCCACTTTAATAGGTACAGGATATTGATATCTCATTTTCTCCGCATAAATCTCTTCATATGGTTTTATTTTACGAGCGTAATTAGGATTCATTTTGTTATAATTTTCCGTACGTGCTATTTCTTCTAGTGTAGCTTTATAAGCTCTTTCAGGTGTGGCTTTAACCCATTTTCTAGGAAAGAAATATGGAACACCTATTGCTGTTTTACCAATATACCATTTTAACTTAAATAGTTTAAATGGACTATTTATTATTTTTATCCAATTCATAAGTTTCATTATAGTATTGTTCTGCATCTTTTGTTACATCAAGTATTTCACTTGCTTCATCTGCTGTACCTTGCCCATAAGCATCTATTATCTGTTGTTTTTCCATTTGTTTGGCTGCTTCAAGTATTTCGCTATACATTGGGGCTTTCTGATGAATAATTGCGTTCCAAAGCCATTCAACTGCGGTCTGTTTCATTCTGCTTCCCATAATTGTTGTATTAGTGGTGTTAATAATTTGCCTGAAAATATCCAATAAATCAATTGAATTGGTAGTATTATCATATCTAAAACCATAAATGGTAATGTAAAAATTACTTTAATTAGTCGTATTTTCATTTAAATGTTATATTAATAATGTTTTTAGCTACAATCTTATTTCCATCTTTCCATAATGTGTCTCCTTTTATTGAGTCACATTCCATAGTAGGATATGATTGATAACCACTTGTTTCCCAATATGATTGAACTTCAATAGGATATTCTTTTGTTGGCTTATGATTACGAGGAAACATTATTCCTAATAATATTCCAACAATAAAAAATATCATTGGAACCCAAAAATTCCAAAAATTAAAATTTTTCCAGTTCATAACTCTTGTATTTGTTGTTTTACTTCAGACCAAAATTCATATCCTCTATCAGCACCCATATAACCTAATACTTCATTACATACTTTTAAAGCACATACTTTAGCAGTAGGTAAATAAATTATTGAATAATCTGATAGTTTAGTTTGTTTAAGATTACAAAAATAATCTATGAGCTCTTTAGCTTTTTCTTTTGGTGTCATATTAATTTAATATATTATTTTCTTTTTTACAATACCATTAGAATATTTTATGATTTTAAATCCTGGAGTAATTAAATTACTTACATTACCCATTATATCATAAACTGTATAGTAAATACTTTTACTAGGTTCTACATATATAACACCTTTGTTATATTTAGTACCATTAAAATCATATTGTGATAATTGATAATAAGTTATATACTGTGATACATTATAATCTTTAAAATTATAAACAGTATAATAATTAGAATTACCTTGAGCTTTTATTTTACCTACATAATAAAATGTAATAAAATCATTAGATTTCAATAATTCAAAATAATCTGAATTACTTTCACTAAATGTTGCCCAAGATAATTCTACACAATTACTATCATTAAAAGCTTTAAAATAATCTAATTCTACTGGTAATGGTGTTACATTTATCCAATAAGGGCATATAGAATTAAATCCTTTACATAAACTTCCTGATGCTGTTGCTTTTACTTGCCATGTGTATTTGTGATCCTTCTGAACTTGGAACTCAAAGCCTTGACCAACAATTTGACAGGTAGTGTTATCAATAAGAGTGAGATCACTAAACTGTACGCTAGTACAGCCAATGATATTGTACCCAATATTAATGATAATATTACCATGAAAATTAATGTCAAAGGTAAAACTATAAGATATATTTCTGGAAAAAGGATTAATAGTATTACAATAATTATTACTAATAAGATATTCATAATTTAAAGGATATTCATTTATTTGTTTAGCTTTTAATTGTGATGTATCACAAGTTGTTAATTGTCTTAAATTCTGAATAACATTGTTAGTATCAATTTTAACAAACTGTGCATTAAGTAAATTAGATATTAATATAAACAATATTATTATTTGTTTCATTGTACAAAATTAATTAAAAAATATACCTTATATTATTAATATCAAAATATTTAGAATATAATTCTTTAAACTGATTAATCATTTCAGATTTAATAAAATGTTTATATCTAATATTATTATCAGCATATTGTGAATTTTTAATTTCCTGAATATCAGGTTTCCAACATATATTATTAACATCATCACTATTTCTAGCATATTGTACATGATTGTATGTTAAAAATATACACTCACATGGTACATTTATTCCTTCAGATGCAAGCATCTTAAATAGTTTATCATATTCATCTAACCAACCATCTTCATAAATTATAGGACTAAAGTTAATATGTACTTCCATAATAGTCTGAAGATTAGAAATACAATCTATTCTACTAACTATCTTATCTGTATTAGGTTCTAATATGTCACTATATTTTTGAGGCATAAGACTAACTCTAATTCTATGTTTACCTGGTTTTAAATGATATTTATCTACATCAAATTTTGTAGGATATTTAGTTGCAAATGTACTTTTTAACTTAGGATCTGCATTAAAAAAAGAAAATACTCTTTGCCAATCATAATGTTTAGTCATAAGAGCTACATCAGTACTACAACCAATATCTATAGTATAATATGTATCATCTGTTTGATTAGGAATTTTAGGCCATTGTTTATCTATAACCCAATCTGATATAGACATTAATATTTGAGAAGCATTTTCATTAATATATACTTTATTATCGTTAAATCTACCTACATAACAATAAGATTTCATACAACCACCTAAACAACCATATATAAAGTTAGGACTAATAGCATCAGCACTTCTACCATTATCTCTTGTAATTAATGTTTTTGTTTTTTGATGTTTAATTTCCATATTAAAACAATGTTAATTGTTGTTTTATTTGTATATCATTAATCCATTCTCTTGCTTTACTTATATAATATAAATAATCAATATCATACTCACTAAAGTCTTTAGGATAAAAAGCTTTATTAAAATAAGTTACTCTCCAATCTTTAGAAAATGATCTATGCTTATATGGAGCTTCTACATGAGCTTTACTACCATCTTCTGAATGTTTATATAACCATTTACCTTTATTAGATATAAAGTATCTTACAGTTTTAGATAGTTTTTTAGTTTTATATTCACCATCTTCTATCCAATGTAATTGATACCAATTATTACCTTTTTTATCAGATTTCTTTGATTTTACACCAGCACAGAAATCAAATATGTTTTTATGTTCTTTGATTGTTTTTTCTACAGGTATATTGTTTACCCAATAATTATGTACAGCTAAAGGTATAATAGAATGAGATTTATTCTTGTGGAGGGGAATATCTTTAAATTCATACTTACCTTTAGTTTTTATTTTATTATTTGTATCAATTGCTATATAGTTATTGCAATCACTAATTATCATTTTGCTATAATCTACAAATTCAATACCTATACCAAATAAATCTTCATATTTTTTACATATTTCATAATATTTTTCTTCAAATTTTTTTGGAATTAATAATTCACAACCATCTGTATTAACCATTATTAATTTACTTTCAGGTATAGATTCTAATAAATCTTCAAATAACATAGATAGACAAAGTTGACCGTTAATACAAATAGATAAAGTTACAGCTCTATCTCTAAGAAAACTATATTTATCATTACTTAATCCATATGCAGAATTTAATAAAATTTTTAAAATATAATTTCTTGGATCACTTTTAGGAATAGATTTTCTTTCATTAAAGAAACTTTCATATAAAGGCAAAAATACATCTTTTGGTAAATGTTTTGCACAAATTCCGTTTTTAATTGCTAAATTGGGATACCAACTAATAAAATCTAAACTTTTTATAATAAATTTATCATTGGATTTAATAACAGTATTATTTGGAGCAGCATGAAGTCCTCCTAAACCATATACTATATCAATACCTTTATTTAATATAAATTCTACACTATCAGATTCTTTAAGTTCAAGTTTTTTAAAAGAATTTAAAATATGATTAAACTTTTCAGTTTTAAATTTAATATATGGAAATAAAATTTCAGAAACTTTTACTATATCTCTATTTGTATGAAGAGTATTTAAATCGTTTTTGGTTATTCCCATAGCTTTACTCAAATACTTTGAAAATAATTTTTTAGCTAAATCTGGTTCTGTACAATTAAGAAGATTTATTCCTTCTCTTTTAGTAAAAGTTTGTCTCAAATCAATTTCGTGTTTATATTTAATATAAAGTTGTTTAGTAGCTATTACATCATTAAGATTATATGAAAGTACCATTTGTTCCCAATTAGAACCTTCTCCTTGACTTGGCATATCTTCAATATTATCTAAGTCCATCATAAATTCACACCATTTTAATGATGTTCTTTTAGCTGATGTAGATAAAGATAATGCTCTAAATAAATCTAAATGTTTATGTCTAAGATTCCATTCTGGAACATCTGGTCTTCTATCATTATTAGAAGTTATAATCATTGCATAGTTCCTAATATCTTGTGGAGTACAATTAGGATAACGATACATATACTCTAACACCTGAGCATCAAAGTTTAAAGAATTATAACCAATCAAACCGTTTACTTCTGTAGATAAAAATTCAAACATTTCAGGCATTTCATTTTTAGTATTACTATAAACAAATACTCTTGTATCATCTGAATCTCTATCTAAAAAAGTAGCTGTAAAAATATCAAGAGTTTCCAAATCCCATATCCATACTTTTTTCATAATATTGTAATATTATTATCAATCTTAAATTTATTCCAATCTTCAACACTCATCATATCAGGAAATCTTTTACCTTTATTACATGATTTTTTAACATATAATTTACCAGGAACTGAACATCCACAATATATACATTTACCTTTTTTCATACAATCATTCTTACAGATCTCAGATCTATATAATACTTGTTCTCTTTCATGAATAGGTAATATATTTAATTTATCACCTAACATTTTTAAATTACCTTCAATAAATTGTAATACTTTCATTTTAAATAAGTTTTATTTCTATTATCATTTATACTATTATTTAATATACCATCTAATGCCATTAATGCATTAGCAGCTACACAAGCTAAATGATGTACACCAGATTCATCTATATCCTCACCTGTTAAATATTGATTAGTATGTCTGTGTAAAGCATCTATATATCTTAATACATCACCATTACCTGAATAATTAAATTCACCATATTTATCAGCACCATGTGTAAATACTTTAGCAACTTCTTTTAATGCTAATTGAGGTATCATTGTAAATTTAGGTTTACCTTGATCAAATTTTTTAAATTCCATTGTTAATAATTTAATTTTGTTAAAAATAGAGCATGCTTGGAAACTTAATCCACTACACCATATGCCTCTCTATTTAGGGCCATCAAGTCTAACTTGATAACGCATCCACCAACTAACACCCCTGTTAGTATTTTACTGCAGTCAGGACAGGATTCGAACCTGTATGTTATTTGCCTTCCTTACTATCTCGCATGTTTACCTAATAGGAAACAAGAGAGGAAATAACTATCTTGCGTGTTTAGCGTCTAACCAATTCCGCCACCTGACTGTTTTGAGGATGAGAAGTCCTCTTGTGGACCCGATGAGATTCGAACTCATGTATCTCACATAATTTCAATTAAGTTTCTACAAGTTTAGGTACACAATTTTTCTTCATGTGTCCAGCTGAATATTTAGTTTAATTTTGCCATCAAACTAACAAAGTGGAAGGTTCACTTTTAATCTGGCAGCACCCTAAACGAGGCCAGTTTTGTACTTATTTAGACTAACTCAAGTACAGGAGTTTCAACATCATTAAATGATGCTACAAGGTCTGCGATGGCAGACTGACCTACTAGATCAGCCTTAGTGCCAAGTTCAATAGAGTTTCCAACTATTGTTACCTACTAATTATTTAAGTCCACACATTATTAGGCAAAGGACTACTTGCTTGTTAATATTCACTATATGAGGCATATCCTTTCGGGCCCAATTATTATTTAATTTGCAAAAGTACAACACATTTTCTTTTCTTCCAAATTGTATAATGCAAAATAAATTGATCATTAACTTCATCATAGTCAATATTCCAATTGAATATCATTTTAGACAATGATAAAATAATGATAAAAAATAAAAAGAAATTGTAAATTAACATAATTATTGATTTTAAAGGTTAGTGCTCAAGGAGGGAATCGAACCCTCAAAGCTAATGCCATTGCTGTTTAAGAGCAACATGTTTACCAATTTCATCACCTGAGCATAAAAAGAACCCTGAACTTAATCAGGGCTCTTTTAAACAAACAACAATTGATTTACTAATTATCCAGCAATTTGTGCTCTCAAAGCCTCAAGAACTTGAGTATTTGTTGGAACATCAGCTGTTGTTAAAGCATGACCTTTAGAATTAAAGGTTGACTTTACAGCTGATTCAAATGCAGGAGAATCAGTATCTGCAAATACTACTGTTGTGTAAGTATTTACAGTTCTTACACCACCATCAGCAGAAGGGATATCATATCCCTCTACTTCACGAGTTTCAATAGAACCCATGAACCACCCACCATTGGCAGGATTGCTTTGGTTAAAAATTGCATCTGCATAACCTGGATCTTGTTTACCAAGATAGTTAAGTTCATAGCAATTGATTTTTGTAGTTCTTGCTTGTGTTGCAGGTACTACCATTTTACCAAATGGTGTATCAATGAATTTTACTTCACCAAATGTAATTGTTCTGTAATTACGACCATTTTTGTCTTGTTTAATCTCTGATTGTGCTGTTTTGATTACGATGTTACTCATGATTTCTAATTGTTTTTAAATTGTTTTTAAATTGTTTTGATTTGTTTTTATTGAATTGTTGTTTGTTTTCTTCTTTTATCTTTCTGATAAGTAATTTGATTTTAGTGATGTCATTCTGACATTTGTAGAACATTTGTACATCACCTTCATTGATAAATTTATCTGACCACATAAATTGCATTTGCAATTTTTTGTGTAAAATATCAATTTGTGACATGTGTTCTTCATTCCACCTAATAGGCATTACAAAAGATGTGTTCATTGTTTTATTTGTTTATGAATGTGAGAAAATGTTTCATTAAAGGATAATTTATGAGTATATCCTTCAATTTTAGTTAATTTTGGTTTTTTCAGAAAATCATCTGATTTTACTGTTTTAGGTTTAATCAATTCCTTTAACCACGTCATATTCTTGAACATTAATGATTCTTGCAGTATATTCAGGTTGTTCATCAAGTTCACCTTGATTTGGAATTAGTTGAACTTCAACAATTTCAGAATTGAATCTGTCAATAAAATTTAAACTTTGTATATCTGATAATGGATATACTTTTTGTTTTAGTGAATTATCATTTATATAAACAAAATGATCATCACCTTTTTTGAAAATTTGTCCTTGATACATTGTTTTTAAGTTTAAGGATTAGAGAAAAAACTTTAGTGGTGCAAATACACACCACTAAAGCGAGAATTAACACTTGTAGGGTTTTCATGATAGTTTTAAAACTATAGAACCCCAATTAGGAAACTCACATTTCATTAAATGTGAAAGCAATTCCTGCTTGCTTTCCTGATATTTAGAGGTATTTTTATACTTCTTATAATCAGAAATTTCCCTTTTGATTAGAAGTCTTTCTTCTGTTGTCATGATTTTAAAAGATTAGTGTGTGGATAAAAAGATTCTGAAAGAATACCTATTTGTCTTTGTAATTCTTCCTGTTTTTTCATTCTGTTAAACAACATTGCTTTCTTTTTATGCTCATAATAAGCATCTTTCACTTTCATTGGAAGGTTATTCTGATAAGCTACATGGTAGTTTAATTCAAAATAATTCTTCTTACTGAATGGTGATTTAAAAACTCTAATGCCATCATGCTCACCTGTTGGTAAACTAGTAGCATAAACCATCTTTACGAATACTCCTGTTTCTCCGTAAATTACTTTGCAATTTTTAGGTAATTGTACCATTTTTGTTTGTTTTTAAGGGTTAAACTTCAGTTGATAAAAGAAAAATTGTGTAGAAAAATGAAAATCCTAAGTAAACAATCCATACAGGTGATAATTGTATAGATTGAAAACTACACATAAATGCAAGACTTATTAAAAAGTTTATTAAACTTCCTAATCCTAATGTAAGTAGTATCATACCTACAATGATTCCAATTGGTTTTAATGCTTCACGCATGGTATTTAGTTTTAAAAGATTAGAAAAAAATTATTAACATCCATAGGAAAAATGATGTGTATCATCACCATCCCAGTAATCTGCTTCATTAAGCATTTCTTGAAATTCTTCTTCTTGAAAGTTTTCTTCAATGTTTGATGTAGATTTAACTACTTGTGTTTTGTCAATCAATAAGGACTCATAATAATGGATGATAGTTGTTACTCCTGTTCTAGGAATAACACTACCATCCATTAAATTAGTGAATCTCTGCATTGTTTTTAGTAGAGCTTCTTGCTTTGTCATTGTTAATCTTCAATGCAATAATCAATTTCTACTGGTTGAGGAGCCTTCCACACTTGTAATTTATTCCAAGATGATAAACTCATTGATGAATAAAGAGTTTCCATTTGTGGAAGTGTTACATTGTGACCTTTTGTGTCATCATTCCATGACTTTTTATAGTCTTGGTAATTTTCACAAGTTATTTCACTAACATCTACATCTTTACTGATATAAATGTGTACTGTTTTATTCTGTTCATAGCTGTAATTTACTTCTTTTTCAAAAGCATTAAAGCTCGTAAAATTAAGTTTTTTACCATTAGTATCATGTACAACACACTGTTCGATAACAGGTTCATCGTATATGTCTAACATTAGTTCCATTGCAACTTCTGCATTAGATGTTGCATATATCACTCTTAACAGATTTTCAACAGATGCTCCGTGAAACTTGCTTTCTAAAGCTGCTTTGTAAACTTTAGAAAATTCTTGTTGATTGTTTTGATTGTTAGCTGATTTAGCCATTTTATATGAATTTAAAGGGTTACAAAAAAGATACAAACCTCTGGATGTTTGTTGTAGGAATTGCCACAATTTGTTGATTAGACAAAGTTGTATCCTATTTTAGTGTTATTCATAAACACTCAAATACCAATTAAAGTGCAGTTTATATTCAACAAATATTGGTAAATTGTTGACCTTTTATGGAATGATCAATTCCACACCCTGCACACTATTTTTAATAGAAAGATTGAGTTTATTAGCCCAATATTCTATCATATGTGAACAATCACCAAACATTCTGTTAATATCTTTAACAAATCTTGCTTTTTGTTTAGTGTTAAGTAAACTAAAGTTAGCATTCATTGTTTTAAGATAAAACAGATTTTTTTGTTTTGGTTTTACAGCTTTATGTTTAAAACGACTTTTAGACATTTGCTGAAAATATGCTGCGTTTTTCATTGTATGTTTGATTTAAAGGGTTACAAAGATGTTAGAATAAGAAATGCCTTTATTTCACTATCATAACCTAAAAGTGTATTGAAAACTGTATGGCATTAACAGTTTAGGTTATTTTACCAAGCATATTTACTAGTATATGTGGTTGATTGTTTTAAAAATAAATACATAATTCAGTCGCTAAACTTACTTCTACTCCACACTTTCTACTGTTCCTCAGTATGTGGTAAACGTCTACTATAGCCGGTTGAGCCAATATTATGTAGTCTCTGTATTTATTTTATTACCCCTCTGCACTCAGTTGTACTAAACCCGGTTTGGTGCTTCTTACCTTCCATGTAAGAGATACATAGTACAACTGCTCACAAGTGAGTTGTGCAAAGAGAAAAATAAAAATAGTTGTAATAGAGCCACTCCTTCATGTTTTTCTTAAATAAAAAACTTAACGAGGTCATCTACTTGTGCACAGTAATCATCTCTAATAACT
>Ga0208719_1000741_pt1 | contig 10275 bp, 8 predicted proteins | sample LakMenEpi30Jul09_FD_150747 | JGI IMG/M metagenome (GOLD analysis project Ga0208719, IMG submission 150747) | Freshwater microbial communities from Lake Mendota, WI - 30JUL2009 deep hole epilimnion (SPAdes) | ecosystem: Environmental > Aquatic > Freshwater > Lake > Epilimnion/Euphotic zone ... | reverse complement strand
GGGGGTGCTCGATGAGGTGCTCCGACACACCCCCCACGTCCTCGTGGTCGACGATGGCTCGACCGACGGCACGTCACGGCTCCTCGCCGATCGCCTCGAGCGGCAAGGGGACATCCGGGTCGTGCGCCATCCCCAAAACCGCGGCTACGGTGCGGCGCTGGCCACCGCGTTCCGCGAGACGCTCTCCGGAGACTGGGATGGCCTGGTGACGATCGACTGCGACGGCCAGCACCAGCCGCGCCTCATCCCGGCGTTCATCGAAGCTGCCACGGCGCCCCCCGTGTATCCGGTTTCCCAAGACGGCCTACGCCCCGCCGACATCGTCTCCGGCAGTCGCTACCTCAAGGTCTTCGAAGGCGACAGCCGCCCCCCCGAATCGCGTCGCCGGATCAACGAGACGATCACCGCCGAGATCAACGCCCGACTGGGGCTGGAACTGACCGACGCCTTCTGCGGGTTCAAGGCCTACACGCGTCGGGCGCTCTCCGCGCTGCACGTCACCGAGTTCGGCTATGCGATGCCGCTCGAAGTTTGGGTGCAGGCTTCGGCGGCGGGCCTGCGGGTCGTGGAGCTCCCCGTTCCCCTGCTGTACCTCGATCTGGCGCGGAGTTTCGGGGGGGCTCTGGACGACGCGGAGACCCGTCTGGCCTACTACCGTGGTGTTCTCGACCGGGCCGAAGCCGCCGTGGCAGCCTCGGCGCAGGACGTCGTCGCGTCGACGAACGGGGCCGGCTGAACCTCCGGACGTCCCCTCCGGCCAGCCCACCGCACCGTCCCATGACATCATCGTGGCCCTCCGCGACACGGAGGTTTCGAGCACCTCCCGACTCGGGCGCCCGGCTGGTCCACCCGCCGATCGTGCCGACCGCCGCCGCGCCTGCCGACAGCATCGACACGCTGCTCGACAACAATCGGCTCCTCCGCGCCGCCTTCGACACGCGCATCGGCGACATGCGGCTGTGGGAGTTGGTGGCGGCGACGCGCCGCGAGGTGCTGGCCGTCGCGACGGAGTACACCGGCAGCTACCGTGACGTCGAACGACCGCGCGACGTCGCCGATTGGATCGCCCGCCCGATCATCATGGGAGGACACCAACCGGAGCTTTTCCATGCAGGCGTCTGGCTGAAGAACTCCGCCCTCGACGCCTACGCCCGTCACGTCGGTGGCACCGCGGTGAATCTCATCGTCGACACCGACCGCTGCAACCGCGCCGCCGTCGGCGTCCCGCTGGGCACGCCGCAGGAGGCGCGGTTGGAGATGGTTCCCTTCGACGGCCCCGGCCCCGACATGGCCTGGGAGGAGCGAGGCATCCTCGACGATCAGACGTTCGCATCGTTCGGCGACCGTTGCTGCGATCTTCTCCTGCCAATCGAACAATCGCCGATCCTCAGGCGCTGGTGGCCGCTGGTGATGGAGCGGGCCGCCGAGACCCACCGCCTCGGCATGGCGCTCGCGCAGGCCCGTCACATCGTCGAGGCAAGGTTCGGCCTGGAGACGCTCGAGCTGCCGGTCAGCGAGCTCGTCCGCCTGCCGACGGTGCTCGTGTTCACCGGTTGGCTCCTCGCCCGTTCACGTCAGCTCCACGAGGCCTACAACGCGGCCCTCGCCGAACACCGCCGCGTGTGGCGGATCCGCGGACACGGGCGGCCGATGCCCGATCTTTCGGTGCGCACCGACGGCACCGCCGAAGGGCCGTGGTTCGAGGTGCCATGGTGGATCTGGTCGCGCGACGATCCGCGCCGGAAGCGAGTCTTCGCCAACGTCGGCACCGCCGGCACGCTCCTCCTCTCCGACATGGAGACGCTGCGTGTGGAACTGCCGATCACCCCCGACACCTCGTCATCGACGTGGGTCGACGCGCTGCAGCGCCTCGAAGGCCACGGCTACCGATTCCGGCCCAGAGCGTTGCTCACGACCCTCATCGCCCGTCTCCTCGTCGCGGACGTGTTCGTCCATGGCATCGGCGGCGCGGCGTACGATCGGATCACCGACGGCATCGTGCGACGGCTCACCGGCTGCGATCCGCCGCGTTATGCCGTCGTCAGCGGGACGCTGCGCCTCCCGGTCGAGCGGATCTTCCCGGCCGATGCGGGCCGCGACCCGGTCGCCGAACTCGCCAGGCTCCACGAGACGCTGCGCGATCTCGACTACCATCCCGAGCGTCACCTCCCGCCGCTCGGCGATCTCCCGCGGGACGTGCGTGAGTTGGTGATCCAGAAGCGACGGTGGATCGACACCTTCCCCACGCCCACACTCGCGCGCCGCAGATGTCGTGAGATCCGCGCCACCAACGACAGGCTCGCCTTCCACACCAGAGGGCAGCGGCAGCAACTCCTCGCACTGTCCGGTCCTCTTGCCAGCCGGATCCGCGCCGCGAAAGCCCTCTCATCCCGCGAGCATCCCTGGTGTTTTTTCCCCGAAAAGACGTTGCGCCGCTTCCTCCTACTTGAGATCGACTGACGATCCGCCTATCCTTTCGGCCAACGGACTGTTGATGTCGCTCCAGGGACGAGGAGGCACCATGCCATCGGAGGGTATGCGGAAGGGGGATCGTTCGCGGGTGCACGCCACTCCGCGTTCGAAGAGCGAAGGGCTCGCCGACGAGGGCGTTGTCCGCTCGATCGCCAACGCCGATGCGGCGATCGTTGCCGACGGTGAGGAGTCCAGCGAAGCCAGCCATTCGGACAGCCTCCGTCTGGCGGTGGTCGCAGAGCCGCGGGCCGCGGCGCGGCGACGTGCGACGAAGTCGAACCGTGGGGACACGGTCGCCGTTACGGTCGACACGTCCGTCCCCGGTTTGGCCGGCGACACCATCGGCGAAAGCCGTCCTTCCGGTTCGCACCTCCACAGGCGACGGAGCGAGAGACGGCCGGCGATCATCCATCTGCCGGTCCATCCCGTCGTTCCCCGGCGCCCCCCTTCCTGGATGCTCGAACAGTGCCAGATCGCCCCGGCACGGGCGGGTGACCAGAGCGAGATCCTCCAACTTCTCTCCGGCCTGCCGGCAGCCCCCACCCGGGGGGAGTTTCATGCGGCTGTCGATCACCCGGATCACGATCCGGGCAACCGTCTCGTGGCCCGTCTCGCAGGCCGGATCGTCGGTCATGTCGAGGTCATGCCCCGGACGATGATGCTCGCCGGCGGATCGATCGGCGCGGCGGTCATCGACCGCGTTGCGGTCCTCCCGGAGTGCCGCGGCGCCGGTCACGGGCAGCGTCTCGTGCAGGCGGCCGAGGAGCGCATGCGACAGATCGGCGCCGCCGTCGCCTTTTCACGGACGCGGATCGCGCCGTCGTTTCACGAGATGGGCTGGGCGGTCCTCGGCCGCGACTGTGCCACCCCGGGCCGACCGACCGACATCCTTGCCAGGTTGCTCGAACGTCCCGCCCCGCTGGCCCGCTCGTCTTCAGGGGCCTTGCCTGTGACCGGCAAGTCATCCGAAGGGGTGACGATGCGGCAGTGGCGTCACGTCGAACTCCCCGCCATCCTCCGCATCTATCATCAGAACGCGACCCGCTTCGTCGGCACGCCGGAGCGCGGCGAGGCCTACTCACGCTGGCTCATCAGCCGGGGAGCCTTCGATTCGATCCTCGTGGCGCTCGTCGGCCAGGATCGCTACGATCTGCACGAGACCTCCGCGCGGATCGTCGGCTACTGCATCCAGTCGGGGAATCGGGTCCTCGAATTGCTCGCTGATCCGGAGTTCCCGGGTCTCGAGCGCGACATCCTCGCGCGGGTTTGCGCCGAGGCGATCGAGAACGATCGGCAGGAGATCGTCTTCGAGTCGAGCGTCTCCGATCCGCTCCACTCGGCCGTGGCCGGCGGCGAGAGCCTCGTCCAACCCCACGACCGGATGATCGTCGCCAAGTTGCTCCGGCCCCTCGAAGTCCTCCAGGCGGTGGCCCCCGCCACGGTGGCCCGTGCCGCGGCGGCCGGGATCCGCGAGACGCAGGAACTCGGGATCGAGTCACCGAGCTTCCGCGGCTCGGTGATCGTGGCCGAAGGCAGGGCCACGGTGCAGCAAGGGCGGGTCGGAAGGAGTTGGCTGAAGTTGGCCGACGACGAGTTGGCCCGCCTCCTCCTCGGGCAGTGCGATCCGGTCGAGGCGGTGGCCAGGGGCACGATGGAGCCGTCGACCCAGATGGCCCAGCGTCTCGCCGGGATCCTCTTTCCCCGTCAGTCGCTCTGGTGCCCGGTGTGGGACGACGTGCCGGCCTGACACGACGTTACGTCTGCTCAGGGGCGCTCGTCGGCCGCTCATGAGCGGCTGATACGATTCCCCGGTGTTCGTGTCGCGGCAACGTCTGACACCAGTTCCGGGGAGTTTTCCGATGCATCTGTTTCGCCGTGTCCCTTCCATGATCGTGGGGCTCGCCTCGTTCGTCGGCGGGGGAGTTCGTGCGGCCGATCCCCCCGCCGCGGTTCCCGTGCCGGCGGTGGCCACGCGCCCGGCCGATCGTCTCGCCAAGCTCCAGTGGGAGGCCACCCACACCGGCACCGCGGCCTGGGGGCATTGGGGGGATCAGCCGGGGCAGTACATCTCCTGGTCGAACCATTCCAACCGGCTCGTCCCGGTGTACACGTTCGGGCTTTCGCTCGACGGGGTGGCGGGGGAACGGAGCCCCTACCGCAGCGAGGAACGTCTGCGGGCGATCTACGGCCGTCTCCCCGACAACTCGCTCAACCCTGCAGCCGACTACTTCGACCAGACCGACGTCCACTCCCTGCAGACGACCGCCGCCGCCACCGGCAAACGACGGATCATCCTCATGGTGTTCGACGGCTTGGACTGGACCACCACACGGACGGCGGCGATCGCGCTCTCCGGGAAGGTGGCCTACGACTCCGGACGGGGCACCGGGCTCTCGTTCCAGGATTACTCCGGCGTCCAAACCGCTTTCGGATTCTGCTGCACCTCTCCCGCCAACGACGGCACGAAGATCGACGTCGACGCCCAGGCGCTCAAGAATCCGGGCGGCGACAAGAACGGTGGCTACGACGCGTCGATGGGGGGCGCGACACCGTGGGATCCTGCCGCCCAGCCGACGTATCTCATCGGCCGCGATCGCTATCGCCCCCATGCAGTCTGCGATTCGGCCGCCTCGGCCACCGCGTTCTGCTCTGGCCACAAAACCTACAACGACGCGATCAACGTCGACCCCGCCGGAGCGCACCTCGAGCCGATCGCCCGGACGCTCCAGAAGCAGGGATGGGCAGTGGGGGCGGTGACGAGCGTGCCGATCCCCCATGCCACACCGGCCTGCGCGTATGCCAACAACGTTTCCCGTGACGACTACCAGGACATCCTCCGCGACATGGTCGGTGTCCGCTCGGTATCGCACCGTGGGGAGCCGCTCCCGGGGCTCGACGTCGTCCTCGGCTGCGGGATGGGCGTCGCCGACCCCGACGACCGCGATGATCAGGGCACCAACTACGAGCCGCCGCTGAAATATGCCGCCGTCTCCACGCTCCGTGAAATCGATGCCGCGTCAGGGGGCCGCTACAAACTCGCGGTGAGAACGGCGGGGCGCAAGGGAGGGGAAGTCCTTGCCGAGGGAGCGAGGGCGGCGATCGCCGACGGTCGGCGTCTGTTCGGCTGGTTCGGCACGCGCGAGGGGAATCTTCCCTTCGCGACCGCCGACGGCGGCTACGACCCCGTGATCGTCTCGGACGAAGCCCGAAAAAAACTCTTCACCCTCGGCGAGCAATCGGGACTGGGGCTCAAGTACAGCCAGCCGATCCACTACACGCAGGCCGATTTCGACGAGAATCCAACGCTCGCCGAGATGGCGGTGGCGGCGCTCGATGTGCTCGCCGCGAAGGAGAAGCCGTTTTGGCTGATGGTGGAGGCCGGGGATGTCGACTGGGCGAGCCACGGCAACGACATCGATGCGGCGATCGGCGCGGTGAAGAGCGGTGACGACGCCTTCCGGGCGATCACCGGCTGGATCGAGGCCCACGGCGGCTGGGACGACACGGCCGTGATCGTGACCAGCGACCATGGCCACATGTTCGTGCTGGAGAAGCCCGAGGCCTTCGCCCGGTGAGCCGGGAGCGGATCGATCCCGACCGTCCCGGGAAGCAGCGGCCTGCTCGACTCGTTGATTCCAGAGAGTCTGGGATCGTAGTCCCGATGTGCACGACGGACAGGAAGTATCGCCCGACATGCGGATCGCTCGGGAGTTTCCGCCACCTCCGGCAGATGCTCCAAGCCGCCGACGAAGGCATCTTGCTGTCACAAAAATCCTGATGCTACGATGACTTGATGCGAACGACAATCACGGTCGATCCCGATGTCGAGCAGTTGCTCCGGGCAGCCATGGAGGCGACGGGGCAGAGCCTGAAAGCCACGCTCAACGAAGCGGTGCGGCGAGGATTGGCGGGAATCGTGGTGCAAGCTTCGGAGCCTCGATTCGAGGTGAAGCCCCGCCCGATGGGGCTGCGGGCCGGCATCGACCCGGCCAGGCTCGGTGAACTCGCTGACGACCTCGAGATCGAGGCCTTTCTCGACGTCAGTCGATCCCTGAAGGAAACCGCCGACAAACGATGATCCTGCCGGACGCCAACCTGCTGCTCTATGCCCACGACAGCGGTTCTCCGTTCCACGATGCGGCGCGGGCCTAGTGGGAAGCCTGCCTGTCCGGGAGCGAAACCGTCGGCCTCGTTCACCCGGTGATCTTCGCCTTCGTGAGGGTCGCCATGAGCCGCCGAGTCTTCGAGCGTCCAATGACGCTCGAGGAAGTCTCGGAGCACGTCCGCTCGTGGCTCGACCGGAGCGTCACTCGCGTGTTGCAGCCACAACACGATCATGCGGCCCGCGTTCTCGACCTGCTGCGCGAGGCGCAGACAGCCGGCCCGAATCTCGTCACGGACGCACAAATCGCAGCCTTCGCGATCGCCCACAAGGCGACCGTCCACACGGCGGACCGCGATTTCATGCGATTCCGCGGGTTCGAGTGCCGCTTTCCGCTCGATGCTTGAGCGGCATCGGCCGGCCGCAATCAGGCGTGGCCGCGGGCTCCGGCGAGCCACGCGTCGGCCCAGGTGCGCACCCCCTCGATCCCCTTGCGGTGGCAGAAGTCGCCGAGCGTCTCCCCCGGTTTCCGTTCCGCCTTGAAGCAGGCGAGGACGGCGGTGATCTCCTTGGAAAGATCCTCGAAGGGGACGACGTCCTTGTACTGCTCGTTGAGCCGGTCACCGAGGAGCCGGCCGCCGAGAAACAGCGTGTACTTCCCCGCCGTCCGCCCGACGATGCCGATGTCGGAGTTGTAGGGGCGGGCGCACGCGTTCGGACAGCCGGTCATGCGGACGGTGAAGGCCTCGTGCGAGAGCCCGAGCTTCGCGACCTCCGGCTCGAGGCTGTCGATCAGCCCCGGGAGCACGCGTTCGCTTTCGGCGACGGCGAGGCTGCAGGTCGGGAGGGCCACGCACGCCATGCTCCAGCGGCGGAGGGTCGAGATCTCCTCCGAGGTCTTCACCCCATGGGCATGGAGGATCTCGGCGATCCGGTCGCGGTCACTGGCCGCCAGCCCCGTGAAGAGCAGGCTCTGGTGGGCCGTGATCCGCACCCCCGGCGAGAGCTCGCGGAGGATCTTGCGGACGGCCGTCTTGAGTTGAAACCCGTCGCGGTCGACGATCCGACCGTTCTCGACGTTGAACCCGTAGAAGTATTTGCCATCCCCCTGCTCGAACCAACCGATGTGGTCGTCGAAGCCATGGACGTCGGTCGGATGGCAAGGGGCGAGGGGCTTGCCGAAATATTCCTCCACCTTGGCCCGGAAGGTTTCCAGGCCCATGGTGTGGATCGTGTACTTCAGCCGCGCGGTCTTGCGGTCGCTGCGGTTGCCGTAGTCGCGCTGCACCTTGACGATCGCCTCGGCGATGCCGAGGACATCCTCGGGCGGTACGAATCCCAACCGCTTCGCCAAGGCGGGGAAGGTCTTGGCGGCACTCGGCGTGACCCCCATCCCACCGCCGGCGACGACGTTGTAGCCGAGGATCTTCCCCTGCTCGTGGACGACGATGAAGCCGAGATCGTTGGCGTAGACGTCGGTGCAGTTGTCCTCGGGGAGGGCGAAGGCCGTCTTGAACTTCCGCGGCAGGTAGGTGGGACCATAGATCGGCTCGACGACCTCCGGACCACCAGCCACGCGCTCCTTCTCACCGGTCTCCGGGTCGGTGAGCCAGATCTCGTAGTAGGCACGCGTCCGCGGGGCGAGGTGGACGGCGAGCTCGTCGAGCTTCGCCTGCATCTGGTCGCGGACGGAGTTCCCGTGGATCGGCGCCGGGCAGCACATGATGTTGCGCTCGACGTCGCCGCAGGCGGCGAGCGTGGTCATCTGGTTGGTATGGACCTTCTGCATGAAGGCCTTCAGATCCCCCTTCACCACGCCGTGGTGCTGGATCGACTGCCGCGTCGTCAGCCGGATCGTGCCGTTGCCGATCTCGTCCCCCATGTCGATCGCGGCGAGGAGCTGGGCGGCGGTGAGCTTCCCCCCCGGCACGCAGGTGCGGATCATGAAGCTGATCTCGCGGACGCTCTTGGCCCCCTCGCGGCTCTTCCGCTGCTCGCGGTCGTCCTGCTGGTAGGTGCCGAAGTTCTTGAGCAGCTGGATGCTCCCCTTCCCGAAGCCGGGGGCGCCGTCGACGAGTTCCTTGGCGATGTCGCCACGCAGATAGTCGCTGGCGGTCTTGAAGCCCTCGACGGCGGTCAGCTTCGGAGCATCGGCAGGCTTCTGTTCGTCGCTCATGGTGGCTGGTGATTCCGGCTTTTTCTGGGAGAATCGGGGCCTCGGACAGACATCTTTGATCCTTCAGAATAGCCCCTCCCGCGATCGGCTGACACCCCGGACCGGGGGCGAAAGCGGGCACGCGAAAAAAAGGAAGACGAAAACCTGGCCGGCGCGGCTCCCTGGGGGTGGAGCGGCGGATCACGACGACGCGCCGGCGGCGGGAGCGAACCGGTGGACGACAGCACCCCACACCAGCACGAGATCGCCCGCCTCGCTGCAGGCGACATGGCTGCCTTCGCCCGTCTCTACGACCGTCTCGGGGCACGACTCTATGCCACGGCACGGCGGATGACCGGCTCGGATGAGGCGGCTGAGGATGCCGTGCAGGAGGTGTTCGTGACGCTCGCCCGGGGGAGGGAGAATCTCGCCTTGGTCAGCGACCTCGATGGCTATGTCTTCACCTCGCTCCGTCATGCAATCGGCCGGAGGTGGCGGAGCATGGCCAGCCAGCGGCGATCGCTTGAAGGGCTCCGGCGAATGATCGAGGAAATCCATGGATCGGATGGACGGGTGATGCCGGCGCCGACTCTGGCCGATGACGAATTGGCCGCGGCGGTGGCGGCCCTCCCGGAGGCCCAACGCGAGGTGGTCGCCCTGCGGGTCGATGGCGGGCTCTCGTTCGAGGAGATCGCGGCGGCCACCGGCACGAGCCCCAACACCGCCGCCAGCCGCTATCGTTACGCGCTCGAGAAGCTCCGCGTCTCGCTCGGCGCGGTGGCAGACATTTTCCGACATCCGGTGCAACCATGAGCCGCTTCGGCCGCAACCCCGACGACATCGAGCAGCGGATCGCCCACGACCGACCTCCGCTTCCGCCGAACCTCCGACCGCGCGTGCTCGCGGCCGTCGGGGAGGCGCTCGCGAGTAGGCCCGCCCCGTCACGACCATCCGCGCAACGGCGCGAGGAGCGTGTCGTCATGGCGACGTCGAGCCTCCTTGCTGCCGTGGCTTTGCTCCTCGTCGTTCCGTCGCTCGCGGCGCTGCCGCAATCCGCGCAGACGATCACCTCGCCCCTCGAAGCCCAGGCCCGGCGTCTCGGTGTCGACCTTCCCCAGTCACCGTCTTGGACGATGGCATTCGAGCAGAGCGTCGTCACAGCTCCATCGCGGCCCGCTCCGCCGATCCTCACCCCCGCCGACGCCCAGCGTTTTCTCTCAGCACCCTTCTGATCTCCTCGCCCCCCACATCTCTTTGAAGGCTTCACTTCCTATGGGCTACCTCGCCTTCTTCCTCATCCTCACCGCTGCCTGTCTCCTCTGGTCGGCCGCCTGCACGGCCGCCGCAGCCCACTGCGACCGCTCCCGGCTGCGTTCGCTCCTGCTGGTGGTCGGTCTGGCCGCCCCGATCGTCGCTCTGCTTCCCTGGCTGGCGGCGAGCGGATGGCTCGCATTCGGGGCCCGGATGCGCCCCAACTGGTTCGGCCCCGTTCTCACCGTCGTCCTCTCGGCGCTCATCGGGGGTTTGGCGATCGCCATCGGCGGCC
>Ga0208719_1000740_pt1 | contig 10276 bp, 2 predicted proteins | sample LakMenEpi30Jul09_FD_150747 | JGI IMG/M metagenome (GOLD analysis project Ga0208719, IMG submission 150747) | Freshwater microbial communities from Lake Mendota, WI - 30JUL2009 deep hole epilimnion (SPAdes) | ecosystem: Environmental > Aquatic > Freshwater > Lake > Epilimnion/Euphotic zone ... | reverse complement strand
GTGTTCTAGGCGGTTGTTGGATAGGAGGGGTCTCGGCTGAAGATGGGGTTTGAGCATCGGCATTGACGGTACTCGGGTCGCTGAGAATCTCTCGCGCGAGGATCCAGAGATCCGCGATGCCTTGTGCCTCTTGGCGCTGTCGGTTGTTGGCTCGACGCCCTGGAGCGATCGGTTCGAGCTTGGCCAGTTCAAGCAGTTTTTGCAACTCCGGGGCGAGGAGCTCTCCCTGGCAGTCCTGTTCCATCATCCATAGGACGCGCACGAGGTTGACCGACAGATCGTTGGGTCGTTGTCCTGTGAGCAGCTTGAGTCGATCGGTGATGAGCTCAATGGTTTCCGGCTTGGTGATCGCGAGACGCAAAATTTCAAGCAGTCCGGACTCGATCTTTTGGTTCTCTTTCCCTTTTAGCGAAGGATAGCTGACCATCAGATCCAATCGCTGTTTTTCCGGTAGCAAGCGGTCGAGGGAATCGATCAGGGCGAGGTCGGTGATCGCCTTCTTGGAGGTTGCGATCTTTTTGACTATCTGCGTTTTCAAGTATCCAGTGTTTCCATAGAATTTCTCGGCTTTTTGCATGTCCGGATCGTCTTCTAGCTTTCTGACGGCCAGGTAGGCGTCGATCGGATAGGCGAGAGATTGGAATAGGCCGCTTGTGGATATCGCTCTTTGAATTCGCTGATACGCCTGGTATTCATCATTCCGATAGGAAGACGCTTGATTCGCCTGTTCCCGCAAGCGTTCGTCGATTCGCTTCTTGACGTAGGCCCTTTCCTCGGGCCGTTTGCTCGCGATCTTGGCCAGCGAGGCGATGGGAGAAAATTGCAGGTCGTCCGACATCCGACGACTGGCCTGCTTCAATTCCGCTCGTTTCAGAAGCCGCAGGGCGAGATCCTCAGACGGCTCAAAGTCGCTGATTTTCTGACCGAGGAACCAACAGGTATCGATGGGGATATCGTCCCATGACTTCTCGTCTCCCAGGATGGTTTCCAATTGCTTGCGTCCCTGTTCTTTTTTCGCACCGGCCATATCGATCAAGGCCAACATGACTGGACCAGCCCGCCATTGGGGAAAACGCTTGACTTGCGCTTCGATGGTTTTTTCTAATTCCTCGCGGCGCGAGGGATTGGATTGGAGCGATTTCAACAGGTTTGTGAACACGAGCGATACGGTTCCGTCTGCATTGTATCCGGCGATACTATCCAACCCCATCCAAGGTCCAGAAGCAGCGATGGCCTGCGACTGGGGGATCACGCTTCGCTTGACCAATGCGTAGATCTTTTCGTTTTTTGCTAGTTCCGGTTGGTCAACCAGGTCGCGAATGATGGAGTCGCGATTGGAGGGGTTGGCCTCGAAAAGGCGTTCGATCAAAGGAACAAATGCTTCCGCACTCTCTGGTTCTTCGCGAATGCTATTTCGGACCATATTCATCAAATGCCAAGGGTCACGAAATCGCTTCAGGTCGATCGTCTGGCATTTGGCTATGAATTCCTTTTGTCGCTTGGCCTGCGAGAAGGCTCTGGAGACTTCGTAAAAGCTTTCTGCAATCCAGGTCGGTTGCGCATCGAACAGAATGAGGTACTGATCGCAAGCCTCGTTGTACTTATTCCTTTCCATCAGGTTGTTTGCGAGATTCCAACGCAAGATATATGAGTCTGGGCGGAGCGCAATCGCTTTGGTTAAATACTCGTCGGCTTGCTCTTCCTGGTTAGCCGCCGCAGAGTACTCGATGAGTTGCTCAAGCGTGTAGATCGAGTCAGGCGACTTGGCTAATTTCTCTTTCAGCGATTCGATCATCTTCTTGAGCTCACCGGCGTTGGCGAGTTGGGCAAGAGCGGCGTTTCTCTCGAAGCTGTTGCCGCTGCTGCCTCTTTGGAAAGATCGAGGACTGAAAGTGCGGCTGCTGTTCTGCGTTGCAGAATACGGCGAGGCGCTTCGCCTCAGAATCGCAAGCGCCGCTTGATTGGCACTCTCCGTTTTCCCCTGGGATTGATAGAGGCTCATCAATCTCACTTGGTTGCCTGATTGACGGGCCGATGTGCGTTCGAGCCGGGAGAGCAATGCGTCGGCTTGGGCATCCATCCCGAGCCGTTTCAATTGGGGCAACAGTTGCATTTGGGCATCGCTCGTCAGGCGTAGACCAAACAGCCGCTCGGCCGATTGCTTGGCTCGGTCGGTGTCACCGATTCGCTCAGCGAGTCGCAGTGCATCGGTTTCCCTTCGGATGAGTTGATTCTGATCGCGAGGCGTGATCTGGTCGATGATTGACAACGCCTCTTCAAACTCTTCGCGAGACTCCAACAACGAGGCCCATCGAAACTGCATTCTGGGCTCATTGGGATGTTCCGCAATGATTTTCGTTACGATCTGCATGGCTTCGTCCTGTTCGTCGGACCACCACAGCACGGACGCTAGATACCATCGCCAGAATTCCACGTCGTCGGTCGCCATCTGCGAGCGGTCGCGCAGTCGGTTGACCATGTCCTGGCTGACATCGTTTTTGCTCAGGACCTCGAAGAGCTGACGAAGAATCGTTACGGCTGGGGTATCAACTTCTCGCGAGATGGGCGGAAATACGACATTCACTCGGGTTTCCGTTTCGCCGTAATAGATCTGGATCTCGAGGTTGCCCGCCTGTTGGTTGGTATTCGAGGTTGAGGCAGGGGAGGTCTTTGCGGCCGCCGCTGCTCGGAGACGATACTTCCCTTCTGCGACGGCGACGGGGAGGATGGTATCGATCAACTGAAGGACGCGATCGTTTTCTTCCTCGCTTCCGAGTTGACCGATCCACTGCTGGAGTGCATAGGTGGCTTGGGCGAGGGGCATCGCCTGATTCGACTGTCCTTGTCCGCGATTGGTCGTCACCGGCGTTTCGGCAATCTGCTTCTTGGCTGCGGCAACCCACTTCTCGATGGCGTTGGGGATCTCGCTCTCTCGCTTTTGTGCGCGCAGCATCCTCATGACAGCGATCCAATCGTCGGCCGACTTGGCCGAATCGATCTGTTTCTGAATTAGCTCATTGACGCGATCGGTCTTTCCTGCTGTACGATATTCCTCCAGAATCTGGTCCTCAGAGCCCATACTGTGGCGAAAGACGCCGGGCAGCGCTTGGTAGCTCGAACCTACCATGACGTAAGCTTGGCCGCTGCTGTCGTAAGCAAGGTTGGAGCCGTAGATGGCATTGAGATCCTGATCTTTTTGCTTGGCGGTCACCTCGTCAAAGCACTTTTGCATGAAGTCAAGATCTGCATCGTCGAGCGGCGTTTTTGCTGGCGTGCCCTCGCCGCCGTATCCTCTCATTCGAGATTCGGAGTAGTTCCGTGTGGGGAGTGATTGCAGGAAGAATCGTTTCTCGTCGATTCCGCCCGTTTGAGCGAGTTGTTTCGAAATGGAAAAGATTTGGGAGTAATCGTTTTTTAGAGCACAAACATAGAGCCAATCGAGAAGATCGCGTTGCGATGACCCAGGTGCCGTGGACTTGTCCCGAACCGAGTCGGCGAAGGTCGCAGTTGCCTTGCTTGGTTCCGCAGGAGCGTTGGCAATCGCCTGGGATTCTTCGGCGTCTTGTTCCATCTTCAAGAGCCACCCCAAGGCCGCCATTCGTGCTACCCCGTAGGAAGAGGGCGTCCATAAAGTCGAAGATGAATGACCGTAATAGCCTTGGTTATCCAGCCCGACGGCGCTTCGCACCATGGACGATTCCTGAGTCATTTGAAGAGCCGATTCTCGCGTAGGCATCGCCGTGGCGATCCCTCGCAGGTTGTCCGATTTTGCTTTCTCCTGAGCCTGCTTCAGTTTGGCCTGAGCACTTCGTCCTAATGTTTCGTGGGGAATGGATAGAGATAGAATGCGTTCGAACCGCGCTTTGGCTTCGCTGTCGTTCTTCAAATTCGTCCAGCAGACACCGTAGCGATAGAGCAACTCCCAGTCGTCACGCTGTTTGTCGAGCAGGGGCTCGATCACCCGAAGGGCCGTGTCAAAGTTGCCGGAGTTCAAAAGGGAATCGAGCGATCGGAGCTGCCGTACCGGGTCTTCTTCGGCTTCGATGAGCTTGGCATAGATAGCCTTCGCCTCGTCGACCTCCCCTACATTCAAGAGCATTGCGGCCAGCGGTGCTTCGGTCTCGTCGCCGGGTGCTAGGCTCACTAGCTGGCGTCGGTAGTTGATCGCGGCCTCCATGTCGGCATCGGACTCGCAGAGCTTGGCGAGTTGGTTCAACAGATTGGTGTCTTTGCTGTTTTCGCCGAGGAGCCCCTCGAGTTCCTCGCGGGCCTGGGCGATGTCGCCTGCGGTCTGCCAGGCTTGTGCGATACAAATCGTAGCGCCGCGTCGGCTTTCTTCATCCTGCCTCTCGCGTTCGAGCCGCTCGATGAGCTTTTCGAATTGATTGATTTGAGAATAGAGAGGGACCAGCTTGGTCACCATGCTGGACTTGTCGGTGAGTTCCTCCGATTTTTCATAGGCTCGCCAGTACAGCTCGATCGCCTCGTCGGTCCGCATCTGATCGGCCAATGCGGTACCGAGAGCCATCATGAGCCCTGGTTCATTGGGATTGATACGAATCGCTTTTCGCAACGCCTGCATCCCTTCTTCGGTTTCGCCGAGCCGCAAGCAGGTCTGGGCATAGAACTCGTAGTTCTCCGTTTTCGATGGCGCGGCGATGATCAACTGCTTGGCCGCATCGAGAGCTTGTGCCTTGCGTCCCAATTGGGTTTCCAAGCGAGTGACGCTGGTCCAGTGATCGCTGATCGAACGTCGGTCCACCTGGGTCAATTTTCGGAACAGGTCCGCAGCTCGGCCAAAGTCCCCGGCGCTTTCAGCAATGCGCGCCGCTGCCGTGAGGGCCAGGATCGATTGGGGATCTTTCTCGATCGCTTTGTCGATCGTCGCCGCTGCGATGTCCCATTTCCGTTGGGCTTCCTGATACCGAGCCAACCTATACCAGTCGCTGGCTTTCGTTGCCGGATCTGCCATCAACTGCTTCTCGATCGCTTCGGAGATCGATTCGAGTTGCTGGCTCGATTGCAGTACCTCGATGCGGGTGTTGAGAACCGACTCTTGCTCCTCGTCGTTGGCCGCGAGCTTTTCGGCTTGATCGACCAGCTTGATCGCTTCGTCGAAGCGAGTCGATTTGTTGTGATACTCGGCCCCCTTGAGGACCAGAGCAAAGTCTTTGGGGGATAGCTCGATGGCTTGTGCGATGTTCAGGCAAGCTTCCTCGCCGTATCCGAAGCTGTTGTAGATTTCGGCTAGTCGGGCAAGGTTGTCGGTATTGCGACGATCGCCTTGGGCGATCTGCTGCCAGACCGTCTTGGCCTCCTCGGGCCTTTTTTGGATCGAGAGGAATTCGCCTAAGTACTCTCGATACTGGGGTTCGCTAGGGGCGATATCTACGGCTTTGCGATAGAGCGATTCGGCTTGTTCGAGCATTTGGTTCTGGCGACAGAAATCGGCGATCTGCGCGACCATGACAGCATCGTTCGGATTGGGTTCAAGCATACGATTCCAGATCGCGAAGGCTTGCTCTCGACATTCTGCTTCCGGCTTTTCCTTGTTGCGGAGCACCATCTTGCCCCAGTCGCGGAGATAGTCGGCGTTGTTTGGGGAGGCTTTAAGCAGTTGTTCGTACTGTGTTGCTGCGTCCTCGAATCGTTTGTCTTCGGCCAGGAGGTCGATGTAGGTTTTGCGAATGTCCTCGCGTTTGGGGGCCAATGCCAACGCTTTGTTCAGCCACGTTGCTGCCTCGGGGTTGCGCGCCGATTGTTTGAGAAATCTCGCCAGGCGGTTCATGGCTTCGATGTCCTGCGGGTGGCTCTCGAGCCAAGCCTGATAATAGCTCACCAATCCGTCTTGATCCCCGGTGCGAAGAAAGCAATCGTCGATTCGCCGCCTGACATCGCGATAGAGCCATCCATCGGGATTCAGGTCCGCTAAAAGGGCTTCCATGCGGCGAATTCCTTCGGGTTTGTCCCCTCGTTTGACCGTGAGCTCGGCGGCAGTGATAGCGAAGGTTGTTTTGCGATAATCGTCTTTGGACGTTGCAGCGAGTTTCTCATAGCGAGGCAATGCTTCGGCGATTTGCCCTTCTTCGGCGAGCGTGACAGCGATTTGTTCGAGCACGCGCGGATCGTCGGGGTAAAGTCCCTCGAGCCGCTTCCAAACTTTCATCGCTTCATCGGTCCGTTGAGCGCGCTGGTGGATACGCCCTAACTGTTGGAAGATCTCTAGCTCGTCGGTGCGCTGCGGTTTTCGTTCAAGAGCTCTTTCAAAGGATGCGACCGCCGCCGATGAATCTCCGATTCGAATCTGCGATTGCCCGAGATAGTAGCTGGCCAGTGGGTCCTTGGTCCGCAGCATCTGAGCCTTGGTAAACGCATCGACGGCTTGCGCGTCGTTCCCTCGTTGATACTCGATCATCCCGAGGATCATCCAACTCTCTCCACCAGATGCGGAGGCACTTGCACGGTCCTTGAGCTGTGCGGCAAACGAATCCAGCGTCCCGAACTCGACGTGGTGGCCGTAGACCCGGTCCAATGCGGTCCCGCGCCGTGGGTTTTTCTCCAAGACCGTGACGAAGCGCGCGACGGCTTCGCGCTGCTTTTGCTCCTCTTGGTCCGAATCCTCTTGGCCCGAATCCTGGCCGCGACAAAGAGAGTTGGCAGTCAGGTTCAAAGCACAATAAATGAAGCACAAACAAAGAATATACCAACGAAAAGTAAGCATGAGGGTAGCTCTTTCTCTTCAATTAGCAGGGAGTGATAGCGGGGGTGATTGTTTAACAGGTTGTTTGAAAGGGGGTGATCCGCGAATGGTCACGTCGGGTTCCAATATAACATCCTAGCCACAAGATTTGCTGGAAACCTATCGCATTCGTTAGAAATGTATGTTAATGTTATTGGGTCTGTTGCAAGATCGAATTTGGTAGTTCTGTCGTCCAACTCCGAGGCAGGGTAGCGCCCATGACTGAGCCCATGACTGAGATTGTTCGTGCTGAATTTGTTCGCGGTGAGCTTCTTCATGCAGTACGCAGTGTACGAAAGCGTCAGCAGCTTGCATGGCTCTGGCAGGCGGCTTCCTTGGGGCTGTTGGCCGGGGGTTTGGCAGCTTGTGCTTTGGCGATCGGTCAACGGATTCAGGGAAATCTGTTTCCATGGACCTGGGTCGCCTACAGTTCTCTTATCGGCTTGGCTGCGGGGGTGCTCGTAGCTTTGATTCGGTTTCGAACTTTGCATGCGGCAGCTTGTGAAATCGACCGAGCATGCGGTCTGAAAGATCGTGTTGTGACCGCACTGGACTTCCAAAGTCGATCCAGATCCGGTCATACGCTGAGTCCCGTGCAAGAACTCCAAGTTCAGGATGCCCAGGAGCATGCCCGCTCGATCAACCCGGTCAACGTGGTGCCGATTCGTGCTCCTCGCTGGTTCGCCAGCGCGCTGTTCCTCAATCTTTGCGCTGCGGCGATCCTCTTGGTCCCGCTGCGATCCGAAAGTCCGATCGCTCCCCTTGTGATCAATGAAGTCGTCAATCGCCAGGCGGACAAAGTCCAGGAGAGCCTGGAAGACCTTCTCGCGATTCAAGAAGAGCAAAAGGATCCCGAGTTGGAAAAGCTCTTGCAGGAACTGCAATCGGTCCTGCAAGAAATGAAAGAGCCAGGGGTCGACCCCAAAGAAGCGATGGCCAAACTCTCCGAGATGGAGTCGGCCCTCATGGACATGCAAGCACAACTCAAGGACCCCGAGTCGCTCGCTCAGATGGAAAAGGTCGGAGAGGCGCTTGCGCTCTCGCCAGCCATGGCCCAAGCCGGCAACGCGCTTGCAAAGGGGGATATGGACAAAGCCGCCGAACAATTGGCGAAGCTCGAAATCCCCGAGCTCGACCGTCAGACCGAAAAAGCCATCACCGAGAAACTCGAGCAAGCCAGAAGTCAACCGAACAAGAATGACAACGCCTCCCAAAAGAAACCGGAGAATCAAATCGATAAAGCTGCCGAACAGATGTCCCAAGGCTTAAGCCAAGGGAACCGTTCGAAGTTCGGCGATGGAGCGAAAAGCTTGAGCGGCGAAGCCAAGAAGCTAGCCAATAAAAAGAAGCTGACCGATCTACTCAAGAAACAGTGTCAATGCTTGAACGAATGCAAGTCCGAGTGCGAGGGAGAGTGCCAGTCACAAAGCGATTCGAAAGGCAACAAGCCAGGCAACAAGGCAGGCAAGTCCGCCGGTGACAAGACGCCAGGAGATAAGACGCTAGCCCTCTCGGCCAAAGAGCAGATGAAGCTCAAGGGCCAAGAGACCGGACAAGGCCAATCGGATATTGAGACCGAGAAATCGAATCCCCAAGAAGAGGAATCGATCCGCGCGTATCGCGAGCAAGCCCAAAAATTCGAGAGCCTTAGCGAATCCGCCTTGGAAACCGAGTCGATCCCGATGGGCCATCGCCAGACGATTCGCAAGTACTTTGAATCGATCCGGCCCAGCAGCGACCAAGTCGATCAGATCAAGAACTGAAAACAGAACAAGTCTGTTGCTCCCTTGGCCAAAGTTCTGATGGAGAACTCCCGCAGAATTTGTGGGTGAAAAAAGTTCTAAGAGCCCTGGACCGTAGTGTTTTCCTCGATGCCGATCGGCTCGCATTGACGGATTGCCAGGAGGAGACATTCCACAAGTCAAAAAAACGCTCGATCGAGTACTTCTTGGACTCCGTCGGCTTTATGCCGAATGGCGTTGAATTAGTGGAAGCGGAAGTGCGCAAGCACTCCGGTGAATGATGGATTGTCCTCGATATCGCAATGTTTTTCACCGGACGGCTTGCGCCGTTCCGCTTTTAATTCAACGCCATTGGGGGCAAGCCCGACGGGAGGCTCTTGGCCTCCGCCTGGGCAAGCTCTAAGTGAAATCCGGCGAAACAAGCCGCTCGGGTCGCTGGCAAAACGGGTACTGGCAGGTCAGAATAGATCTTTTGACGTTCGTTTGGGACAAGATCGAGGAGTTTTGGAATGCGATTTTCATGGTTGACCGGGTCGATGTGTTTTGCGAGTTCGTTGGCGGTCGTCCAAGGATGGTGTGCAGAGCCATCGATGCTCGATGTACTTCGATCTTGCCCGAAGACGGCCAATGCGATTGTCCAGGGGGACATGGTCGCTTTGAGAAAACTGACCCTCGGCTCGCCTCTTCATGAGGACTTGCCTGGAAATGTGGTCCGAGTTCGGATCGCCGCGGAGTTGGACCTGGAGTCTTTCCAACCCGATTGGGAGATCGGTTATGCAGCGGTTGAAAAAACATCGACCGCCGAATCGATCGCTCAGCGGGAGGGTGGGTATGTCGATACGTTGCAGGGACGGTCGATTGTTTGGACTCCCAATGAAATGTACTTGGTCCCACTGGCCGATAATGTTGTGTCGATTGTTCGGCCTGCGGATCGCAAGTTCGTAGGACAGTGGCTCAAAAAAGACCGCAGCAATGTCGTCAGCAGTTATTTGCAGCAGGTGGCCGGTCGGCTCACGGACCGCCAATCGGTCAGTATCGCGGTGGATCTCGAGGATGTCCTATCGATGGGTGTGTTGAACGAGAAGCTGGCACAGTCGAAGTCGCTGCAAGGAAAAAACATCGAGGCGATCGCCAAGTCGCTTTCATCGGTCCAGGGGATCACCATCTCGGTTGCCAGCGACGCGCTCGAGGCAACGGTCCTGATCGATTTCCTGAGCGCACCGACGGAGCTTACCCCCGTGGCCAAAGTCTTTTTCGCAGAAGTCTTAACGGCCCGGGGGATGCAACTCGACGAGTTTTCCCAGTGGAAAATGAGTGCGGTCTCTGAGGGCAAGACACTCTCGTTTACCGGCCCGATCGCCTCGGAAACCTTGGACGATTTGCTCGGGATGTTCACCGTGCACCGAGCCAGTCGCGGTGTGACTACTGTGTCCAAAACGGACAGTCCCGCCGCACCGACCTCTGGACAGACGAGTCCTAGCATTGTGGCCGAAAACACCAGGGATTACTTCCGGAAGGTCATCAACATTGTCCATCGCGTGAGGGATTACTCGGCCAACAACACCGGGGAACGAGCCCAGTGGAATGGGAACATGGCCAATCGGATCGATGAAATGCCGACACTCGAGGTCGACCCCCAAATGGTGATGTTTGGAGCCGAGGTTGCCAAATCGTTGCGTAGCAATTCGATGTCGATGCAATTGACCAACATTTCCCAAGGGGCAGCGGCGGTTGCGGCCGATGCTGGAACCGGAGCCTTCTCGACGGCAACGGCAGTCGGAACGATGGCGGGCAT
>Ga0208719_1000735_pt1 | contig 10305 bp, 9 predicted proteins | sample LakMenEpi30Jul09_FD_150747 | JGI IMG/M metagenome (GOLD analysis project Ga0208719, IMG submission 150747) | Freshwater microbial communities from Lake Mendota, WI - 30JUL2009 deep hole epilimnion (SPAdes) | ecosystem: Environmental > Aquatic > Freshwater > Lake > Epilimnion/Euphotic zone ... | reverse complement strand
GGGGTTTGCGTTCCTGTTGGAGTTGCTGTTATGGTAGAAGTCGGAGTTTGAGTTCTCGTATTTGTAGGAGTAACGGTCGGAGTTTTTGTTGGTGTTGGGGTTACGCTACTTGTAGATGTTACAGTATTTGTCGGGGTTTGAGTTCTTGTATTTGTAGGGGTAACGGTCGGAGTTTTTGTTGGTGTTTTTGTTTGAGTTGGAGTTATTGAAGTGGTAACTGTTGAGGTAACTGTTGGTGTATTTGTTGGAGTTTGAGTTGTTGTTGGGGTTTGTGTTCTTGTATTTGTAGGGGTAACGGTCGGTGTTTTTGTAGTTGTCGGAGTTACAGTATTTGTAGGCGTTACAGTTCTTGTTGGCGTATTTGTTGGAGTATCTGTAATTGTTGGAGTGACAGTTCTTGTTGGAGTTTGAGTAGGGAATGGAGTTTTTGCCGGAGTTCTTGTTGGAGTAGCAGTTCTTGTTGGAGTTGGAGTTACAGTAGGTGTAGAAGTTTGAGTTCTTGTTGGAGTTGCAGTTACAGTATTTGTTGGTGTAACTGTTCTTGTTGGTGTATTTGTTGGAGTATCAGTTATAGTTGGAGTTACAGTTGTTGTTTGAGTGGCAGTTGTTGTTTGCGTTGGAGTTTGCGTCCTTGTATTTGTTGGCGTTACAGTTGGAGTTTTTGTATTTGTTGGCGTTACAGTTTGAGTTGGAGTTTCTGTATTTGTAGGAGTTGATGTGTGTGTAGGAGTTTGAGTTGGAAATGGAGTTTTAGCAGGAGTTTTTGTTTGCGTTGGAGTTACGGTTGGTGTTGCAGGATTTGGAGTTACAGTATTTGTAGGAGTAACAGTTTTTGTTGGGGTTTGAGTTCTTGTATTTGTAGGAGTAACAGTTTTTGTTGGGGTATTTGTTGGAGTATCAGTTATAGTTGGAGTTTGAGTTCTTGTATTTGTTGGAGTAACAGTAGAAGTAGGAGTTTGTGTCCTAGTATTTGTTGGTGTAACAGTTGGAGTTTTTGTATTTGTCGGTGTTATTGTAACAGTAGGCGTTATTGTATTTGTAGGAGTTGATGTACGTGTAGGAGTTTGAGTTGGAAATGGAGTTTTTGCCGGAGTTCTTGTTGGAGTTGGAGTAATTGTTGTGGTAGGCGTTATTGTATTTGTAGGAGTAACAGTTCTTGTTGGTGTTGGTGTTGTAGTATTAGTTGGTGTAACTGTTCTTGTTGGAGTATTTGTTTTAGTTGAGGTAACAGTTGGTGTTGGTGTAACAGTTTCAGTCGGAGTTATAGTTTGAGTAGGAGTTTGAGTTCTCGTATTTGTTGGTGTAACAGTTTGAGTTTTTGTATTTGTTGGCGTTACAGTTTGAGTTGGAGTTTCTGTATTTGTCGGCGTAACAGTATTAGTTGGTGTTTGTGTAGCAAATGGAGTTTTAGCAGGAGTTTTTGTAATAGTATTAGTCGGAGTTACTGATGGCGTGGCATTTGGAGTTGCAGGGATTGTTTGAGTATTTGTTGTGGTAATAGTAACCGTTGGAGTTACGGTTGGGGTTTTTGTAACGGTTAGTGTTGGTGTAGTTGTTGGCGTATTTGATGGTGTTGGTGTTGGTAAAATACTGTAAACAAAATCATTTTCTAAACAAGGCGATCCGCAGTTTGGACAATCAGGATTAAACAAATTAAATTTTGATTGTAAAATATTAAAATTATGTTTTACTTCAGGTGCAGATAAAGGAGATATATACATCCTAAATTGAGATATTCCACCGTCAAAAGTTCCGGCAAAATTAGGCTCAATTAGTATGTTTGTTGTAAGTGATGATAAGGAAGTTGCACTTAATACGTTATTTGGAAATAATTCAGGATCTTGGATATAAACATTTGTTGTTCCTGTTGGGCAAGCCGAGAAAGTTAGATTTTCACGTAGTCCTAATGTACCCCCACCCCAACTTATATTAAAAGGAACGCCAATTTGTCTTTCTTTATATGTGTCAAGACCCCTTGGTATTATTTCTTCAACATCTTCTACTTGATAAAATATTTTTCCATTAACATAGATTTTTAATCTACCCATACGGTAATCTTTATCAAGTAACCATTTTTCACTTAACCTTACAACTTCTACTTGCTCGGGCGGTGTTGAACCCGTACTTGTTGTTGGGGGTTTTATTAGATTAACAGAATTATTGGAAAGCGAGTCCAAATACACAAAACTTGTAATATCTCCCAAACCACCTCTATAATATAAGTCGCAAGTATCTAACCACGTATAACGTTCCCAAACGATATCCACCAAAAACCAATGTTCATTTGTCGTATATGCAGAATTTTTAGTTAAACAATAGTCATATATACCATTTTCAGAACAATATTCATCAATAGTATAACCTGTTGTATATGTTATACCTGAAGTTTCGCACGATCCTGTTGTTTGGCAATCTCCTGTGAATCTTAAAACTCTTACACCAATTTTGGGGTTAGAAGGGTCATCTCCGCACAATTTAAAAGAAATTGCGTTTGATATTGAGTCAAGTAAAGGGTCTTTATCTGGAGAGCTTTCAATTGATACATTATTACAACCACAATTACAATCTATATTGTGAGTAATCGTTTCACCTGACGGTTCATAAACGTCAACACATCTTGAATTTGTAACACCCGTATTTGAACACGCGCAAGTTTTTAAACAAGTTTCAAGACCCTCAGTTACTCGCGTATATCCACTATCGGATAAAGGACTACCATCAGCATGATGTCCAAATTTATTTTCAGCTCTTGTTCCAAAAAAGAAAAAAGTATCTTTGTTATTAGGATAAATTTCATTTAAAGTGGTTTGACCGGAAGAAGGAATAAACTCATTGGATAATCTTGGTTTTAAAACCATTTCAACCGACCAACCTTTGTTTGTTCTACTTGGAAATATATCGTAGTCGTAACCAAATAATTTATAAAACCCTTGATAAAAACCACCATATAATTCTTGATAATATCCTTCTGTTTGCCCTGTTTTAGATATTATTTCAAATAATGTTTGACCTGTTATACCTGAAAATTGTATGTTTTGACTTGTATATCCTGTAACTTGAAAAAGTTTTAACCTTCTATCAAAACTTAATCTATCAAATTTTTGTGAATCATCTAACAATCCATTTGTGAATGTTATTGATTGCCCTGTCATTCCTGTAACCAAACCATTGTCAATACCAGTAAGTCCGATATCACAAGAAGTTTGAGATGAAAAACAGGATAAATCTAAATTTTCAGGATTATAATAATTTTCAGAAACAATTATATTTGAGTAGTCATATTGACCATATGTTAAAATTTGTTGTTGTGTTGTTCCTGTTGAATTTAAATCAAAATAAAACGGCAAACGATTTCCATAAGTTTGAGCTATCAAATACGGCGAAAATACAACCTCCTGATTATAATCAATTTCGTCTGACGCTAATGATATATCGGTTAAACTCAAAAAATGGGGGCTAACATAAAATTTCTTATGTGTGTATTGATTAATGTTTTGTTGAGCCATTCTATTTTTTTATAAATAAATACACAATATCATAGTATTTATTGTAAAAAACGATGATAAATTATAATCAAGAATATTATAGTACGCCGTATTATTTCTTCCTAAAAGATAGGGGGGATAAAATATCATTATATTTTTCTGTTGAACAAACTTTAACTGAATCGAGAAAAAAAGACAGAAAAAAAGATTTTGATAAAAAAGATAGTCTAAAAATTAAAAAATTAATATCTCAAATTTTATCAAAAAAGAAAAAACCAAAATCAACTGACGAAGTTGAAAAAGAACTGGATGAATTAATTGATCCTGATGGAAGTTTATCAACTTCAAGTACACCAATTTTAAATTTGTCTATGCACCCTAAAAGAACAATGGATCAACAAGTTGTCGCTACAAGACAAACTAATAATCCTGTAACCAGAGGATATCGTGTTTATTATGGTGAATCAAAAGAAGAGGAACCAGTTGTTAGTGAAGTTAATTATTCTGACGCATTTGGTTATGAAGAAACAAAAGATAAAGACGGAAAAGAAACTTATCGCACATTGGTAAAAAAAATGGGTATGGAACCTGATGAAGCCAAACAAAGAACAAAACAATTTGGAAAAGATCCAACTGGTAAAAGAGATAAAAAATCAAAATACAAAAACAAAAAAGGATTTGTTGGGAAACTGACGTTATCTGAAATGGAAAGAATGGCGATGAGAAAAATGCTTGAAGATATTTTATCAAAAAAATCATCATCTGATGATGCTGACGTTATAAAAAAAGATCATCCCTTTTCCAAAATTTTAAAAAATAATTTGGACGCCATTAAAAAAATGGCAGAAAAAGAAGGTATTTCAATTAACCAACTTATTAAAATGTTAAAAAGTGAATAAAGACCTTTATAACAAAAAAGTTAAAATACCAGACGAAATCAGAGAACATATGAAAAATTCTTTGAATTCCGTTAGCGCTGAGTCAAATGATGTGGGTTTTAAAAGAAATAATGAATTGCAAAATGCCAAAGAAATGACGTATCAACAGTTAAAAAGGATTAAAAATTTTTTTGATACCTACAAAGGAGACGTTCAAGAGAAGTCTTACATACTTAATGGCGGAGATTATATGAAAAATTGGGTAAATGAAACTCTAAGATTTATGCGAGATGATATTTATACAATAAAGAAGAATAAACAAGAAGCTGGATTTCAAAACCAATTCAATAAAGAACATCAAAAAAATGATATTAGTTCTATGAACAGGTCAAGCAAATCTCACAAAAAAACAGTAGATAATTATAATACCGAAATAACAGAAACCTTAAAAAGGATAAACGAAATAATGAAAAAAATAATTTAACATGGCAACTTACATTCCAATCAACAATCTTGAGCAACCACTTAACGAACTAGGACAAGTTGGTGAGACACAAAGAAAAAATTCAATTAAAATTAACGATTACAAACAATCTGCAAATGAATATTCATCTACCAACAAAGATGCAATATCAGACGGTGACTTGTTTGGAAAAGGAACTGGTGTTTTTTTAGATCCATCAGAAAACGGAGGTTCATCAAGAGATGTCTCAGAAAGAAAAGAGCAGATAAAAATTAATGAATATCAAAAAAACAAACCTTATACGACACCATCAGTTTAATGAAACTTTACAACTCACTTAAAGGTCTTATTTTAGAGATAGCATCTTTGGGTGCGGTAAGGGATGCAATATCCAAACGTAATAAGTGCATAATTTATTATATTGGTGACGAACCAGGTGGTAGAGGACTTAGACAAATAGAACCGGTATGTTTAGGTTATAGTAAAGCGGGAAATTTGGTTTTAAGAGCCTGGGACGAGGAAGGATCCTCTCATACCGCATATAAAGGAGAACAACCTTTACCCGGGTGGCGCTTGTTTAGATTAGATAAAATTACTATGTTTAGGCCATCAGATGAAAAGTTTGATCAACCAAGACCGAATTACAATTTTAATGGAGATAAGAGTATGACATCCGTATTAATAAATGCAAAATTTGACAACCAACTAGTATGAGAACAGAAAATGATTTAATACAAAAATTAATGATATCCAAAAAAATAATGGATAAACATAAAGAAATTCCAAGAAATACCACACAAGATGTAATATCAACACCTGAGTTACAAAGTTTTGAACCCGTACAAGGTTCTTATAATATACCATCAGAATTTATTGGTGAGCAGCAAATACAAAAACCTGTAAGTACAAGTCATATTACAGAAGAAAAAATTAAAAATTCAAAACTTCCTGATGAAATAAAAAGACTAATGATTGAACATCCAATTAATCAGCCGCAACCTACAGGACCTACCTTGTCAGATGACTTGGTTAAAAAAGCGTCAAGATTAATGGGAAATGAAAAACAAAACGTTGCTGAGACAAAAAAATCAGGAGGATCTTTACCAAAACATGTTGAAAAACCTGTATTTGATAAATCAGAAATTGCATCTATCGTAAGAGAAACAGTTGAGGAAGTATTACGAGAGAATGGACTTTTGATAGAATCAACACAAAGAACTAAGGATAACTTTACTTTCAAAGTCGGAAGTCATATTTTTGAAGGTAAGTTAACAAAGATAAAAAAGGTTAGTTAAGTTTTAGTATTATTTTTAAAGAAACCCCGACTTAGATTGGGGTTTTTTATTTTATATTGGTTACCTTTTGATAAGACGGGTATATTTACCATATATGGAAAGTAAAATTAGAGATACAATAATAAGGGAATATAAAAATGGTAATAGTAGTTCAGTTATTGCCAAAATGGTGGGTCTATCAAGACCAACAATATTAAAAGTATTAAAAAATGTCGGTATAACTAGGAAAAGAGATAGATGTAAATCCTTAGATATTATTAAAGATGGTGAAAAATATTACATAATTCGTAAATGTCCTAAATGTAATAAAGATGTTAAAACAACGTCAAAGGATAAAACAATAGCGTGTAGAAATTATATTAACGCATTAAATGGAGGATATCTATGTAAACCATGTTCTTTAAAGTTACAAGAAGGTAAGGGGAATCCTTTTTATGGTAAAAAACACACGAAAGACAGTATTAAAAAAATATCAGATAGTAGGTCTGGTAAATATACAGGAGATGAAAACCATATGAAGAAAAAAGAATATCGTGATATGAGTAAAAATATTATGAGGTCTAATTGGGATAATGGTATTTTAGATAGAAAGGTTATGTCAGAACAAATAAAACAAACTCGTAGGAGTGGTAAAATAAAATCAACAATAATATCAAAAAAAGAAAGAGAGATTGTATCTTTTTTAAGATCGTTAAATATTGAAGTAATAAGTTCTTTTAGAGTTGATAGTAAAGTGTGTGATATTTACATACCTTATCTAAATTTAATAATAGAATATAATGGGGATTATTGGCATTGTAACCCCATAAAATATGATGGTGATTATTTTAATCAAAAGAAAAATAAATACGCTAAAGATATTTGGGAATACGACCGTGTAAAACTTGAATTAGTTAGAAGTTATGGTTATAATTTGGAAGTAGTTTGGGAAACTGATCTTAAACACGATAAAAATTTAATAAAAAAAATTATAAACATTTATGACAAATCAATCACAAACGCCCCCGAACGGTCGCGAAAAGATTAGAGTTCTCGTACTCGCATCTGACCGCACGGGGGTTGGTTAAGGCAAATTCAGATCCGTAGATCCACATATTATGTTACAAAATATGTATCCTAATGATTTCCACGTTGATATTGACTATGAACCACGAATTAATGATATTAACTATTGGAAACAATATCAGATTGTTCATATCCATAGAGTGATTGCCAACAATTATGAAAGTACTCCTAATATAATTAGGATGTTAAAATCATTAGGAATTGTAACCATAGTTGATATTGATGATTATTGGATGCCAGGAAAAGAACATCCAATCCACGATATTATTCGTCAAAATAAAATTAACGAAAAAATTGTGGAAAATTTAAGACACCCTGATTTTGTTACAACCACAACATCAATATTTGCTGACGAGATAAAACGGATAAATAGAAATGTGGTTGTATTTCCAAATGCAATTGATCCAAATGAACCACAATTTACCGAACCTACAGAAAAATCTGATAAAATCAGGGTTGGTTGGCTCGGAGGATCATCACACCTTCACGATTTAACATTGCTAGATGGAATGGTGTCAAAATTATCACAATTGCAAGATAAGTTACAATACGTATTATGTGGTTTTGATATTAGAGGAACAATCACGGAAATTAATAAACAAACGGGAGAACAAAAACAGAGACCAATCAAACCACATGAAACGGTTTGGGTAAAATATGAACAGATATTCACAAATAACTATCAAATCATATCGCCAGAATATAAAGAATTTTTGGAAAAATTTATTGAAGAACCTTTTGAAAATGAAATTAATGAAAATTACAGAAGGGTATGGACAAAGCATATCACACAATATGCGAGAAATTATTCCAAGTTTGATATATCAATTGCTCCGATCAAAAATCACTTATTTAATCAAGTTAAGTCTCAATTAAAAGTTATTGAAGCGGGATTTTATAAAAAGGCATTAATCGCATCTGAGGTCGGGCCTTACACAATTGATTTGAAACACGCAATTAAAAATGGTCAGTTTGTTGATGGAAATGCGCTTCTTGTTTCAGATTCAAGAAATCATAGTGATTGGGTTAAAAACATCAAAAAACTTGTTGATAATCCGGCGATGATTGAAGATATGGGAAATCGTTTATATGAGACCGTTAAAGACAAATACGACCTTAGAAAGGTAACCGAACAAAGAGCTCAGTGGTATAAAGAAATTGTTAATAAAAAAAATAATGATCAATATTCCCTTATCCAAAATACTGTTTCTTGATATTGAAACAGTTGGAATAACATACGATTACAGTCAATTGCAGGAAATGTATCCAAGATTGGCAGAACAATTCTCAAACTATTTTGATTGGTTTCAAAAAAGATTTCCTGAGGATCAAGGACAATCATTTGATTATGTCTTTTCGTTAAGATCGGCCCTTGTGCCCGAATTTGCAAAAGTTATTTGCGTTAGCGTATCCTTTGTAACGGACAAAGGAGAAATAAAATCTCAAACATTTTCATCTCATGATGAATCTGTTGTTTTAAAAGAAACACAAAAATTATTGGATAGATGCGGAAAATTGGGTTTTTATTTATGTGGCCATAACTTAAAAAACTTTGATATTCCGATGTTATCAAAACGAATGGTTATAAATGGAATCATGCCACCTGCAATTCTGCCAAATTATGATACAAAACCTTGGGAGATAAAAGCAATTGACACAAAGGAATTATGGCAATTTGGAGCTTATACCGCAATAGGATCACTTGATCTAATGTGTGCTAGCATGGGGGTTGAATCACCAAAAGATGGTGAGGTAACGGGAAAAAAAGTTCACCATGCGTTTTGGAAAGAAAATAAATTAAAAGAAATTGCAGAATACTGCGAAAAAGATGTCAAAGTATTAATTGATGTTATAAAAAAATTTAAAGAATTAAAATGATCACAGAACCAGAAGATTTCAAAAAAATTGAGGAAACGTTAAAAGAACTTCAAAAAACATTCGGAATTGAGGATGATGAAGATTTTTCAGATCAATCTGAGTTGAACCAATATATTAAAGATGCGTTTGATTTAGATTTAGAGCAAATGGAAAAAGAAATGCTACCAGATAAATTATCAATAAGCGTGAAAGTTAAAAAAATACACGAGGATGCGGTTTTGCCGTCATATAATTATGCAACCGACTCAGGATTTGATTTTTACTCAACCAAAGAGGTAATCTTGGAACCATTTGGAAGAGCGCTTGTACCAACAGGATTATGTTTTGATTTACCACCAAATTTGGAATTACAAGTTAGAAGCAAAAGCGGTCTTGCGATTAAACAAGGTCTGATGGTTTTAAATTCACCAGGAACGGTTGATAACGGATACACAAATGAAGTTCAAGTTATTATTTTTAACACAAATAACACACCTTTCACAATTGAAAAAGGTATGAAAATAGCTCAAGGTGTATTTTGTTATGTTGCAAACGGAACAATGGTAAATGTTGAATCAGTGGATCAAATAAAAGAAAAAGACAGAAATCTAAATGGTTTCGGATCAACAGGTTTATTTTAAATATGATAACAATAGGGTATAGTACAAGACAAGCGAATCCAAAGTTTTCAGAATATCTTAAACAATCTAGCGGTTTAAAAAACGTTCAGGTTATTGAAAAGGTAAATAATGGTGAAAAATCTTTATCTCAGGTTTATAATGAAATAATTGATGAATCAACAAATGATATTTTGGTTTTGTGTCATGATGATATATATTTTGATACAAATAGGTGGGGTAAAAGATTATTAAGGTCTTTTGAAAAACATTCAGAATATGGAATTCTAGGAGTTGCTGGAAGTACTATAATGCCAAAGTCAGGTCAATGGTGGGAAGATAGGTCCAAAATGTTTGGAGTGGTTAATCACGAACATGAAGGTAAGAAATGGGTCTCAAGGTATTCTCAAAATGAAGAACACGAAGTTAAACAAACGGTAATTGTTGATGGTTTATTCATATCATTAAATAAAAATAAAATCAAAAAAAAGTTTGACGAAACTGTAGAAGGATTCCATTTTTATGATGTGGATTTTTGTTATAGAAATTTTCAAAAAGAAGTTTCAATTGGTGTTGTTTATGACATTAGAATTACACACAAATCTATTGGACAAACAAATGAACAATGGGAGTTAAATCGTAAAG
>Ga0208719_1000734_pt1 | contig 10314 bp, 14 predicted proteins | sample LakMenEpi30Jul09_FD_150747 | JGI IMG/M metagenome (GOLD analysis project Ga0208719, IMG submission 150747) | Freshwater microbial communities from Lake Mendota, WI - 30JUL2009 deep hole epilimnion (SPAdes) | ecosystem: Environmental > Aquatic > Freshwater > Lake > Epilimnion/Euphotic zone ... | reverse complement strand
CTTTAAGTGAGTCAATTGTATCTGATCAGCAAAAGGAATCATGCGTCTTACTAATGACTCAGTATTTCCTTTATACATTCTAGGCGCAAACATTACATAGTTAGGAAGTGCTCTTTGTGTAGCTGACTTAGGTCTAACCATGTTCTTCATCATGTCCCACTTCAACATAATATTAGACCCACCTACCAATATACCTTCATACCATACATCACGAACTGTCTCAACTTTTTCAAACATCATTCCTTCCTCAACAGGAGGATTGAATGTATCATTCTTTCTGATAACTCGCTCACCACCATTCTCAAGAATTTTCTTCTTCCAAACAAATCTTTTAGTGGTTTTATAGTTTAAATAAAGTAATGTTACAACCTCATTTAAGAATGCATCATCTTGATAGTTTCTAATAATAGGAAAGTAGTCATACCAAGCAGATGAAGCATTACGTATTTCTTTTAATTGATCGTCAGTTAAGTTTGGATTAATTTTTAAAAGTTCAGTATAATGAACTTGCTTAACCTCACCAAAGTAATAGCAATCTGAAAAGTCATTCAATTCAGTGTAGCTATGAATGAAGTTTGCAGGATCTACATAATCAACTTTTAATCCATCGTTAACTAAAAATGTATGTCTTGCAACAGCCTTACCCAAAACAGTTAAATCATAATCGATTAACTTCTTTATTTTTGAGTATTCATTCATTTTAAGAATAGTGTCAATAGCAACCTCCTCAGCAATCTCTATAGAAGGTTTATATTTTAACTGCATATATAATGAAAGCTCTTCATCATTCTCAGGCAACTCATCAGGATTAACATTAAAGGCATCAATACCAAATTGATCTTTTGTCATCTGTAAGAAATCTTTAGCTATCATGTCAGCCTCAATCATATCTTGAAATATGTTTTTCTTTTCAGCAGACATAACATCTTGAGATTCAGCTTTAATTGTAAAAAGCCTATCATTCATTCCGTTGACAACAATATCAACAAACTTAGGTATAATAGGAATTGGAGTCCAGTCTAAATTTAACATAGACATATCTCCATTTACTGATAACTCATCCTTATATTTTTGTACAGGTTGTTCACCTCTTGCGTATAATCTTAAACGATGGAATTCACCCCATTGATCATAGAACCGACATGTATTTGCTTTACGTTTAAACCACTCACCCTCAATAGACTTGGCTACCTTTAATCCATACTCGGTAGTTGACTTCTCCTCGTCACTAGCCATTTGATTTGGAAATGGTGATTGATAAATTACAACTGATAATTTCTCCATTATTTTAGTATTTCGCTTCTAATTCCACGATTGTCGTATTTTACAAATTTAATACTTATTTTCGATTCTTTTTTCTCTGTTTCAAATAAATGCTTACGTGTAGCCATTATAGCTAGACCTGAGCTAATAGAAGCATCATGTTTTGTTCTATTATTTGGATCAAATCTAGCCCAATCTTCTAAAGTCTTTGTAAAATACATAGATCCCATACAGTCAGGATCTCTATAAGTTCCCTCAGTATCAAGACCCACATACTCCTCAATATATGTCTCAATTGCTGACGCATGTGCCTGCCTTACGTCTTCAGATGAGTTAGGTATACCACCTATCTCTATCTCAGTCTTAGACAGCTTTGTCTTATGCTTGTCAGGTCTATTCATTGAGTAAGCCCTATATCCTCTGTTCTTAAAATGATACAACAACCTAGCCTTATTGTTCTCAGCTAATAATGGCATACCATAAAAAATACAAGCCATTAAAACATCTTCAAAAAATATCTCAGCAGTCTGAGGTCTTGCTATATATTCTAAAAAGAACTCATTCGTTGGTGCTTCCTCCATATGAAACTTAGTCATACCATGTAACGCACCATTAGAACCTCCTCCACCAACAACTCCTGATATGTCATAAGGGTCACACCCAAAAGCACCCATGTGCTCATTACCAGGATACTTTTTACCACCTCTTGTTATAACTCTATTTCTCAGTTGCTGATTTGGAATCCAAGATACTAAAAATCTACCATTCTTATCAGGTGTCCAGACTACCTCACTATCTAACTTACCATTCTTCCAATGGAAATAACCTCTTGTTAAAACGTGATCCTTAATCAACGAATCATTGTAGTCAATCTGTTGGTATATCTTTGTCAAGTTAAATACTGACTGTTTTGATTCATCCCTAAATGCATGTGATTCAGTCCTTGGAAACTGTCGGTAAAATTCATTCAATGCATCTGAGTCACTTTTCAATGCAGCAACCTCATTATTCCACCAAGTAATAACTCCTTGAGATATCATCTCTCCATCAATACCCTTTACTGATTTCTCAGGATCTTCAAATACAGGCCAACCAAATTCATCTATATACCCTTCAATATTCCACTCCATTGGAATGAATAACGAATAAAGTCCACTCTTAGTCTGACCATTGGCTGACCTTGTTCTAGGGTTGCTATCGTTATACAACTTCTTAAAGTTTTCCCCACCTTTATTCAATGCATTTGATGTAGAACCCATCATACATTTACCAACAATCTTACTACCTAACCTCAAACAAGTCTTTGTTACGCGCCAGTTGTTTAATATGTTTTCAGGCTTCTCCCATTTACCACTTTCATCATGGACTAATAATAGAAGTTTTTCACCATCATAGCTGTTGTCAGCTGTGTTCTTCCAGTCAATAGTAGTATCAAGACCATCAATTTCATCTTGAGCCTCTTGATCCATATTCTTTCGGGTAATCTTACTTGCTGGAACACGAAACGCTAGCTCAGTCTTTGGATTATCCATACCATCTTGAATGGGCTTAAAGAAGAACGGATAGTTCCTTACAATTGGAACTACCTTATCAGTAAACATCTTCTTAGCATCACTACCAGTTTTTGATAGTATACCAATCCTAGAATCCCTTACAATTGTACCAGTGTTACATATCTCAGAACTAGACATGAACGAGAATCCAGAACGTCTGTTCTTTAAGTAATCCATACCAAAAGACCTATTGTCAGACTTACATGCCTCCCAATAGATATAGAATATCCTATTTGATTCCCTAAAGTCAGGTAGACCTATGTCAATTTTTGTCCATTGTAAGTACATGTAATGAGTACCTGTCATATAGGTTGGCTTACCGTTATTTATAAACCAATGCCCATTATCTCGTTTGTCAAATTCTGCTTCAATCAAGTCAACGTACTTAGATTTAAAAGCGTTATCTCTTCTGTTCCAATCAAATATTGTCTTGATTTTCTGTAGTTCAGATGGATACTCTTGTGCTACCCATTTGTTGCCGTAATCGGTAACTTTTTCAGGTGTTGAAGGAAGTGCAATCTTAACACTATTGATATCATATATCTGACCTATTGTACCATCTTTTGATATAACTACAACATCATAATCTTTATTGTAGCCATACTCCCAAGACTTATGCCTATTCTTAGTTGTCAATACATTCTTAGGAATGTAATCATCAAGTATAACGTAAAGATTATTTTCCATTTATACGCCTTATTGTCAAAAGTATTTTGCGTTATTTCTTTTTTGCCCTGCCTTCTGCGAATCCACCATTTCCTACGTTTATCGTAGGAATCTGTGAATCGCTACTTTTATTTTCCTCCTCCTCAATCTTAGCTAACATATTCAAAGCATCCTCAAATGCCAACCTTTTAGCCGATGCAGCGTTCTTTAATTTATCTGCTGATATATCATCCTCAGATCGAGTTATAATTGGCTCTTTTAATACTTTTATCAGCTCATCAATAGCAACTTTTGCTGCCTCTAATATCTCTACTTTTTTAGACATATATTTCGATTATACATTCTATAAAGAACTTCATTATTTATTTTAAACTCATATTCACTATCTGGAGTGAATGAAACAACATCGCCAACTTCTACTTCTTTTAAATCATCATTCTTAAATACAACCTCACCCCATAACTCTTCAAACGTACCTAATGAATTAAATATCTTATCCTCAGATGGCACAGGTCGAATAAAAACAAATGGATATGGTGCACTCCAAATATTTTTATCTTTGGAATATAGATACACTTGCTCAGGCTCAACAATAAATAAATCATCCTTTAAATGATGCCAACTACTTTTTTGTCTACCCCTCATGTCATAGTAAAACTTAAAAACATTATGGTGTACAACCACAATGTCACCAGCAGTAATAGTTCCATCATAATAAATTGGAACAGATATTACCTCAGCAAATCTATTTGAAACTGTGTGATCTTCTTGGGAGGTGCTTATAATGAACTCTTTGTCTCCGTAAGTTCTTATGTTGTCATACCTCCTACCATCAACAGCTTTGATGATAAAACAGTATGGTGCTTTCATTAAAAATTTATATTATACTCAATTGATACAGGAACAGTATTTGAGAACTCTTTCCATAAAACTATCTCACCTTCCTTAATGATGTAAAGTTTAATCCCATCTTCATTTCTTATTATCTGATAGATAGAATAACTTTTATCAAGAACTTCCTGTCCAACAGTGTAATTCATTGACTTCATATAGTCAGGACCAATCGATATTTTTCTAATGATATTCACCAGTCTGTAGGTTGATAGTTATATCGCCATATTTAGCAATTATCTCTTCTTGATATTTAGCCAAGTCATGTGCAGCAATATCTAAATTTGCTAAAGTCGATTTCTTTTTGCTTTTAAGTCTTTCGAATGAAAGCTCTATGTCAGCTACTTCAAACTTTAAATCTCTAAAGTTGCGATTAAGTTCTGTCAATTTAGAAAGTTCGTCTTGTTCTAATTTTTTCATTTTATTAAATTTTATAATGCAAATATAGCAATTATATGCTAAATGTTCTTACAGCACGCACATAGTACGTGGAGTCCTTATCGAAGTCGTAGGCAGACCCATCGTCGAAGTAGAAGAACCACGCGTAACTGGAGTCGCTCTCCGTACTACTCCAATAAGAATTATAAAAAATTTGAGTAGCACCACTTATTGACCCAAACGCAGAATTTCCAGAAAGCGTTTTATTTACATTAAATCTATTTTGCCAAAGCAAACTTAATTCGTCAATAGCAGGTAAATACCAATCTGACTTACTATTATTTGTTGAATCTAAACATAATTTAGCTGCACCAGCTGTAAATCCAGATTGACCTACTATTGCATTTGAATTACTTAAACCATCCCAAGTGCTTTGAGCTGTTGCGCCTATCAATGTTCCAGTTATATTACTCCATGCTGAACTTGTACTTAAATCAGTTGTGTCAACAACTAAATAATATTGAACACCATTATCAATATATCTATGAAAAACAACTCCACCCTCCGAAGATACATATTGACCTATTTCATAAGTAAAGCCATTATTACTTACAGCTAACAAATCAAATTGAACTTGATCTCCATTAGCATCACTTCCAAATAGTCTATCACCTGCCACAGGTGTCTTAACTGGATAATTATTTACTTTCATCTGCCTTGCGATTTATATTGTTTTTTATAATTCTTACTCGTCTTTGTCTTGCTAGTCTTTGTCTTAGCATGAACACCAGGTCGTTTTACCTTTGGCTTTGCTATAAATGATGATATGTCCTTTTGCTTTTTCATCACAAACTCTTTAACATCTCAATTACTCGTGGACATGGATACATGTCAGACTTATCTTTTCTTACTGAGTTATGAGTAAATATACCATCTTCACCCTTCATAGCTCTCTTTGATAAATCCCAAATGTCCTCGTTATATTCTCTAGGTATATTGTAAGTCTCACACAAATATACAACTAATTGACGTAAGCTCTCAATCTGCTTGTCAGTGTACTTATGCCAAAACTTATATCCCTTAAACGGCTTATCCAACTCTGTAACTTCACTTGGATCAACCAATCCACCTACATAGTTGTAAAATCTACCGCCCTTCTCTTTTAACATCCCCCAATTACATACCTCAATACCAACTGAATTTTTATCAAGTGCCTTATATGGTAATCCCATATTTGAAAATGGAGCGTTCTTTAGACCTAAATGATACGCCCATTCTCTAGATGAAAAACACTGAACAATTGTACCACTGTTTCCAATAACAAAAGCTGTAGCTATTCTATCTTTCGTACTATCCCAATACTTAGCTACACCAACAGCATTGCCATTACCAGCAGTATGGTGCAAGTAAATCTGATTCTTAGGAGTCTCCTCCTGAAAGTATTGAGTAGATTTCAATCTGCTCTGAACTATTTTTGTTGTATCTAACTTCATGTTAATTTATCTGCTTCTTCTTTTGCTCTTGTTACGAATTCACGTAATGATTTAAGTAAGTTCTTTCCTGTCACCGACTCATAGCTTTCATTAATTGACTTAATCTCTACAGCAACACAAAAGAATGCCACAATCTTTGTCATAACAAGATCAACTGCTATAAAGTGTGCTAATAAATCAGAGGCAATATACTTCTCAACCAAAAATATAAATAATATTGATCCACAATATAGTAATGACTTGCTTATAACGTGTGATAATCTTCTGCTCTTAATATCCTTCCAGCCGCCCTTTTTAACGCTTCTCCAAATGCCAAATGAAGTGTCTAGAATTATTGCAAGCAAAGCAACATATATCATTGGTTTCACTGGGGATAATACTGCTAAAAATGATGTTGCTAGTAGAAGTAATTTTGTTTTCACAATAGGTAATTTTTAATAATTCTGTATGTAATATATAATATCAACAAAATTAATAAAATTCCTAGAACATTATGCAGCAATATCTTATACCAGGGAGTATTCTCGTAATACTTTATAGGTATCTTCCTGTAGACTATCCGTTCTATAGGCTTTTCAATGTATACAGTATCACATTTTCCACTAATATACACCTTGTCTTTTACTCGATATACTTGTATTTTTATACGATCTTTCTCTATAGTAACTGTATCGTAAAGCTCTTTAATACTTACAATTGTATCGACTTCAACTTCAGGTATTGTAATTCGTATTGTATCTCTTATCGTATCTCTAATAACAAGACTATCATTAGTTAAAAGATATGGATACTTTTTAACTAACCTATCAAATCTTCTTTGAGGTGTGCAGGCTAACAATACAAATAAAAAAGGTATAAAATATTTCATTTTTCTTTTGTTAAATCTGTTAGTTTCATACTTGACGTCCTAAAGTTGTTTGAAATGCTTGTACCGCTGTATAAAAGTTAGCTGCTTCTGTATCAGTTAAGCCATCACCTATTGAAGCAAAAGCTAAATTATCAGGACAATATTGACTTGGAGAACCATTATTTAAAGCTAAAATAAAAAAATTCCCATTATTTGTTGCTGATGATGATGTTTTTGTTACAGGTGCATCATTATTTTGATAATACTTAAAATTTGATGAATTTGTCCTTGACATACAAACAAAACCTTTGACTGGGTAATTTAATGAATGGACAACTTGTCCTCCTCCTAATGTGGAGTAATTTAATGAATCATTAAAATTTAATATAAATCTTGAAAAAGCAGCAATAGAAACACCCATTTGAGTAACATTAGTTGTTGTAACATTATTTCGTACATATAATGATATATTTTTACTATTTAATGAAAGTATAGATTGCTCATTTAAAAATGTATTTGCATATCCATTAGTTCCATTTCCTGTTACACCATTTGAATTATGAGTTACACCTCCATTAAACACCAACCTAAATGCTGCATCAGTATCTCGTGGGTCTTTAAGATTAAATTTATGACTACTCGCAGTACCACCAACAAATGGATACAAAGCCTTCATTTTAGTCCAAATAGAATACCCTTTCAAGTCAATTACCAAAGTATTAATAGCCGCTTGTTGAGTAGGGTCTGTTATACCTGCTGCCGTAATAAAAGCCTGAGCATCTGGATCAATAGGTGCAGTCTTTGGCATCAATGATATCAAGTTATAATAACTCATGCCTCAGTAGTTACTCCCATTATGTCAAACTTGTCGTCAGTAGCGTTATATATAACACCCAGATATGTCGTCTTACTAGCCGTTGTAGTGGTCGGTAATGTTACACCTATCGCTCTATACTTTGTGTCATAAGCAATAGTCCTAGCCGATCCGTTGTCCTTTATTCTTATCATCAACGCCTGACCTTGTACCCACACACCTGTTGGATTAGCTAATGTCAGACCTGCCGCTTGTGCTGTTATTACTACAATGTCATTAGTTGCAACTGGCGTAACCGTTGCAGCTGACACAACTGATTGTACAACTGGTATTTTTGCTAGTTCTGAAATCTCCTCAATAGTGTAAACCTCTGATGGACTGTTAGCCTGAGTTGACTTTCTCTCTGTCATATTTACATTTGGAGATATCCCTATGAATTTTGTTCCTACTGGTATGCTCATTTTTAATATGTTTTATTTAATACAAAGATATCTGAATAAATTGAATTAGATGTAGATGCAGCTCCCCACTGAACAGTTATATCTAAAGTATTGCCAACAGTTGTATCGAATGTCGTGCTATTAACTTGGTTAAATGCAAACCCCTCTGTAGCACCATTCGATGTCTTGGTGAAATGAAATGTGCCTAATGTTACAATAGAAGCTACATTTGGGCCTCCTAATGCCCTTATCGTAAAATCAATATTCAAAGAGAATACATCATTAGCAATATTCGATATCGTTTTAGCTCCACTGTCGGCTAATATAGTGTTACCATCCTTAACCTTTATTCTAATTGTCTGATTGTTACCAACATTAATAACACCAGCTATAACAGCCCTAAAGCTATCACCTACCTGAAAACCATTCGCTGGAACAAACAAACTACCTACTCCACCATTTATTAACGATGTCTCTACATTAGTATTAGTTATTATTGTGCTATTGGCCGTTTGAGCGAACAAACCGAAATTTGTTGTAGGTGGAGTTATATCCTCAATTGTATAAACTTCAGTCGGACTGTTAGCCTGTGTGGACTTCCTTTCTACCATGTCTACACCTGGTAAAATTCCTATAAATCTTGTTCCTGCTGGTACGCTCATATCTTATTAATTTTCAAAAGGTGGTGGGGTTGGTTTAGGTTCGTATGGTATCAAATCTAAGTCTTTAACCCAAAGATAATCAGGATTAACACATTGCTCCATTTCCTCTACTGATATTACCCAGTTATTATTTAGGTCTTGAATAGGATTGAAATAAGAATCGGGTGCATACCATTGTCCTACTAATTCGTCTTTTTGTACCTCTGTCAATAGTCCGACATAGGTTAATTTTTGTTCTGTTGTTAAATCTGTTAGTTTCATATATTTCTATTTAATGCTGTTTGGAATGTGGTTACGCGAGTGTTTAGGTTGGTTGCATCGGTATCACTTAAGCCGTCACCTATTGAGGCAAAAGCGTAATTTCTTTGTGTGTAGTATGTAGGTGAACCACTAACATTTACAGCGCCTAAAAAAGCATTTAAATCAAGTCTTGCTCCATTTGCTCCTGTATATGTGCTTCCTAATTGTGTTCCACTTTTAAATAATTTTAAAACATTTGAAGCCGTCCTTGTTCCAACATAAAAACCAGTTGAATTTGTGTTTCCAGTTAATACTCCTGAGCCTCCATTAATATAAGCATAAGCATTATTTGAAAATCTTGCATATAAACCAGTTACAGCTGACGCATTTAAACCTCCAAAATCCAAACCTCCTAAATCATTATTTGTTCTTGAATACAATGATAAATGCATTGAATCATTTGTGCTAAATGCTGTATTTGGATTTAATCCCGTATTTGCATATCCATTAACACCACCTGTGTAACCGTTGGAATTATGTGTTGCGCCACCACTAAATGACAATTGATATTGTGCAGTATTACGTAGATTGTAAGAATTACTTGTACTGCTTCCTCCAACAAACGGATAAACCGCTTTCATCTTAGTCCACAAGCCATCTGCTTTCATTCCTATTACAAGGTTGTTGATTGCATTAGCTTCTACTTGGTCTTGTATATTAGCAGCCGTTACAAAAGCCTGAGCATCTGCATCACTTACTGTTTGCGTTCCTATTGAGCGGCCTAAAGTAGTTTGAAATGCTTGTACTGCTGTGTAAAAGTTAGCCATTTCAGTTGTAGTCAACCCATTACCAATAGACGAAAAAGCCACTTGTTTATCTGAATAGTATATAATTGAATTTTGTTCGTTAAATCCTCCAATGTAATAATTAAAACCCTGCATTGAAACACTTGTAAGTGGGTTTTTTATTTGCTGTTGAACTCCATTTTTAAATAAATAACCAACATTTGTGCTTATTCCTGAACCAACATAAAACCCTCGTCCATCTGTTACTGGGCTAATTAACAA
>Ga0208719_1000732_pt1 | contig 10318 bp, 6 predicted proteins | sample LakMenEpi30Jul09_FD_150747 | JGI IMG/M metagenome (GOLD analysis project Ga0208719, IMG submission 150747) | Freshwater microbial communities from Lake Mendota, WI - 30JUL2009 deep hole epilimnion (SPAdes) | ecosystem: Environmental > Aquatic > Freshwater > Lake > Epilimnion/Euphotic zone ... | reverse complement strand
CTCTAGTGGCTGCTAATTTTATTATTTGGCTTGATTAAATTAGTTATCACTTCATTTACCCAAGTCAGGGTAGAAGTATTCCCTACTTTTGGCGAATCTATCCAATTCGCTGTAGTGGGCCTGCTAACTAATAGGGTCTGTGATGCATTCTTATAGATAGATCCAGGATAAAGCCTTGAAAGCTTAATTTGTCCTGACTCTGCAAGATCTACTGGTGATAGTCGTAAATTCTTACCCACCATTGAGATATCAGCAATCTCTAAATTCTTTGCTAGCAAACGCAATGATGCAACTGCGATTAATTCCTTTGCCGGCATTGGAAGTGGCCCAAATCTATCTATTAATTCCTCTTCGATTTCAGTTAATACTTCATAGCTTGCAGCATCGGCTAGGCGGCGATAAATATCTAGCCGCAATCTTTCAGAGTCCACATAATCAGTTGGTAGGTGAGCATCAAGAGGTAATTCAATTTTGCAATCTTGTTTCTTTGGCTTATCTTCAAAGTAGCCACTCTTAAACTCATCAACCGCATCGGCCACCATACGCATATACAAATCAAATCCAACCTCAGCAATATGGCCTGATTGCTCACCCCCTAATAAATTACCTGCTCCTCGTATCTCTAAATCTTTAAGAGCAACCTGCATACCAGCGCCTAAATCTGTATTTGTTGCAATTGTTGTTAGTCGATCATGAGCTAGCTCTGAAATTGGTTGCTCTGTTGGATATAGAAAATATGCATAAGCCCGCTCTCGACTTCGTCCTACTCGGCCGCGCAATTGGTGTAATTGGGATAATCCAAATAGATCAGAGCGATCTACAATCAGCGTATTTGCATTTGGAATATCAATTCCACTTTCAATAATGGTTGTGCAAAGCAGTAAGTCATACTCCCTATTCCAAAATGCCAAAATTACATCTTCTAATAGTTTTTCATTCATTTGACCGTGTGCAATTCCTATTTTTATGCCCGGCACTAAGCTTTTAATCTTTTCAGAAACTAATTCAATGCTTTCAACTCGGTTATGAATGTAAAACACTTGCCCATCTCGCAATAATTCTCGATGTATAGCAGCACTAACTTGTTTATCATCATATGGGCCAACATAAGTTAGTACTGGATGTCGCTCCTCTGGTGGGGTTGTTATATTAGACATCTCTCTAATCCCAGTAATAGCCATTTCTAATGTTCTTGGAATGGGAGTTGCTGACATAGACAAAACATCTACATTTGTCCGAGCTTTTTTCAATTCCTCCTTATGCTCTACGCCAAATCTCTGCTCTTCATCTACTACTAATAAACCTAAATCTCTAAATTCAACATCCTTAGATAAAAGCCGATGAGTTCCAATAACGACATCTACTACACCAGATTTGAGGTTAGAAATTATTTCTTTTGATTCCCTAACTGTGTTGAATCTAGATAAGGCAGCAAGTCTTATTGGAAAACCAGAGTATCTGGTTGAAAAAGTATTGAAATGCTGTTGTACTAAAAGTGTAGTTGGAACCAATATTGCAACCTGTTTTCCATCTTGTACTGCTTTAAATGCTGCTCGTACAGCAATCTCTGTCTTGCCATAACCAACATCACCGCAAACAATTCGATCCATTGGATTTGGCTTTTCCATATCGCGCTTCACTTCATCAATAGTTGCTTGCTGGTCTACCGTTTCAACAAATGGAAAGCTATTCTCTAATTCTTTTTGCCAAGTTGTATCTACAGAAAAAGCAAAGCCTGGTGCGCTCATTCGTGCGGCATACAGTCGAATTAACTCTGCAGCAATTTGCTTTACCGCTTTTCTTGCTTTTCGCTTACTGCTCTGCCAATCACTACCACCAATTTTATGCAGTGTAGGTGACTCACCGCCCACATACTTAGTTACCTGCTCTAACGTATCTGTAGGCACAAATATCCGATCTGCTGGATGTCCACGTTTTGAAGGGGCGTACTCAATTACTAGATATTCTCTAGAAGCACCATTAGTTGTTCGGGTAATTAACTCTAAATATCTTCCTACGCCATGTTGTTCATGAACAACATAATCTCCAGAATTAAGCTGAAGTGGATCGATAGCTTTTCTACGCTTAGAAGGCATCCTTGCCAGATCTTTATCAGAACTCTTCTGCCCTGATAGATCTTTATCAGTTACCAGTACAAACTTATATTTAGAACTAATAAATCCGTGATGAATATCGGATTTGATCAACCAGATAAGTTCATTATTAATAGATTGATCAAATTCAGATATTTGTTGATTAGCTATCTCAGATGAGTTAAGTACTTCACTAAATCTTTGTAGTATGCCGGTAGCAGCTGCTGTAAAAACCACAACATATCCCTGCTTTTTCCAGCCCTTGATATCCAAAATAGCCTTTTCATACTTATTTGCATAGCTTTCAATTTCTTCTAAGAAATTTAGCTCTTTATCCTCTGGATCACTAGAGTAAAGATTTAGAGTTCGAAGTAATAACTTCTTTTTCCCAGCCTGTTGCTTTATGTAATCTAATTCGTAAAAGCCACCAACTTTCAATTTGTTACTTAATTCAATTGGTGCCTCTATTTTCTTACTATCTGACCAGGCCACAGTTGACCAAGCAGCTTGAAGAAATTCATTATTAGTCTCGAGTAAATCAATTGCCCGGCTTTTAATTCTTGGCTCATCAATTAACCAAATTTGGGTCGAAGGCGATAAGTAATCAGTAATACTTTTAAACTCATCAACCAACCCTGCCGCTAAAGATTCCATGCCTTCAAATAAGATACCTTCACAAATTTTTTCAGTAAGATCCTTAATTTCAGGAAAATCTTTACCTAATGTTCTTGCTTTTTGTTTTAATTTTTCATCAATCAACATCTCTCGGCAAGGATAGATACTCACTTCTACTTTTATTTTCTCAAGTGAGCGCTGGTCAGAAATCGAGAAATATGACAACTCTTCGATCTCATCACCAAAAAAATCAATTCGAATTGGATGGTCTTGGTCTGCTGGAAAAATATCTAAAATTCCACCACGAACTGCGAAGTCACCTCTTCGCTCCACCAAATCTGATCTGGAAAAACCAAATCTTATTAATTGATTCATCAGCTCTTGCATTTGCAGATTTAGACCTTGCTGAATCTTGATGATGGAGGTGTTTAAGTTATTTGCAATGATTGGTTGAAGGAGTGCTCTTACTGAACACACAATAACTTTTACTTTTTGGTTACTTATTTTATTTAAAGCCTTAAATCTTGCGGTAACAGTATCGGCCTTAGGACTTAATCTTTCATGTGGCAAAGTTTCCCATGCTGGAAAATTAACAACTAGATCTTTACCTATCCACGAGCCGATCTCTTGCGATAGCTCTTCGGCATGCCGAGTTGAGGTGGTGATAATTAATAGTGGTGTGTTTGAAGTAGCGACTAAGAAACCATGAACTGCGGCAGGGGCAATCAAATTATCATTTTCAGATAAATAATTTTGTGCAGGTTCGATAAGAGATTTGAATAGTTTTATCACCGTCCAAACCCCTTTCTTATAGAAAACGCCAGATACCCCCACTTCTAAAAATGAAGGGGGGTGATGGCTAATTCTAAGGCTAATTATCTACGGCTAAATGCCAAAATAATGTGCTTGGAAATTAATAACCTGTAATGATTACCCCATGAGTTCGAGCACTGAAAACACCAGTCTGCGCAATGATGTTCGTAAGTTGGCAGATTTACTTGGCCAGACACTAGCTCGTCAAGAAGGTGACGAGCTGCTCTCGTTAGTTGAGGCGGTTCGATTAAGTGTTCGCGAGGGTAAACAAGATGAGGTGTTAGGTAAGTTAACTGATGCTCAAACTGTTTCATTAGTAAGGGCTTTTAGTAATTATTTTAATTTAGCGAATGTAGCTGAACAAGTTGATCGAACCAAGGTATTAGCTGAGCAACGCAGAACAATTGGATCATGGATCAGCAGAACTATTGATCGAATATTAAAGGTGCAAGAAGCAACTAAGGATTTTGACAAAAAAGAGTTACAAGGGTGGCTAGATAATTTCTCGGTCCGGCCTGTTTTTACTGCTCACCCAACAGAAGCAGCCCGTAGATCTGTGTTAAGCAAGATGACCACTATTGCTCAATTACTAGAGCAACCTGATTCTCCAACTAAGAGTGAGCGGCTTGCAGAAACAATTGATTTGCTTTGGCAAACAGATGAATTAAGACTTGGTCGACCAGAGCCGCTAGATGAGGCAGTTAACTCAATTTATTATTTGGATGAGCTACTGCAAGATACTGTTCCAGAGGTTTTAGCTAGTTTTGCCAATGAGGTTAAGCGCCTAGGTGTTGAGCTCTCGCCAAATGCAAAACCGCTCTCATTTGGTACTTGGATTGGTGGCGACCGGGATGGAAATCCGAATATCACAGCAGCTGTAACTAAGTCAGCAATTTTGTTACAAAATTCCCACTTCACCAGGGCAATTAACAGGCACTTAGATGAGCTGCGCCAGACATTATCAATTTCAACTAAATTAGCTGGTGTAACTAAAGAATTAGAGAAATCACTAGCTGAAGATTTGGAACAGCTTCCAGAAATTGAAGCCAGATATCGAAGAATTAATGTGGAAGAGCCCTATCGATTAAAAGCAACCGCAATTGGTCATAAGTTGCTGCTTACCCAAGCCCGGCACGCATCTGGCTTACCCCATTTTTCTGGCCGGGATTATAAAAATACCGCTGAGCTGCTCCAAGATTTTGAAATTATGCACGCATCCTTACTTGCCAACAATGGTGAGTTAATTGCAAATGGCCTGCTAAATCGTATTTATAGAACAATCAGTGCCTTTGGATTAACCCATGCCACTATGGATATTAGAGAACACTCTGGTGTACATCGGAATCTATTGACCCAAATCTATGGTCAACTAAATAGTAATCAGATATCTGAAGCATTGAAATCTCAAGATAAAAAAGAGATTAAAAACTTAGATGAGGTTGGTAAAAAATGCTTTGATACCTTTGTAACAGTAAATGAGCTAATTGATCGATTTGGCTCAGAGGTAATCGAAAGCTACATAATTTCGATGACAAAATCTGCCGAGGATGTATTAATTGCAGCGCTAATTGCAAAGCATGCAGGCCTGCTATCTCTTGATGATAAAAAATCTTTTGCAAAAATTGGATTTGTGCCCTTATTAGAAACAGTTGCAGAATTAAGAGCTGCCGGTGAAATTCTTGATACTTTATTGAGCGATAAGAATTACCGACAAATTGTTTCACTTCGCGGTGATCTGCAAGAGGTAATGCTGGGTTACTCTGATTCAAATAAGGATGCCGGTATTACCACTAGCCAATGGGAGATACACAAAGCACAACGAAAATTAAGAGATATTGCGATTAAGCATGGCGTTAAGTTGCGGCTGTTTCATGGCCGTGGTGGATCAGTAGGCCGTGGTGGTGGACCAACATATGACGCACTTATTGCTCTGCCCTGGGGATCAATTGATGGGCACATAAAGATGACAGAACAAGGTGAGGTTATTTCAGATAAGTATGGCTTGCCAGCATTAGCTAAAGAGAATTTAGAGCTAACTCTTGCCGCCGCTCTTGAGGCAACAGTTTTAAATAGGAAACCTCGTCAAGCAGCCGGAGATTTAAATAGTTGGAATGTATGCATGGATTTAATTAGTGACAATGCCTTTACTGCATATCGAAAGTTAGTTGATGATCCAGATTTACCAGCATATTTCTATCAATCCACACCTGTTGAACAATTAGGAAATCTATTTTTAGGTTCTAGGCCCTCAAGAAGACCGGATGCAGCATCTGGTTTAGATTCACTACGCGCAATCCCATGGGTATTTGGCTGGACTCAATCTCGACAAATTGTTCCTGGTTGGTATGGGGTTGGCTCTGGATTAAAAGCTGCCAGAGAGGCAGGAAAAACTGAGCTACTTCAAACTTTACTAAAAGAGTGGCACTTCTTTAAAACCTTCATAAGTAATGTTGAAATGACACTTGCAAAAACTGATCTTGAAATTGCCGAAAGATATGTGAAAAGCTTAGTTGATCCATCACTGCATAGGATTTTTGATCAAATCAAATCAGAGTTTGAACTAACAGTTAAAGAGTTACTACTTATGACAGGTGAGAGTGAAATTCTTGGAAATCAGCCAATTTTGGCCAGAACTTTACAAGTACGAGATACATATCTGGCTCCGATTCAATTACTACAGGTTTCACTTTTAGCAAAAGTGCGAAATCAAAAGCAGGTCGATCCGGTTTTAACTAGAGCACTTTTATTGACTATAAATGGTGTGGCAGCTGGTTTAAGAAATACTGGCTGATCAATCGTTAAAGCTGGTTTGAGCCTTATCTAAACCATTTAATACCAAACTCTCAATCGCATCTGCGCCCCGTTGTATAAAGGTTGCCAAATTTCCTCGCTCCTCTTTTGAGAATGGTTTTAAAACAAAATCTGCTGGATCTTGTTGGCCAAGAGGCCTACCAATACCCATTCGGATTCGAAAGTAATCGGCGGTATTTATCGAGGTAGTAATTGATTTCAATCCATTATGGCCATTATCGCCACCGCCATGTTTAATCCTTAAGTTATCAAATGGCAGATCTAACTCATCATGAATCACAATTATTTGATCAGGAGCCACCTTATAAAAGTCTGTTAAGGATTTAGTAGGTCCCCCGGATTCATTCATATACCCGCGGGATTTAGCTAATACCAATATCTGATCGGCACACTTAACCTCTGAAATATCCATACCAGATTTGTGTTTTGAAAACTTATTTGAATCAGCAATTAAACCAACAACTAGCTGACCAATATTATGCCGAGTCTTTTCATACTCAGGTCCAGGATTACCAAGACCAATAACTAGCCAACGATTAGCCATAAGTTAAGGCTAGTCCTTACTTGCTCTTCTTATCCTTTTTATCATCACCTTCAGCAGCAGCGGCATCACCCTCAGCAGGTGTAGCGGCGGCAGCGGCAGCGGCATCACCCTCAGCAGGTGCGGCAACAACTGCAACCTCTTCAACCTCAGCTGCTTTAACAGATAGATGAACAACAGTCATCTTTGGATCGCTAATTAACTTAACGCCTTCAGGCAGGATAACTTCTGATGCAGTCTTAGATTCACCAGCCATCATTCCTTCCATGTTAAGCATTAAGAAGGCAGGAATACTTGTTACATCTACTTCAACCTCAATAGAGTTATTTGTGTGTTCCAAAATACCATCTTGGTCATACTTACCTTCAGTGTGAACTGGAACGGAAACAACAACTCGCTCACCACGGCGCACAATTACTAAATCAATATGCTCTAACAAACCAGTTAATGGATCCCGGCTTACAGATTTTGGAAGTGTTAACTCAGTGTGATCATCTAACACAACATCAATCAAAACGTTGGAAGTTTTAAGTGCAACGCCTAACTCTCTTGAAGGAAGTGCAACATGTTGTGGCTTCTCGCCATGTCCATAAATTACTGCCGGAATAAATCCATCACGGCGTGCTCTTCGAGATGCACCTTTGCCAAACTCGGTTCTACGTGAACCCTTAATTGAAATCTCAGCCACTTTACTTCTCCCTCGATAACGGTTTGATCCCTCGCGGAATAAGCCCTGAGGTTAGCGAAGAAGTGGGTAAAAGGACAAATTGGTGGTGCGCCCGCAGGGATTCGAACCCCGAACCTTCTGATCCGAAGTCAGATGCTCTATCCAGTTGAGCTACGGGCGCAAGTTTGTTTATTTAAATCTGGATATTAACTATGTCCATCAAAAAGACTTGTTACTGAACCATCCTCAAATACCTCTTTTATCGCACGGGCCAGTAATGGGGCAATTGACAGCACGGTTAAATTATCAAATTTACTCTCTTCTGCGATCGGCAATGTATTAGTCACAACTACCTCAGAGACTCTAGATTTCTTTAATCTATCAATTGCAGGTCCTGAAAGCACAGCATGGGTAGCTGAGATAATTACATCCTTAGCCCCAGCATCAATTAAGGCATCGACCGCTTTTGTCACAGTTCCTGCGGTATCAATCATGTCATCGATAACCACGCAAGTCATGCCCTTAACATCACCTACTACTTTGCCAACTGTTGCTTCATTTGGAATCTTTGGATCACGAGTTTTATGAATAAATGCAATACTGCAACCGCCAAGTAACTCACTCCATCTTTCCGCAACTCTTACTCGACCTGAGTCGGGGGAGACAATAACTAAATTTTTTCGATCAACTTTGCTGCCAACATAATTTGCTAGCAGTGGCAGAGCAAATAGGTGATCTACTGGACCATCAAAGAAACCTTGGATTTGTGATGTGTGAAGATCTACACACATTAATCGATCAGCTCCTGCGGTCTTAAATAAATCTGCCATTAGTCGAGCTGAGATTGGCTCTCGACCTCGATGTTTTTTATCCTGCCGGGCATATCCATAAAAGGGAAGAATTACCGTAATTCGTTTTGCGGATGCTCGCTTTAATGCATCCACCATTATTAACTGCTCCATTATTTGTTTATTTACAGGTGCACTATGGCTTTGTAATACGAAAGCATCACTTCCGCGCACACTCTCTTCGAATCTGACAAATATTTCACCATTAGCAAAGTCATATGCTGAAGTGGGTGTGATTGGTATGCCAAGCTCTGATGCCACCGCGTCAGCTAACTCTGGGTAGGCACGTCCGGTAAATAACCGCAAACTTTTTTCGGAGGTTAAGCGAATTTCGTTCAGTTTAGCTTCCCCCTGACCTGTAGGTGAATCTGGCTTAACTCTACTAGAAATTATTCACTCTTTTGCACCAGCCTTTTTTGCAGCCGTTGCTGATTTACTATCTTTACGCTTTCGCAGAACCCAACCTAAGATATTTACCTGCTTGGCCCGACCAACTCCCAACGCACCTGCTGGCACATCCTCGTTGATCACTGATCCAGCAGCGGTATAGGCACCATCACCGACGGTTACTGGAGCTACCAACATTGTGTCGCTACCAATTCGAACCTGATCACCGATCTTGGTTTGATGTTTACTTTCTCCATCATAATTAACAAATACTGTGGCAGCTCCAATATTGCTCTCTTGTCCGATCTGGGCATCGCCAACATATGAAAGGTGGGCCACCTTTGATCCCTTACCAACTGTGGAGTTTTTAATCTCAACAAATGCGCCAGCTTTACTCTCATTATCTAAAACCGTACCTTGGCGCAGATAGGTATATGGGCCAACCTGAGCTGATGCGCCAATTTTTGATTTAGTTGCAAAGCTTTCCACCACAGTTGCATCTGAGCCAACTTCGCAATCAACCAAGGTAGTTCTTGGACCAATTATCGCTTTAGCTCCCACAATAGTTTTACCACTTAGGGCAGAGCCTGGGTGGATTACTACATCTGGTGAGATCTTTACCTGAGTATCAATCCATGTTGTAGTTGGATCAATAATTGTCACACCTGCCAACATGTGTTGGTGATTAATTCGATCGCGCATAATTGCAGCGCACTCAGCCAACTGTGATCTATCGTTTATGCCAAGAGTTTCAGTGTAATCATTAGAAACTATGGCTGAAATCAAGCCGCCATTTTTGTTTATTAAGGAAATTACATCAGTTAAATACAATTCATTTTGAGCATTATTGCTCTCTAATTTAGATATCACCTGTCGTAGTACTTTTAGATCAAATAAATAAACACCAGTATTTATCTCATCTATCTCTGTTTGAGATTGGGAAGCATCTTTTTCTTCAATTATTTGAGCAATCAAGCCTTGATCATTTCGAATAACTCTGCCGTAACCAGTTGGATCTGGCAGTAGCGCCGTTAACACAGAGGCATCATGGCCTTGATCTGAGTGCGCATCTAAAAACTCCTGCAAGGTCTGAGTTGTTAATAGGGGTGTATCACCAGCCAGGATTAAAACTGTGCCATCGCCTTTGTGTTCATCTAGTGCAAGTTGGGCAGCAGCTCCGGTGCCATTTCGCTTAACCTGCTCTACGGTTTTAATTTTGGTTGAGATTTTGGAAATATGTTCCACCACCACATCTTTATCAGCTCCAACTACCACGGTTAAATTCTTTGCAGATAATGGCGCAACTGCTGCTAAGACACTTTCAATAATTGTCTGGCCAGCAATTTCATGAAGAACTTTTGCCTTATTTGATTTCATTCTGGTGCCATCGCCGGCCGCTAGGACAATGACAAGCTCTAACTTACTCATCATTAGCCCCTTTCATTTGGTGGCTCCGCCACCAGGTATCGATCCTGGACCCTGAGCTTCAAAGGCTCATGTGCTAGCCACTACACAATGGCGGAACCTGAATTATCCCTTATAA
>Ga0208719_1000731_pt1 | contig 10321 bp, 7 predicted proteins | sample LakMenEpi30Jul09_FD_150747 | JGI IMG/M metagenome (GOLD analysis project Ga0208719, IMG submission 150747) | Freshwater microbial communities from Lake Mendota, WI - 30JUL2009 deep hole epilimnion (SPAdes) | ecosystem: Environmental > Aquatic > Freshwater > Lake > Epilimnion/Euphotic zone ... | reverse complement strand
CGGAATTGAAACACAACTCCGCCGTGTCGAGCCGCTCCAGATTGCCTTCGAGCCAGTCGCCATTCCGGAGGCGGACGACCGCGCCCGCGGGTTGCGCCTTGGAGACTGCGGGCCTTCCCATCACGATCCCGGCGAGCGTTCCGGTCGCAGCCTCCAGTGCCGCGCCGCGTGCGGGACGCCACTCCACGACTCCGGCAGGCGCGGCGAGCAGCGTGCCGCGCAGGACATCGCCATTCTTAAATACGAGTCTGTCGGCAACAGCGTCCACCTCCGCCGTTCCGCGGATTGTTGGAAATTCAATCGTCCGGATTGCCGTCTGTGGGAGCGCAATCTCACCGGCGAAAGAAGTGCGGATGCGAAACTCCCCGTCGCGGAAATCGAGCGACGTGGCGTCAATTTCCCCGCGCTGCGTGAGGCGCAGGCGCGCGACCGTGCGGGGCTGCGGGCCGTCGGGATTTTTCCCCGCGAGCCGGATGAAGAGCGGCTCCTTGCGCGCAAAATCCTTCCCGTCGAATCGAACGGTGTCCGCGCTCATCGCTTCGAGGCTGCCCGCCGATCGTCCTGGGGCGTCCGAGGAAAGGAGATCCTTTCCCGCTTCCTCGGGTTTCGCGTCGGGCTCGATATTTCCATCCCACGGCGTGATGCGCATGTGCTGGTCCGGCCACGGCACGGAGTTGCACTGCATGATCACCAGGCAGGATTTCAGCGCGTTCTTCTTCCACTGCGCGTCCCAATCCGCGACCTTCCTGCCGTTGACGAGAACGATCATCCGTCCTGCGCGGCGGTCGAATAGCAGGCGGTAGTGGATGGATTTCGGCGCGTCCTTCTCGGCCTTGAGGCTCTGTTGGAAGCGCTTGTTCGCGCTCTCGGTCTGGTTGCTGGAATTCGCCGAGACATTGTTGCGCTGCAACACCACCTGAAAAAATCCTCCCGTGAAATTTTCACCGTCAGGATTTTCACCACCCTCTCCGATGGACATGATGATGGGCGTGGAATTGCCATTGGCGTCCCTCCTTGCGGTGAACTCGATGTCCAGCTTCGCGGGCAAATCCAGACTCCGCCGGAGCGGCGCGGCATGCCCTCGCGCCACCAGTCCCGCATCGGTCGCTTCCCATGCGCCGCCGTGCCAGCCAGCAAGCCCCAGCGGGCTGCCCGGGCCTTCGCAGGCATCCGGCGAGTCCGATGGGGAAAGGAAAAGCCATCGCACCTTCTCGCGATCGATCGTCACGTTCCCCCCCATTCCGACTCGCATCTGGAACCGGCCATTCTCGAACGAGGCAAGGTTCCCCGCGATCCATCCGCCGTCGTGAAACTGCATCGTGGCATTCGTCACCGAGTCCCTGCGCTCGGCCTTCGAGAGCGGACCGCGCAGGACGATCCGCCGGATTTCCCGGAACGAAAACACCAGCGGCTCCTTGAAGCCGATCCGTTGCAGAAAAAGCTCATCGGTTCCCAACTTCAAAATCCGCCCGTGGATCCGCGTGTCGTCGGTAAACTCCACGATCTGATCATCGGCTTGCGCGGCCTCCGGTGATTCTACCGCAAATGCGCCTGCGCCGAAGACGAGCACCGATGCAAGCAGCGACGCGAGAAATCCTGTCTTTGCATTTTGGGTCGTGCGCTTCATGTGGTCTTCGGATGATGCTGCCTGGAGAACGGATTTCAAGCACCCCGTCGCGAAGACCGGACGCGCGGGAACAGCAAAGACCAGGAGCGCGACGCCATCAGCGACTCCGGCGAGGAAATCTGAAACCTCCTCGACGCGCGCCGCGTGGACAACGTGATCCTCGTGGGCGTGCATGTGAACATGTGCGCCTCGGGCCGTCCGTTCGGCCTGCGCCAGCTTGCGAGGAGCGGCAAGCACGTCGTGCTCATGCGCGACCTCACCGACTCCATGTACAACCCCGCGCGCTGGCCGTTCGTGAGCCAAGTGCGCGGCACGGAGCTTTTCGTCCAGCACGTTGAAAAGCGCATCTGCCCCACGAACACGTCGGACGTCCCGCCGATTTTCCTGAATTACCGCACGCCGCCGGCGCTCGGGCAGGATCAAAAGGATCCCACGCACACGTCGAAATTCGGCGTGAAGCTGAAGGAGCACTGCAAGGCGAACGGCGTGGAGTGCGAACCCTTCTACCAGGGCGCTCCCGACGCGAAGCACACGAGTTCGCAGGATTCTCTGATCGAAAAGCTCAAGGGCGCTGCCGCGAAAAAATCGCGCCGCAGCCCTGCGAGAAACCGCAGATTGCATTGATGCCGGCTGCAAATAAACTGCATGGTCCGGGGTGTCTTCCCCGCGCCCCATGTTTTGCCACCGCTCATTGCTCCCGCTCGTCTCCGTCATCGTGCCTGCGTTCCTCTTTGCCGCGCTGTGCGGCGCGCAGACGCCGCCGGATTTTCAGCGCGAGATCCGGCCCATCCTCTCGAACAACTGCTTCTTCTGCCACGGCCCCGATGAAAAGGAGCGGAAGGGGGGCGAGCACGGCTACCGGCTGGATCTCGCGGAGGGCGCGTTCGCGGATCTCGGCGGCTACAAGGCGATCATCCCCGGCAAGCCGGAGGAGAGCGAGCTGTTCAAGCGCATCACGGCGAAGGACGAGGACGATGCGATGCCGCCGCGCAAGAGCGGCAAGAAGCTCACCGAGCGCGAGGTCGCGCTGGTGCGCGACTGGATCAAGACCGGCGCGAAATACACGAAGCACTGGGCGTATGAGAAACCGGTGCGGGCGGAGGTGCCGCAGAAAAGTGCTCAGTCTTCAGTGCTCAGTGCTCAGACGCCGGGCACGGATGCGCAGCTTGCCAAACTGAGAACTGAGCACTGGGCACTGAGCACTAATCCGATCGATGCATTCATCCTCGCGCGGCTCGAAAAGGAGAAGCTGTCGCCGCAGCCTGCGGCGGATCGCTACTCGCTGATCCGGCGCGTTTCGCTCGATCTCACGGGGTTGCCGCCGACGCCGGAGGAGGCGGATGCCTTTGCAAACGACAAGTCGCCCGATGCGTATGGGAAGCTTGTGGATCGCCTGCTCGCATCGAGCGCATACGGCGAGCACTGGGGCCGCGCGTGGCTGGATCTCGCACGTTACGCAGACTCGGCGGGCTATGCGGATGATCCGCCGCGCACGATCTGGGCGTATCGCGACTGGGTGATCCGCGCGTTCAATGCGAACATGCCATTTGATCAATTCACCATTGAGCAGATCGCCGGCGATTTGCTGGCGGACTCGGATGAAGGAGGAAACCAGAAAGACAGGAAACCGCCCTTCATGGGTTCCTGGATTCCTGCTTCAAAAGAAGAGCATCTCATCGCGACCGCATTCCACCGCAACACGATGACGAACAGCGAGGGCGGCACCGACGACGAGGAATTCCGCAACGCCGCGATCGTGGACCGCACAAACACGACGATGGCGGTGTGGATGGGCACGTCGTTCACCTGTGCGCAGTGCCACACGCACAAGTATGATCCGATCTCGAACGCCGAATACTTCCGCCTCTTCGCCTTCCTGAACAACACGGCGGACGCGGACAAAAAGGACGAGTCGCCCGTGCTCACCTTCACCACGCCCGAGCAGAAAAAGCAGCGCGCCGAGTGGGAAGCGCAGCTCGCGGCGACCGATGTGAAATTCAAGACGCCATCCGCCGCCGTGATCGCTGGTGCGGAAAAATGGGCGCGGGAATTTTCCGCGAAGCTCGACTGGAAATCCCCGCAGCCGCTCGCTGCAAAAACGAAGTCCGGCGCGAAGATCGAGACGCAGCCCGACGGCACGATCGCCGTGCCGAAGAACGATGCGAAGAAGGACAGCTACACGATCGAGTTGGCTCTAAGCGCAGCGGAGAAAATCTCCGCGCTCCGGATCGAATCGCTCCCCGCGGACATGCTGCCCGGCAAGGGCGCGGGACACGGCGGCGGGAATTTCGTCGTCACGCGAGTGCGCGCTTCGGTCGTTCCGCCCGCAGCGGCGAAGGGACCGGTTGCGCGGTTTGTCCGCATCGAGCTTCCGGGTAAAAACAAAATCCTCCAGCTCGCGGAGGTCGAGGTTTTCAGCGGCGGAAAAAACGTCGCGCTCGGCGGTGTGGCCACGCAGTCGGGCACGCTTGCGGACGCCGAGGCGAAGCGGGCGATTGATGGGAACACGAACGGCGAATACGCGAAGGGCTCCGTGGCGCACGCCGCGGAGGGCGATGATCGCTGGTGGGAGGTGGACCTGAAAGCCGACTTCGCGCTGGAGCGCATCGCCGTGTGGAACCGCACCGAGACGCCCGAGCGGCTGAAAGGCTTCCGCGTGGTCGCGCTCGACGCGCAGCGGCGGCCCGTGTGGGAGCGCGCCGACAATGACGCGCCGACGAAGACCGTCGCGTTCGCCTTGAATGACAGCCGCGAGATCGCATTCAGCACCGCAGTCGCGGATTTCACGCAGGCGGACTTTGACGAGCAGGGCGTGCTCTCCGACACGCCGAAAGCCGGTAAGAAGCCGGCGGGCTGGGGCGTCGGCGGCGCGACGACGAAGCCGCACACGCTCACGTTGCTCGCGACGAAGCCCGTGGATGCGCCCGCCGGATCGCGCATCGTCGTCACCATCGAGCATGAATCGAAAACCGAGAAGGCGACGCTCGGGCGCTTCCGCATTTCCGCGACATCCGATCCGCGCGTCGCGACGCACGCGCGCACGCCGGTGGACGTGCTCGGCATCCTCGCGGTCATAGAAAAGGATCGCACGCCCGCGCAGCGCGGGGGGCTGAACGAATACTACGCGCGCCAGATCGCGCCGGAACTGAAGTCCGAACGCGAACAGCTCGTGGCTTTGCGAAAGCAGATTGACGGCATCGCGCAGGTGAGAGTGCCCGTGATGCGCGAACTCGCGGACGCGCAGAGGCGCAAGACAAAGATCCAACTGCGCGGCAATTTCCAGGTGCTCGCGGACCAGGTGACCGAGGGCGTGCCCGCCGCATTTCATCCGATGCCGAAGGACGCGCCGATGAACCGCCTCACGCTCGCACGCTGGCTCGTGGATGAAGCCAACCCGCTCACCGCACGCGTGATCGCGAACCGCTTTTGGGAATCCATCTTCGGCACCGGCATCGTGCGGACGAGCGAGGAATTCGGCGCGCAGGGCGAGGCACCTTCGCACCCCGAGCTGCTCGACTGGCTCGCGACCGAACTCGTCCGCGAAAAATGGGACGTGAAGAAATTCCTGAAGCTGCTCGTGACGTCTGCGGCGTACCGCCAGTCGTCGAAGGTCACACCCGAGGTCTCCGAGCGTGACCCGGACAACCGGCTGCTCGCGCACGGCCCGCGTTTCCGGATGGGCGCGGAGACGGTCCGCGACCAGGCGCTCGCCGTGGGCGGCCTGCTCTCGCGGAAAATGTATGGCCCGCCGGTGCGCCCGCCGCGTCCGAACATGGGCCTGAACGCGGCCTTCGGCGGCGCCCTCGACTGGGCCACCAGCACCGGCGAGGACATGCACCGCCGCGCGCTCTACACCGAGTGGCGCCGCACCGCGCCGTATCCCTCGATGGTCACCTTCGACGCGCCGAACCGCGAAGTCTGCACCCTGCGCCGCAACCGTTCAAATACGCCGCTCCAGGCACTCGTGACGATGAACGATCCTGTGTACATCGAAGCCGCGCAGTCGCTCGCCCGCCGCATGATCGCAGGCGGCGCGACGCCGCAGGAAAAGGTGCGCACCGGATTCCGCCTCACGCTCACGCGTCCGCCGAGCGACAAGGAAATCCAGCGGCTCATCGCCCTGCACGACGCGGTGCTGCCATCGTATCGGAAGGATGAAAAGAAGGCGCTCGAGATGGCGACGAATCCGATCGGCCCTGTGCCGAAAGGTGCTGATGTTGCAGACTTGGCCGCGTGGACGACGGTCGCGAACACGCTGCTGAACCTCGATGAAACCGTGATGAAACGCTGACCCATGAATCCCGAACTCGATCTCCTCCAAGCGCAGACGCGCCGCCATTTCCTCCGCCAAGCCGGGCAGTTTTCGCTCGGCGCGGTTGCGATGAATTCGCTTCTCGGCACGAGCGCATCCGGCCTCACCGCCGCCGTGAATCCGCTTGCGCCGCACAAACCGCACTTCCCGGCGAAGGTGAAGCGTGTCGTGTATCTCCACATGTCCGGTGGGCCGCCGCATCTCGACATTTTCGACTACAAGCCCGAGCTGGTGAAGCACAACGGCGAGGATGCGCCGGACGCTTTCATCAAGGGCAAAAAATTCGCATTCACCACCGGCGTGCCGAAGCTCATGGGCACGCCGCACACATTCACGCAGCACGGCAAGGGCGGCATCTGGATGTCCGATGCGATCCCGAATTTCCACGGCATTGCGGACGAAATGTGTGTGGTGAAATCCATGTTCACCGATCAGTTCAACCACGCGCCAGCGGAGCTGATGCTCTTCACCGGCTCGCCGCGGCAGGGCCGGCCCTCGATGGGATCGTGGGTCACGTACGGACTCGGCTCGGAGAATGAAAATCTGCCGGGCTTCGTTGTGCTCATCAGCAGCGGCGTGCAGCCGAGCGGCGGGCAGGGATTGTGGGGCACGGGCTTCATCCCGTCGGTTTTTCAGGGCGTGCAGTGCCGGTCCAAAGGTGACCCCGTTTTGTACGTGAGCGATCCTCCCGGGATGGACCGCGAGCTTCGCCGCAAGACGCTCGATGCGCTGCGCGATCTCAACGAGGAGCAGGCGCGCGAACTCGGCCATCCCGAGACCGCCACGCGCATCGCGCAATACGAACTCGCATTCCGCATGCAGACGAGCGTGCCCGACGTGATGGACATCTCGCGCGAACCGCAAAAGGTGCTCGACGATTATGGCGCGAAACCGGGCGAGGCGAGCTTTGCCAACAACTGCCTGCTCGCGCGCCGCCTGCTCGAACAGGGCGTGCGTTTCGTGCAGCTTTTCGACTGGGGCTGGGACTTCCACGGCACGAATGCGAACGAGGAAATCAAGGACGGCCTCACTCGCAAAATGGCGCGCACCGACAAGCCCGTCGCCGCGCTCATCCGAGACCTGAAGCAGAGCGGTCTGCTCGACGACACGCTCATCGTGTGGGGCGGCGAATTCGGCCGCACACCATTCCGCGAAGGCCGCACCGCCAAAAGCATGTATCAGGGCCGCGATCATTTTCCCGACGCGTATTCGATCTTCCTCGCAGGTGGTGGCGTGAAGCACGGCATCAGCTATGGCGAGACCGATGAACTCGGCTTCTCCGTCGTGCAGGACAAAGTCCACGTGCACGATCTGCAGGCCACCATCATGCACCTGCTCGGCTTCGACCACGAGCGGCTCACCTACCGCTTCCAAGGTCGCGACTACCGGCTCACGGATGTGCATGGCAAGATTGTGAAAGGCATCCTCGCGTGACGTAAGGCGGACAGTGCTGTCCGCAATTCGTCGCTTCTCCACTTGAAGCGGATGCGGCCCTGCGTCGTCATGTGCCAAGCATGAAGATCGATTCGCATCACCACTTTTGGAAATATAGCGCGGAGGAATATCCGTGGATCAGCGATTCGATGGCTGCGCTGCGCCGCGATTTTTTGCCGGCGCATTTGAAGGCGGAGATTACGGCGGTCGGGATCGATGGCGTCGTTTCCGTGCAGGCGCGGCAGACTGTCGGCGAGACGGAGTGGCTGCTCTCGCTCGCGGATGGGAATGATTTCATCAAGGGCGTCGTCGGCTGGCTGCCGCTGGCGGATGCGGGTGTGCGCGAAGTGATCGCAAAATTTGCCGCGAATCCGAAGCTGCGTGCAGTGCGACACGTCGTGCAGGACGAACCGGATGACCGGTTCATCCTCGGCGCGGATTTCAATCGAGGCGTCTCCATGCTGGAGGACTTCGGGCTCGTGTACGACATTCTGATCCTCGAGCGGCAGCTTGCGTCCTCGATCGAATTTGTGGACCGGCATCCGCAGCAGGTCTTCGTGCTCGATCACATCGCGAAGCCGCGCATCGGGGACAACGCCATCGAGCCGTGGCGCGCAAATATCCGCGAACTCGCGCGGCGGCCGAATGTCTTCTGCAAAGTCTCCGGCATGGTGACGGAGGCGGATTGGAAGACGTGGAGCGAGGAGCAACTGCGCCCGTATTTCGATGTGGTGATCGAGGCGTTCGGTCCGAGGCGGCTGATGTTTGGCACCGACTGGCCGGTGTGTCTCGCGGCATCTGGCTACGCGCGATGGGTGGAGGTCGTAAAAGAATTTGCAGCAGGACTCTCCGCTGATGAGCAGGAGTGGCTGTTTGGAAAGACGGCGGTGCTGGCCTACGGGCTCACGTAGGGCGGAGAATCCTGTCTGACATCGCGCCGGCCACTGCGGACAGGATTGTCCGCGTCACTGCGCCGCGGCTTCGCGCACGAGCTTCTCGGTCATCGCCCAGTCGATGCACTGGTCGGTGATCGACTTTCCATAGACGAGCGCGCTGCGATCCTTGCCGAGTGATTGGGCGCCGGCGACGAGGTTGCTCTCCAGCATCGCACCGATGACACCCTTAGTGCTCGCACGCTGCGCGAGGATCTCGCGGAACGTCGCTGGCATCCGCTCGCACTCCTTCGCGCAATTCGCGTGGCTCGCGTCAATCATCAGCGTTTTCGGCAGCTTGCTTTTTTCCAATGCGGCAAGCGCCTTTCCGACGGATTCGCCGTCATGGTTTGACGAATCGTCGCCGCCGCGGAGGATCACGTGGCAGTCGGGATTGCCCGTCGTCGTCACCACGCTGGCTCGGCCGCCTTCATCAATGCCGAGGAAAGTCTGCGACTGGATCGCGGCCTTGATGGCGTTAATCGCGGGCTGCACCGCACCGCTCGTTGTGTTCTTGAAGCCGACCGGCATCGAGAGACCGCTGGCCATCTGGCGGTGCGTCTGGCTTTCCGTCGTGCGTGCGCCGATGGCGGTCCAGCACGTGAGGTCGGCGATGTATTGCGGCGTGATCGGGTCGAGCATCTCCGTCGCGGTCGGCAGGCCGAGGTCGAGCACGTCGCGCAGGAAGGTGCGCGCGATGCGCAGACCGGCGGGGATGTCGTTCGTGCCGTCGAGGTGCGGGTCCATGATGAGCCCCTTCCAGCCGACGGTTGTCCGCGGTTTTTCAAAATAGACGCGCATCACGATCAGCACGCGGTCGCGCACTTCGGCGGCAAGCTTCGCGAGCTTCTCGGCATATTCGTGGCCGCCTTTCAGATCGTGGATCGAGCACGGGCCGACGATGAGCAGGAAGCGCGGGTCCGCGCCCGAGATCGTACGCGCGATGGCTGCGCGTGAGTCGCTCACGAACGCCGCGTGCGCCTCGCTACGCGGGATTTCCTCGCTCATTTCCTTCGGGGAAGGGAGCGGGGTATTGGCTAAAACGTGGACGTCGGAGACCTGGTTCATTGGAAAAAAGGGGGCGAATAGCTAGCGTGCTTTGCCGCGCTCCGCCAGCGCGGATGCAGACTATCGCCGCGACCGCATCTTGCGGTCGATCCACTTCCGTCCGAGTGCCAGCGCGGCAAGTGTTTCGGCCAGGCGGCGAGCGCGTGTCTCATCGCGCTTCGCGGTGGAAACCCACACAAGCCACTCGCGCTGGCAGCTCGGCGAGAGTTTCGCGAATCCGGCCGCTGCCGCGCGGTGCTTCTTCATCGCGAGCGCCTTTGCAAAAAACTCCGGCACCGGCCAGGGCTCGCGCTTCTGCTTTGGCGCGGCGGGAATCTCCTGCTGCGAGTCGAGTGCGACTGCGGACTGCAGCAGCACGCGCAGCGCGTCACGGTTCAGCGTTTCGAGGGAAGTGAGCCGGATGGCGCGAATGTTCGTATTCGCCTCGCCGCCGCTGAAAAGCCCCGCCGGATCGTCCAGTTCCGTCCCGCGGAAAAATGGGACGGCGAGGTGCATTTTACACGCGCTGATGCCGCAGACGAGCTTCCGGCCGGAGAAACACAGCACGTTCCACTTGATCGATTCCGTGAGGTCCGGCTCCCAGTGCAGAAACCATTCGCGAAGCTGCATCGCCATCTGCCGTGAGAAAGGCGGCGCATTTTCCAGCCATTCATCCGGGTCGCGTGTCTTGGCGCGCGAGCAGTCCATCACACTTCTTTGAGCTGCCGTGTGAGCTTCAGGCAATAGAGCAGCGGCAGTGCGCCGATGACTCCGAAGCTGCAATCGATCAGCCGCCAGTAAAACGGGATGCCACGGATCGGTCCGCAGATGAGCGCGAGCGGAATCACTCCGGCGCAGGCGACGAGGCCGATTCGCAGCACCCAGGCATTTGCCACCGGATTGCGCCATGGGCCGATGAAGAATAGCGCGATGACGATGTGGCCGACGCATCTCACCTTCGATAACTAC
>Ga0208719_1000730_pt1 | contig 10322 bp, 7 predicted proteins | sample LakMenEpi30Jul09_FD_150747 | JGI IMG/M metagenome (GOLD analysis project Ga0208719, IMG submission 150747) | Freshwater microbial communities from Lake Mendota, WI - 30JUL2009 deep hole epilimnion (SPAdes) | ecosystem: Environmental > Aquatic > Freshwater > Lake > Epilimnion/Euphotic zone ... | reverse complement strand
TACGGCACGTTCGAGCGGGTGGGAAGCTCGCGGCCGAAGCGGGTCGATGTCCGCATCGTCGCCGCCACGAATGCCGATCTCCCGGCGCTCGCGCGGGCCGGGCGCTTCAAGGAGGACCTCCTCGACAGGCTCGCCTTCGAGGTCCTTCATGTGCCGCCGCTCCGCGACCGTCGCGAGGACATTTTCCTTCTCGCCGGTCACTTCGCCGCCAGGATCGCTCGCGAACTCGGGGGCGATGCGGCGCCGGAGTTCACCGCGGAGGCCCGAGCGAGGCTCGAATCCCATCCCTGGCCCGGCAACATCCGCGAACTGAAAAACGTCGTCGAGCGGGCGGTTCACAGGGCCGACGGGGAACCGATCGGCGACAAAGCCATCGACTTCGATCCGTTCAGACGCCCCGGCGAGCTCCCCCCGGCCACGGCGCTGCCGGCCGGCCCCGCTGCGGTCGATCCCACGAAGGTGACCACCCGCTCCCCGCTGCCGGCTTCACTCCCTGCCGCGATCGCCGCGCTCGAGGTCGAGAGTCTCCGTGGTGCCCTCCGGGCCACCCGTCACCATCAGCGGAAGGCGGCCACGCTCCTGGGCCTCAGCTATCACCAATTCCGCGGGCTCTACCGCAAGCATGCCGCGAGCCTGGAGGAGTGATTGCCCGACGCTTACGGGCCCAAAGCGACAGGGCCGCCCCGGAAGTCAATCCGGGACGGCCCTGTGGGAAGCGTGCCGAACGGCGTCGCGGCCTCAGCCGGCGCCGAGCCGCCGCACCATCTCGTCGAAGCTGTCGGCGAAACGCTCGTTCGACGTGTGAAGGTGCTCCCCCTGGGAGATGAAACGCATCCGGTCGTCACGGGCCAGGCCAAGGTCGGCAAACACCCGCTCGAAGGGGCTGCGGGCATGGGCATAGACGATCAGCAGCTTGTGTTCGTCGAGTTGCACCTCGATCGGCCGCTCGGGATGGAGCACGGCGATTCCGGTGCAGCCGTCGTTGAGGAGCAGGTCCTCGAAGTCCCAAAGGACGCTTTCGAGCACCGTCCGCTCCACCCCCTCGCGGGTGAACTCGGCAGTCGCCGAAGGATCGCCATGGCTCGATTCGAGCACGACGTCGACGGTGTCGCCGAGTGGCTCGAGAAGCCCGAGAAACGCCTCGAAGAGCTCTTCGCTCGACACCGCGCCGATGAGTGCCGGAAGCTTCGCTCCGCCGGCCGCATCGAGGTAGGTGTCGAAGCGGTATCCGGCCTGGGGCACGACGTCGAGCTGCCAGCTGGGGCGGACGGCGTCGGTGAGCGTGAACCGGCCGTAGCGACGGCGGGCGAGGTGAGCCTCGAGCGCGGCCCGGTCCGGGGGGGGGACGTCGGCGATGGCCGGGCCGCGGCGGCCGGACTTGGTGGAGGCGAGGTAGTCGTCGAGGAAGCGCATGATGGCGGATCGGAGGGGGAAAAAGCGTGGATGAGGGGACCGTCAGGGACTTCCCTCGGCGGCTCGCACAAACCTAGGACACGATGGCCCGCCGTGCGTCGCCCGCCCTGCCCCGGGTGCGGATTCCCCGCAGGCAGGCTGCGGTCGTTGCCCTCCGGCCACACGACCCGCATAATCCGCGCTCCACCACCACCAGGAGACGCCTCATGGACGGGAAAATCGTCGCCACCGGGATCACCTTCGACGACGTGCTGCTGGTGCCCAGGCACTCGAGTGTCGTCCCCTCCGAGGTCGACGTCGCCACGCGTCTGACCCGCGGCATCAGCCTCAACATTCCGATCGTCAGCTCACCGATGGACACGGTGACCGAGAGCGAGATGGCGATCGCCCTGGCCCAGGAAGGTGGCCTGGGGGTGATCCACAAGAATCTCTCCATCGAACGCCAGGCGGAGGAGGTCGACAAGGTCAAGCGGAGCGCCAACGGGATCATCGCCGATCCGGTCACCCTCCCGCCGACGGCCACCGTTGCCCGGGCCCGGGACGTGATGGATCAGCACAATATCTCCGGCGTGCCGATCACCACCGACGGCCGGAAGCTCGTCGGCATCATCACCCGTCGCGATCTGCGGTTCCTCGAGAGCGGCGACACGCCGATCGCCGACATCATGACGGCGACGGGCCTCGTGACGGCCACCGGCAACGTCACGCTCGACGAGGCCGAGAAGGTCCTGATGGCCAACAAGGTGGAGAAACTCCTCCTCGTCGATGGCCACGGACACCTCACCGGGCTGATCACGATCAAAGACATCGACATGATGAAACGCTTCCCCAACGCCTGCAAGGACCCGCAGGGGCGGCTTCGGGTGGGAGGGGCGGTCGGTGTGTTCGACTTCGATCGGGCGGAGAGCCTGATTTCGAAGGGAGTCGACGTGCTGATCGTCGACAGCGCCCATGGTCATTCCGACAACGTCATCGAGACCGTGGCGGCAATCAAGAAACGCTGGGCAATCGAGGTGGTTGCGGGGAACGTGGCAACCCGGGAAGGCTGTCGTGATCTCATCAAGGCTGGCGCGGATGGAGTCAAAGTCGGGATAGGTCCCGGGTCGATCTGTACCACACGGGTCATCTCCGGTGTCGGTGTTCCACAGATCACGGCGGTCTGGGAAGCGGCGCAGGAGGCGGCCGGTGCCGGCGTGCCGGTGATCGCGGACGGAGGGATTCGCTACTCGGGAGACATCACGAAAGCGATCGCTGCCGGGGCCCACTGCTGCATGCTCGGCGGGCTGCTTGCAGGTGTGGCGGAAAGTCCGGGGCAGACGGTGCTCTTCCAGGGGCGCACGTTCAAGGCCTACCGCGGCATGGGATCGCTCGGGGCGATGGTCCAGGGGTCGAGTGAACGCTACCGACAGCGGTCGAGTGGGCGCGGCGGTGACAAGTTGGTTCCGGAGGGAGTCGAGGGGCGCGTGCCCTTCAAAGGCCCTTTGAGCGTGTTCGTCTACCAGCTCGTCGGCGGCCTGAGGGCCGGGATGGGCTATTGCGGCACGCGGACGATCGATGAGCTGCGGCGCGACGCCCGGTTCATCCAGGTGTCGGCGGCCGCCGTGCGGGAAAGTCATCCACATGACATCGTCATCACCCAGGAAGCCCCGAATTACAGCGCTCATCCGAAACAGGAGTGAGCGGCTTCTGGCCCGGCCGCTCGTCGCCGCTGGCCTGTGTGTCTGCGTGGCCGCCGCAGCGGCCGCCCTTCTCACCCCCGCTGACACCGTCGATGCTCCGGTGACGGCGACGGTCGTGGTCGCGGCCCCTGTCCCCGATGTCATCTCCGGCGCCGTCTCGGAAGCCCCCGTCGAGGCCGTCATCGCAGAAGCACTCCCGGTCGCTCTTCCCCCGGACACCATTCCCGTTCAGCCCTCTCCGCCCGCCGAGTCCGAACTCGTGGTGTTTCCGGAGCGGGCGATCCCCATCGAGTTGCCTGGTGACGGCATTCTTCTGGTTTCTGGGGCCTCGTCGCCCGTCACCGACGAACCGCAAGCCGAGATCGTCCTCGCCGCCGGGATCGAGGCTGATGCAGCCGATGCCGGGATCATCCTCGTGTCTGCCGGGGCGGCGGACTCCGAAGCGGTGGCAGAGCCGGCGATCGCGCTGGCCGACGAACCCGCCGCCGAGAGTCCGACCCGCGATCGCGCACCGGCCGGGAGCCGGCTCCGCCCGCGCGACTCCGGCGCGGAACGCCGCGCCGCCGCTCGTCGGGAGCCGTGTGCCGAGTCGTCGAAGGCCTGTCGCGATGCCCTTCAATTCCTCCGCGACGACGACATCGCGTCGATCGACCTCGACATCCGCGTCAGCGGCACCCCGGGTAACGACTATCCGTGCGAATGCCGGCTCGAGGGGGAAACCTTCCAGCCGCGGCGGTTCGCATCGACGACGATGACCTGGAAGGCCGCCGGCTACTGCCACAAGCCGCTCTATTTCGAGGACTGGGAGTTGGAGCGCTACGGCCATTCGCGCGGCATGTTCATCGATCCGTTCATCGCCGGGGCCCACTTTTTCGTCACCCTGCCGATCCTGCCCTACAAGGCGGGCATGCAGGCTCCGTGGGAGTGCGTCTATCCGCTCGGCTACTACCGCCCCGGCAGCTGTGCTCCGTGGACGGTGCCGGGGGTGCCCTACAGCCCGCGCGGCTTCGCCGTCCAGGCGGCCACGGTCACGGGGCTCGTGTTTCTCCTGCCGTGACCGTCCGCCGGTCAGCGGGAGGTTCACGTCGCCGGAGTGCGGATGGTGGCGAGGTAGGCGTAGCGGCGTGCGACCGCTTCGACACGGACGTCCGCCCGACCTGATCGGCCGAGGGCTTCGAGGCACGAGTGGATTTCTGGCCGGTGCACGACCCCCTGCCGGGCGAGCCAGCGAGCCAGACCCGAGGCCAATGTCGCCGGCAGATCCCGCCGGTCCCAGACGTCCACGACGAGGATCACGCCCCCCGGTGCGAGGTTTGCAAGCGCCTTCCCGAGGGCCTGCTCCCAGGCTGGCATCATCGACAGCGAGTAGGCGAAGAAGATCGTGTCGAAGCGACGCTCGTGACCGAACATCCGCCGGGCATCGAGGTCCTCCGCCAGTCCCTGCCTGAGGACGATCCCGTTTCCTGCCGGACCTTGCCTGAGGAGGCGGTGAATACTCCGCTCGGCCGTCGCCAGCATGGCGTGCGAGGCATCGAGGCCGTACAGCCTCCCCTGATCTCGGCGGGTGGCGAGCCTGAGGAGATTGCGGGCCGTGCCGCATCCGACCTCGAGGGTGTCGCTCGATGGACCCGTGACGATCCGGTCGAGGAGTTTGTCCCGGCCGAGCAGGCTGAAACGACTGGCGACGTCGTACAGATACCTGCCGGAGCGGTACCTCCGGTCCATCGCCACCGCCTCCGCCGAAACCCACGGGCCGCGGTTGTTCGACGATGATCGTGGCCAGCCCCCCGGAGGCGGATCGGGACGGGCCCCGTCACGCCCCGGATGGCTCATGCCGCCCCCGGTTTTCCATCCCCCGGCGCGTCGGCAAAGCGGTAGAGGTGGAACATCCCGTAGATCGCCGAGCGATCCTGGAGATGGAGCTCACGAGCCAGCTGCTGCTCGTAGACGAACTTGGCCCGCGTGGCGGGCTCGAGGGCCGCCTCCACGGGGGACTTCTCCCCGGCGGTCCTGAAGATCACCCGCGTACCCGGACCACCGACCTTGGCGACGTGATCCCACAGTTCCTCGATTACCGGCGGCGGCATCCAGTCCTGGCTGTCGAGGAAGATGAAGCTGTTGAGCGCGCCTTGCTTCTCCGTCCGGAGATGGTCAGCCAGCGACGCCACGTGCGTCTCGACGCGGCCCACCATCGACTTGATCAGCTCGTAATTCTCTGGCTTGAGGTAGTCGGGGAGCGCCTTCCGCCCTTCGTGGTCGTAATGCCTCCCGAAGGCCTGCCAGGCGAAGTAGTTGTCGTCGAGCGGGAATCCGCAGGCGAGCCGGCGGACCCGGTCGCGGTACATGTCGAACAGCTTCGAGCCGTTGTTTTGCTGCTCCTCGAGCATCGCGGCGTGCTGGCTCGGGGGGATTCCCAGACTATAGACCGCCACCGGTTGGCGGCCGAGCCAGCGGACGATCCGGTTTTGGAACAGTGGATCGAACAGCCCGTCGAAAATCTTTTCCTGCTCGGCCACGGTCTTGGCGGTGAGGAGCTTCGAAGGATCACGGCCGAGCGTTTTGGCGAGGCCGTGGACGACTCGGAAGAACTGCCCGAGCTTCGATTGCTCGTAGTAACCGCGGCGGAAATAGCTGATCCGCTTCGGCCCCACGGCCCGCCCCGGCCAGTCGCTCGTCTCCCAGAATGACCTCGTCATCGGGTCGAGGTGGTTGCGGAGATAGCGCTGGTAGTTGGTGACGTTCTCCGGATGCTTGCCGTAGCCGAAGAACCGGTAGAAAGTCTCGTAGTCGGGCAGATGCTCGAGCGCGGCGAGCTTGAGTCGGGTGACCGCCATGTGGTTGGCGTTGAGGTCGACCGCGACGATCCGCTCCGGCTTGTGGATGAGGTAATTGAGGACGTTGCAGCCGCCACTCGAGATCGTCATGATCCGCGACCCGGGGCCCATCCGGAGCGCCTCGGCGTCGACCCGCGGATCCTCCCAGATCTGGTTGTAGACGAAGCCCTTGAACCAGAGCGTGAACATCCGCTCGAGCATCCCCCGCCGGCTCGTCGCCTTGTGGTGATGGACCGCCTTGCGGAGGTGTGCCGTGGTCACGGCATGGGCCGCATCGGCGTGGGTCGAGGGGGGCCGGGCTGCGGAACGGGCCATGGTGGTCGGGGCTCGCAGAGGGGGGGAAACTGGCGAATCGACAGTGTACCGCAGGCCGGAGATGGTGCGGAGGGGCCACGGCGAGCGGCCCTTCGCAACGCCGGGGAAGAGGGGAGCCTGCAGGCGATTCCCGTCTTCGCGTCAGTGGCCTGGTGAGGCGTTTCCGATGCCGCCGATCAGCGGGTCAGGTCGGCCGGGACAGGCGGGCGGGACGGTGCGGGTGCGGACTGGTCGATCGAGCGCGTCAGCGTGTCGATGGCGGCGTTGAACTCCCGGCCCAACGTGCCGATCGCCCCTTCCGAATCGGAGAGTTGCCTGCGGATCGATGCCAACTGCGATTCGAATGCCCCGGCCGCCCGTTGGGCCGCATCGACGTCGAGGCGCCAGTGGCCGATGTCGTCCTGGAGGTCGGACTGCTCGGACTGCCGCAGGGCGATCTCCTTCTCGGTGCTCGCCTTGGCCGCTCGGAGTTGGCCGATCGAGGAGTCGATCGAACGCTTGTCTTCCTCGAGGATCCGCCGCATCACCACCAAGCCGTTGACCTCGAGCGGCAACGGTCGGCCGTCGGCCTGATGCTGTCCGGCACCGCGGAGGGCGACATTCGCGTCGGCGAGGGGGCGACGGAAGATCACCGAGGTGATCGTGGCGATGCCGTCCTTCTCGAGCGTCTTGGCGGTATCGAGGTCGAATTGGACCGTGCGGCCCGGCTCGAACTCGATCGCCTCACCCTGGGCCCTGGGGAAGGAGTGGGCCTGTTTGAACTCGACGTTGGCCCAGTAGAGCCCCGGGGGGATCGACCAGGTTGACGTGAAATCGGCCCCACGCTCCCGAAGCACCGCCACCTGCTCGGCGGGGATCGACGGCAGCGTCTCCCCCTCGGCGAACACCGACGTGGTGCCATCCGGCCAGGTGTAGTCGAAGGCCTTGTTGAACACCACCCGCGCCCAGTGGACACCGAGCGGCGGCGTTTCCGAGAGCGTCGGATCGGCCACCGGGCGACTCGTTCCAGGCGCCCCGTCGCCGTTTGCTGCGAGCGCCCCGTCGCCGTTTGCTGCGAGCGCCCCGTCGCCTTCGGCCGCTGCGTCGCCTTCTGCAGTCGGTGCCTCTCCCGGAAGCCCATCGGTCGCCGCGGCCGATCGATCACTGCCGTCGCCGCTGATCACGGTGTCGTGGAGGCGAAACTCCTCGAGCTTTCGTTCCAGGTGGCGGAGCATCGCCTCGGGGTCGCTTTTCTTCGGTCCGGCGGTGCCGTCGAGCGACTCGCTCGGGGCCGGTATCGACGCGCCGTCAGCCGAGCCCTCCGGGGTGGCGGGAACGGGAGTGCGATGGAACGCGATCGAACGATCGATCGGCAGATCCTCGTAGACCACGACCTTGCCGTCGCGCGGCTGCGCGAGGGCCTTGAGGTCGGCCGCATCGGGCACCGAGATGTTCGACACCTGGAAGACGTTCTTGTCGACGGCGTCGACGCGATAGGCACCGAGGAACCGCCCCCCCTGCTCGATCGGCGTCGTGTCGAACACGTACAGCTCGGCGCCGGGGTTGATGGTGGTGTTTTCGAGACCGGCGATGGAGATCGTTCCCGGGCGGTCCCCCGCCGGTGCGGCGAACTCGGCGTTGTCCCAGTGCCGCCCCCGCCAGGTGTTGATCCGGTCGCGGACGCGGGCCCACCGGTCGCGCTCGTCTTCGAGCGTTGCCAAGGGCTTGGCAACCGGGTCGGGGCGGAGGTTGGCCCCGGCCGGCACGAGGGCATCGCGCTCCCGGGCGATGGCCGCCTGGTAGGCCGCCACCACCTTGCGCCACTCACGCTCGCGCTGGCCGAGCATGCCGACGAGGAAAAAGGCCCCCACCGACGTGAGGAGCACGAGCCAGGCTGCGGCAATCGTGCCCCAACTCCAGCCTTTGTGCCCGATCCCCAGGGCGATGGCGCCGACGAGGAACAACAGCCCGAGGATGATCAGCGGGATCAGCGGCATGCATCACCAGTCGCTCGGGCCCGGGAGGGGGCCAGGCCTGCGGCCGTCCCGGGGATCGCACCCGGGACGTGAAGCGGGACTGGAGTATATCCCCTGCCCCTCGTTCCCTCCGTCGTCTGTTTCGTTCCCGTGCGCCGGCTTTCTTGACAGATTCGCCCCCACACGTCGCATCCGGTCGACCCTGGGGGCGACGCGCGTCGCCCGGCGGCGACACGCCGGCCGTCCGTTTTTTCCCGGCTGCGGCGTGGAGTGGCGTTTTTCCCGGGAAAAGCGGGGGAACGGCGAGTTGCCGACCGTCCGGCATCAGGAATGCACGGAAGGATCGGTCGACTTTGCCCGACCCGTCCAGCTTGCCCGAGAGGAATCCGATGCGCCGTTCCCCCGACCTGCCCGTCGTCGCCCCCCGTCGTCCGGTCGCGAAGCCCGTGGCCGCCAGAAAGATCGGCGCCATCGACGACCCCGTCCGGCTCTATCTCCTCCAAATGGGAGGGATTCCGCTCCTCACCCGCGACACCGAGGTCTCCTCCGCGCGGCGGATCGAATGGTGGCGGCGGAAGTTCCGTGACACGCTACTCGGCAACGACCTGATCCTCGCCGGTGCGATCCAACTCCTCGAGAAGATCCAGGCCGGGCGGGTGCGCCTCGATCGGACGATCGAGGTGTCGGTCACCAACACGCGGGAAAAGAAACGGGCCCTCAAGCGTCTCGGACCGAACCTGGTGACGCTGCGGCGCATCGAAGAGGAGAAGCGGAAGCTGTTCCGTGTGGCGATGTCGAAGCGGGCGCCGATGGAGGCACGCCGCGCGGCGTGGCGCCGGTTGGTCCGCCTCCGCGGCAAGGCGGTGCGACTGGTCGAGGAGATGAACCTCCGCATCCAGAAGCTGATGCCGCTGGTCCGCGAGTTGCGGGCCGCCGGCCGGAGGATCGACGAGGCCACCGCCGAGATGAACGGCCCGATGGGACGCGATCCCCAGGTCCGCGCCCAACTCCAGCGGCAGTGTCGCAGCCTTCTCATCTTCTCGCGTGAGAGCCGCGTGACGCTCCGCAAGCGACTCGCCCGGCTCGACGACCTCCAGGGAAAGTATGACGCCGCCAAGCGAGACCTCGCCGCCGGCAATCTCCGCCTCGTCGTCTCGATCGCCAAGCGCTACCGGAATCGTGGCTTGTCGTTCCTCGATCTGATTCAGGAGGGGAACTCCGGCCTGATGCGCGCCGTCGACAAGTTCGAGCATGCCCGAGGGTTCAAGTTCTCCACCTACGCCACGTGGTGGATCCGCCAGGCGATCACCCGCGCCATCGCCGACCAGAGCCGCACGATCCGCGTGCCGGTCCACATGATCGACACGATGACGAAGCTGCGGAATATCGCCCGCGACCACCGCCAACAGCACGGGCGCGAGGCGACCGTCGCCGAATTGGCCGAACGGGCCGGGATGTCGGTCGAGGAAGCCACCTGCGTGTGGAGGATGTCGAGGCAGCCGCTGTCACTCGATCAGCCGGTCGGCGAGGGGGAGGAGGCAGGCTACGGGGACTTCCTCAAGGACCAGCGTGAAGAGGATCCGCTCCGAGGCATCCATCAGCAATCACTCAAGGACTCGATCCGGACGGCGCTCGACGGACTCACGTACCGTGAACGCGAGATCATCCGCCTCCGGTTCGGCCTCGCCGACGGCTACGCCTACACGCTCGAGGAGGTGGGGACGATCTTCAGTGTCACCCGGGAACGCGTCCGGCAGATCGAGGCGAAGGCGGTGGAGAAGCTCCGGCAGCCTGGGTTCAACCAGCATCTCGCCGGGTTCGTCGCCGACGGACAGCTCGAACGGATCGGCCTGTTGCCCCACGGCCGGGCCACCGGCCGCGCGGAAACCCAGCGGTCGATCATCGACGCGGTGATCGAGGGCGAGGAGCGGCCGTTCGGAGCCCCCGATCTCACCTCGGGCTTCGCCGCGGAGGCCATGGAGACGGCCTGTCATTGATGCCCTGACCGGCTTTCCAGACGCCGCGACGGCCATCGCCGCGCGCGACGGTGGAGAACGCTTGGGGGCCACGATCCTGAAACCTCCGGGGAGTGCCCTCGGGAGGGTTCGCGGCGGGCCGGCTGGGTG
>Ga0208719_1000729_pt1 | contig 10323 bp, 10 predicted proteins | sample LakMenEpi30Jul09_FD_150747 | JGI IMG/M metagenome (GOLD analysis project Ga0208719, IMG submission 150747) | Freshwater microbial communities from Lake Mendota, WI - 30JUL2009 deep hole epilimnion (SPAdes) | ecosystem: Environmental > Aquatic > Freshwater > Lake > Epilimnion/Euphotic zone ... | reverse complement strand
AGTCCCCATCCTTCCGCTCGACGCGTTGGTCAGGTAACGCACCGGATCGAGATACTGCCGCGTCGGACCGGATGTGATGACGATATGCGCCACTGTGCTCTTACTCCAACCAAGGCTTGCATGCTTCGAGAATCGAGTCTGGCTCGCTCATCCGACCGAATCCAATGCGGCGGCAAGAAAGCCAACCCGACTCAGGTCCAACCAGATGCACGCCATCGGATTTCAACTGCTGAATGTTTCTTTGCACGGCGGGCTTGTCCCACATCGGTGCGCTCATCGCCGGTGCAAACAACACAGGACACTCGACGTTGAGATACAAAGTCGAAAGCAAATCGTTGGCCAGTCCCAACGCGCACGAAGCGATCATCCTTGCGGTGGCCGGGGCGATGACCAGAAGCTTGCAGTCCTGAGCCAGCTCGATGTGTGGCCCAAGCGGGAATCGGGAGTCAAAAGGATTCACAACAGGCCCAGAACCGGTCAGCGCGGCGAAGGTCGCCGCTCCGACAAACTCCGTCGCCTTAGGGGTCATGACAACCGAGACGCGATGGCCGGATTGGACCAATCGACTCACCAGCACAGCAGACTTATATGCCGCTATGCCACCAGAGACTCCGACAACAATCCGGTCTTTGATCCGGTCGATACTGGCCATGATGGCTGCTCGAGTGGAACCGCTTGGCGATCTTTACAGATCCCCAGCGTCCAGATCCAGCAGGTCTCCTTGCTCGGTCGTCTCGCCGTAAATCTTCAATTCGCCGGTCTGCGTAAGATAAATCTTGTCTTGCAAAATTTCCTGGATGACGATTTCCATTTTGTCATCCGAGTGCATGTCGACTAGCGGACGGCCCCCTCGGTTGATCTGTACCAAACGCTTTTGAATGAGAGTCGAGAGCTTGAATCGCCCCCCGACTTTGTTGACAATCGCCTCTTCTTTAAGCTCGTCGAGCATCGGTACGCCTCGTGGGTAGTTAAGTTTGACTCTGGCAAATGGTTGTTGGATTCAGGCCTTTAAGGTTGCTTGCCGATTCGAGAATCGTACTGGCATAGCAAACGGCAGACCTGAGCGACCGCATCATCGACTCGATCGTTGATGACACTGTGGCGGTAGTGGTGCTTGAGCCCCATTTCCTCTCTGGCAACCTGTAAGCGACGTTGGATGGCGTCTTGAGAATCGGTTCCCCGATCTCGGAGTCGCTGCTCCAATTGGTCCATCGATCCTGGGTCGATAAAAATCGTAATTACCTCAGGATCATAGTCCAGAACGGCCAAGGCCCCTTGGACGTCAATCTCCAAGATTACCCATTTTCCGGCAGAAAGACCAGACGAAACGGCCTCTTTGAGCGTTCCGTACCAAAATCCTCGCCCGAAAACCTCTTTGCACTCGAGAAATTCTCCCCTGGACCGCTTGGCCTGAAACTCCTCAGGACCCAGAAACCAGTAGTGCTGCCCATGGACTTCCCCAGGCCGAGGTGGTCGAGTCGTGGCCGAAACACTCACAACCAACGGCAACGGACAACTCTCGAGAAGCTTTGAGACAATGGTCGATTTTCCGGATCCCGATGGTCCCGAGATGATGATCAGCTTGCCGGGGTCATTCGACATTTTGAACCAACTCCCGCATCTGTTCGATCGTCGTTTTGATCGATACGACCCCGTGAGCAATGGTCGCATCGTTGGCCTTGGCTCCGATCGTGTTGGTCTCGCGGCCAATCTCCTGAATCAAAAAATCCAAGCGGCGGCCCTGGGACTCCTTATCGCTCACCGCGCCGTGAAACTGCTCAAGGTGGCTGTGCAAGCGAACAATTTCCTCGCGGATGTCACTGCGATCAGAGAATTGGACGACCTCCCGCAGCACATCGATTTCGCCCACAGTCGGAAGCATTTCCGCAAGAGCCGATCGGACTCGGGACTCCAATCGTTTGCGATAATCGATCAGTACATTCGGGGCACGAGCCTCGATCTGGTCGCTGATGGCTCGTACCTTCGCAGCCGACTCGGTAAGCTCCTTGCCCATCTGTTGACCCTCGATCTGCCGCATGCGGTTCAGATCGTCGAGGGCTTGGCCAATCGTCGAAAGTGCCAACGCCGTGAGCTTCTCGGGCTCAGGTCCGGGGTTCGGTAGCAAAACACCTGGAAGTTGAAGTGCCGATCCGAGTTCAATGACGATCTGATAGCCGTCTCGGCCAACACCGCTTCGGACTTGATCCAGATACGATTTGAGCGTCGATTCGGAAACCTTGTTCGCCATCGTCGCTGAGCCGCCGGAGAGACGCAGCGTCACATGCACAGAACCGCGGCGAACTTTCTCGCGGACAAGTCCCTCGATCTGATTTTCCAGATAGGCCAACGACTCGTGGAGCTTGAAAGTCACCTTCAAAAAGCGGTTGTTGACCGACCGGACTTCCGCCTCAATCGAAAGGCCCTCTTCGATTTGCTGGGCCCTGCCATGGCCCGTCATGCTCTGCAAACCCGTCATACTCTTCGAACCCGTCATGCTCTGCAAACCCGGTGATGCTCGCCTGATGAATCAGCCTTTTGGCCCGTGGATGGTGCCATCGGACAAGCCGAAATCTGCGACCACAAAATCCGGTTGGCCAGGACCCACAAGGCCCAAGTTGCTTTAAGGGGAAGGTGGGTTCGGAGTTCCAGGCACGGAAGATGGCACGGCTGGCTCCGTGGGAACGGCCGGCTCCGTGGGAACGGCTGCCGGTTCCGTTGCCGGTGCTGGAGTTGCCGGTGCTGGAGTTGCCGGTGCTGGAGTTGCCGTTGCCGGTGCTGTCTCAGGAGATACCACCGGCGGAATCGCCGGAAGCTCTGAAGTTCCGCCCATCCCGCCACCGGTGCTCATGCTCGTGGTCGCAGAAGTGTCGGCTTGAATGTCCAGAGCATCCTCTTTGTACCAGCGTGCAGCCAGTGCCGAGAAGAAGATCCACAGCAAGACCAAGACCGCAGTGATGCGGGTGAAGATATCGCCAGCTTTGACCCCGAAGGCACTTTGGCCACCGAGCCCACCTAAGGCTCCTGTTAAACCACCACCACGCCCCCGCTGAAGCAAAATGATGGCGATAATCAGGAACGAGAGGACAAAAAGGAGCGAACCGAAAATGTACTGGGAAAGAACCCCAAGCGGCATGAGCACGGCTAATAATCTCCGTTGTCGGACTAAATGGCAGGCGAGTTAGATGGATATCTGTTGGGTGAATTTAGCAGATGCATGGGGTTTTGTTGAGACCAGGAAGGAACTAGTTTTGGGTTTTTGTCCGGTCTGCTTGTTCCGGAATGTCCCCAGGAAGCCAAAGTCTCGCTTTCCAGATGACATTTCAGGGTCGTTGACACCTGCCGGTGGTTTGGTACCCTTCGACCTGCACAGTTTACGCAAAACCCCCAATCGGCAAACTTCAACAGCGTCCCTAGGGTGGGAGTGCGGTTTGTCAGAATCGAGTCCGGGGTAGTGGTTTACCCAGTTTTTTCTCTCGGGAGGAAGTTCCTATGAGCCAGTTTCGTTTAGTCGTTTTGTCGGCCGTTGCTTTTGTTGCAGCGGGATTTGGATCGGTCGCGATGGCCGGTTGCGGTGGAGACAATGGATGTGGCGGTCGAAGCGGCCTTTTCGCTCGCTTGCACTCCAAGAAAGCAGCTTGCAGCGGCGCGGTCGCCAAGGACTGCAGCGGTGGTGGATTGCTCAACAAGATCGGTGGCCGCCGTGGAGCCAAGTGCTCAGGCGCGGTTGCTCCTCAATGTGCACCGGCTCCAACTCCTGCTTGCAACACCGGTTGCGATACAGGATGCGGTAGCGTTGCTGTCGATTCCGGATGCACCGGATGCGCCGGCACAACCGTCATGTCCGACTCGTCGGTCATCGTCGAATCGGCCCCTTGCACCAACTGCGGAACAGCAGTCAACGCCGGAACCGTCGAAAGCTCAACCGTTGCACCTCCGGTTCCAGCAGCACCTGCCACGGTAGCACCAGCAGCACCTGCCGCAGACGCAGCACCGGCAGCAGCACCTGCAGCAGCACCGGCTGTTCCCGCAGCACCCGCTGTTCCAGCAGCACCGGCCGTTCCTTCGGCCAGCGACGTTCCAAAGGCTTAGTTCCTTCCGGTTCGACCGGATCGTTCCAAACGACAAACCCGAGCTTTCCAGGCTCGGGACAAAACGATTGAGGGCACGCGGAAGCGTGCCCTTTTTTTTCACGAATGATCCCCTTTGTTTTGTCGCTACAATATCTCTTACGAGCCTGCGAGGCTTTTTTCCAACTGGGATTTTTCTGGGACTTTTCCCAACCGAAACTGGAGTTTTCCGTGCCCGACGAGTCGATTGCCGCCGAGAAGTCATCGGTAACCATCTACACCGACGGAGCCGCAGAGCCCAATCCCGGCCCTGGAGGCTACGGAATCGTGCTCATGGCTGGCAAGCATCGCAAAGAGCTATCTGGCGGATTTCGTCTAACGACCAACAACCGTATGGAACTCATGGGGGTGATCGTCGCACTCGAAGCTCTTTCGAAGCCCTGCTTGGTCAACCTCTACAGCGACTCGAAGTATGTAGTCGACACGGTCCAACGCGGCTCGGTCCTGCGATGGCAAAAGAACCGCTGGCAACGTAGCCCAGGTCAGCCGGTCAAGAACGTCGATCTATGGAAACGCTACCTCGTGGCCTCGGCGCGGCACTCGATCCGATTCCATTGGGTCAAAGGTCACGCGGGAGTCGCCGAAAACGAACGGTGCGATGAATTGGCAGTCGCAGCGATTCAACAATACGACTTGGCCGACGACCAAGGATACCTCTCGGACCCTTCGAGCAGTCGCTCCCTGAACCCCCAACTGGCAACCCGGGTTTCTAGGCCAATCCCCCTGAATCCAGGCCCTGCGGTGGAACCATCGGAAGGAGCACCTTGTCGAAAATGTACAGAGAACCTGGTTAAAAAAACTCCCAAGCCCAAAGCCCGAAAGCCCGGGCAGACGTATTTCTACGAGTGGTACCTCTTCTGTCCAGGATGCGGGACGATGTATATGGTTAACGAAGCAAAACGAAGCATCGACTGAAGTTTAAATCACCAACGCCCGGACTTATCGAATCCATGCAGTTTCTATACAACTCCCCTTCCGAGATCTCCAGCGGTTTCCCACCCGTGAGCGTGGTGACCGAGGAGCTATTGCATGCCAATTCGATCTACAACGAATCGGTCGAGCTATTGGATCGCCTCAAGCACTCGAATCACTGCTGCCAATGCGAGAAAAGACGGCCGGTAAAGATCGCTACGGTCGTTTTTCTCGATGAACATTTCGCTTGTTCGTTTCCGCTGTCCCTTTGCGAGCCCTGCAGCCGACTGGCGCCAATCGTCGCGGCACATCAAGATCGCCCGATCTACTTTTTCGCCGCTGGCATGGTGCTTGCCGCACTGGCCCTGTTGGCCTACAGACTCCAAGCCCCTTTGCCCCTGGTTTGGTTTCTACTGGCATCGCTTGTCGGAGTTTGGTTCCTTCAAAGACACTTTCGCAGCAAGCCCCAAGACGCGAAGGTTCGCGAAGAACTTACCCGCGCACTGGTCGCCAAAAGTCCCTTTTTTAGTAAATTTCTCCAGGCCTATCCCAAAGGTCGATTGTTCTGGCACAGCACGCCGCAACTCGAACCCTGGAGCACCGATGCGGAGAAAAACCTCTTCCAATCGAGCCTGATCGCTTTTGATCGCGGGTACGTCCTATCCGATATGCATGGACTCAACGAAGAGGACGGATCGTTGGCGATTTGCCATGCGGTATTCCAATACATCGACTCGGCCTTCCATCAAAAGCTCCGACAGTTCGAAGACGCACCGATCGCTTGCCAAGCACTGATTCAGTTTTTTCCTGGCCGAAAACGGATCATCCAAACGCAAGTTCTCCCGCTTGCTCAGGTCGCTGCAAAACCGCTCGGACCGGGCGACCTGCCGCTCCAAACCGACCGTGCCCTCGAGAAGGCATTGCAGTCGATGCCGGAATTTCCTGTCCGAGCCCCGATCATCCTCATGTACCGAAGTTGCAACCTCGAAGGTACCAGCCAATTCCGCGAATTGACCCTTCCGGATGCTCATCCGGACTATCAACGCTATGTCCGCGCGATGCGCCCGGCACAAGAACTGCAAAAAGAAGTTGAATCAAGCGAGCTTCTCGATGATCCCAAGGACCTAGATTCCTCGCTCGAGGATCTCGAGTTCGCAACCGAGATGATGGCTCTGCCGGAAAACCAGATTCAGGTCGAGGACCTCGAACATTGGCAGAAAGCGGTTGAGGAAAACCGACGGTTGGACGTGGGGATCCCCGACCTAATGGCCGCCTCCGGAAAGTACGAACAAGCCCAAGTGCGATGGGAAAACTTGCTGCAGAAATCTCCTCAGGACCGCGAGTTGCTATTCGGCTATGCGAGGTTCCTCCAACGCAATGGGATGCTTGAAAAAGCTGCAAGTGTTTGCCAATCGCTGATCAAACTCCCCGATGCGGGTACCGACTGGTATGGGTTCCTAGCCCATCTTCAACACTCGATGGGATTTCCCCTGGAAGCCCAAAAAACCATCGATAAGGCACCCGAGGGTCCAAAGTCCGAGGAATTTCACTTCGTCGCCGCCAGTGTTGCTCAGGAGGTCGAAGACACCTCCGGTGCGATCCGCGAACTCGACGCGGCACTTGCCGTAAACCCCCTCCACGGAAACTCCCTCCTGCTCAGGGCCAAACTCCTGATGCTCGAGGGACACAACCAAAGAGCCCTCAAAGACATCAATACGTTTATCGAAAACGAGGGACCCAATCTTCGAGCGATCCAACTCAAGGCTTACATCATCCATCGCCTCGAAGGGATCGAAAAATCGATCGATTACCTCACCCACTGCATCGAGCAACTCGGCGCACATCCGATCCTCAATGGCCTCCGCGCTGATGCTTACAAGGAATCCGGAAAACTTTCCTTAGCCCTAGAAGACATCGATTGGGTCATCGAAAACCAGCCCGATTTGGCGGTCGCTCGACAACAACGCATCGAAATACGGATCGAGAATGGGGATACCGATGGAGCCATCGCCGACTCGCAATTCCTGCTCGATCAAGGTCACGAGAACACTTCACTTCTGAGCGATTACGGATACGCGAAATTCCTTTGCCAGGATTACGAACAGGCCCTCGAACTGCTCCTGCGGGCCGTCGAACTCGACTCAAATAACCTCTCTGCACGCTACCGACTCTCCCAAACCTATTCGAAACTCGGTAGGATCGATGAAGCAGTCGCCGAACTCTCAGCAATTCTCGAAGTCGACTCCGAACACGCCATTCCTTTTGTCGTCCGTGGATACCACTTTCTGATGCTCGGCCAAAACGATCGCGCAGGGGCAGACTTCGATGAAGCTTTGAAAATCGAACCCAAAGAGATCCAAGCCATGCGAGGCAGTGCGCTCGTGAGCGAAACGCTCGGCGACCGCAAACAAGCCCTTCAACTCCTCGACCAAGCCCTTGCGCTCGATCCGACCAACGAGGAATGCTTGCTGGATCGCTCCCGTTTGTCGATGAGCGGCTATGACCTCAAAGGAGCCGAAAGGGACCTTAATCTGGTCATCCAATCGAGCCCTGATCTGCTCCCGGCTCTGTTCTCTCGAGCGCAGTTGAACATCCAACTCGGGAAAATGGACCAAGCCCTCAGCGATCTCGATGCGATCCTCAAAGAGGATCCAGACTTTGCACCCGCTTTGATCGGTCGAAGCGCCATCTACCAGCAACAAGGAGACGATGAGAAATCTCAAGAGGATCTCGATGCGGCGGTACAACTCCAACCCGAATCGGCCGAAGAAACAGAATTCACCCGCGCGGTCATGTCGGCCCATATTTCCTTCATCCAAAACCGTTTCGAAGAATCCATCCGAGCTTCTACCCAAGCCATCGAACTAGATCCGAGCAATGAAACCGGTTACCTCAGAAGGGCTGCGGCCTACTGGTACTCAGACCAATTCGCAGAAGCTTGGGAGGATTTCAACCATGTCATCGTCAAACTCGAAAAGGAGTCCTCCAAAGCCCTCAACGGCCGCGGTGGATGCGCCGCGGAATTGGGTGACTACGAGCCCGCCATCATCGACCTGGAAAAAGCCATTTCTATGGCTCGCGATAAAGAAAAAGACCACCTAACCTACTACCTAAACAACTACGCCAGAGCCCTTATCTCTGCCGGGCGGTTCGAGGATGCCCAAGCCGCCCTGAGCGAGTCGGAGGAAATCCAGCCTCGGAACGCTTGGCTCTACTACTACCGAGCCTTGCTCCATATCGCTCGCCAAGACGAAACGCTTGCTTGCAGAGACTTCCAAAAAGCCATCGAATTCGATCAGCCTCCTATTCCTCCCCGCAAAAAAGCTAAAGCGGAATCGTACATCAAGAAATTCGGGACCGAGGAAAAGCCCTCCGACAACTAAGGCTTAGAGGGCTGACGGATAACCGCTCCACTTTTCTTGCCCGTCGGATCGCGATGGAGGGAAACCGAGGGGCCGCTAGACCAAGCCGTCGGGACTGTCCTTCGAGAGCCAGACACTTCGGACGCCCGGGGTCCGCTCGACTCCTCAATCGGAGAATCCGAAACAGAAATCTTGCCAGTCTGCCCAGATCCCTGTGAAGCAAGCAATGCCCCATCCGTCGTACGCATCCTCAATGGAGGATTCGGCTGACTCTTGGCGATCGATGAAGACTCAAATGGCCTCGCATCAGGCTTGTAACTCGAGTCAGGCCAAGCCGAAGCGACCGGCCGCGGGGGCTCGATCGCCACGATTCGATCCCCTTGGACTAAGCCCGAGGAGGCCGCGATCGAGCCTGTTGCCGTCGAACCGGCACCCTGCGTAGCACTTCGAGATGGAAACGGACTTTGTCGATCCCAATCGTTGGATTGCGGGTTTGCGTTCATCCCCAACGCAGCCCCAGAGCGACTTGCTAACGATTCGCCGAAGCGAGTTGCATTCAGGTCCGCATTTGGCGAATCGCTCGTGGTCCAAAGGGGAGGGCGGGCCGCGACCAGTGCAGACGGGTTGTCCGGTCGGGTCCGATCCGGCCTGGAGATTGGAATCACCGGCAAGGGTTCCTTGGACAAGACCTCTCGGAGGGTACCTTGGGGCATCGGCTGGAATGGACGCACGGCGACTTGACGCTCTCCGACGAGATCCTCGGGAAGTGCCGAATAGACCGGAACCTCCGCAGGGCTCGCAGGATTCGAGACGTTGGTGTTCGGCTCGATGAGGGTCCGGTGAGTTTCCGAGTAGTTGCTCGCCGAGTCGGCCATCGGGTCGATCCCAGGCAATGGATCCGACAAAGGCTGGTACCAATACCAAGAGCTGGTCGCCGCGGCCAGGACGACAACCACGACCAGCATGCTAGGACGAGCCGTCGTTGACGATTCTTCGGTGGGTTGATTTTTCTTTTTGATTGCCATAGCAAGAATTCCTCAAGTGTTCCTGCTAGTCTGCCACACTCGTTCGAGCGTGCGGGCGAGCTTGTCGGTCGCAAGTCGAATTCGATCACAATAAAAAGATGGAGATTCGCTTTGTATCGCCTGGAGAAACCTTGTCAGTTCGGCGGTATTTCAAGGGTAGGGAGATTGACGATCAAAACGCTTAGACCAGCAAGAGTCGAATCGACTCGAATCATTTTTTTCCGAAATTGCAATTCGTTCTTTATTTAGGGGGATACTTGTCCGACCGACGCAGGCCTACGCTGTTCCTAGGGCGATACCCGCAGCAGCAGAGGTAGAGCCAGTAGCCAAAGACGGCAGATTGCAAAGTCGGTCGATCACGCAGACGGAATAGTAGAAAGACATCCAAGTCGAAACAGCATAGAGTTGAACAACAGCAAGAGAATCAAACGGGGAATTGCGATGAAAGCGAGTCTGATGGCATTGATGTGGATAGCGATGGGCTTTACGGCTGCTTTAGGGCAGCAATTTCAGACCGCATTCAAAGAGCGGAGCCATGATTTCGGAACCGTCGCGCGTTCGGCCAAGACCGAGCATCGTTTTTACTTCGAGAACCCTTATCCTACCCCGATCCACGTTCGGAGTGTCCGCACGTCCTGCGGGTGCACTACGCCGAGCATTTTGACTGAGACGGTTGAGCCAGGCCAGAGCGGTTGCATTTTGGCCGTATTCAATACAGCCACCCACACCGGGTCGCGTGGTGCGACGATCACCGTGACGTTCGACAAACCGAGTTTTTCTGAGGTTCAACTGACGGTCAAAGGATACATCCGATCCGATGTGGTTTTTAACCCCAACGAGGTTGGCTTTGGCAAGCTGTCTGAAGGGACAGCCAAAGAGGTCGATTTGACTTTGGAC
>Ga0208719_1000720_pt1 | contig 10413 bp, 8 predicted proteins | sample LakMenEpi30Jul09_FD_150747 | JGI IMG/M metagenome (GOLD analysis project Ga0208719, IMG submission 150747) | Freshwater microbial communities from Lake Mendota, WI - 30JUL2009 deep hole epilimnion (SPAdes) | ecosystem: Environmental > Aquatic > Freshwater > Lake > Epilimnion/Euphotic zone ... | reverse complement strand
GTTCGATCGGTGTAATTAATTTTGTCTAGGTAGCGATCGGGAATAAAACAGCCCCACCCGATTAACATTTTCCCCAAAAGACCTAGTAAACTATCCGATGCTGTAGATATTTAGAGACAGACGATGGAACTGGAATATCCCAGGGATTTGAGATAATTAGGCGGAATATCAGAAGTGTTGAATGTTAAGATTTTGAAGATCATGACCAAGTTATGCATTCGCTCTGATGATACCAAAAAGGACTGCTTATTGACTCCATTCTCAATAGTGAATCTAATTGAGCATCTGTAAAATACTGGTTTTGTGAAGTTTTATTGCAGGATTCAACACTTCTGCTTTTTGACCAATTTTTAAAAACTTGCGTTTTTTGGATCATCCCAGCACATAGGAAGGCGTAGTATGGGTTAGTGCAAATAAATTAACACCCTGTGCAACTATATTTTTAGTCTTGATTTAATTTACAAGGCTTTCAGCAATCAGCAGAGATAAAGTATCCTCTGGAACCCTGATTCTGTCGTTTTTAGTTGCACATCGCGTCCATTGGTGAATTGCTATGTTGACACCCCGCCTAAACGGTGTTAATCTGGCAGTGGTTGAGAAAAGAAAGTTAGGAGAGTGCTTGATGCCAGATATAGATTCCAAACCTTTTCATTTAGCTTTTCCCGTGGCAGATTTGAAAGAAACCCGTGATTTTTACTGTAATATAATCGGTTGCCAAGAGGGGCGAAGTACCGATTTATGGATTGATTTCAATCTTTACGGTAACTCGATTTCAGCCTATCTACATCCACAAGAAGCGACCCGCCATATTCCCGACAATCATGTTGATCGCGATCAAACACCCTTAAACATTCCTGTTCGGCATTTTGGTGTTATTTTAGAATGGGACGAATGGGAATCTCTTGTAGAAAGATTAAGAAATAAGGGAATTGAGTTCACTATTGGGCCTAGAGTTCGCTTTGTCGGTAAAATAGGAGAACAAGGAACCATTTACTTTAACGATCCTTGCGGTAATGTTTTGGAATTTAAGGCTTTTAAAAATAGAGACCAAATGTTTCAGCCTTTTACCGAGATCAAAGATTTTGAAGCAGTGGTAATGCAACAATAGGCTTCCATTTCTCTGCTACCAGAGAAAGACCATGAGGGTTACTTGCACTTTTAGGCAATTGAACGAACGAAACACCTAGAAAATCAACTTCTCCAAAATGAATCGAACGATAAATAAATTAGATCATCCTCTCGCTAATATTTTCATCGCCACTGATAATAATTTGGCGGTAGATTACTCCTATGGGGGAACGAGGATGGTTTCTCCTAGCATGAACGAATTGGAAGCGCAAGAAGTTTGCATCAGGCTGATGCAAGATGAAAGTGCCCTCAAAAATCATCTAATTAACATAGCCTTTCGTAAAAAGGTTCTGCAAAAGTACATGGATCGAATTCCCCAAGGCTTACTGGAAAGTCAGGTAGGAGGCGCTCGTTGTGTTATTAAGCCTAAAAATCACGAAACTTTTACTCTTTTAATCGATCCCGCTCATCCCAATTGGGAGCCAACAATTTTACCGATTTTCAATTGCATCGGAGAATATCTCAATCAACAGAGCGGTAAAATTAAACTGACCCCGGACTTCGGCAGATTTGCCGGATTAGCCGATATGCTCCATCAATTCACCCCTCACTCTTTGGGAATCCAATGCGAGAAAGGAGGCTGTGGTGGTAAATCCTCTTACTCGGCCACGGGGATTATTTCCGCCATCGAAACATTAGGTTTCCATGATCGTAAAGATATTCCCGTCACGCTGATCGGTTCGGCTGGAGCGATGGGAAGCGATGTGTTAAACTATTTTCTCAATCAAGGCTACAAAAATCTCGCAGTCTGCGATTTAGCCTACGATCAACCGAATCCGATTATTGCACCCCCTTCGGGAACTCTTCATATACATTCAAAACCGAACGCTTTTACCGACGAATGCTTGAAAAGAGGTGGCTTAATCGTGGCGACAACCGTAGGCCATGAATTAGAGAACTCTCCCTGGGAAGTTATGCCTAAAGGAACGACTCTACTCTTAGCGCATAATATGTCTATTCCAACAGGTGAAAGGGGTTTCGCTTTAATGCGCGATATTCAGAAGCAAGGTGTTTTCGCACTACCCGGTCAGATTTTAACCTTGGGCGGCGCTTTAACCTCTCGCGTCGAATGGTTTTGGCGACAATCGAATAAAGATGTTTTATTCGATAAAAAATTAGCTCATTTAATTGTCGCGGATGTTGTTGACTTGTTAGTTTCTCAAATTAAAGAGTCGTCTATCTCCTCTGAAATTACACCTTATGAAGCGATGTTACGCTACGCTTCGATGAAAGGTGACGTTATTATTGGCTCTTGAACTTACCACCGAGAAACATGAAAATTTTCGATCTGATTGGAATCGGATTCGGTCCGGCTAATCTAGCCCTAGCGGTTGCGATGCAGGAACAGGCGGAGACTATAACTTCTCCCCTGTTAAACCTTCTATTTTTGGAAGCTAAAACTGAATTCGCTTGGCATCCCGGAATGCTTTTAGAAAATATGTCGATTCAAGTGTCTTTTCTCAAAGATTTAGCGACCCTGCGGAATCCTCAAAGTCACTTTACTTTCCTGAACTATCTCAAGAGCAAGGGACGCTTAAACGAATTTATCAATCTCCGAACTTTTTACCCAACTCGCCGAGAAATTAACGATTATTTTCGTTGGGCAGCTAAACATTTTGAAAATCAGGTCTCTTACGAAAGGAAAGTGATCGATCTGCAACCAGTCAGCCTTAACCAAAAAGAAGAGGTGAATGCTATTCAAGTAATGGCCCAGAATCTTCATTCTGGACAAACAGAGAGTTATCTAGCTCGTAATTTAGTTATCGCCACGGGAGGAAAACCGAAAATACCGGACGGAGTAGAAGTTAATTGCCAAAAAAATAGTAATATATTTCATTCTTCCGAGTTTTTATATCGTTGTCAGAAATACGATAATTTTGCGTACCCGTATCGTTTTGTTGTTGTCGGTTCAGGACAAAGTGCAGCGGAAATTTTTGATTACTTAGGGACTCATTACCCCAACGCCCAGGTGATAGCGACCCTACGCAGTTTAGGCTATAAGCCGATGAATGATAGTAGTTTTGTTAACGAGATATTTTTCCCGAAAATGGTGGATTTATTTTATAATTGCCAACCAGAAAATCGTGAGAAAATCTTAGAAGACTATCATGATACGAATTATTCAGTTGTCGATCCAGACTTAATTCAGAATATTTACAAACTGATGTACGCCCAAAAAGTTCGAGGAGATGATCGCTTACAAATTCTTCCCTCCTTGCACCTCGACTCTGCTGTTGAAACCGAAGGAGTTGTCAGGGCTAATTTTACGAATACTAGAGAGGGAACGAAAACTTCTTTGCAAAGCGATGCGTTAATTTTGGCGACAGGATACGACCATAGTAACCGAGAGCGACTTTTACAACCTCTGTCAAATTACTTGCTATCGGCATCCGACGGGAGCTATGATATTAAGCGTAATTATTGTTTAAAAACCGTGTCCGAATTTACGCCCAAAATTTTTCTTCAGGGATTGTGTGAAAACAGTCACGGGTTGAGCGATACCTTACTCTCGCTTTTATCAATTCGCGCTTCCGAAATCTTAGAAGAGTTAAGGGAAACTCTGGTGAGAGACAATAGCCGAAATGGCAAATTATTAACGACAAATTCTTAAAAAACAATTACCGAGGCAATCATGGGTAAAATTAGATTGATGAATGCAAAGCTCCATCGAGTTCGTGTTACTGAAACAGAGCGGGATTATATGGGGAGTGTCACGATCGATAGCAATTTGATGGATCGGGTAGGAATTTTACCCCTACAAGAAGTACAAATTGTTAACGTTACGAATGGCAACCGGGTTACTACTTATCCTGTTCCTGGAAAACCCGATAGTGGTATTGTCTGTATCAACGGTGCAGCCGCTAACTTATTCACCCCTGGAGATATTGTCCTCATTTTTACTTTTGAAGAACGAGATCTCGCAGAAGTTCTGCAATACGGACATGAAGCGAAAGTAATTATCGCTGATGAGAACAATACCTGTCAAGAATTTTTAGTGCAGAGATTAATTCCCGAGCAAGGTACTGTAAAATTTCATTCTGCGACGCCTGTTAGCGCTCCCAGTAATTGGGTGAGCGCCGGTTTCCCAAAACTGAATGGGGTTGATAGTTGACGACTCTAACTCGGAATTGAAAGGAAGCGTTGTTTCCAGCCATAAGAACCAAATCTGACCATTCAATTGTAGGACGAAAAATAATGCTAATTCGCAAATTTAACATCGCGGACTTTGAGGACGAGTATAACACCTTATGTCAACATCTTTATCCTTGGACAGAGCGAGTAGATACCCCCTTCGGTTCTATGTTCTGCATTGTCGAACCCGAAAAAGTGACAAAGCGACATAATCATCATGAAGGGGAAACTTTTTTTATCATCCAGGGTAAAGGACTGATAATTACCGAGGGAGAAAGCGTTGAAGTCGGTTTTGGCGACATAGTTTATTTTCCTCCATTTACTAATCATCAAATTAAAAATATATCCGCAGATGAAAAATTATATTTGATCACGGTATATTGGGAAAACATGAAAGCGGTATCGGAAAGAGCCAAGACAAAAGCGGTAGAAGACGCTACGATATCTGCTCCCACTGTTTTTATTACTTCTCCCGCACCCTGTGCTAATGGTGATTTACATTTAGGTCATCTTTCTGGTCCCTATTTAGGGGCCGATATTTATAATCGTTATCAACGGATGAGAGGAAAGAAAACCTATCATCTTTGTGGTGCAGATGAGAATCAGAGTTACGTTCAATTAAAAGCAATAAAACTCGGTATAGATCCCTATAAACTTGCCAATCAATCAGCTACTGCTATTCAAAATACGTTAGCAAAAGCAAAAATATCGGTAGATTTATTTTTAAGACCGAATACCTTTTCAGATTATACAGAATTCGTTCAAAATTTCTTTTTAAAGCTTTATCATCAAGATAAAATAGTCCTCAAAGAAACTCCATCTTTGTACTGTGAGTCCTGCGAAAAATTTTTGTTTCAGGCATATATTGCTGGGAAATGTCCCCAGTGTGGTTCCAGTTCAGAAGCGAATAGCTGTGAAACTTGTGGTCGTTCTAATAACCCTAATGAGTTGATCGATCCAGTGTGTAATCTCTGTGGTAGTAAGCCAGTCGAGCGTCCACTGGCCAAATTTTATTTTCCGCTTAAGCAATACGAACAAAAGTTGCGGGAATATTACCAAAAAGTAAAAATGGATTCCCGTTTAACCGCAATCGCCGAGCAAAGTTTACAAGATGGTTTGCCGGACAGACCAATTACCCATATATCGGATTGGGGGATTCCCGTACCCGTTGCTGGTTTCGAGAATCAGCGATTAGACCCTTGGATAGAGTTTGCCGCGGGTGGACATATATTTGCCGCCGAAAAAATCAACCAGAATTTAAATTCATCTAAGGGTCAAGCCTGGAAAGATGAGAATACAGACATTGTACAATTTTTCGGTTGTGATAACGGCTATTTTTATATAGTATTTTTCCCCGCACTATTTTGGGCTTATGACTCGAATGTTATCTTGCCCAAAGTATTTGTTAATAACGAATTTTATCTTTTAGAAGGCGAGAAATTCTCGACCAGTCGGGGACACGCGGTTTGGGGAATAGATTTTCTGCAACAATTTTCTGCGGACGCAGCACGGTTTTATTTAGCTTATACTAGACCCGAAACTCAACAGACTAACTTTTCTCAGTCCGAGTTCGAGCAAACAATTCATGATAATTTAGAGGAACAGTGGAACTGCTGGCTTCAAGAGGCAAATTCAAGGCTGATTGATGAGTACGGAGGAATTATTCCCGAACCTGGTGCATGGACCGACAATCATCGCAATTTTTATCGAGAATTAACCAGGATAACCGAAGCAGTAACCTTCGCCTATGAAGCCGAAACTTTTTCTCCTCAAAAAGTGACCCGCACTTTGATTGAATTAGTTCGGATCGCTAGAGGATTCGGGCAAGCGGAAGCTTATTTGAGTGAATTTAGTACGAAAAAAGAGGAGAGACGGACAACGATCGCCCTAGAATCGGCTGCTGTAAAAACTCTGGCTCTACTGGTCGCTCCCATCATGCCCGACTTCGCCTCTCGTCTTTGGCAGTATCTCGGCTACGATACCCCTCTATTCGGAGGGACGTGGGAGGATATTCCTGGCTTCATTCCCAGTGGTCGTCGAGTCGGAGAGCTGCCCCTAATCTCGCTGTCCGCAACTAATGTTGAGCGGACGACTACCCCCTCGCTCTAAATCCTGAAAAATCTATATTTTTATGCAAGCGAGTCAATCTTTCTGGTTAACTGATATACCGGATCAGGATTTTCAGACTACCCCGGAGTTACCCTCACGGAGCGATGTTGTTGTGATTGGCGGTGGGATAGCTGGCGTTAGCGCCGCTTACTGGCTCAGTAAAGACGGTATTAGGGTAACGTTACTTGAACGACGCGGGATTTGCGGCGGTGCTACCGGACGCAATGGCGGTCATCTCAACCCGAGAACCACCAGTGACTTTAGCCTGGCTGTCAAAAATTATGGTGCTGAAACGGCACTGGCTATTCTACAATACGCACGCAAAAATACTGAGGCATTAAAAGCTTTCGTGCGCGATTATTCTGTAGAATGCGATCTATCTTTCTCTGGTCTTGTTTGGTTAGCCCTAGATAATCAAGAATTAAACCGAGTGCTGGAAACGGGATCGGCTCTAGCTAAGTACGGCGCGATCGGTGAATATTGGGATGCGTCGAAATGCGCTGAACGAACCCGTAGTCAAAGTTTTTTAGGGGGGATTTTTTACCCCGATGCTGGGCAACTTTGGCCGGCAAAATTAGTGATCCAGATGGCATTGGTTGCCGTTCGCCAAGGTGCGAATCTTCAGACGAGGACAGAAGTTTATCAAGTACAAAATCAGGGAAACAGCTTGATTGTTAGAACTGAGCGCGGCGAGATTCAAGCCCAGCACGTTGTCTATGGGACGAATGGCTGGACTGGACATTTATTACCGTTTCTCAAAGACATTATCATTCCGGTACGCGGACAGGCACTGATCACTGAACCGGCACCTTTTATGTGGGAGTTTAGCGGTTCTACCAACTTCGGCTATGAATATTTTCTACAGCGATCAGATCGACGGATTGTATTAGGGGGAATGCGCTGGCTGACACCAAATCTAGAGGTCGGTATCGATGACGATGGGGTAATCAATGCCGCCGTTAGTCAGGGATTGAGAGCCTTTTTGCCCCGACACTTTCCCGAACTTTCGTCTCTTGGGATAGAGAAACAGTGGACGGGAATTCTCGGTTTTAGCAAAGATAATCTTCCCTTGATCGGACCGGTACCCCATCGCCCGGGCGAGTATATCGCCGCTGGTTTTTCCGGGCGCGGGATGCCGCTCACTTTTTTAGCGGGTAGAGACCTAGCCGACAGGATTGCGGGGCGATCATCTTCAGGGTTTGAGAAGGCTTTCGCTCCCTTACGGTTTTTTTCTTAAGGTTTAATGAGAAACTGTCAATCACAGCCAAGCAATCAAGCCTTTTTCAATTGATTATAGGCGGATGAATCACCCTGGATGGCTTGACTCTTTCTTCCATCTACACTAACGAGTAAATCACCCACAATGGTTACTCGCTGTACAAAACGGGGCTGACTATCGAAATCATCTATTGCATAGTGCTGTGTTGCTCGATTATCCCAGAAGGCAATGTCACCCGTTTGCCAATGCCAACGAACCGTATTTCTAGGCCGAAGAATATAAGCCGATAGCAATTGACAAATCTGACGAGACTCAGCTTTTGGAAATTCCTGAAGTTGAGAAACAAAACTCCCAAGGATCAATGCCCTATCTCCACTCTCTGGATGAACATGAACCACTGGATGCAACGCCTGATAAACGGTTGATGTGTAAAGTTTTTTCGCATCTCTAAGGCTATCAGAACAGTTAAATGTGGCCTCGGCAGAGTCATAGACATTACTGTGAACAGCCCACAGTTGATCAGCAAACTGCTGTAATGCTTTAGGCAGATCTTGATAAGCGGTCGTAGTGTTTGCCCAAATTGTATCGCCACCCACGGGGGGAATTTCAACCGCTCGTAAAATTGTCCCCATTGGTGGACGATCAATAAATGTGATGTCTGTATGCCAGTGATTACCGCGATCGCTCTCGTGGCGACAGTCTAGCTCCAATACTTCTGGATGGTTGTCTAGTGAGCGCATCGTTGGATGGGCAGAAGTGAGTTGACCAAACCGTCGAGCAAAAGCAACTTGTCCGCTGCTATCGAGGTTCTGATCACGAAAGAAGATAACTTTGTACTTTACAAGGGTTTGACGAATGGCCTGTACCACTTGCTGGCTGAGGTCTTGACTCAAATCAACCCCCATAATTTCAGCACCAATACGTCCAGCTAGGGGGCAAATCTTAAAGGGTATTGTCTCTGAGGTAATCTCGAATAGTGTTAAATTCATTGTGGTTTCTGAAAAGGTGGGCAGTGATCTGCGATCGCACTAATGACATTCTAAGGGTTCGATTTCGGTTATCACCCAAGAAGCCATATTTTCTAAGAGATCTTCTACACTTTCCTCCATATTACACTGGACAATAACGTGTCCTAGCTCATATCCGTAGAACTGAACTGAAGGCAAAAACACCTGATCTCCGGGGTGGCGCAACTGAACGAATTCCCGTGTATTGGGGTGCAACCGTACTCGGTCGAGTCCTTGTATATCCAGAATTCGACCAGGGCCAGACGGTAAAAAAGTTCGCATACCCGCACGGTTCGTCGCATCAAATACATAGTTATCTTTGTTGAATGGATTAATTCCTTGAACAACCTTTAACAGCAGTTGATAGGGATTAATCATTGGCTTTGATAGGGGGATTAAATGTGAGTTGATACATTCTCCACCCAAACGTCCACCTATTTCTAAAATTTTTGGACCTTCAGAGGTCATCATGAAATCAATATGAAAACCACACCAATTAATGCCAGTTAACCTGACTGCGGCTCGAGCCATTTGAATGATTTGATTTTGCGTTCCCTGGGGCAGAGATGAAGGGGTGATATTCTGATACTGAATCGGAATACTCAAATCAATCTGTTTATCCGTAATGGCAAAGACAACAATTTGTCCATCGACAACCATTCCTGAGACAGAATGCTCCGAGCCAGTTAGTATTTGTTCTAAAACGAATTCGTGGTGGAAATAAGAATACACATCGTCTCGCTGGGGATTACAATATTCTTTGGCTTTTTGGAATATTGATAACCCTTGATCATACTCGTAAATCTTAAAGATTCCCCTACCTCCAGAAGAACCAGCAGGCTTGAGTAAACAAGGAACTCCAACAATATCTAAAGCTTTTTTAAAGCTTTCTTCATCTCGAACAACAGCATATCGGGGATTGACACCCTCTAACTGATCTAAAACTTTTCTTGTATTTGCCTTACTGCGGACATTATTAGCAGCTTCAGGTGTTGTTGCTGGTAAACCTAGATCTGCTCCTAACTGTGCAATTAGTTCCACTTGATGCTCTGACCAGGCAACAATTCCTTTGATGTTGACACCTGTTTCTTTAATATAGTCGAGGATAATGCGTCGAGCCTCTGCGTGTTTTGTAACGGGTGCTTCTAGGAAATGTTTGAGGTTATATTGCCGATAAGGTTCAGCAGAAGGTGCCGCCAGAATAATATCTAAACCAGCATCTTGAGCCGCCTGGATTTCTGCATCTCGCTCTAGAGGAACACCGCGTGTATTTAAGTAAAGTAAAAAGCTATTGTTTACCATAGTTAAGTCTTCTAGGTATGATTGGGTGACAATATAGCATTTGGCAATAATATGAGATACGAAAGAGAAACCGGGTTTCTAGCCGACTAGCGCACCTGATAGGCATGAAAAACGCTATAAATCTATTATAAATGATGATTGTTGTTTCCAATTACTAGAGATCAGATAAGCCGTTGACTATCTAGGGTTGGCTGAATATCAGTATAAGCTTGGCTAGAAAAGGGTTTTGGGCTTTTTTTAGCCAAAAAAGTGCAAGAAACAAACGTTGAGAAATCGAAATATTTTCAGCATACCCTATCTAAATTACTCGTTAAGCCTGCCCCCACGAAAAACTTTTTGCCGCAAGCCCTAGGTAGCGATCGCCAATAATACAGCCGCACCCGATCAACATTTTCCCCAAGAGATCTAGTAAACTATCTGATGCTGTAAATATTTAGAGACAGACGATGGAACTGGAATATCCCGAGGATTTGAGATACCTAGAAACCCACGAATACGTCAGACTCGAAGGTGAAA
>Ga0208719_1000717_pt1 | contig 10430 bp, 5 predicted proteins | sample LakMenEpi30Jul09_FD_150747 | JGI IMG/M metagenome (GOLD analysis project Ga0208719, IMG submission 150747) | Freshwater microbial communities from Lake Mendota, WI - 30JUL2009 deep hole epilimnion (SPAdes) | ecosystem: Environmental > Aquatic > Freshwater > Lake > Epilimnion/Euphotic zone ... | reverse complement strand
CCGACAAGCCGAACGAGAAGCGGTCGATCGGGCCGGTGGCCAATCTCGTCGACGGCAACCACGCCACCTGGTGGAAAGCCGACCGCGGCCCGGAGCGCCGACATCAGCCTTCGGTGGCCGTGCTCCAATTCGAGAAGCCGCTCGACCTTCCGGAAGGGACGAAACTCAAGATCGCCCTCCACTGGCCAGGCACCCCGAGCCTCGTCGGCGCAGCCCGCTTGAGCCTCACCACGTCTCCGGCCCCGGTCGCCCCGGCAACCGACCATGCCGCGATCCTCGCTCTCCGCACCCCAGAGGCCCAGCGCACCGCCGCCGACCGGGCGGCGATCTTCGAGGCCTGGCGGAAGACCGTCCCGGAACTCAAAGACCACGACGAGGCGATCTCCCGGATCTGGCGGGAAATGCCGGGCGCCCAAACGACCGTTCTCCACATGGCCTCCCGTCCGCCGTCCCGCCACCGCATCACCCGGCTCCTCGACCGCGGCGACTGGATGAAACCGCTCCAAGCCGTCGAGGCCCACGTGCCAGCCGCGCTCCATCCATTGCCCGCCGGGGCTCCGGCCAACCGGCTCGGGTTCGCCCAGTGGCTCGTCGCCCGTGAGTCGCCGCTGGCGGCCCGGGTCGCGGTCAATCGGGTCTGGCAGTCGATCTTCGGACAGGGCCTCGCCGAGGTGCCGGACGACTTCGGCACCCGCAGCCCAGTGCCGCTCCACCGTGATCTGCTCGATTGGCTCGCCGTCGGCTTCATGGACGATGGCTTCAGCCAGAAGCGACTCCTGAAGACCATCGTCACGAGCGACACCTACAAGCAGTCGTCGCGGGCCACTCCGACGACAATCGCCGCCGATCCGGCCAATAGGTTCCTTGCCCGCGGCCCGCGCTTCCGGGCCGATGCCGAAGTGGTCCGCGATCTGGCGCTCACCGTCTCGGGGCTCGTTACGCACGCCACCGGCGGCCCCGGGGTGATGGCCCCGGTGCCACAAAACGTCATCGACTACAACTACGGCGGGGTGAGCTGGAAGGCGGCGGAGGGACCGGATCGCTATCGCCGCAGCGTCTACCTCCACCGCAAGCGGTCGATGCCGGATCCGCTCCTCTCCGCCTTCGATGCCCCCAACGGCGACATCGCCTGTGCCCGCCGCCTCCGCTCGAACACGCCGCTGGCAGCGCTTGCCGGCCTCAACGAGCCGGTGTTCGTCGAAGCCGCCCGAGCCCTCGCCCTCAAAATCCTCCGTGACGGTGGGGCCGACGACGAGGCCCGCATCCGGCACGCGTTCGCTGCCTGCACCGGCAGGCTCCCGACCGGCGACGAGACGAACACGCTTCTCGCCTTCCTCGACACGCAGCGGCGGCGGATCGCCGATGGCTGGCTCGATTCACGTGAGGTGGCCACCGGTAGCAGCGACACGATTCCATCCCTTCCGGCAGGCGCCACCCCCCAGGATGCCGCCGCCTGGACGCTCGTCGCGCGCGTCCTTTTGAATCTCGACGAGACCGTCAGCAAGCATTGACGCTCGCCCCCTCCGGCAACGCCTCTCCGCCACGCCAAGGATTCCCATGACTGCATTCTCCTCGACCGAACAGCTCCGCGACGCCCGAGCCAAGCTCCTGCGGCGACGCTGGTTCTTCCGCGACTGCGGTGTGTCGCTTGCCGGCATGGCAGCGGCAACGCTCCTCGAGAAGGACGGTCTCGCGGCGTCGGCCCCGAATCCGCTCGCACCCCGGGCTCCCCACTACGCCCCCAAAGCAAAGCGGGTGATCTCGATGTTCCAGGCGGGGGCGCCGAGCCATCTCGAGCTGTACGATTTCAAGCCGGAGCTTGCCAAGCGGAGTGGGTCGCTCCCGCCGGCCGAGCTTCTTGCCGGCTACCGTGCTGCTTTCATCAATCCCAACTCGACTCTCCTCGGGCCGAAGTTCGCCTTCAAGCGATACGGCCGCACCGGGCTCGACGTCAGCGAACTCCTCCCGCACATCGGCTCCATCGCCGACGACATCTGCGTCATCCGCTCGATGCAGACCGATGCGGTCAATCACGCGCCGGCGCAGATCCTCATGAATACCGGGTCGCAACAGTTCGGCCGGCCGAGCTTCGGTGCCTGGACGCTCTACGGCCTGGGGAGCGAGGCAGAGGATCTCCCCGGGTACGTCGTCCTGACGAGCGCCACCGGCACGAGCGGTGGCGCGAGCAACTACGGCGCCGGCTTCCTTCCCACGCTCTACGGCGGAATCCCGCTCCGCGGCACCGGCGATCCGGTCCTGTATCTCACGAACCCCAAAGGAATCGATCGGGAGGCACAGCGGGCCTCGCTCGACACGCTCAACCGCCTCAATGACCTCGCCCTCGACGCGGTCGGTGATCCGGAAATCGCCTCCCGGATCCAGAGCTACGAGATGTCCTACCGGCTCCAAGCGAGCGCCCCGGAGCTGATGAATCTCGCCGATGAGCCGAAGGCGGTGCTCGATCGCTACGGAATCACCGATCCGGCGAAGCCCGGCTACGCGCGCAACTGCCTCATCGCCCGCCGGCTCCTCGAGCGCGGTGTCCGCTTCGTGCAGCTCTTCCACGAAGCCTGGGACACGCACGGCGATCTCGTCAATCGGATGAAGCAGAACGCCGGCGACACCGATCGTGCGAGTGCCGCGCTCGTGATCGATCTCAAGGAGCGGGGGCTCCTCGACGACACGCTCGTCACCTGGGGAGGGGAGTTCGGGCGGACGCCGATGAATCAAGGTGGCAGCGACGGCCGCGACCACCACAACCGGGCGTTCTCGATGTGGGTGGCCGGCGGCGGCTTCAAGGCGGGACATGTCCATGGCGCGACCGACGACTTCGGCTTCAACGTCGTCGCCGATCCGGTCCATGTCCACGACCTCAACGCCACGCTCCTCCATCTCCTCGGCCTCGACCACCTCCGCCTCACCGCCCGCCACCAGGGGCGCGACTTCCGGCTCACCGACGTCCATGGCAACGTCGTGCAGGGCGTGATCGCCTGACAGTCACCTGATCGGCGTCCGTCGCCCGAGGCGAGGGAACGCCGGTACCGCCGCCGTCACGACGCGCTCCTCCTCTGGGAAAAGCCTATTTCAGCCCACCGTCAGCCAGACGGTCGGTCTTCCAATCGGTGTTGTCACGGTTCAAGACCCGGGCCGCACCACAGAAATAGGTGTGGTCGTCGGCGACGACGAGGTTGAACGACCGCACCGGTTCTGCCTCCTCTTCGATCCGCTCCACGAGCCCCCCTCCGTCGAGACCGTGCAGCCGATTTCCAGGCTCGAGGTGACGGGCGAGCGTCCACCCCTTACCGACCACCCAGAATGGATGCCCGGGCGTTGCGCGGATCGTGTTGCCGTCGAGGTCGATGGCGAGCAGCCTCTCAGGCGGGCGCGTTGTGGCGAGCAAAACCGGCTTCAGTCCGAGCCTGCCGGTGAGCGGATTCTGCGTCAGGACGACATCCCCCGGCTGCAACCGATCGACCGCGACGGATCGTGCGCGGGGCGCGGAGGGGCAAAGGAGATCCGATCATGGAAACGCTTCTGGCACGCGTGGCGATCGACCGAAGGGATTGGGCGGAGGCCGCCGGTTGGCTGCGGGCCGCGCTCGAGCATGGCGGCGACTCCGGCGAGTTGCACGCGGGCTTGGCGATGGTCACGCTCGCCGCCGGAAAAGCCCCTGGGGCACCGCGCCTGGCGGCCGATCACGCCGAGAAGGCCTGCCGAGCCTCTCTGGGCACCGACTGGCGGGCCTGGGGGCTCGTCGGCCTGTCGGCTGCGGCGGCCGGTCATTGGAAAGAAGCCGAGGAGATGCTCGATCGTACCGCCGCGCTTGCCACCGACTTTGCCCCCGACACGCTCCGTCACTGGCGCCGGTCGGTCCGCGACCGAAAGCTTCCCGACACCTGGTTCGCCCCATGATGGCCATGGATGAGCGCACGCCCGATGGCCCTTCTCGACGCGTCTCCTGACTCCCCCAAAGCCGATCCGATCCTCACCGCCGCGGCCGCGGGGCCTTGAGATCATGGCCGAGATTATCGAGGACGACATGGACGAGGTCTTCGGTGCGCCCGGCCGACACCAGAAGAAAACTGAAGAGCATCTCGTCGAGAGTGCCGTCTCCCCAGACGACTCGACGGGGTGGCTTGGACGGGTTCGAGGGATTATCCGCCGAATTGTCGAACACCCCTTCCATGACGATCCGCGTTCCGGCCGGGAGTGAAAAGGGCTGCTCGTAGTAATACTCATCCTGCCACGCGTAGTTCCAAGCCGGGATATCGACGAGCTGCTCGATGGTCCCGTCGGGTAACTCGGCCCGCACCGTGACCGCCTTGCCGAGAAGATGCATGTGGGGAACGATACCGACGAGCGTCACCGATTTGGGGAGGGTGTAGCTTGCCGAGGTACGCCAGTCGGCCGCACCTGCAGGGATGTCGATATCGTACGCACTCGTCCAGATGCTTCCCACGAGGCGATCCCGGTCGGCAACGATCGCGGCGGTCGGTTCGTCGAGAAAATAAAGCCCGATCTCCGAGCGATCACGCCGCTCGACGCCGTCAGGATGATAGTGCACCTGAACGACCAGATCGGAGCCCTTCTTCAAGTGTCTACCGCGCCCCCCGGGAAGCCGTCGCGGCGTGTTGCCCGGCGACCAACCGCCAAGGGCTCCGGAGGGGAGAAAGCCGGGACCGGCGAACTTCCCGTAACCGGGCTCCGGCGTCGCGGCGTCGAGCCGTCGAGCGGCGCCCGAGACATCCAGAAAGAGAACGGCATGATGGACGACCCGCGGAGCGCCGGGGCGAAACTCGACTGCCGCAACCACCTTGTCTTCAGGGAGGTCGATCGGGATCACGAAGTGCTGCAGGATGTCAGGCCCCTCGGCCGGCACGCTGAACGCCTCCGGCATCCGCAAAACGAGATCGGGTCGACCGAGTTGCCAGCCGGCGGTGAATGTCGGCAGCGCCGGTTCATCGGCGTGATTCCCGGGAGGGCATCCCCCTTCGACCCATGCGGTGATCGTGTCGATTTCCTCGTCCGACAGACTGCGATCGCCGACAAACGGATGAGCCTCGTTGGCGGCGGGCATCCACGGGGGCATGATCCCCGCCCGAATCGTCTCCACGATCATCGCCGCGTGCGAAGTCACCTCCGCGCACGTGGCAAGCGGGAAGGGAGCCACCTCCCCGGCGCGGTGACAAGACACGCAACGGGCATGCACGATCGGCGCGACGTCGCGTGAAAACGTGACATCTGCCTCACCAACCACCTTCGCGCCGAGCTCCAGTCGGCATCCCACCGGAGCGATGAACGGCACCGCTGGCCGTTCGCCCGCAGCGACGGCGGCGACCGCATCGGCGAGGAAGCGTCTGGTGACCGTCGGGCGTCGGCGGCCGACCGTCTCGTAGGCGTCGTCGATCGCCCCCCGGTAGGCGATTCGGCCGACGGGATCGACGACGAATGCCTCGGGAACGTGCGTCGGTCGGAGGCGGCCGAGGAGCGCCTCGCGGCCTTTCCAGATGACGGGGAAGGGGAGCGAGCGTTCGCGAAAATGGGCAACCGCCTCGCCGCGAGACACCGTCTCGTCGGAAACGACAGCGAAGAACCGCACCGGCACACCGTCGGTGCCCCCGGCTCTGCCAACCTCGTTGGCGATCGTGCGCAGCCGCGGCAGCGTCGCGTTGGAGATCGGGCAGGTCGTCGAGACAAACACCAGGACGTCGACACCGCGTCCGTCCCCGTCAAGCCGGTGCACCCGTCCTGCAAGGTCGACAGCTTCGATCGCGCCGGCATCCCAGACTGAGATGTCGGGCCCCTTGGCGGAAGAAACTCCCGAGAAACAGATCGCCAGGATCATCGCAACAAATGCACGCATGGGCATCGCCCCTCTTCGTGGACGAGTCGACTGGAATTGCCATCTAGATGATACGTCGCACCTCCCGGTCACCGCGAGATGAGACGCTCGGCGTCTCGTCGATCGGGCCCGTCGCGGCGTCAACGCTGGCTCGCGTCAACCACCAGCCCACCGATCTCGATCGCCATCACGTGCTCGAGGCGGTCGTTCACGAGCTCGATGACCGGCTCTGGAGTCGCCACGCCGTCGAGCGTCACCGAGGTGACCGGACCTTCGGCCGCCTCCCCGCCGACCTGGCGGACCGTGATCCGGTAGGTCGTGTCGAGGTAGCGGTAGTGGATCGTGGCATGGCCCCACGAGCCCGGCAGATGCGGGGTGACGTGGAGCGTCGATCCCCTCCGCTCCAACCCGAGCAACGACTCGACCAACAATCGATACATCCAGGCGGCAGAGCCCGTGTACCACGACCAACCACCACGACCGACGTGTGGCGCCACGCCGTACACGTCCGCCGCCACCACGTAGGGCTCGACCCTGTACACGGCGGACTCCTCGGGGGTTGTACCGTGCGCCACCGGATTGATCAGTCCGAACAGCTCCCATGCACGGCGGTGATCCCCGAGCGCGGCGAACGCCATGGCAGCCCAGATCGCCGCGTGTGTGTATTGCCCTCCGTTCTCGCGCACGCCGGGGGCATAGCCGCGGATGTAGCCGGGGTCGGTGGAGCCGTCGAAGGGGGGGGAGAGAAGGCGGATCAACCGGTCGTCGTCGGACACGAGCAATCGATCGACGCTGTCCATGGCCATCGTCGCGCGGGCATGGGATGCCGCCCCGGAGAGTACGCTCCAGCTCTGCGGAATCGAGTCGATCCGGCAGGAGGAGGCGTGTACCGATCCGAGCGGCGTGCCGTCGTCGAACCAGGCACGCAAGTACCACTCGCCGTCCCAGGCATGCTCCTCGATGTTCGCCCGGAGGCGACCGGCGGCGATCACGCAACGATCGGCGGTGGCGACGTCCCCCTGGCGTTCGGCGACACTTGAAAAGCGTTGAAGAACGTGGAACAGGAAGAAGGCGAGCCACACGCTCTCCCCGCGCCCCTCGACGCCGACGAGATTCATCCCGTCGTTCCAGTCGCCCCCTTCCATCAGTGGCAGGCCATGGTCGCCGAAGCGAAGGGCTTTTTCGATGGCCCGCCGGCAGTGCTCGTACACGGTGCCGAGTTCGTCGGTCGTCACCGGCCGGTCGTAGGCGGCCTCCTCATCGGCACGGAGATCCCGTGCTTGGAGGAAGGGGACGAGTTCGTCGAGCACGCCGCTGTCGCCCGTGGCCTCGACATAACGGCTCACCGCCAGCGGGAGCCAGAGAAGATCGTCGGAGCATCGCGTACGGACGCCGCGTCCTGACGGCGGATGCCACCAGTGCTGCACGTCTCCCTCCTTGAATTGACGTCCCGCCGCCCGCAGCAGGTGCTCACGGAGCAGCTCCGGGGCGGCATGGACGAGCGCCATGGCGTCCTGGAGCTGGTCCCGGAATCCGTAGGCCCCCCCAGACTGGTAGAAGGCGGTGCGGGCCCACATCCGACAGGAGAGGGTCTGATAGAGAAGCCATCCGTTGACGAGCGCGTCGACGGCTGGATCGGGGGTCTCCACGCGGACACTCCCCAATCGTCGCCGCCATTCGTCGTGCATCTGGTTGAACACCGGCCGAGCGCGCTCCACACCCCGGTAGCGGACGACCAGCTGCCGGGCCGCGGCGAGGTTCTCGGCCGCACCGCACGTGAAGACCACCGTCCGCGTCTCGCCCACATCGAGATCGACACGCAACTGCAGCGCCACGCACGGATCCCAACCCGCCCCGATTCGCCCGGAAAGCTCCGTTCGCCCCAGTGCGGCAGGATCGGCAAGCGAGCGGTTGCGGCCGATGAACTCACCGCGGTCGCAGGTGACGGAGTCGGGCAGGTCGCTCGAATCGAAGAACGCCACGTGGTCTGGAAAATCCGAGCTGTGGGGATTGCGGGCCATCACGGCGCGGGTGAGGGGGTCACGCTGCGTCACGATCTGCATCTGCGAACGGCTCCGCAGCTCCCCGAGCACGAGCTCCCAGTACCCCGTGATCGACAGCTTCCTCGGCCGTCCGGACGCGTTGGTCACCGTGACCCGAACGAGCTTCACCGGGTCGTCGGCGGCGACGAACACGCACAGATCCGTCACGATTCCCTGCTCCCGGTGCAGGAACGTCGTCGATCCGAAGCCGTGCCGCACCTCGTATCCTCCGGGGCCACCGGCGGGATACGGGGTCGGCGACCAGAACAGGCCGGTATCCTCGTCACGGATGAAGATCGCCTCGCCTCCGGCGTCGGACACCGGATCGTTGGTCCAGGGTGTGAGCCGGTACTCGTGGCTGTTGTCGACCCACGTGAAAGCGCTGCCCGATTCGGAGACGACGGTGCCGATCCGCGGATTGGCGATCACGTTGACCCACGGAGCGGGCGTCGTCTGGCCGGCGACGAGCCGGATCAGGTATTCGCTCCCGTCCTCGGAGAAGCCGCCCCGCCCGTTGGAGGCCGTCAGGGAGGTCTCCGGTCGGGGCGCCGCGGACTCCGAGACGACAGGGAGACCCTGCCGCCGCGAGGGTAGCTTGAGGACCGCGGTGAGCTTGTCGGCTCGACCGCGCTTGACGATCTGTTCGAGGAGCGTGCCGGCCTCGTCGGTGAGCATGACGCGGGCCGAGGCCTGGAGAAGAAGCCGATCCTCCTCGGAGAGTTGCTCCCCACGGCGCACGAAGATCCCGCCGGGCTTGTCGAGGAACGAGGCATCGGGCCCGGCACGGATGAGATCCATGATCGCTTCGTGGAGGGTCTGCCGATAGACGGAGGTATCCTCGTTCCAGATGACCAGTTCGACTTCGAGCCCTTTTCTCTGCCAATAACCGTGGGCCTCGACGGCCTCGCGCACCAGCTCGAGGCGATGGCGATCACGGATCCTCACCAGCACGATCGGCAGATCGCCGGAGATCCCGTGCCCCCACAGCCCCGCCGGCCCACGGGTGTTGCGGGCGATCACGGCCGCGGGTGCCCGACGAAGCCCCGACGCGTAGACGAGCGATCCTGCCATCCGGGCATAGCCCTGCGCCTTGCGCTCGGTGATCCCGAGCTGCTGCAACATGATCGCGCCCCGCGTCCAAGCCATCTCCACCACCCGGCTCGTCAGGCATGGATCGGCGTACTTCTCCGCCAGCTTCACGCTCTCGGCACGCGATGCCGCCACCCCCGTGACGATGTCGAACCGCACCGATCCGTGCGGCGGGAGCATGACCGTGCGGCGGATGCCGGCAATCGGATCGAGCGTGGAACCGGCCCGGTCCGAGAGCTCGGGGCGGTCGACGGCCTGCGGGTGGCAGAGCGATCGCCCCCGTCCGATGAACGCCCGCCGATCGGTCTCGAACGAGGCGTCACCGACCGTCGCCCGGTCCTCGCCGTGCGCGCAGGCTGCGGTCATCATGTGGAGCATCCATGGCTGCTTCTCATCTTTCGACCGGGGCCGCCGCGTGGCCAGGATGGCGGAGCACGACCGGAGGATCTCCGACTCCACGAACAGATTCGTGAACGCCGGATGCGACTCGTCCTGCGCCTGGCTTGTCAGGGCGATCTCGGCGTAGCTCGTCACCTCGATCCTCCGCGGCTTGTCCGAGCGATTGGTGAGGGTGAGGCGACGCAGCTCGACGTCGTCCTCAGGGGACACGGCGACGAGCGTATGGGCATCGATGCCGTGCTCGTGGCGACGGAACTCGACCCGCGAATGCATGAAGACCGCTTCATAGCGTCCCCCCCCTTCGACCGTCGGCTGCCAGGTCGACGACCAGACGTCCCCCGTGTCAGGATCGTGCAGGTAGCAGAACTGCCCCCAGCAGTCCCGTGTCGTGTCCTCGCGCCAGCGGGTGACGGCGATCGCATACCAACGACTCCAGCCGCCACCGGCGGCGGTCAGGCAGACGTGATAGCGGCCGTTGGAGAGCAGATGAACCTCCGGGAAGAGGCCGTTGGGATCGGTCACCACCCGCACCGCACCGGACTGCACGGCGGGGACGGGTCGGACGTGGCCGGCTTCCAGGGCGTGCGGATAGACCACGGCGCTGGTCCGCGGAACACGCTCCTGGAGGAGGAGTGTCATCGACGAGAGCATCGGATCGCCCATGAAGCGACGCTGCATCGGCCGTCCGAGCAGCACGCCGGCCATCGCCACCAGACTCATTCCCTGGTGGTGAGCCATGAACTGTCTGACCGCAACGCCGCCGCCGATGGCTTTACCGTCCGCGACGCCGTCGACCGCGTGGTGGAGGCGGCGGAGGCGTTGGAGTTTGCCTTTCGTGATCCGTCCGACCCGTGGGGGTACTCCGTTGACGCCAAGCAAGACGCACTTAACGAAGCCGTCCGCGCGCTGCGGGCGGTCAGGGGGAGTGATGCGGACTAAGGTGCTCTGCACGAGCTGCGAGCAGTATGTCTACACCGACGCCGATCATAGCTGCCACGACGCCAAGGCGCTGCGAGCGGTGCGGGACGCGGAGGCGGCGGTGGTGGAGGCAGCGGAAG
>Ga0208719_1000714_pt1 | contig 10444 bp, 8 predicted proteins | sample LakMenEpi30Jul09_FD_150747 | JGI IMG/M metagenome (GOLD analysis project Ga0208719, IMG submission 150747) | Freshwater microbial communities from Lake Mendota, WI - 30JUL2009 deep hole epilimnion (SPAdes) | ecosystem: Environmental > Aquatic > Freshwater > Lake > Epilimnion/Euphotic zone ... | reverse complement strand
CGAGCCTCGGCTGCGCAAATTGCCACGCTATTCCCGGCATCGAAAAAAGCACGCTCGCCGCACCCGCGCTGACCGCCGTGATCAAGGCCGGTGCAAAAGGCTGCCTCGCAGAAGGCGAAGACAAGGCGCCCCGCTTCGCACTTTCACCGCAGCAGCGCGAAGGGCTCACCGCATTTCTCGCGACGGATCTCGCATCGCTGAAGCGGGACGTGCCCGCCGAATTTGCCGAGCGCCAGATCGCGCGCATGAACTGCGCCGCGTGCCACCCGCGCGACGGACAGCAGAGCACCTGGCAGAAAGTCGAGGACGAGATGGGCGCATTGCAGAGTGCCGCGCAGCGCCCGACCGATCCCGTCGAGGGCGCGCCCGTCGCCGGCACCGTCGTGCCGCATCTCACGTGGTTCGGGGAAAAACTTTTGCCCGGCTGGATGGGCAGCTTCATCGCCGGAGCCGCACCGTACAAACCGCGCCCATGGATCATCGCGAGGATGCCGGGCTTCGGCGGCCCCGCGATGGGCATCGCCGTCGGCCTTGCGCAGCAGCACGGCCTCCCGCTTTCCGACGCACCCGAGCCCGCGCCGGACAAGGAAAAAATCGCGCTCGGCGAAAAACTCAACGGCTCCGACGGCGGCTTCAACTGCACGACATGCCACGCCGTGAAGGACCAGGCCGCGACCGCAGTCTTCGAGGCGCCCGGCGTGAATCTCGGCAACACCGCGGAGCGCGTGCGCAAAGCCTGGTTCCACCGCTGGCTGCTCGCACCGCTGCGCGTGGATGCGGAGACTAAGATGCCGAAATTCAGCGAGGACGGAGTGACGACGCAAATCACCGACGTGCTCGGCGGAAAGGCCGCGGCTCAGTTCGAGGCCATCTGGCAATATCTGCACTCGCTGAACTGAACAATGGACGACACGCAAAACATCCGCTGGCGTCCGGGCATCGCGATTGCCATCGCGGGTGCCGTCGCCGTCGCGATCCTCCGCGTAATCGAAGTGTGGCCTTACGAGCAGATGCGTTCGCTGTGGCTGCTCGGCACCGTGTCGGGTGCCACTCTGCTCCTGCTCGTGTGGTGGTTTTTCCTCTCGCGTGCGCCACGTGCCGCCCGCCTCGCGACGCTCGCAGGCATCGTCGCATTTTTCGTGGCCTTCAAATACCGCGGCATGACCGGCGACTTCATCCCACTCTTCGAACTGCGCTTTTCCAAACACGGCGCGGTCTCCGCGCTCGGCGGAAAATCCGCGATGAGCACGCGCGCGGATTTCCCGCAGGCCTTCGGCCCGGACCGCGATGCGCGCTTGGACGGCCCCACGCTCGACGCCGACTGGAACGCACATCCGCCGCAGGTGCTGTGGCGTCAGAAAGTCGGCGCGGCGTGGTCGGGCTTTGCGATCGTCGGCAACCGCGCGCTCACGATGGAGCAGGACGGCGAGGACGAAGCGGTGACGTGCCGCGACATTTCCACCGGCGCGGAACTCTGGCGCAGCACGAGCCCCGGCCATTTCAATACCAACATCGCCGGCGAAGGCCCGCGCACGACGCCGACCGTGCATGGCGGCCACGTCATCACGCTCGGCGCGACCGGCACGCTCCGCTGCCTCGACCTTGCGACTGGCAAAACAATCTGGTCGCGCGACATCGCCGCGGATGCCGGGGTCACCGTGCCGACATGGGGCTTCGCCTCGTCGCCGCTGGTGCATGATGAAAAGGTGATCGTCAGCGCGGGCTGCAAGACGGCCGACGGCAAACCCGTCGCCGGCGCGCCCCCGACTTCGCTGCTCGCCTACGACACCAAGACCGGCGAGCCCGTGTGGAAAGCCGGCGCGCGACCGATCAATTACAGCTCGCCATTTCTCCTCGGCCTCGCGGGCCGCGAACAGATCGTGATGTTCAACAGCGAAGCCGTCACCGCGCACGATCCCGCGACTGGCGAAGTGCTGTGGGAGCATCCGTGGGGAAAAGGATTGCCGCACGTCGCACGCCCGATCCCCGTCGGCAGCAACCGCGTGCTTTTCTCCAGCGGCTACGGCGTCGGCAGCGCGCTGCTCGAAATCGCACGAGGCACCGACGGCAAATTCGCGCCGACCGAAGTGTGGAAGACGGTCCGCTACCAGGCGAAATTCTCGAACCCCGTCGAGCGCGGCGGCTTCGTGTACGGCGTGAGCGACGGCATGTTCGCATGTCTCGATCTGCAGGACGGGAACGTGCGTTGGAAAGGCGGCCGCTACGGCCATGGCCAAGGCCTGCTCGTCGGCGAACACTATTTGCAGATGGCCGAACTCCCCGGCGAACTCGTCCTGCTGCGCCCCACGCCCGACGCGCCAAACGAACTCGCGCGCTTCCGCGTCTTCGACGAGAAGACGTGGAATCCCCCCGCACTAAGCGGCGACCTTCTCCTCGTGCGCAACGACCGCGAGGCCGCGTGCATCCGCCTGCCGCTGGCAGCAGCGGGGAAAAAGTAATCAGTGCTCAGTTCTCAGTGCTCAGTATTTGCGGTTCGATCGCCGCTCATCGCACAGCACATTTTCTGAGAACTGAGCACTGAGAACTGAGAACTGAGAACTGCACACTTCCCCCTCCATGCTCGTACTTGCCGCACGCGCCGCGCTCCGCCAATCTTCATGCCCGTTCCCAAGATGACACGACTCTCCCCCGCCCTTGCAGCATTCCTCGGCCTCAGCGTCTCCGCGCTCGCCGATGTGAAGCTCCCCGCGCTCATCAGCGACAACATGGTCCTGCTCCAGGACGCAAAAGCAAACGTCTGGGGCAGCGCGAATCCCGGCGAGAAAGTGACCGCGACGCTCGGCGCGCATTCCGTGAGCGACACTGCGGACAAGGCCGGAAAATGGCGCGTCAAACTCGAAGGGCTCAAGCCCGGCCCCGGCATGGACATGACGATCGCTGGCAAAAACAAACTCACCGTCAAGAACGTCGCCGTCGGCGAAGTGTGGATCGCGAGCGGGCAATCGAACATGGAGATGGCCGTGAAACTTGGGAAGGACTCGGACAAGGAAATCGCAGAGGCGAAATTTCCCGACATCCGCGTCTTCACCGTCACGAAGAAAGGCAGCAAGACGCCGCTCGAAGACTGCATGGGCAAATGGGAAGTCGCGACACCGGAGAACGCGGAGCACTTCAGCGCAGTGGGATATTTTTTCGTGCGCGAGCTGCATCAGAAATTGAAGCAGCCCGTCGGCCTCATCCATACCTCGTGGGGCGGCACGCCGTGCGAGACGTGGATTCCCGAGAGCGGGATGAAATCGAACGAACGCTTCGGCGAGCACTGGGCGAAGAAACTCGCCGAATTTCCGAAAGCGAAGGCGGCCTATGACAAGCAGCTCGCGGAATCCAAAGTGGCGGCGGAAAAGGCGAAGGCCGACGGCAAGCCTGCACCGCGTCCTCCGCGCCCGCCCGACGGCCCCGACGCGCTGAACGTCGCGCCGAGCGGGCTCTACAACGGCATGATCGCGCCCGTCGCGCCCTACACGATTCGCGGCGCGATCTGGTATCAGGGCGAGAGCAACGCTGGGCCGACGAATCGCGGCAGCATGGATCTATACGGCCAGATTTTCCCGGTGATGATCTTCTCGTGGCGCTACGAATTTGCGAAGGCGCAGGGTGTGCCGCGCGAGGAGTCGGAATTCCCGTTCCTCTTCGTGCAGCTCGCAAATTTTCACCCACGTCACGAGCAGCCGACCGACAGCTACTGGGCGCAAATCCGCGAGGCGCAGACGGGCAGCCTCGAAGTCCCGCGCACGGGCATGGCCGTGGCGATTGACATCGGCGAAGCCGCCGACATCCACCCGAAGAACAAGCAGGAAGTCGGGCACCGACTCGCTCTCAGCGCGCTCGCGCAGGTCTATTTTCAGGAGCTGGAATACAGCGGCCCGCTCTATCGCGAGATGCAGATCGAAGACGGCAAGGTGCGCCTGAACCTCAGCAACGCGCAGGATCTCAAGACGACCGATGGCGGGCCGATCAAGGGCTTTGCACTTGCGGGCGAGGACAGGAAATTCCACTGGGCGCAGGCGAAGATTGATGCCGACCACATCGTCGTGAGTTCGCCCGACGTGCCGAACCCCGTCGCGATCCGCTACGCTTGGGCGGACAATCCCGACGTGAATCTCGTGAACGGCGCGGGGCTGCCCGCGAGCCCGTTCCGCAGCGACAAATGGAAGCAGGAGCCGCCCGCCGGATCCGCAGGGAACTGACGCATGGATTTTCCGCCGCTCGACTTTTCAAAAATCCGCACCTACCCGGTCGCGGACCGCGCGAACAAGGTCGCCGTCGAGGCGTTCGCAAAGCCGCACGCTGCGGGCGCGAGCTTCGCATCGTTCCTCGATGCACTGCCGGATTTTCTCGCAGTGCAGGATCTACGGCATGTCGTCGGCGCGATCGCATCGGCGGTGCAAAACAAGCGCCCCGTGCTGCTGATGATGGGCGCGCACGCGATCAAGGTTGGCCTGAATCCGATCATCGTGGATGCCATGCGGCGCGGCTTCGTGAATGCCGTCGCATTCAACGGCGCGGGTGCGATCCACGACTTCGAGCTGTGCTACCAGGGCGAGACGAGCGAGGACGTGCAGCGCGGGCTGAATGACGGAAGCTTCGGCATGGCCGACGAGACCGGCCGCATGATGAACGCCGCGCTCGCCGACGGCCTCGCGCGCGGACTCGGCGCGGGCCGCGCCCTCGGGGAAAAGGCGCTCGCATTTCCAAACAGGCACCTCTCCATCATGGCCGCCGGCGCGGAAATCCGCGTGCCCGTCACGGTTCACATCGGCATCGGCACGGACATCATCCACCAACATCCGACGACCAACGGCGCGCACCTTGGCGAGGCGAGCTACCGCGACTTCAAGACGTTCGCCGCCGTGTGCGCGCACCTCGAAGGCGGTGTCGTGCTGAATGTCGGCAGCGCCGTGATCATGCCGGAAGTCTTTCTGAAAGCGCTCACCGTCGCCCGCAACCTCGGCCACAAGGTCGAGAAATTCACCACGGCCACGCTCGACATGACACGCCATTACCGGCCCGCGGAAAACGTCCAGCGCCGCCCCACCGCACTCGGCGGCAAGGGCGTTTACATCGTAGGCCATCATGAGATCAACCTGCCCCTGCTCTTCGCCGCAGTGGCCGAAGCGCTCGCATGAAAAAAGTGCTCAGTGCTCAGTTCTCAGTTCTCAGTCGGCGTGCGTCGCACTGTTGGCTGGACTGAGCACTGAGAACTGAGCACTGAGCACTTTCCAATGAACCGCTCCCGCGTCGCCTCCGTCCTCGATCCTTCGAAGCGCATCCTCGTCGTCGGCGAGATGATGCTCGATGAATTCATCTGGGGAAAGGTGAGCCGCATTTCGCCCGAGGCACCAGTGCCTGTCGTGGATGTCGTGCGCGAGACCTTCAATGCCGGCGGCGCGGCCAACGTCGCCCGCAACCTCCGCGAACTTGCAGACCACGTTCACCTCATCAGCCTCGCGGGCACGGGGCACGATGCCGACGTGCTGCGCGGCATCCTTGATGAGCGCGGCATCGCGCTTGATGGCGTGATTTTCGACAAAGCCTACACGACCATCCGCAAGACGCGCATCGTCGCGCGCAACCAGCAGGTCGTCCGCGTGGACCGCGAGAAGCGACGCGGCTTCACCGATGCGCAGCGCGCGCAGGTGCTCGCAAATTTCGACCGCCTCCTCCCCTCGCTCGATGCGATCATCTTGGAAGACTACGACAAAGGCCTGCTCGACCAGCCGCTCGTGGATGCCCTCGTGAAATCCGCGCGCGCCGCGCGCAAAATCGTCACCGTGGACCCGAAGCCCACGAACCCAATCCGCTGGCACGACGTGACGTGCGTGACGCCAAATCGCGGCGAGGCATTCCGCTTTGCCGGACGCAAGGAGACTGAGCCCGCCGACACGGTGCTCGAAGATTCCGCACTGCTCGAAGTCGGCGCGCTCCTGCTGGAGAAATGGCGCTGCGATCACCTGCTCATCACGCTCAGCGAACACGGCATGATCCTCTTCGACCCCGCCGAGCCGCCGCACCACATCCCCACGCGCGCGCAGGAGGTCATTGATGTCTCCGGCGCAGGCGACACCGCCATCGCCGTCTTCACCACCGCGCTCGCCGGTGGCGCGACCCCACGCGAAGCCGCCGAGATCGCAAACCACGCCAGCGGCATCGTCGTGGCGAAGACCGGCACCGCCGTCACCTCGCGCGAGGAACTGCTGGCGAGTTTTGCGGAGTAGCGCATCACCAAATGCGCGTCACACCGTAGGCGTCGAACGCCGAATCGCTACCGACGACAGCGATTCCTTCTGCGAGCGCCTGCGCGATGAGCAGCCGGTCAAATGGATCGCGGTGATGTAAGGGCAGCGAATAATAGCGGTGCAGGTGCGCCGGTTGAATCGGCATGATCGAAAAACCCAGAGATTCCAACGCGCCGGGAAAAAGCACGTCGAACGGCTTCGGCAAATCCAGTTTCCCGAGCTGCGACTTGATGGCCATTTCCCATCCGCTTCCGATGCTCACCCACCGCTCGTTCTCCGGCTCCTCGATGGCCAGACGCGCCGCAGCACTCAGTCTGGGATCGTCGTCGAGAAACCAGATGAGCGAGTGCGTATCGAGCAGCAGCTTCATTCCATGTAGTCCCGGAAATCCTCCAGCGGAGCATCAAAGTCCGGGGCCATCCGGAATCCTTTCAGGCATCCCGCTTTCGGAGCCTTGGATTTTGCGGGCGCATGCTCATCCTCAATGTGCAGCACCGCCCGGTGCGGCCCCGGCTTGATCGATGGCGGGAGCTTGAGCACGGCGTGACCCTCGGCATTCACGACAAGTGTTTCCCGGATGGTAATCATGCCCGAGAAGATGCCAGAACTCCTGCGCCCGGCAAGCGCCTCATCGCATCGTGCGGGAAATGCCTGCCGATAATCATTCGGACTCTTGCTCCATGACCGTTGTTCCAGTCGTCCGGCAGGCCACCAAAGCAGCCCCCCACTTCAGCATGCCGGGGCGTCCGATGACCGCTCGCGGGCGAATCCGCATCCGCGCACGGCGGAGCGCGCCGCTCCTCGCGCATCCCGGTGTGGACCGCAAGGTTTCCATGCCATCCGAGGAAGCGCACCCGCTCCGAACTCGCAGCCCAGCCGTGCAAACGGCTCGACACCCCAGCCCCCTCCCGCTATCCGACCGGGATGCCAGCGGCCCGCTCCTCATTTCCCCTGTCCCACCGGGAAGCACTCACCCCACCCCGCCCAGCTACACGGCTGGCGAAAATCCCCAGTCCTATAGCGGGGAGTTAGGCCCGAGACAATGAATGCAAAACAGAAGCTGTTTTGGTTGGGAATCGGCTGCATCGCAATAGTCGCATTTGGCATCGCTGCATACGTTCTGCAGACTCGCGGCGCTTCCAACGATCTCGGCCTGACCCGATCTGATTTAGCAATCGGAGGGCTCCCGGATGTTGAAGCGCTCCGTGCAAAAACAAAAGCAGTTGCGGATGCTTATTTGGGCCAACACGAGGCCGAGTTAAAGGAGCTTTGCGGCGGGCAGTTTCAGTTGACTTCAGATTATTCATTATCGCCCAAGATACGTGCGCTCGGCTACCGATCCTCGTTCTATTACTACTGTTGGGACATCTATCTACCGTATTCCCTCCAACCCAATTCCGGCAGCGCATACACTGTGGCAGTTCAACTTTCAGATGGAACGAAAGGGAACACGCGTGACCCAGACAAGTTTCGAGTTCTGCGAGCGATCATGATAGATCAGAAAGACCTGAGCACAAGGACACTTAAATGAATATCCAACGGCCTAAGCGCCGCAGCTTGGGGTCGTTTGGCGATGCTCGCGCATCCCGAGTAATGAAAACCAAACAAGTCAGCCCGAACTTCACACCTGATGAGTAGCGACAGCTTCCACCTCGTCACCGAGTATCCCGTCATTCATTACCAGTGCGGCGTTCGTGCAGGCGACCGCGTTCGTCTTCGCCACGACATCATTGTGCGCGAGCATGACGGCACGCCGAACGGCACTGTTCATCGTGCGGGCGAGGTCTGGACGGTTCTTCCCGGCAGCATTGACGAGCCGCCTATCGTCTGGTTGCGCCAGCCAGATGGCAAGTCCCACACTTGGAGCGACGACTCTGATTTCCTCGCAGCTTTTGAGCTATTGCCGCTCTCAGAGTCCGACGCCTCACGAACCCATCCCAAATGACCGCAACGCCGAACCATGCGCTAAGAGTAGGCGGTCTTGTTCCTGCTTCCCGATGAAGACCAATGACTCAACCGCAACGCCCCCTAGGCGCTCAGCAAACTAGTCCCGCGGTGACGGTCTAGCCACCAATCACCAGTCACGAGTCATTTTTCCCGCCCCGGCCCCTACCCCGCGAACTGCATCTCCGCGAGCCGCCGATACGTGCCGCCGGGGCGCTGGATGAGTTCGTCGTGCGTGCCGGATTCGGTGACGCGGCCGGCTTCGAGGACGCAGATGCGGTCGCACTTGCGCACGGTGGCGAGGCGGTGCGCGATGATGAATGAGGTACGGCCCGCGAGCAGCGTTTCGAGCGCGTCCTGGATGAGCTTTTCGCTCCCGCTGTCGAGGGAGCTGGTGGCCTCGTCGAGGAGGAGGATTTCGGGATTGCGGATGAAGGCTCGGGCGATGGCGACGCGCTGGCGCTGGCCGCCGGAGAGCTTCACGCCGCGGTCGCCGACGAGCGTCTCGAAGCCCTCGGGAAATTGCGCGATGAACTCGGCGCAGTTCGCACGCTGCGCGGCGTCGCGGATTTCCGCGTCGGTCGCGCCGGGGCGTCCGTACGCGATGTTCTCGCGGATGGTGCCACCGAAGAGCAGCACCTCCTGCGGGACGATGGCCATGCGGGCGCGGAGTGCGGTGGTGTCGAGCGTGTGGGCGTCTTCTGCGCCGATGAGGATGCGGCCCGAGTCGGGTTCGTAAAAGCGGAGCAACAGCGAGATGATGGTGCTCTTCCCCGCGCCGCTCGGGCCGACGAGCGCGATGCGTTCGCCGGGACGCGCCTCGAGTGTGACTCCGCGCAGGACGGGAAGATCGGGCCGCGACGGGTAGCGGAAGTGGACGTCGTCGAGCTTTACCGTAGCCGCGCTTGTCAAAGCGCGGGCTGATCCATTTTCCACGGCCGTCATTTCCCGCTCGGCATTCGAATGCGTGCCCGCGCTTTCACAAGCGCGGCTACTTTCGACGGGCTCCGCGAGCAACTCACGCACGCGCTGGCTTGCGCCGATCCCTTTCTGCATCGCGCTGATGACCTCTGCAATCGAGGACACCCCGCCGCCGACAAAGAGCGTGTAGAGCGTGAATTTTGTAAGGTCGCCGTGCGTGAGTTCGCCCGCCTGCATGAGCCGCGCGCCGTACCACATCACGAGGACGATCGCGCCGAAGATGCCGAGGATGATGAATGCAATGAGCACCGCGCGTTTGCGCGCACCGCGCAGGATTGTGGCGAGGAAGCCGTCCATCGCCGAAGCGTGGCGCGCGCGCTCGAAGGCCTCGTTGCCAAATGCCTTCACGCTCGCGATGCCCTGCAGTGTCTCTTCGACGACCGTCGCGGCTTCGGCGAGCCGGTCCTGCGCGGCGCGCGAAATTTTCCGCACACTGCGCCCGAAGATGACCGCGAGCACGATGAACACGGGGAAGGAAAGCAGCATAAGCCCCGCGAGCCGCGGCGACGTGAGGAAAATGGCGACGAGGCCGCCGCCGAGCAGCATGCCCTGCCGGATTCCCTGCGGGATCGCGCCACAGAAGAAATCCTCCAGCAGCGTCATGTCGCTCCCGAGCCGGCTCGCAAGTTCGCCGACACGGTGCTCGCCGTAAAATTTCATCGGCAGTGCGATGAGCCGCCCGTAGAGCCGCTTGCGCAGCGCGACCACGGTGCGCTGCCCGGCAGTCTGGAATGCCGCAGAGTAGAAAAACGTGAGCGCCGCCTGCGCCGCGAGCGTGCCGAGCAGCACGAGCGCGACGGTGTTGATCGCCGGCTGCCATGTGCCGGGCGGCAGCGACTTCACGCTCGGCATCGCGGCATCTATGAGCTTGCCCATGAGCCACGGAAAGAGCAGGCCGAACATCATCGAGATCGTCTGCGCGAAGACCGCGAGCCGGAACGGCCAGCGCCATTCGCTCGCCCATGAGAGCATCTCGCGCAGATCGGCGAAGCGTCCGGGTTTGGTTTTTTCGTGCATGTTTCTGGCGGCGGAAAAGGACGCGCAGGGTCGGTGTCCGCGCAGTGATTTTGCAAGCAGCAACGCGGGCCCACAGTGGTTGAATTTTTGGGAAACCACGAATGGACACGAAGGCGCACGAATGGGATTCGAGACGAGCATCAGAAGATCGCACGGAGGAGATTCTTCCTCCATTCGTGTGCCTTCGTGTCCATTCGTGGTTCTCCTTCCACGCACCGCGCCGATTGTTTTTTCGCCCCGCCCCC
>Ga0208719_1000710_pt1 | contig 10453 bp, 7 predicted proteins | sample LakMenEpi30Jul09_FD_150747 | JGI IMG/M metagenome (GOLD analysis project Ga0208719, IMG submission 150747) | Freshwater microbial communities from Lake Mendota, WI - 30JUL2009 deep hole epilimnion (SPAdes) | ecosystem: Environmental > Aquatic > Freshwater > Lake > Epilimnion/Euphotic zone ... | reverse complement strand
CGCCCTGGGGCGTCGCGGCCCCGAACGACTCGCGGCCTGGCTGGGAGAGGCGCGGAGCGAGGAGGCCGCCCGCTACGGCGAGTCGGCCGCTCTGCTCGAGCCGAACGTGAAGCGGTCGCCGGGTGGGCTGCGTGACATCCAACTCGTCCGCTGGCTCGGCTATCTGGCCCATGGAGCGACCGACGAGCAGGCCCTCGTCGCGGCGGGCCTCCTCGCCCCGGCCGACGCCGCGGCGCTCGCCGCGGCGTCGGAGTATCTCAGCGGAGTCCGCATCGATCTCCACCTCGCTGCCGGACGCGCCGCCGACGACCTCACCCGTCAGGAGCAGCAGAGGCTCGCAGAGGCCAGGGGGCTTGCCGGTGCGCCGGGATTGCTACCGGTGGAGGTGTTCATGCGCGAGTATTTCCGCCACACCCGTGCGGTCGTCCAGGTCGTGGAGAACGTCAAGGGACGGGCTTTCCGCAGATCCCGGCGTTCCTCGTGGGTGACCGGGATCCTCGGTCACCGCGTCGACGACCGCTACCTGGTCGGGCCGACGACGATCGCCGTGCTCCCGTCGCACCGTGCCGACGTCGCCGCGAGCCCCGCGGCCATTCTCCGGCTGCTCGAACTCTCCCAGACGTACGGCTGGCCGATCGACGATGACAGCTGGGATGCGATCCGGGTGGCGGCCGGGGCTTCGACCTTCGGCGGGGAGGACGGGACGGATCTCCGTGACGGGATGGTGTCCGTCGCCGACCCGCTCCCGGCCGAGATCCGCGCCGGGTTCGTGAGGCTGTTTGACCGTCCGGAGCGGCTCGGGATGTCGCTGCGACGCCTCCATGAAATCGGGCTGCTCGAGCGGATCGTCCCGGAGTTCGCCCATGCCCGCGACCTCCTCCAATTCAACAACTACCACAAGTACACCGTCGACGAGCATTCGATCCGTGCGGTGGAGGCATCGGTGGCGATGCGTGGGGCGAAAGGTTGGCTCGCGGAGCTGTGGAAGCACGTGGGGAGAAAGCACCTGCTCCTCCTCTCGCTCCTCATCCACGATCTCGGCAAGGGATACGAGGAGGATCACAGCGAGGTCGGCCGGAGGATCGCGGGGAGCGTGGCGGCGCGGCTCGGACTGACCGACGAAGAGGGTGAGATTCTCGCCTTTCTCGTCCATCGTCACCTCGTGATGGCGCATCTCGCGTTCCGTCGCGATTCGAGCGATCCCGCGCTCGTGGTGCGCTTCGCCTGCGAGGTCGGATCGCCCGAGGTGCTCGCCATGCTCACGCTCCTCACCGCCGCGGACGTCACCGCCGTGGGGCCGGGGGTGTGGAACGATTGGAAGTCGGACCTCCTCGCCGATCTCCACGCGCGGACACTCGGCGTTCTCGACGGCGATGCTCCGCCACGCTCGGACGGGCCACCGCGCCGCGCCCTCGAGGCGTTGCTGGCGGACTGGGAGCCCGACGATCCGGTCGTGCGGATCGGGCGGCAGCTTCCCGAGGCGGTGCTCCGCGACGTCCCCCCTGCCCGGCTGCTCGAGGAACTCGTGCAACTCGCCCGGCTCCCCGCTGACGGCGTCTTCGTCGCCACCCGCTGGCAGCCCGACACCTCGACGGTGGCGATCACGGTGGGAACCAGGGAGAGCGTGGCGCCGGGCGTTTTCCACCGCGTCACCGGGGCCCTGACGAGCGAGCGCCTCGAGATCCTCGCCGCCGGCATCCACACCCTCGACGACGGACTGGTGATCGATCACTTCACCGTGCTCGATCCCGATTTCACAGGCGCACCACCCCCCGACCGGTTTGCCGACATCGCTGCCGCGATCCGCGCGGGAATCAAGGCCGACCGGGCCCCGACCTTCACCCGCCGGCTCAATCCCCTGGCGCCGCGCCCGAACCCATCCCTCCGTCATCCCGTCCGTGTGGCGATCGACAACGCCAGTTCCGATACGTCCACGATCGTCGAGGTCTTCGCCACCGACGCTCCCGGATTGCTCTACCGGATCGCCCGGACGCTGTTCGATGCGGGGTTGTCGGTGCGTTCCGCGAAGGTCGGCACCTACCTCGACCAGGTGGTCGATGGTTTCCACGTTACCGATCAGGCGGGGGGCAAAGTCGACGACGCCGATCGTCTCGAATCGCTGCGCCGGGCGCTCGAGTCGGCGGTCGCCACGGCGACCGGAGTGTGACGGCCGGACTGTCGTCACCCGCAGTCGGCGGTCACTCGTAGGAGAAGACTCCCATCGCCCCGGCGTAGGCCCGCAGCGCCCGACGGAGATCGTCGGTCTGGGCGGTATTGGCGGTGATCATCGCCTCGAAGATCTTGCCCGCCTTCTGCGCCTTTTGTGACCGGGGCAGCACCTTGTTGCCGATCGCCTCGAGGAACGGCGGGGTGAAGTCGTCGAGGAGCTTCTGCCTCGCGGTGTAGGCCACGCGAAAGACCCTCATCAGGGAATCGGTCTCGGTCCCCTCCGGTAGCGTCCACTCCTTCGATTCTTCGACGAGCTCGGCGGTGGTGGCTTTGAGCTTTTCCAGGCCGGTGGCGACGTCCTCGTCGGTGGTGGCCGGCGATTCGTTGAGGCGGGCACTGACGATGTCCTCGAATTGCTTGAGGGCGATCGAATAGCGGCGGTTCACCTTCGAGATCGACTCGAGGAGCTTCTTTGCCGCTGTCCGCCGCGGTGAGCCGCAGCCCGAAAGCCCGGCCGCCACCGCACACCCCACCAGAACCCAGGCCATCACCGTCCGCCTGGTCGGGTTCTCCGCGCTGCCGATCCACCGATCCGTCGCGGCCCACTGCCGGGGCCATCGATCGCTCCATGTCTCTTCGGGGCGGTCGATGCCTTCGTCACGCATGTCTGCTTCCCTGTGGAGCCGTTTGACCGGTGGTCACAGGTGCAGCTTATGAAAAGTCACGGGCATGACAATTCCCATCCATCGGAGGGGGCCGCGCCGGGAGCCGCTCGCGGAGCAGGTCGTCGTCGAGTCCGCGGGACGCACCGGGACCGACCTTCCCGTGCCGTCGGGCCATGGTTCCCTCCGGCCCGCAAGGAGCCTGTCCCTTCTCCGCCGGGGTCAGAGGTAGGTGTTGACGAGATTCTCGAAGAGTTCCTGCCGGCCACTCGAGCAGGGGGCGGCGTCCCCCTTGGCGAGCATCTCCTTCTCGAGCGACTCGAAGCTCTCGCTCCCCGACTCGATCCGTCGCCCGAGCGCGCCCGACCAGCTTGCGTAGCGCTCGTCGACGAGCTTCTGCAGGGCGCCGTCGGCACGCATCGCCGCGGCGATCTTCAGCCCCCTGGCAAACGCATCCATGCCGCCGATGTGGGCGTGGAACAGGTCGACGGGCTCGAAACTCTCGCGCCGCACCTTGGCGTCGAAGTTCACGCCGCCAGGCTTGAGGCCACCGTACTTGAGGATCGTCCACATGATCCGGGTGGTGAGATAGATGTCGGTGGGAAACTGATCGGTGTCCCAGCCGACGAGCGTGTCGCCGGTGTTGGCGTCGATCGACCCCAGGTAACCCTGCATCCCTGCGACCTCGAGTTCGTGCTGCATCTCGTGGCCGGCGAGCGTGGCGTGGTTGGTCTCGATGTTCATCTTCACGTGCTTCTCCAGGCCGTAGGTCTGGAGGAAGTTGATGCAGGTCGCGCAGTCGTAGTCGTACTGGTGCTTGGTGGGCTCGCGCGGCTTCGGCTCGAAATAAAACTGGCCTGTGAAGCCGATCTTCTTGGCATGATCGACGGCCATGTGCATGAACTTGGCGAGATGGTCGATCTCGCGCTTCATGTCGGTGTTCCAGAGGCACTGGTAGCCTTCGCGACCGCCCCAGAAGGTGTAGCCGGCCCCGCCGAGGGAGTGGGTCGTCTCGAGGGCCTTCTTCACCTGAGCCGCGGCGTAGGCGAAGACCTCGGCGTTGCAACTCGTGGCCGCGCCGTGGACGTAGCGGGGATGGGAGAAGAGATTGGCGGTGCCCCAGAGGAGCTGGATGCCGGTCCGCTGCTGGTGGGCGCGGAGCTTCTCGGCGACCGCGTCGAGGTTCTTGTGGCTCTCGGCGAGGTTCTTCCCCTCCGGTGCCACGTCCCGGTCGTGGAAGCAGTAGAAGCCGACGCCGAGCTTCTCCATGAACTCGAACGCGACATCGACCCGCGCAAGCGCCGCGTCGAGCGAGTCGCCGCCGATCTCCCAAGGTCGGATCATCGTCGCGGAGCCGAATGGATCGCTGCCGGTGCCACGGAAGGTGTGCCAGTAGGAGACGGCGAAGCGGAAGTGATCGCGCATCGGCTGGCCTTCGATGATCGCGTCGGCGTCGTAGTGCCGGAAGGCGAGCATGTTCTTCGTGCCCGGGCCCTCGAAACGGATCGGACCGATGCCAGCAAACGCCTCTTTCGCCGCCATGAATCGAATCTCCTCGGATACCGCGCACCTCTGGATCGGTACGCGAAGGGACAAGGGCGCCACTCTGCCGGGTGCCGTCGTGCGGGAAGATCGTAGCGGCGCGGCGGATGGCTTGTCAGCCCCAGCCTGAGGCCGGTTCGATGCAGGCTTCAGCGGGTCTTTGTGGGCGGGGTCGTGAAGCGGGCGAGTAGTCGTCTGCCCCAGTCGGGGAACCACTCGACCAGTCCGGCAAGCCAAGCCGCTTTCCGGGGAACGACCAGTTCGTTCGTCCGACGACGGCAGGCATCGAGAACCTGCTCGGCGAGGCGGTCGGGGTCGAGCCGGCGGAGGGGGGCGCCGCCGCCGGGAAGGTTTGCTTCGGGGGGGAGGCCGGCGGCGGCGACCTCGGCTGCATAGCGGTCGAACGAGGCGTCGTCATCGGCCTGTTCACGGCGGATCGGGCCGGGCGAGACGAGGAGCACGTGCACTCCACGCGCTGCCATCTCGAGACGGACTGCGTCGACATAGGCAGCCAGTGCCGACTTCGCCACCGCATAGGGGCCCATGAGCGGCGTGACGAGTTTGCCGGCAAGGCTCCCAATGTAGACCATGTGGCCACTGGCTCGGGCGACATCGTCAGCGGCACAGGTGGTGATCTCCACGGCGGTGCGGAGATTGGCGTCGAGGTAGCCGGCGAGCTGATCAGCCGAGGTGTCGAGGATCCGAGCCCGCCCGGATCGCCCCACGGTGAAGAAGAGATCGTCGACGCCCCCGAGCCGGTCGAGGGCTTCGCCGACGACCCGGCCCCCTTCACCGGGGCGGGCGAGATCGGCGGCGGTGCCGAGGCTCTTTTGTCCGAGCCGCGGGTCGGGAAGCCGCTCGAGCGCCCGGCGAACGCCGTCGGCCGACCGGCCGACGAGGAGCACGCTCGCCCCGGCCTCGAGGAGGTGGCGGGCGAGAATGAGCCCGAAGCCACTCGTGCCTCCGGCGACGATCACGCGGCGGCCGTGCCAATCGCCGCGGTGAGGTTTTTGCTGCGAGGCTTTCATTCAGCGGAGTGTAGCGACTCGACAGTTCGGCGATGGCTAGACGGTCGCGGCGTTCCTGATTCGCGCCTGCAGGCTCCCGCGGTACGCTGCTTTCGTTCCATTGCCCCCCGCCGTTCCCTCGCCCACCTCCGGAGGGCTCGATGACCGCCGCCCCGAACCATCCATCCAGGAATCCCCGGGATCTCCACGAGCCCACCGATCACGCCGTGGTGCGCCTCTCCACGGCCGATCCCGAGCTCGTCCGCACGAAGATCGTCGCCACGCTCGGGCCGGCGTCCTCGTCGGAACAGGCGATCGGCGGGCTCATCCAGGCCGGCGTCGATGTCTTCCGCCTCAACATGGCCCACGGCTCGGTGGCGGAACACCAGACGACGCTCGACCGCGTCCGGCGGATGTCCGATGAATTGGTGCGGCCGGTGGGGGTCCTCGTCGACCTCGCCGGCCCGAAGATCCGCCTCGGAGAGCTGCCGGCCGCCGGTGTCGACTGTGTCGAAGGGGAAAAGATCCGCTTCGTCCGTGGGAGCGGGGAGTCGACCGCCGACACCTTCACCACGACCTACGCCGCGCTCGTCGACGAGCTGCGGCCGGGGGATCCGGTGATGCTCGCCGACGGAACGGTGGCCTTGATCGTCGAGGAGCGGCAGTCTGACGCGGTCGTCTGCCGCGTCGTCCAGGGTGGGAATGTCCGTAGCCGACAGGGGGTCAATCTCCCCGGGGTGAAGCTCTCCGTCGCCGCGATGACCCCCGCCGACTGGGAGCATGCCGAGTGGGCGGCCAGCGCCGGGGCCGACTTCGTCAGCCTGTCGTTCGTGAGGTCGCCTGTCGAAGTCCGACTGCTGAAAGAGCTGCTACGGACGCGCGGGTCGTCGGCCCGGGTCGTCGCCAAGATCGAGAAGCGCGAGGCGGTCGAGACGATGGAGGCGATCGTCGAGGCGGCCGACGTCGTCATGGTCGCCCGTGGCGATCTCGGCGTGGAGATCGACGTTGCCACGATGCCGATGGTGCAGAAGCGGATCATCCGCGTCTGCCAGCAGCTCCAAAGGCCGGTGATCGTCGCCACCCAGATGCTCGACAGCATGCAGCATTCGCGCCGGCCGACGCGGGCCGAGGCCACCGACGTCGCCAACGCCATCCTCGACGGTGCCGATGCCTGCATGCTCTCGGGCGAGACGGCGATCGGTGACCATCCCCGGCTCGTGGTGGAGATGATGCGGCGCATCGCCCAGGCGACCGAATCGCAATACCTCGCCGACCGCAGGCTGTCGCTCGAGGAGCGGCATCGGGCTCCCTGGCTTGCGGCCGCGGTCGATGCGGCGACGCCGGAGGTGAGTCCCGAGGGCCTCCACCCCATCACCCAGGCGGTCGTCGATGGCGCCGGACGGATCGCCGCCGACATCGGAGCCCGCCTCGTCGTCGTCGCCAGTCGGACGGGGGTCACCGCGATCGCCCGCTCGAAGCGCCGTGGCGCGGTGCCGACCGTCGGGGTCAGCGACAACGCCGCCACGCTCCGCCAGATGGCGCTCTACTGGGGCGTCACACCGTTGGCGGGGACGGTGTCGACCGACATCGACGCCCTGTTCGGCCACGTCACCGCCTGGGGGCTCGCCGCCGGCCGGCTTTCCAAGGGGGACAGGATCGTGTTCGTGGCCGGTGTCGGCTTCGGGACGGGAGGGCATAATATGGCCCTCGTCAAGGAAGTCTGACGCCCGTCCGGCTCACGGCCGGCGAGGAAAATGCCGATCTCGGAACGACCGGGAGCCGGACGGCGGCGAATCGAACCATCAAGTGAGCGAGGAATCTTCGTGAGCGGAAAGCGGACCAAGTGCGTGCTGGCGTATTCGGGGGGGCTCGACACCTCGGTGATCCTCGGCTGGCTCATCGAACGCGGCTACGACGTGATCGCCGTCTACGTCGACCTCGGGCAGCCGTGCGAGGACCGGGCGGCGACCCTCGCCAAGGCCCGCACCTGCGGCGCGATTCATGCCGAGATCGTCGATGTCCGCGAGGAACTCTGCCGCGACTTCGCCTTCCCCGTCCTCCAGTGGCAGGCTCGTTATGAGGGGACCTATCTCCTCGGCACGTCGATCGCACGGCCGCTGATCTCGAAGGTGATCGTCGATGTCGCCCACCGGGAAGGGGCCTCGGTGTTCGCCCACGGCGCCACCGGCAAGGGAAACGACCAATGCCGTTTCCAACTCGCCGCCGAAGCACTCGATCCGAAGATCGCCGTTCTCGCCCCATGGCGCATTCGTGAGTTCCGCGAGCGGTTCCCCGGTCGCACGGAGCTCATCGACTTCTGCAACGAGCGAGACATCCCGGTGAAGGCCTCGAAGGGGAAGCCCTACAGCTCCGACGAGAACTGTCTCCACACGAGCTATGAGGCCGGCCTCCTCGAGGAGATGACGACCGATGGCTTCGAACTCGTCGAGTTCGGCATGACAGTGTCGCCACAGCAGGCCCCGGAGAAGCCGGAGACGGTGCGGATCGATTTCGAATCGGGGGTGCCGACGAAGGTCAACGGCAAGGCGCTTGCCCCCCACGAGATCGTCCTCGAGCTCAATGCCATCGGCGGTCGCAACGGCATCGGCCGCTCCGACATCGTCGAGAACCGGTTCGTCGGCATGAAGAGCCGCGGTGTCTACGAGGCACCCGGCATGACGCTCCTTTACGAGGCCCACCGGCTCGTCGAACAACTCACGCTCGACCGCGACCTCGTCCATCTCCGCGACCGGATCGCGCCGGAGGTGGCGGAGATGGTCTATTACGGCTTCTGGTACTGCGCGAAGATGGATGCCCTCTCCGCCTTCATCCGCGAGGCCCAAAAGCCGGTCACCGGCACCGTCGAGCTCAACCTCTACAAGGGGAACATGCTCGTGAAGAGCCGGACGAGCCCCAACAGCCTCTACGATGCCGCGATCGCGTCGATGGAGGGGGGCGGCTCGTACGACCAGACCGACGCCGAGGGTTTCCTGCGGATCATGGGGCTGCCCGGCCGGGTGCAGGGAGCTGTGCGGCCGCGCGGCTGATCCCCCGTTCTTCGGGGGCAGGTTCGAGGAGTCGAAGCTCGACACCGAGTTCGGTCCCTGGCGGGTCCGCGCTCCCGTGGGCGACGGCCACCGCCGCCACATGGCCGGGGCACGGCGTGAAGCATCGCACCATCCAGGTGTGCGTGCCGTCGCGGCAGGTGGCGCGATGCACGGTGCCGTCGTCGGCCAGATCGATGACGACGTCGGCGAGCGTCGGCCCGCCACCACCGATGCCGGTGCCGAGGCACTTGAGGCACGCCTCCTTACAGGTCCAGAGCCGGTAGAACACCCCCGCTGCCCGGTCGTCGGGGAGCGACCGCAGGAAGCGAGTCTCCTCTGGCGCGAAGTGGTCGGCGATCCGGAGAAGGTCGGCGAGCGTGCGCCGGTCGGTGTCGAGCCGCTCGAGATCGACGCCGATCGCCGGGCCTTCCGGGGCGGCCGGGCCGGTGACGGCGCGGGAGCGCTGCGGGGGGAGGAATGCATAGAGCGCGATGCCACCGCTCCGCGCCAGATTGAAGCCCGGTGGGCCATCCGCGAAGGCCATCCCTTGGCGGCGGAGATCGGCCCAGGAGAGGCTCGGCTTACCCGCCGGGCCCGGCGCGAGCGGCACCCTCGCCGGATCGATCCCGAGTCGCTCCCCGAGGAGGCGGCGGAGGAGGCCGCGGCGAACGACGAACCTGTCGCGATCGACAGCATTCCGGAAGCGAGTTGCCCGCGCCTGTTCGTCCGCCGAGAGCGTCGCGGTCAGGGCGACCGGTCGCCAGGCGTCACAGTCGGCGAGGGTGAGGGCGAGGTCGGATGGCATCAGCGGAGGCGGGCTTGTGCGAGTGTCGGCGCGGGATGACTGGCGCAATCGGCAGAATCGGTCGGTCGGCGACGTTCGTCTGGAGCGCCGGTCGATACTGCCACGTGGTTCTACCCCCCGGAGGTTTGATGGAATCGAACTCCCGGGATGCTCCCGTTCCCACTTTGACTCTTCCCCTGCGTGGCACGCAAGCACCGCCACACACTGCCAGGTGAGAGTCCTACTGACACCATCCACGATTGCATTCACCATCGCTTCGACCGGGTCGCGGACCGATTCCCACACGCCGTGGCGATCGACTGTGACGGGCGAACCCTGAGCTACGACGACGTCCGTGCCGCCAGCCGGATGGCCGCAGGGAGCTTGCGTCGTGCAGGCGTCGGGCCTGGGGACATCGTCGGTATCGGGATCGGGCGATCGGTCGAGTTCGTCGTCGCCGTCCTTGCCGTGCTCCGGTGTGGCGCCGCCTACGCACCGCTGGCCTGCGACGATCCGGTCGAACGACTGGCGGCGATGGTTGACGCCGCCGGTATCGGTGTGGTGGTGACCGCAGAGGACGAGCAGTCGTGTGCTGCCCTGTTTGTTGAGCGACCGGCGCTCGTCCGGCTGCCGATCGGCCGGTGCCTCGCCGATCTCGGGGGCGACGTCGCCGGCGACGGCGAGGAGCCGGACTGTGACCCCGAGGATCGGGCCGCGGTGATGTTCACGTCGGGTTGGACCGGCACACCGAAGGGGGTGGTGGTGCCGCACCGTGCGGTGGTCGGCCTCGTCACGGGGCAGACCTATGCCGATTTCGGACCGGAGCTGCGGACGCTGATGGTAGCGCCCACCGCTTTCGATGCGTCGACGTTCGAACTGTGGGGCCCGTTGCTCCATGGTGGCCGGGTGGTGATCTACCCTGACCGTTATTTCGAGCTGCATCGAGTCGGCGAGGTCTTGCGGACAGGAGGGGTTACATGTCTGTGGCTCACCGCAGGTCTGTTCAATCGTGTCATTGATCTTGCCCCGGAGATCCTCTCCCCCGTACGGCACGTGCTGACCGGCGGGGATGTGCTCTCGGTCAGGCATGTGCGGCGAGCGTTTGAAGCGCTCCCCGGAATTCGTCTTTCCAACGGTTACGGACTGACCTGCCCCCACGAATGGCACCAAGTATTAAGTTAGGGGTTGGTCTTCCGATAGACCAGCCCTGTGCGGTCGCTGAGGCGTAGCCGAAGCGGCCGC
>Ga0208719_1000705_pt1 | contig 10475 bp, 10 predicted proteins | sample LakMenEpi30Jul09_FD_150747 | JGI IMG/M metagenome (GOLD analysis project Ga0208719, IMG submission 150747) | Freshwater microbial communities from Lake Mendota, WI - 30JUL2009 deep hole epilimnion (SPAdes) | ecosystem: Environmental > Aquatic > Freshwater > Lake > Epilimnion/Euphotic zone ... | reverse complement strand
GGGTGCAGTGGAGATGAGCGCCACCTTCCGGTCGCGCCCCCCGCCAACAGGGGAAACGATCCGTGAAACGGAATCAACGTCCAAACCCATGCCACCACGTCCTCTACGGTATTTGCCGGTCACACATGTAACCCCGCGATACGCAAAATTCTTCCACAGTCACACTGCAGGTTTTTCCGTCAATTTTTTTTGTCTTCTGGGCGTTCTGGGAGACAAATTTTTTCTTGCGGTACACTGAATGTCATGCGCCGTTTCCTCGCCATTTTCTGTGTCCTTGCGGCTACTGCCGTCGGGGTGCCTTCCCCGGCGCAGGCGCAGGACACGTCGACAGCGACAACCGTGAACCCCGGCGACCTGTTCCCCGAAGCGCCCCCGGCAGAAGAGAAGCCGGTCCCGACCCGCGCCGACGTGCGAGCCCGGGTCATCGCCGTAGACAACCTCTCCCGGGACGTGTCCCGCATCGAAAAGGACGTGGCGGACGCCCGGGCAGCGAAAACGGTCGCCGAGCAGAACCTCGCGGCGGCGCAAGCAGCACGAGATAACCGTGTCGACGTCGTGTTAGCTGACGAGCGGTCCCGCCTCGACGAACTCAAAGTCGACAAGGATCGCCGCGTCGACGCGCTCGCTGACAGTCGGGAGCGTCTGGGACGCATGACGCTCGACCTGTACATGCTGGGCCCGAACGCGTCCATCAGTCTCACGTCGGATGACCCGTTGGGGAACTACCGGGTGAACCAGACGCTGCGGGTCGGGGTGGGGAACCTGCGGGCCGAAGTGGCGGAGAAGCAGCGGCTCGTGGACACCGCCGACGACGACATCGCGACGCAGGAGGCACGGGTCGCCGAAGCGCAGCTGGCGGTCGACGCCGCGAACGCCGACATTAACCGTTTCACCGATGACGTGAACGCCGCCGACAGCGTCATCACCCGAGGTGAAGCCGATCTGGTGACGAAACGCGCTGACGGGCTCACCGCCCAGTCGACACTCGTGGGGATGCTGCGGGAGATCGGCTCCCCGGCGAACAGCGGCAAGGACCCGCTGGTACCGGTCATGGGGGCGCCGGTACTCACCGCCGGACAGCTGACGGCGTGGTTCGCTGACACGCGCGGCCCGCTGCAGGTCGGAGCGAACAACGTCGCGGAGCTCGCCCAGCTGTACATCGAAGAAGGGCAGGCGCTAGGAGTGCGGGGTGACATCGCGTTCATCCAAGCGGTCGTGGAGACCGGCAACTTTCAGTACACGGGGACGAACAACTTCGCGGGGATCGGCCACTGCGACTCGTGCCCGCGCGGCTACCCGTTCCCGACCGCCCGTGAAGGGGTCCGCGCCCAGATCCAGCTGCTGCGCAGCTACGCCGACAAGAATTTGAAAACCGCTGATCTGCCCGGCGGGGCGATGCCCGGCATCAACCCGGACCGCCTCGGGGTGCGAGGCTGCTGTGCGTCGTGGTGGGGCCTGTCGGGGGTATGGGCCAGCGCCCTGCACTACGGCGGCACCATTCTGAGCATCTACGACGGCGCCCTCACGCACGCCCAGCGCAACGCGGCGCCTCCGCCACCTCAGTGACACCCACACGTCCCCTATTTTGCCCTGTGAGGCCCTCCGGGGGAGAAAATGGGGGTCAGTGCGTCTTGCGGTACTGGGCGGCCCTCAGGAGCCTCTCAGCGTCATCTGCGAGGTAGTCGCGGAGGGTGGGGAGGCGCCGCTGGACGGGCTGGCGGCTGTCCCACGCCTGCGACCCGCCGAACGCCACCAAAAAATCGTCGACGACGCCGAGCTCATCGTCGTCCAACCACGCCGAAATATACGAACTTGACTTCGCCATATCGGGGAGTTGGAGGGCGAGCATGACCTTGTCCGCCCACAACGGCCCCGTCATAGCGATCCCCCAGTCGAACACGACGACGTCACCGTCGTCGCCGATCAGCAGGTTGTCGTTACGGACATCAAAGTGGCACAGCGTGTCGTCGGGGAGCGCGTCCGCGACCCGCCGCGCCGCCCCCAGCCCGACGTCGGCGAACCCGAGCGCCCAGACAGGCAGAAAGTCTTCGGGACGCTCCTCGATTTCTTCCCACCGGCTAATCCACCACTGCACCGTGTCCCGCAGCGACGGCACCGACAGCCCAGAAGGCGGAGGGGACAGTTCGCGGCCCTGCCCGGAAAGCATGTCGGCGACCGCGTCGAACTCTTCTTCGATCCCGAAATCCGGGTAGTGGCCGCTCACGTGCTCCATCACGACCGCCACCCACTCCCCGTCGTCGTAGCCGCCCAGCAGCGCCGGACGGTGCGGAGACGGAGGCAGGTTCTCCAGCACATGCAACTCGTGGCGGAACAGGTCGGCGGTCACGTCGTCGGGGTCGTCATCCACCGCCTTCACGAAGAACCGGTCGCCGTCACCGACCCGAATGCTGGCTGCGCACCCCGGCGACATCCCACCCTTGTACTCTTTCACGATCTCGAAGTCGCCGAACTGGCTGCGCATCCAGTCGAGCACCACCGGAGAGATGTCTGCCAACGAACGTCGTTTCCCTGAAGCCCGTGGCATCCGATCCATTACACCCCTCCGTACAAATAGTTGCCTCACCGACATCTGTCGGCCGTCACGCCGCTCGTATCCACTAGCGGGCTAGTAGGTTGCCGTCGTCGACGCCAACACGAAAAAAATTATGATGGCGATGGTGGCGAGGAAGCTGAGGGCAGAGAGGGCGATGCCGATCCACGCCGCCCAGTTCGTCGACGTGTCGCCGGACTCTTTATTTTTCTTCAAGCCGAGGACGGCGCACACAATCGACCCAACAGCGAACGGGATGCCGAAGAAGCCACACATGAGGGTAAATAATGCGGCGGCGCCTCCGAGACCTAGCGAAGTGAGAGTCAGCGTCCCACCATTTTGACGCATGGGGGCGACCGGACTCTGTGATGGAGCGTAGTACATGGGGGGCGGAGGAATAGGAGGTACCGCCGGTGGAGCCATGTGCGTTGGCGGAGGGGGTGGTGGAGGGGGTGGTGTTGGTGGCGTCGACGGCTGCGGCGGATACCACTTTCCGTCGGAAGCCAACCACCAGCCCGGACCCTGCGAAGCGTCACTCATGCGCACAAGTATGCCGCACCAGCAACCTGCTGAGGGTATTTTTTAGGCGCGTAACGGCGCCGCCCAGCTGAACGGAAGGTTTCGCACCACCCCAAACACGAACAACGCGCCGACCGCCAGCCACGTCGGCGAAGGGACACTCACCGGACGTCCACGCCACAACGCCACCGTCGCCCGCAGAACTAAAAACGCGAGCAACGGGATGACGACGAGCGTCGCGAACACGTTGAAGTCGATCGCAGCACCGACGTCACCAGTCAGTAGGGCGTGCGCCGCCCGGGTGCCGCCGCACAACGGGCAGTCCAAACCCGCCAGCTCTTTCAACGGGCAGCCGGGCAGCAAACCCCGGTTGGGGTCAACGAGAAGGGTTCCGGTGACCACGGCGAGCGCGCCGCCCGCTACCGCCACCGCCTTCCAGCGCCCCACCCGGGGTTTGTCTGCTGTCGCTGATGTCAACGCAACCGCCTACCTGCCATCAAAACGCCGTCACCTAGAAGTTGTTGTAGGTGTCGGTGCCGGTCGTCACCGTGAAACCGCCGGTGGCGACACTGAGGATGATCAGGATAACCTGAATGGCAAGCCAAACGAGCGCGATGATGGAGAGCACGTACGCGACCGTGATCTTCGTGTCGGTGCTACCCTCCGCCTTCGCGTTCTTCGAGATGATGAACGACCAGATCGCCAGCGGGCCGCAGCACAGCAGAGCGATAATTGAGATGATGAGCGCCTTCACACCCTCAGGGTGATCAGCTGACATCGGCACCCCGTACGCGGGCTGCGGAGCAGGAGCACCGTACCCGGGGGGAGGTGCACCCCAACCCGGGGGAGGGGTGGGTGGCTGGGAGCCGTACGGGCCCTGCTGACCTTGGTTCCACGAATCGGACATGATGGTTTCTCTTTCTGTGATGGGAGTTGTGATGGTGTGTGACGCATGTGTCGCGTCGAGAATAGTATAGGCATTTTTTTTCAAGTAAGAGAATTTTTTAAACCCATCCCCGAGAACTTTATTATTTTTCAACAACTATGCTTCCGGCCATTTCATGTACACTTCCGGTCATGAGAGAACGTTTCGTCGCACTTTTCATTGTTTTTGCGTTCGTTGGGGTGACCGGTGGGGCTGCCGATACGCAGGCAGGGTTCACCGGGGTGAAGTGGGGGGACCCCGCCCTGCTTTCAGTCGGCGGCGGCACACCGACACAGTCTTCCTCTTTGGGTTTGGACCCGCTGGTTACCAGCATTGATTCTTGGGGTTTGCGTGGCGCAGCGGCGGCGAGATTTGGCTCCCGCGCCGAGGACGCGTGGCGGAACGGGTACACGGGGTCGTCGGAAGTGGTGGTCGCTGTTATCGACAGCGGACTTGATGTCACACACCAAGATTTAGCTGCCAACGTGTGGGTGAACCCGGGCGAAGTTATCAACGGGTTGGACGACGACTCCAACGGGTACGTTGATGACGTCCACGGCTGGAGTTTCGTTAAAAGTTCCCCCGACGTGTCGCATGTGGGGGGCGACGGGCACGGAACCCACGTCGCCGGGACGATCGGGGCGGTCGGCGGGAACGGGTTAGGGACTTCCGGGGTTGCCCCCAACGTCCGTATTGTTGCGTTACAGGTGGCGTTCCCCGATCCTCAGACGGGTACACGTGAAGAGTTTGAGAAAAGTGCCGGTGACGTCATTAAAGCATTTGACTACGTCACCAACCTCAAGAAATCGGGGGTGAACGTCGCTGCCATCAACGCCTCCATTATTACAAATGGGTACCTAAGTTACGACATGACCCGCGCGATCAATCGGGCGGGTGACCAAAATATTCTCGTGGTGGGGGCAACTGGGAACGACGGCTTTCTCTCGGGGATACAGGACCCGGCGAACACCCTTTGTACGCACAGAACCAGAAAAGTGAACTGCATGGTTGCGGTGACCGCCCACTACCCGTTCGGGGCGCTCCCCTCATGGGCGAACCGGGACCGTTCCCGGACCGCACTGTCGGCCCCCGGCACCGGTATTTTATCAACGGAGCCGGGGGGTCGGTACGGGGTCCGAAGCGGAACGTCGATGGCAGCACCGCACGTCGCTGGGGCAGTCGCCCTCTGCGTCGCGCTAGAACCCGACATTTCGCTTGCGGACAAGCGGGCGCTACTACTCGAATCCACCACACCTTCCCCCGATTTAGCGGGTGTGATAAACGGTGGTGTGCTTAATGTCGATGGGTACACTACAAAGTGTGGCCCGCACCGCATCCCCACTTTGTCCCCTTTAACACTAACAGAAGGGTTGACCACCTCCTCAATTTTTCCGGTGCACGGGCGGGCAACCGGCGTGAACGTCACCGCCACCGGGCTTCCACCCGGAGTCGCGGTCACACCCAACGGGCTACTTACCGGCAGACCAACCCGCTACGGAGTGTACCCGGTGACCGTCACCGCTGGGTCTGACAGCGGGAACGCTGTCAGGTCCACGACGTTCACTGTCCGGGTGTATGAGGATGTCCCCACAAACTCGTTTTTTGAGGCGGCCACCCACTGGATGAAACGGGAGGGCATAACCCAAGGTGTGGCCCCCGGGGTGTACGGGGCTGACCGCACTGTCACCCGTGCTGAGGTAGCGGTGCTGCTGTGGCGGGCCGCTGGAAGCCCGGCCGCCCCCAACCGGGTTTTCACCGACGAGGCAACCATCCCCGGGTGGGCGCGTGCAGCAACTGACTGGATGTGGGCGAACGGCATCACCGTTCCGGCGTCATTCCGTCCTTCCGGCGCCGTTACCCGCGCTGAGGCGGCTGCGTTCTTGTGGCGGGCGGCGGGCCGTCCCACTTGAATGGACCCGGTGTCCCGCTTGTCTGACTGACCTGCGCGCGCGGTGGGAGTGGGCGGGCACCGCCGACAACCCCAGTGGGCCGGGTTGCCCGCCAGTACCCGATCAACGCCACCAGCAGCACGACCGACAGGAAGAACAGTCCGGCGGCGGCCAGCTGCACTCTCGGCTGGGCGTCAAAGAACAGGGCAGTCCAGCCGTCTGCCGTTCCGGGGTCCTGCAGTTCCTGCGGCCCCTCCACCAGCGGCACCGAAGCCTGCATCACGAAGTTCACATCCGTTCTGTCGGCCCACCCCGAAAATTTGGGTGGGGTAGCTTGCTTAAATTCTGTTTTTCTCGCTACACTTTCCTTTATGGGTGCAGGAGTGAAAGCTGGCGAGGAGCGGGCGGCGCGTGCGGTTCCGGGTTGGCTGCCGCTGTTCCCTCTGGCGGTGTTCGCGGTGCTGGTCGTGAAAATCGGCTGGGTGGCGGACTCTGGGCTGGTGGTGCTGCGCAGCGCCCTGAACGCCACGAACGGGTGGGGCGCCGGGTTTAACCCGTCGGCACCCACACAGGAGTTCGATTCCCCTCTATGGTTTTTTGTGTGGTCGCGTGCAGGTTCGCTGTTCGGCGAGTGGGTGGCCACCATGTTTGCCCTCAGTTTCGTGTTTTCGCTTGCGGCGATCGGGTTGGTGCTGTGGCGGTCCCGTAGCGTCCCGGTGCTGGTCGGCGCTTCTTGCGCGCTGCTGGCTTCGACGGCGTTCATGGAGTTCACGAGCTCCGGTTTGGAGCAGCCGCTCGCGTTCCTTTCCGTTGGCCTGCTGTTCGTCGTTGTTTTGCGGGTGGCGGCGAACCCCACCAGCAACGGCGCCGGTCTCGTCGGCGCGTTCGCTGCGCTCGTCACCCTGACGTCACCGGAGCTGCTGGTGGTCGTAGCCCCGCTGGTGGTGTATGTGGTGGTGCGGAACCGCCGCGTGCCCGGCTTCGTCGTTTCCGCTGTCGGCGTGTTCGCTTTGCCGTTGGCGGTGTGGGCGGCGTGGACACAGTCGACGTTCGGGACGTTCGTCCCGCCTTCGCTCGCCGAGACTTTCAGCGGGTGGTCGGGTGGCGACTTGTGGGATTCGTTGCGCAGCGACCCGGTGACGCTCGCCGTCATCGCTGCGGGTGCCGTGTACCTGCTGTGGCGGGGCGCCCCGGCGCACCGTTTCGTCGTGGCGGGGGTCGCCGTCTACCTGCTGTGGGTGGCGCTGGCAGGCTCAACGGCCCTGCCGGGCCAGCGGCTCGCGGTCCCCTTCTACCTGATCGTTCTCGCGTCCGTGGACCGCATCACCTGCAGACCGTCGAAGTGGTGGCAAGCGCTGTGGTCGGCGGGGACTGTCGTCCTGTTCACGTTGACGGCTGTCGCCTTGTCGGTGGCGGGCACCCCCGTCGTGACGGTGGCGGCGTGGACGGGTCCGGGTGGGGGCGACACCGGGTGGTCGGGTGCGGTCGCCGGGCACCTCACGTTCACCGAACTATTCACCGGGAGTGACGCCGTCGAGTACGCGCCGTTCCAGCCCGGCGAGTTCCTCGTCAGCTACGACGGACCCCTCACCATTAATTCGGTGCGGGCCGCCGCCGACGGGTGGCCGCCAACGTCGGACACCGAGTTCATCGCCCAAGGGCAGTTCGGGACCCGTTGTGAACGGCTTGGTGTCAACGGCATGCTGTCCGGCCCGCTCATCGAGTGGGAGACCAACTGCACGGAAAAACGCTGAACTTCGGCTCTCCGTAAACGAAAAATGTCGGCGGGAGCTGGCGTGACCCGACAGATAATTTCATGTTTGGGTTCGCTGCGCTTGCGATCGGCTACCTTGTGGCCGGGTTGCAGCTCGTTCGTGTCGTCCGGGGGCACCGGCTAGGGGTCGCCCCGTTGACGTGGGCGATGGTGGGGGTGCTGAGCGCCGGGTGGGCGGCGTTCTACCTGAACCTCGGCGAGTTCCCGACCGCGATCGGGAACATCGTGTTCTCCCCGGTTGCGTTGTCGATCGCGATCCTGTGCTCGCCGTCCCGTTGGGGTGCGCTCGTCAAAGTTGTTTCGGCGTTGGTTGTCGCTGTCGCCGCCGTGTTCTTTTTCCCGCAGGTCGGCGAGCCGGTCCTCGCGACGGTCGCCGCGTTCATGCTGGTCCCGCAGCTCGTCGTGGTTGTGAAAGCGTGGCGTGAACGCACGTCCCTTGACGGGGTGTCGGTGAGCGCATGGACGCTCAACGTTGCGGTCGCTTCCCTGTGGCTCGCCCAAGGGGTGGTGTTCCGGTCCCCTGAAATGCTGTTCGCGAACGGCGTGCTGCTGCTGACCTCAATCCCGATTGTCGCTATCGTCGCCGTTCAGCCTCGCAGGCTGGCGACCGTCAGCTGACGTCAGCTGGGCTGCGGCGCTCCGGGGAGGACTACCCCTTCGGGGGTGACGACGGTTGGCTGGCCGGTACGGGCGGCGTCAAGCAGCTTCTCGAACCCGGCGACCCCAATGTTCCCGCTGGTGCGGGCCACAACGTTCCCGTCAGCGTCAATAGCGACGAAATGCGGGAACCCGGTCACCCCGTAGGCGGCACCGGCTGTACTCGCAGTGTCGTCGACGATGGTGGGGAACGGCCAGCGTTCCCCTTGCAGCCACGCGCCGGGAGGCCAGTTCCCGCGGGTTCGGTCGATGGCGGTGGCGACGGCGATCACCTCAACCCCGTCGAGGTCCCCGCCCGATTCGCTCCACTGCACCAGACTGGGGACTTCCCGCTGGCAGATGCCGCACCAGTGGGCGAGCAGGATCAGAACTTTTGGTGTGCCATCCCCGGGCGACACCGACACGGTGTCCCCGTTGAAGCTCAGCCCTGTGACGGCGGGGGCGGGTAGTCCTACCGCCGGGTCGTTCAACGCCACGTCAGGGGAGAAGCCGGGAAGCGCCGCACCCGAAGTTGTGACCGCAGCGTCCGTGGCCGTTGGGGTGTCCGCGGGACGGGAAGTAAAAAAGGCGACCGCGGCGATGACGACAACGAAGACGAGACCCGCCCCCCAGATCCACACTGCCCGGCTTGGTGTGCTGTCGTTCCGTTCCATGGCCCCTTTTCCTTCCCTGTGATACAAAGGTTCCTGTAGATTCTCAGTTGGCTGCGGTTCGATCGATACCGTTCACGTCAAGGCTGCCGGTTCGGGCGGCTTCGAGTAGCTGGTCGAACCCAGCGCCCGTCAAGTTCCCGACGGTACGGCCGACCACTTTGCCGTTGGCGTCCACGACAATGAAGAACGGGACGCCCGGTCCGCCGACGGCGTCAAAGATTTCGTTTCCGTCGCTGTCAACCAGCGTCTCGGAGAAGAACGGCCAGCCGTTGACCCGCAGCCACGTCCCCGGAGGAAAATTCGCTTTCTCGGGGTTCGCTTTCGTGGACACCCCGTACACGTCCACCCCATCCGGGGTCGAGTTCTCTTCCAGCCACTTGTCGAGGTCGAGGACAAACTGGTTGGCGACCGGCGAGTAGTGGGCGAGCACGACAATAACCTTGGGGCGGCCGTCGTTGCGGATCGTGACCGGTTTACCGGAGAAGTTGATGCCGGAGAGCTCCGGGAATGTCTGACCGACCGCCGGGTCTGACGCCGCCTGCAGGTCATACGCCGGGAGCGGGTCGCCGGTAATCGTCACCGGTGCGGTGGCCGGTGTGTTCGGGTCGGAAGGCAGGTTCGCGAACTCCTCAACCTGCACGCTGGCGGTCTCGGTCGCCTCGCCGGAGAAACCACCCCGGACAGCGAACGTGGCGAGGAACGACCCGACGATAACGACCACGAACACGACAGCGAAGATGAGTAGCGTGCGTCCAGCCAGCCCACCCTTCTTGGTGACTTCCGTGGTGTCGTCGATGTTGCCAGCGTGAGGTTCCGTAACCATTTTTTCTCCGATGCCGTAAATACTACCCCATTTTATCGGAACGGATCCCGGATCCCCCGTCACCGCCGCAGCTTTCCCGCTCCTTTTTCCTACAAGAAGGCGGTGGCGTCGGCGGTGCTCCACCAGTCGAAGAGTTCCCGGTACCAGCTGGACGACAGCCGGGTGGGGGTGTGTGCCCGAGCGGCGAGGTAGCGGCGGAACGCGAGGTGGGCGGCAGCGAACGTGACGAGCTGTGGGAGGGCCGCCCGTTCGGCTGGGGTGAGGGGGCGGACACGCTGGTAGCCTGCGAGGAGCGCGTCGGGGGAGGTCGCTCCCGACGACATGAACCCGACGAGCGCGACAGCGAGATCCATCGCCAGCCAGTCATTCCCTCCTAGTTCCCAGTCGATCAACGAGACGCGGGTGTCGTTGACGATGACGTTGTCGGGGAACAGGTCGGAGTGCACGAAGCCTGTGGGCAGGTCAGCGGGGATACCATCGAGGAGCGCGGTGGCGTCAGCGACCCACGCCACGAACGCTTCGTCGTCGCACTCCAACAGTCGGTCCTCCCAGTCGGCGGGGAACCGTCGAGTTGACGGCCCGTCGAACGCGGCGACGACGTGAGCTTCGGCGATTGTCTCCCCCACGAGCGCGCACTCGGCGGCGTCACATGCGTTGGGGTGCGCCCCCTGTGCGTACTCGCGT
>Ga0208719_1000702_pt1 | contig 10483 bp, 10 predicted proteins | sample LakMenEpi30Jul09_FD_150747 | JGI IMG/M metagenome (GOLD analysis project Ga0208719, IMG submission 150747) | Freshwater microbial communities from Lake Mendota, WI - 30JUL2009 deep hole epilimnion (SPAdes) | ecosystem: Environmental > Aquatic > Freshwater > Lake > Epilimnion/Euphotic zone ... | reverse complement strand
AAGCAGTTATTGAGAAAGATGTATTAAGCGAACTCTTTAAGACGAAAGAAGAGAGCTTTAATACTCTTAAGTCATCTATTCAATCAGTAGAAGCACAATATCTTTCATCGTCAGAACAATTTAATCAAACTGTAAATCAATTCCAGTCAACGCAAGAAAAAATAAATCTTGAGAAGGCAACGATAGACTTTATTCATAAAACTGAAGAAGAAACAAATGCACGTATCTCATTTCTAAATAATGAGATTATCAATATTGATTTGTCTGGTAAATCTCAGCTTGAAGATAAAGAAACTGATTTAAATGACAAGCGATCAGATGCAGAAAAAATTGAAGAAAAGATAAGTGAAAACAAATCACTCTCATCCGATCTTGAAGAAGAAATTGATACTTTAAGACAGCATCAAATTGAAATACAAAAGGAATTAAGTCAAATTGAGGGTGAGATCAAAACGCTTGCTCAAATTCAGGATGATACCCAAGGAAATGAAAGTCTTAAAAGTTGGACTTCTCAGCATAATATAAATACTTCAAATCGCTTGTGGGAGAAGCTCAAGATTAAAACAGACTGGGTAACAGCTATCGAATCTGCACTGGGCGGAAAATTAAATGCCATCTTAGCTCAATATGAATCAATAGCTCATAGACCACCTGCGTCTATGGTACTTGCTAATTTAAATACTACTCATGCTTACAAGCCAAAAAATAATAAATTAAATTCCGCTTTAGATGTTATTGAAATTAGCGATCCACTTTTGATGAATCTTTTATCAGAATGGCTATCGGATTGTTATCTTATTCCAAAGGGAGAAAGTTATAAAAATTTCATTGGTAATTTAGAGCAGGGTGAATTCTTAGTTAACCAACAAGGTGATATTTTTACTAAAAATAGCGTTTCTTTCTACGGCAAAGATGCATCCCTCAATGGGATTCTTATCCGCCAAGAGAGACTCAAAGCGCTTCAGGTTAAATTCCCGTCTATAGAAAATAATTATAAAGATGTATTAAATAAGCTCAATGAAGCCGAAATCCAATTAAGTGACTATGAAGAGCAGGCAGACTCGTACAGTGAAGAATTGAAAGATGCTTTAAATGAGCTTCATCAAAGAGAGATTGAAGTAGAAAAAATTCAACAAAGCATTGCTTATGCTAATGAAAAGCATAGCAATATTACGCGCGAGCAAAATGAACTGCAGGTGAAACTGACTCAAATTGAGATAGATAAGACATCTAAATCGAGCTTTATTCAAAATTTAGAAGGTGATTTACTTAGATTTTTGGAGAAAAGAACTGCTGCTGAAGAGATTAAAAAGAACCATGAATTTGAATACGAAAGCGCTAGAAAGCAAGTCAACGAAGCAGAAATTCAACTTCAAGAAAGCCATTTCAATTTAAAAATTATTGATAATAAAATTGGCGAATTAAATAATAGAGTAACCCTGTTATCTGAAGATAATAATTCCCTTAATAATAAAAAAAATCTTGCTAAAGCCTCAATCAACACTGAACAAATTGATACACTGCAAGCTAGTTTAAGAGAAAAACTTACAGTGAAAGATGAGCGGGAAAAAGTCCTTATTGCATCCCGCGATAATCTTGCTCAAAAAGAAACTGATCTACGTGAAAGTGAACAAAAGCGCTTACAAACTGAACAAGCAGTTCACCCAATTCGCGACAAACTCGAACAATCTCGCTTGAATGAGCAAGAATCAAAATTATTATTTGAACAATTTCAAAATGAGATCAATGAGTCGCAATTAGATGAGGTGATACTCTCGGAATCAATCACAGACAAAACAACCGTTAAAGAAGTGCAAGAGTTTTGTAACAAACTTCAAGAAGAAATTAATTTATTAGGCCCTGTCAATCTCGCTGCTATTCATGAACTTACCTCTGAAAAAGAAAGAAAAGGTTATCTTGATAGTCAAGTGGAGGATCTAACTTCAGCAAGCAACACCTTAGAAGACGCTATAAAACGTATTGATAAAGAAACGCGGGATAGATTAATCGCAACTTTTAATGAAGTAAATAAGAACTTTACAGAGTTTTTTAAAGTGCTCTTTAATGGAGGCCAAGCAAAACTTGAACTATTAGGCGAAGAGATTTTAGATACAGGTATTCAAGTTACAGCCCAGCCCCCAGGCAAGAAGAATACAACCATCAGTCAATTGTCCGGTGGAGAAAAAGCATTAACTGCTACAGCCCTTGTATTTGCCTTATTTAAACTAAACCCAGCGCCATTCTGTCTTATGGATGAGGTTGATGCACCACTTGATGATAGTAATACACTTCGCTTTGCAAATATGGTTACAGAGATGTCTAAAAATACACAATTTCTTTACGTGTCACATAATAAAATAGCGATGGAAATGGCCCAGCAACTCATTGGTGTTACGATGCAAGAATCTGGTGTATCAAGAATTGTTGAGGTGTCATTGGAGGAAGTCGAGAAGATGGAGCTCGCAAATTAAGTTAACAGGACTTATTACAAGCATGTCTGACATTCAGTTTGCCCTGACGATTCTAGCTGTAATAATTATCCTTATTATGATCATTTTTAACTGGATTCGTCTTATCCAGTACCGTAAAAAAAACCATGCAGAAAATTCTTTTTTATATAGAGATGAAAATGGTTTAAGCCCAGAAGAAAAAAATCCTTACGTTCAAGATTTAAGCATCTCAGAAAAATATTTACTTTCAAATTTACCTCAAGATATCTATCGTGATATCGATGCTATTGCTTTTATAAAACTTAACAAACCAAGTCATGCTATTTCTAAATTAAGCCTAAGAGACTTTGTTGAGCTTCCAAATGCTCATAGTTTCATTCGTAGAAATGAAGATGTATGGCAGTCTACAGGTGACTTAAGTGGCTCAGCTTCATTCGACCAAATACTTCTAGCTATTCAGCTGGTTGATCGCCAAGGCCCAATTTCACAAGCACACACACAAACATTTAGAATGCTATCAGAGAAAACCAAGAATGATTTAGACGGTAGTCTGATTTGGCTTTCTCACGCAAATATTGAAGAAGATGCAAATGAGCTAAATCAATTTTGTGCTCTTGTTGATCATATGATGACCTTAACTCTCATCCCAAAAAATAATGGCATGTTCGATAACGAAAAACTTATTGAAACATTAAAAGTAGATGGTTTTAAAGTAGATAAAGATGGCTATCATGTTTTCAAGGGTCGCGATAAGCACCCTTTATTTCGAGTGACTTCTTTGAATCAACAGCCCTTAAGCTTTAATCTTGATCCATACATTCAAGGTATTCTTTTTCAAATGGATCTGCCACTTACTTTAAGTTGTAAAGATTCATTTGATGCAATGTTGGAATCTATTACTAATTTTCAAAAAGAACTTGAATGTATGCTAGTTGATTCCAACAAAAAAGAACTAAATATTAACCATATTGAGCGCATTAGATATCAAGTTGAAAAAATTGAAAATCAAATGGTAGCTAAAAATATTCCCCCTGGAAGCTCATGCGCTCGAAGATTATTTTCTTAAATGAAAGCAAATAAAGAAAATATTAAGGATAAAATTCAAGAGCTAATCGAAAAGATAAGCACATTCGATTATCAATATTACGTTTTAGATAATCCTTCTATCTCAGATTTTGAATACGATAAAATTTTTAGGTCACTTGTTGATTTAGAGAATGAGAATCCAGAACTCATTCGGCCTGATTCTCCTTCTCAAAGGGTAGGGGGTAAGGCACTAGATGCTTTTGAAAGCGTCATTCACCGTCAAGCAATGCTATCTTTAAATAATGCTTTCGATGAGGATGAGCTTATAGCTTTTGATAAGCGCATAAAAGATGATATTGGCATCGACGAAGTTGAGTATGCGGTTGAACCAAAATTCGACGGACTTGCAATCACACTTACTTACGAGAATGGTATTTTTGTGCAAGGAGCAACCCGTGGTGATGGCTATACAGGGGAAAATGTCACACATAATTTAAAAACTATTCGCTCCATACCAACCAAACTAAATTACATTCATCCACCTAAGCTCCTAGAGGTAAGGGGTGAGGTCTTAATGCTTAAGAAAGATTTTGAATTGCTAAATCAAAAACAGGAGTCTTTGGGCGAAAAACAATTTGCAAATCCGAGAAATGCTGCAGCAGGAAGTTTAAGGCAGCTTGACCCAAGGATAACTGCAACAAGACCACTTACATTTTTTTCTTATGGTCTCGGTGTATGCGAACCCAATTTAAATTTAAAAACTCATATACAAACAATTCAGCTTTTAAAGCAATTTAATTTGCCTATTTCTGATTTGTCTACAAGTGTTAAAGGTGTAAAAGGGTTGCAAAGTTTTTATGACAAAGTATCAAAGTTAAGGAACGCATTAGCCTATGATATTGATGGTGTTGTATACAAAGTTAATTCGTTTAACTATCAAAATGAGCTGGGTTTTTTATCTCGCGCTCCTCGATGGGCTATAGCGCATAAATTTCCTGCAGAAGAAGCCTTAACTGAAATTTTAGACATCAATGTTCAAGTTGGTCGTACAGGTGCTATAACACCTGTAGCAAGGTTGAAACCAGTTTTTGTAGGTGGAGTGACTGTCACGAATGCAACCCTTCATAATGAAGATGAGATGACTCGCAAAGATGTTCATATTGGAGATATAGTAAGCGTTCGAAGAGCAGGGGATGTGATCCCTGAAATTGTAAGGGTGCTTATTAATAAAAGGCCCAAGACAATTAAGAAATTTAGAATGCCAACAGAATGTCCTGAATGTGGTTCGGCTCTTGTCAGAATTGATGATGAAGCCATCATTCGTTGCTCTGGAGGGCTAGTCTGTCCTGCACAACGAAAACAATCTATTATTCATTTTGCATCTCGAAAAGCTATGGATATAGAAGGACTGGGAGATAAATCTGTTGAGCAATTAGTTACTGTAGGTTTGATTCATGAGCTACCTGATATTTTTAAGTTAAAACTTGAACAATTAATTAACCTTGATCGTATGGCAGAAAAGTCGAGCCGAAACTTATTAGACGCTATTGAAAAAAGCAAATCAACATCACTACCTCGATTTATCTATGCGCTTGGTATCCGTAATGTAGGCGAGTCTACAGCTAAAGATCTTGCTGGCTTTTATGGTGATCTGGATGAAATTATGAAACAAACGGAGGAAAGTTTACAGATTGTTCCAGATATTGGCCCTACAGTTGCAAAATCAATCAGTGATTTTTTTAGACAAACCAAGAGCAGGGAAGTTATTAATTCCTTGATAGGATTAGGCGTTCATTGGCCCAAGTACGATATTAAAAAATCTTCTTCAGGAATTTTTGCAACCAAAACTTTTGTACTAACTGGCACCCTGCCTTCCATGTCGCGTGAAGAAGCAAAATCTATCATTGAAATGAACGGTGGAAAGGTTGTAGGAAGCGTTTCTAAGAAGACTGATTATGTTGTTGCTGGATCAGATGCTGGTAGTAAATTAACCACAGCACAAGAGCTTGGTCTTAAAATTATTTCGCAACAAGAACTTTTAAAACTTATAATTTAAAAACTATGAAATTTACAACACAATTTTTATTGATGCTACTTAGTCTATTTATTTCAACAAATATTTATTCTAAAGAGGCGATCAAAACTTGCGATGAGTTATTAAGTGATAACCAATATGAAGAAGCTTTAAAAACAAAAAAAGGTGAATTTAAGTCGACCTTTTGTCACGGACAAGTTAATTTAAGGCTTAAAAATTTCGATGAAGCTATAAAAAACTTTAAGTTAGCGGGTAAGTTATCCAAAAGTGATACTGATCATTTTATGGCTGATTTACTTGTAGGCATGGCATTAAAAGAAGCTAAAAGATTAGATGATGCTCTTATACATTTTAATAATTCTTATTCATTCATTAAAGCTAATAAAACCTTTAAGCGCCTTTATTTAGTTGAAATTGCTGAGACTTTATTGCTCCTTAGTAAATATGATGAAGCAGTAAATACATTCCTTGAGGCTTACGCATTTGCTGCCAATGATGAAGAACGTGCCTCTAATTTAGATCGAACTGCCTTTTCATATGCGTTACTTAAAAATTACACAAAAGCTGTTGAGTACGAATTAAAGGCTAATATGGCTTTCGATCGTACGGGTTTGTTAGGAGAATATGTAGAGTCTGGTATCAATCTCGCTTTGTATTATTCAGAGGCTAATGATCAAGCCTCAGCTGAAAGAACACTTTTAAAATTTGAGAAGTTTTCTCGAGAGAACGGGGGAATGTATTATCTTGCTAAAGTATTGTTCACCCAAAGTAATTATTACAAAAAGAAATCAAATATGGATCTTAGTAAGTCTAAGTTAGATGAAGCAAATAAGATTGCTAACGATATTGGAGCAGAGGACTTAAAAACGCTTTTTAAGACTCTTTAAGTAAGACTGTATATTCTATTTTACATAATATACATTATACGAAGTAATGTATATTTAAATCTATCGATGAAAGTCTTTAAATTGCCTTGGTAAAGCCTCTTCTTGCACCACAAATTCCATTCCTGCCATAGAGCCTACAAAAATACCTGATTTATATTGCATTCGAATCTTAACTGTATTTAAGGAAATTTCTAATTGGTCCTTTGCTCTGTAATTTAGGATATATCCAGTGACCTTCTTACCATTATCTGTGCAGGTAACGTCAACAGCGTCTTGATTATCCATAAAGCCTTCCTATAAGTTGTTTTGTATGAAGGTAAGTTCTTGCTTTGGGTCATTATAAGCATCGTAAGATTGTTGTGCCCTTTCATACCAATAACGACTATTAAATTCATCACCCTCAATTTTATGAAGTACTGCATGAATCCAGTAAGCTTTTGAGGAGTGAAGGTCCTGAACAATTTGGTGGGAGGCATCCCATGAATCGTTGATTGCGAAAACAATTGCTTGGTTAAGGAGCTCTTTATCTTCGTTGCCACGCATGACTATTAACGAATATTAAAGAAGCCAATGTTATTTACTTTACCATCCATAATCGTAAGCTCGGTTTGTTTCCAGACATTTTTATCGTCAGATTTCACAAGATTGTTGTAATACCACATCTCAATATTGACACGTTTGCTAGAGCCCACTCGATTCTCTGTAGGCCTTCCAATAACAGAGCTTGCATTTGTAGGCTTAACAGACATTTCTTTTCTGGCTGGCTCACCTAGAATTTGCAACACTTTTTCTTTAGATTTAGCTCCAAATGCATCGAGAAATTCATTTTCAGTATAGAGTTTCTTTCCTTCAGCTAATACTTGAAAAGATAATCCTAAAGCTATGAATATAAATAATAATTTTTTAAATAATTTTGACATATTGACCTTTAATTAATGGTGATTTTAAGCCCGTCGTACCCCACATCGATATGATCAGGTAATTCTTTTTTTAGTGACTCATATTCTAAATCATGTGTCATATGAATCAAGTATGTTTTCTTTGCTTTTATTTGATTTGCAAACATCAAGCTTTGTTCAAGATTGATGTGTGTGTGATGTTCCTTTAAGCGCAAACAGTCTAATAATAGGATATCTAGCCCCTCTAAAAGTTTCAATGAATCTTCAGGGATATGAGATACATCAGTCAAATAAGCAAAGTTTCCGATGCGATAACCATAAATTTCTGCTTTTCCATGCATGACGGGTATGGGGGTAACAATCTCACTAAAAAGATGAAATGGCGATTGGATAGGCATAGCTTTTAAAACGGGCATTTCCCAAAAACCCTTAGGCTCTCCCAAAGCATAGCCAAATTTTAAAGCAATATGATCAAGCGCATCTTTCTTTCCGTAAATAGGTATTTGCATTTTGGTGATTTGACAAAAAGCCCTTAAATCATCAATGCCATGAAGATGATCAGCATGGGTATGGGTATAAAGGACTGCATCAACTTTAGGGATGGACTCTCGCAAAGATTGAAAACGTAAGTCTGGGCTCGTATCAATAAGAATATGCTCTCCTGTTCCCAATTTAATAAGCGAAGAGCAGCGGGTACGTTTATTTTTGGGGTTAGTTGATATGCAAGTCTGACAATGACATCCGACTACCGGTGTGCCCGCACTTGAGCCAGCGCCGAGTATTGTTAATTCGGTTGGCTGCATTTCGAAAAAAGCTTAAAGAAATTATTGGTTGTAGCTTGACCCACTTCTTCCACTGAAATATTTTTTAGTCTCGCTATTTCTTCTGCCACATGAATTACATTTGATGGATCATTTATTTTTCCTCGATAAGGCACAGGCGCTAAATAAGGTGAATCAGTTTCGATAAGGATGCGATCAAGAGGAATAGATTTTGCAACCTCCTTCAGTTCAGTGGCATTCTTAAAGGTCACAATGCCTGAAAATGAAATATAAAAATTAAGCTTAATAGCTTCTAACGCTACATCAAGCGACTCTGTAAAACAGTGCATCACGCCACCTACTTTATCAGCGCCCTCTTCTCTCATAATTTTTAAAGTGTCTTCTGCAGCATTTCGTGTATGAATAATAAGGGGTAAATTTGATTGAATAGCAGCTTGAATGTGCGTTTTGAAACGATCTCTTTGCCATGTAAGATCACCCTGTACTCTGAAGTAATCAAGTCCAGTTTCGCCAATAGCTACCACCTTTTTCTCTTTAGCGTATCGGCACAACTCTTCAACGGTAGGCTCCACAATGTCCTCATAATCAGGATGGACACCTATGGAAGCAAAAATATGTGGGTAGGTATTTGCTATTTTAAAAATATCAGGAAACTTATCTAAGGTTACGCTCACACATAAGGCATGTGTGACTTTATTAGACACCATTTTAGAAAAAATAGTATCTATGTTTGCGTAAAGCTCTGGGAAATTAATATGGCAATGAGAATCAACAAAACTAGTCATGACGGCTCGAAAATCTGTTTATATTTAATAAAAATATTTTGCAATTGAAGTTCTTGATTAATGGGGTGAGATGCAATTTTTTTTAATTCATTCAATTCATTTGCAAATATAAGTAATGCACCTAAGTTAACCTGCTTAGCTTGTGAATGGATTCGTGCTTCTTCGTTTTTAAAATAATAACTTTGCTGTGTATGGAAATTAAGCAATAAATCAAAAGCCCATTTTTGAATCATATTTAATGTCCAATCTAATCCTTGAGTCAGAATCGTATAATTGATTTTAGTAATATCAATCTTATGTCCCTGAGATAATAGTTGTGTAATAACAGTTCTCTCCGATTGATTTTCTAACTCTTTAATAGCGTTGAATGGCGAGCCACCAGTAAATGAAAGCAAACTTTCCTCATGCGCTATTTTTTTTCCATCCAAAAATAGTCTCGCCTCATCTAATGATGGACCTCGAAGATCTAGCAATTGGCAGCGACTACGAATAGTAGCAATTAATTTTTGTGCTTGGCTGGTTATCAGAATAAATAGAGTATTTTCTGGTGGTTCTTCCAAAATTTTCAGGAGCGCATTCGACGCAGACTGGTTAAGTGAATCTGCTGGTTCAATTAAAATAATACGCCTACCTTTTTCTTGATGAGCTGAAAGTTCTAAATATTCTGAAAGCTCACGAATTTGATCAATAACAATACTCTTTTTACGGATAGTTTTTCTTTTTGAAGATGTATCATCGTCGCTTTCAATAGGTGCAATATGTTTAAAGTCTGGATGCGAATCTGGAAACCACTCACAACTTGAACATGTCTCACAAGGCAAATGATTAGAAAGAGGAGTTTGACATAAATAAGACTTTGCAAATGTGATTGCAAAATCGTATTTTCCAATTCCCTCTTTGCCTTTAAAAATTAATGCATGCGGTAATTTTTCATTTTTATAAATGGCAGTCCAAGTATCTTGAAACCAAGGGTAAATGGAATCGATCATAAGATAGTTTTAATAGCCTCAATAACATCCTGAGACACAGCTTCAATGGGTTGATTTGCATTAATGATTTTATAGCGAATAGGATTTTGCCTTGCAAGATCTAGGTAGACATTTCTCAACCGGTTAAAAAAAGCTTCACTTTCTTTTTCAAATTTATCAGGTGTTCTATTCCTCTTTAACCGATCAATACTTATCTCAACAGGTAAATCGAATAGCAATGTAAGGTCAGCCTTAAGGTCAGGGTGAACCCATGCTTCTAGTGTTTGTATTTTAGAGTAGGCCACTTGTTTACCACCATACTGATATGCATAAGTTGCATCAGTAAACCGATCAGACAGTACAAAAATTCCTGCATCTAGGGCTGGCTTAATTATTTCTGCTATGTGTTGCCTTCTAGCGGCAAACATAAGAAGCGTTTCTGTTTCTGGATCCATATCATCATAAAGAAGCAATTCTCTTAATTTTTCTCCAAGTTTTGTTCCACCAGGCTCCCTTGTTCTTTTCACTGCAATTTTTTGTGACTCAAAGAATGAAATAACTTCATCTATATGTGTACTTTTACCTGCGCCATCGACACCTTCAAACGTAATAAATTTACCTTTAATTGTCATTTGATCTGATACCTTCTAA
>Ga0208719_1000701_pt1 | contig 10487 bp, 15 predicted proteins | sample LakMenEpi30Jul09_FD_150747 | JGI IMG/M metagenome (GOLD analysis project Ga0208719, IMG submission 150747) | Freshwater microbial communities from Lake Mendota, WI - 30JUL2009 deep hole epilimnion (SPAdes) | ecosystem: Environmental > Aquatic > Freshwater > Lake > Epilimnion/Euphotic zone ... | reverse complement strand
GTGTCGATGTTATTCCCATAAATTTTAGGGTTGTACGTTAACCACTTCCTTAACGTACAAAGTACTTTAGTCATAAAGTAAAGTGCAAGGTAAAGTAAATTAAAAAGCACCTTAGCTAATCAGTCGAGGTTGCCTACATTTCAATTAAGCTTTAGAAATCGTCAAAATACACCATCCGCCGCGTTGCGTTCTTAGGGATTGAAGTACAGCACGATCTATGTCAGATATATTGCTTCCAAGCCGATCTTTCATCATTTTTTCATTAAGATTTTCTTCTTTTGCGATAATAAAATCCCAAGTTGTTGTAATTTGCGATCCTCCTTTGTTACTTGAATCAATTCTCACCTTATATGAAGCTCGATCTCCAGATTCGTAACCCGATCCCAGAATAGTTGCCTTTCTAGGGGAGAAAAAACTAACGACATAATTTTCAGCACTCGCACAAAAATATATCCTGCCGTCATTTCCCTCCTTCGTAATTCCGTTAAGATATTTTTCTAGAAACGCTCGTCCAGAAACTTCGATGACTTCTGGCGCTGAACTTTTTTGTACAGGAATAACTACTGGGGCTGCTGGTTTAACTGCTTGGGCTGCTGGTTTAACTTCTGGCACAACAGCCACTTTTTCTTTACAGGAATTTAAAATATCATCTATATTCTTTGGATATGGTTTACCCACGCTACTATCGTTATTTATTTGGATAAGTTTATCCAATGGGTAGATGTCCTGAACTTTAGATATAAAACAATTACATGATTTTTTCGTACCTCCCCCCTTCGTACATACATCTACATAGTTACTGATTGCTTCTGGGGGATAAACATACTTTATTTTTGTAGCAGTATTGGGTGCGGTTTTTGCTGCTACTACTGGCGGTGTGGGCGTGGGTGTTGTTTGCTGTACTTGTGTGGTTGATGGTTGCGACTGTTGGCAAGAAATTATGACAGAGCTAGCGATCGCCACGACAGGGATAAAATATTTACGCATTTCAGCTTTTTTGATCCAAAAACAAAACCTCTGAAGTTTAGCTGATATCAAATATCAAAGCAAATAAAATATTGAATTTAGTCGATTACCTAAATTATTACTAGATATCCAGATATCTGAATATCTAGTAATCCGAATATCTAGATTACAGACCATCTCATAAAGTTATGCGAATATTTTTGTTTTTTACCCCAAAAAAATTCATGTTAAGATTTGGCTGTCACAAAAAACCTTGAGAGTCTAAGTTTATGATTTGGCGCGTCCTCCTTTTCGCTGCATTAGTGTCTGTAATTTCGTTTGGGAAGGAAACATCTATTCGAGCCGAGATTGTTACACAGTCAGAATCATTAGAGCAAATCAATCCTAAATTATCTCAAGCAATGTCTGCTGATGCTTACTACAATCGTGGGAATGCAAAGTCTGAGTCAGGAGACAAACAAGGAGCGATCTCCGACTACAACCAAGCAATTCGTATTAATCCGAATTATGCTGATGCTTACTACAATCGCGGATTAGCGAAGTCTCAATCAGGAGACAAACAAGGAGCGATCTCCGACTACAACCAAGCAATCCGTATCAATCCTAATGATGCTACTACTTACTACAATCGCGGGGTAGCGAAGTCTGCATTAGGAGACAACAAAGGAGCAATCTCCGACTACAACCAAGCAATCCGTATTAACCCGAATTATGCAGATGCTTACAACAATCGCGGGAATGCGAAGTCTGCATTAGGAGATAGGCAAGGGGAGATCTTCGACTACAACCAAGCAATCCGTATTAACCCGAATGATGCTGCTGCTTACTACAATCGTGGGGTAGCGAAGTCTGCATTAGGAGACAACAAAGGAGCAATCTCCGACTACAACCAAGTAATCCGTATCAATCCGAATGATGCAGATGCTTACAACAATCGCGGGAATGCAAAGTCTGCATTAGGAGATAGGCAAGCCAAGATGAAACCTTTTTTGACTTTTAGCTTTTATTGGCGAAGATTCCCTTTGAGATGGCTGTATGGGAAATCCACAATTACTACAGGTTGAAGATGTGTCCGAAACTTGAGTATTGCACTCAGGACAAGTGATTAGACTCATTGGTGTATTTGTCACTAAATTTTTACAAGTAAAACATATCACTAAAAAATCATCAATTGTGTGCGAAGACAAAAAAATCTCACAGATTTTGTAATAAATTAAGTCTACAAAGCCTTTTTCAATGGTGATCGCCTTTATTGTTTTATAAAGTAACATGGTGTAACACTTGGTACTACAATAAATTTGAATATTACACAGGAGTAAAATATGGGGACATTAATGCTAATAAATACCCCAGTGCCTGCCAAAAATCTAAAACGAGTAACTATATATGTTCCGCCTGAAACGTTTCAGGATCTGGAAGCATGGGCAGAAGTTGAGGATCGCAGTCTGAGTAATTTAGGTAGCAGACTGGTAAAGGATGCTGTTAATACTGCCAAGCGTGAGGGCAAGTTAGGCGATCGCACCACAGCCAAAAAGTCATGAGTGAATCTATCAAAGCAACCCGCGCTACTGTGGCGATCGGGGCGTTAACTGTTGATGCGTTCATGTTGCCAGATGGTAGTTATCGGATGTCTCAGATCCAAGCGTCTGAAGCAGTCGGATTATCAGGTAGAAACGTATTCGATTTTTTGCGCTCAAATGCCCTTAAAATATTACTAGGAGAAGGTTATACGGATTCGGTTTTTGAATCTGAACAGATTGAAATTGAGTCTGAAGGTGATAAACGAGGTCAAAGCCGTTTTAACTCCTTGCCTTTAGAAATTGTTGGAGCATATTGGCTATGGCAATCCTATCGAGGCAACAAAAAAGCCTTATCTCTTTGCATGGCTCTTATCATAGAGAGCCTAGAGCGTAGGTTTGATGACGCTTTCGGGGTTGTTATAACTGAGCAAGAGCGTAATAGGCGACTATCTCAACGAAATAGCCAGTTAGAGCGTGATTTAGCTAAGTTGGGTGAGGGCTTTGCGATCGATGATGAGATCCGCCGTGAGCGTGATTTTTTCGAGTCACTGCTTAAACAAAATAGTATCGATCCTTATGGGTTACCAAGTAGCGATCGCACCAATTTCAAAGGAACTAAATAAATGACTGAAAGATGGACGGATGAAAGTCTAGATAAATTGGCTTCTGTTGTGGCAAATCTAGCCACAACAGTACAGTCAACCAGTAATAAGCTAGATAGCCTTATTTTTGAATCTCAGAGACTATTTAGCAGGCTTGGTGAAAGCCAATCTCGCAATGATGCTGCTGTTGAGTCTATGAGTATGGCGATCGCTAGACTTACTCAAAGTGAAGAGAATCAATGGCAAGCTATCAGAGAGATGCAAACAGAGGTTAGAGGCTTACAAGTCAAAAACCGTAGGATTTTGCAGCGTGTTTTTGGCGATGAGTTTTAGCGATGCGTTGACAGACGTTAGAAAAATATAAAAAATTTTGTTGTTTTTAAATTTTATCAACACTCAAAATCAGCTTTTTTTGATAAGAATTTCCCTGTCTGGGACAGAGAAATCGATGTTTTCTGTTGACAAATAAAATGATTATTGTTACACAAAGGCTTGCTACATAAGGCTTTTGGGGACTAGCGAAAATCTGATATATGAGTTAATATCGTAATACCTTTTTTTGAAATCTAATTTTATGCCTACCAAAAAGGCGAAAGTCCTCACACTAAAAGTCGAAACAAAACTTTTAAGCGATTACACGAATTTAGCGAGTTCGCTAAATATGAATCGATCTGAAATGGTTCGTACTGCTATCAATGAATTTGCTCAAAAGCAAAACCCACGAGCAGCATAGCTAATCGTGGGTTTAATCTATTTTGTTCACGCCTTTCCCTAACTTAATCAATTCTGACTGCATGAGAAACTTTCTAGAATTGCAAGCGGTGCGGATAGGCATTAACGGTTATTACTATCATGCCTCAAAAACTTAAGTGTTTCAAGCCCTCTAAACATTTTAGCCTAAATTTGGCTAACTTAAAAGCCGAAACCTCTCTACTTTCGGCACTTTCGCACCTTTACTATTTAGATCGCCACGAGCCGTTAAACTTTGCAATCCAATACTCTGAAACCCGCAAAGCGTTAGGTTTTGGCATTGGTGAGTTTAAGAAAATCTACGCCGCCTATGTGAAGCAACGGGGGGCTAAGTAGATGGCTAAGGAACTATTTGAATTTAGCGATCGCCGCCATGAGGCAAAAACCGCGCCGCTCCAGACAAACCACACGTTAGAGCGTGGTAAAGCATTCTTAGAACTAATTACCCGAATTAGTGTCAAGGAGCGTGCGATCGCCCAAAGCATCGTCAACCAGTTTGAGCTTTACGACTATCACGACTACCTGACAACCCTTGACGGAAAGCGCCGTCATAGATACTGGCATAGTGTCAGGTATCTACAGGAAAGCGGCGAAACTTGGCAATTTATCAGACAAGACAATAAGGATAAACGGGGCTATGTTTACCGCTCTCCATCAAAAATCGGTAACAGAGCCTTTTTACCTGATATCCCTAGAGATATCCGTAAAGCCATAGGCAAACGCAACGGGGTAAAAGTCCCCTTAGAGGGTAGTTTCTGGGATTGGTTCAAGCAGAATAAACAGATCCCTCTAGAAATAACTGAGGGCGGCGGTAAAGGATTATCAGGTTTATCACATGGCTTTGTAGCGATCGCCCTTTATGGCTGTAGTTGCCTAGCCTCACCTGATTTATTGCCATATCTCAAAGGGCGCGATATCAGGATCGCTTTCGACAGTGACACAAAGCCAAGCGCTATCAAAGCCGTCAAACAGGCATTATTTAAGCATCTCAAGCCATTATCTAAACTTGCAAAATCGGTAAAAGTTGTCACATGGGACAGCAAAAACAAAGGGCTTGACGACCTATTAGCAAGCGGCGGCGCGGGTGCTTATGCCACTGCGATCGCCACTGCCAAAAGTGCGGACGATTGGCTATTTGAGCAAAATCTCGAAACTGCAAAGCAAAGGTTAGAAATTAGCGATCGCCTCTCCCATGATGTCGAGATAACCCATGATGAGTTTAAAAACTTAACCCATGACACACTCAAAGCCCTTACAGGCAATGCTAGAGACATTGCTATTAATGCCTTTACAGGCGCGGGTAAAACTGAATTAGCAGCCAAAATCATCGCTAATTATCTCTATGCGATCGCACCATTTCACCGCAAAGCATTAGCTCAAAGCGGATCGCAAAGGTTAGGGCTAACTTATCGCACAGACTGCGATCGCAACGGTAAGGACTTAATAACCAGTGAGGGCTATGTAACCAAGTTAGGGCTATGTAATGAAGCAATAATGCAACTCATCAGCGCAATCAATGGCTTATTAGGTAAAGATGTTTTTGCCTTTGGTGATGAGTTCGATCAACAGCTAGAAAGCTTGTCAATGAGTAGCACTCATGGCAAAGACGGGCGGCGGCGGTTACATCAGCGCACCTTTGCCGACATTTTTAAAATGGCAGTGCAAACCCTAATTACCAGTGCTGACTTAACCGATTACGAAATTAACCAATTTCACAAAATGACGGGGCGCAAACCCTTTGTTATTAAGGTCAAGACTGTTAAAAAAGGTTACAAAGCCTTTATGTATCAACAGTTTGCAGACTTTTGGCAAAAGTTTAATGATGCGATCGCACAGGGCAAAAGGATATTAGTCCTATGTACCCGCAAAGAAGACGCTAAATTTTTACAGTTTGCCTATGGTGCGATCGCTGTTCATGCTGACAACAGCAATGACTATCGAGAATTATTAGACGCGCCCGATCCTTGGTTACAGGACAATAAGCCGATCCTCATGGCAGTTAGCCCCGTATTTGGTACAGGCTTTAGCATCACTCACGATGCTTTCGATTGTGTATTTGGGTGGTTTAAAGCTGACAACATACCCGCAAAGGGCTTAATCCAATTCCTTAATCGGTATCGTTTACCAGTCGAGAGACACATCTACTGTGATTACTCATCAGGTAGATTTGACGGGCTAACCAGTGATGATTTATTTAAAACTCGCTTAGCAAAGGCAAAAGCCCAAAATGTAAATGAGGGTGAAGCAAGCTTTATTAATCATGACGATCCTTACTTCCACTACAAAGCCGAAACTAACTGGAGCTTGGCACATCTCAGAGCCGATCTATTTGCACGGCTGGAGCATGATGTCGAGACAGTCGATTATGTGCGATCGCAACTATCAGAACAGGAGCGCAAAGCGGTAACTAAGGAGCTAACCGCAAAGCTTAAAGAGTATCGCGATACATACCCTGTAACTATTTATGAGGCGCGTAACCTATCCCTATCTGAATATTTAACCCTAAAGGATAGGCAAGATCTGAGTGAGAGCGATCGCCTTGCAGTCGCTAAATTTGAGATTGCAGACTGGTCATGCCTCACGCCCGATCAACTGACCTTAGAACGTGTGCAACGCGATAAGAAGGGCAAAAAACGCAGGGCTTTAGGCAATTTAGAAATGCAATGCTTTCCACAAATTGCAGTCGCGATCGATAAAGCATCAGTAGAAAAGCAAATTAAACACGGTGAAGGCATTGCACATCAGGATATATCTCACCATGCTTTGCGGGTAGAAGCTCTCGACAAACTTGGCATAGGTGAAGCTCTCGACTATGTTTTGAGCGGCGCTGTCTGGAGCAATGACACGACTGAGATTGTCGCGATCGCCCAAAAACTAATCGATAACCGTGATGCTTTAACCAAACTTGGCATAAGCCTAACCTGTGGTAAAAATGCCTCTCACAATGCCATTTTTGGAGCATTGCTTAAAAATTATTTGGGCTTGCAAACTGTGCGAACTCAAAAAAGGATAGAGGGTAAAGTAACCAGTTTTTATCAGCTTTGCGGTGATGACTTGGCACTCACCAAAACTGATTTAATCGCAAGGCTACAGCGAAACATTAAGAAATACGGGGCTTTAATCCCTAACTCTCAAAAGTCTTTCGTAGAGAGGCTTTACGGGTGTCACACACCTTTTGATAATACTAATATACAAAAGGTGTGTGACAGCTACGATGTAGATATAGAGCCAAAAGCAGAAACAATACCAGATCCCCCAAATATTCCTACAGCGATCGCCCCTGGTCCGATCGCACAGCAAACACCAAAGGATTTACAGCCTATGGCGATCGCACAAAGCAAGCCCAAAACACCAAATGAACTTCCTCCAAACAGCAAACCATCAAATAAGCCAACACAACCGCCTAAAAATGTAGATGTAGAGCTTCGATTAAGGGCATTGCAGCATGGGTGGGATGGTTCGCCATTTAGCTTGAGTCAATATGCCTGATAGCGATCGCTAAGGCTTGAAATTCCTAAGCTTTCGCAGAAAATCATCCTCATCAACGTGGTCAAATAGCTCCTTCCAAGAGGGGTGAGGCTCTGCATTGCTACTGGAGTATGCTTCTTGCATTTTTTTAACGATCGCTACGACCTTCTCCATCTCTTTCTTCTCACGTTCGAGCCGAGCAAGTAGCCTGATTGGCTCTTGAATTGAATACAAGCCAGTCTTTAAAGCGTTTTGACTAACGACCGCTTTGCCTCTCTCGGTTTTAGCTCCTGTGGACTTTAGCCAAGGCTTTGTAATATGAATCTGTTCGCGGAGTTTTTGCCGACCTGCTTCAGAAATTGCCATCTTAGTTTGTTCCTTGTTTGTTGATTAAAATCATCATGTTTCAGCATTATTAATAAGCTAAAACTAAATCACAGAGCCATTTTCATCTTCGGCACATGAAACACATGCAAACATATACAGAGATCAGCAAATATGAGCAAAAAGTGATGCTAGACATTGAATCTCTATATGTTTCTCAATATTTCAACATCTCTCAATAATAACTGCTTCCAGATTAAGCTATAACCCACGACAGGCATGGATTAGGTGGATTCTATCCTCATCTTCTTTACGCCAACCCGAAAAATTGACTGACAGCTCCTACGATCGCAAGGCTTGAAACAGTTGCTATGTATTGGTTTTAGAGCGAGTATCAAAGTAAAGCCAATTCTCTTTACCTTTCTTGTGTGGAACTCTCCTTAGATTAAAAGTTGCGCCTAAGTTTTGTTTCTCGAACCGACTGCGAAAGCTCTCATATTTTCCTTTGTATCCGCGTTGCTGTGCGATTGCAAAAGCTTCATTAGTATTCATGCCAGTTTCATCGTTTAAAGTTTCCACTGTCTCGATCGCCACAACTTCTTTAACTGGTAATTCGATTGAAGCTGTGCTGTCATCAGACGCGGCGATCGCATCAGTCAAAGTCTCATCAGGTAAAGGATTTTCAATCGATGGAGCTGCGATATTTGCGATCGCCTCAATGATTGGCAGTGAATCAGTCTCTACGCTGTTGCCTGTAATTTCTGGATTGCTATCACCTTCTGATTCTGGGATAGCGTCAGGGGCTTTTTTGCGCTTACTGTAGCCTCAATGTTAGCGATTGTGTTGTTAATACGGTCGAGCTTAATGTCGATGTCACCTTGCAATATCGAAACATCAGATTGCAGTTTTTCATAGAGTAAAGCACTTGTCTTGACCGAGTGCAGTTCTAAACGAAGACCTTCAACCTGAGTTAGCACAGCTTCCAGACGGCTCTCAACAGCATCATTAACAATGCTCTCAATATCTAAAGTACTTGATACTTTACTTTGCAAAGTACTTTGTATATTGCCTGATACTTCACCAAATAGCTTTTCTCGCAAAATGGCGACAATGGAGACATTCAGACTTTTGTGATTGCCAGAATCCTTAAACTCCTCTAGCGCTGTGAGTAAGTCGTCATCAGCATAAACTGATACTGTTTTTTTATTGCTTGCCATACTTTAAAATCTCCTTTACTTTTTTAAAGTATAAAGTATTTTACTTATAAAGTAAAGAAAAATTACTTTATGCTTTACTTTATTTTTAATGCACTTTACTTTATACTTTAAAAAGTAAAGTAACTAGAGATCGCTACTATTTTACGGTAAAATCTTAGTATTTCTAGGATTTTTTTATGAAACGTAGGTATTTTGCAATTGGGTTAGTGGCGGCGATTGCTTTGTCGAGTTGTGGACTGGGTAAACCTGCGATCGTGGGAAAATGGAAATGTATCAATCCGATTAGTATTGATACTATTGAATACTTGGCAGATGGCACGGCATTAAGTACTTTTGAATATACAAGCAAGCCGCCTTACATGAGTGATATTGATTGGGATATCAAGAAAGGTGACAAGGTGAAAACTGTTGCAACATGGAAAATACTTGAAGGCGATCGCTTGCAAGTAATAACCAGCGATGGTAAATCAGGTTTCGTTAACTTCAAAGTTGATGGCAAGACATTTCAGTTTGACCCGCCTAACGGGGTGAAGTGCGATCGCCTGTAGCGTATCAGTAAAGTAAAGTAAAATACTTTTACTTTACTTTACTTTTAATGTACTTTAGTCTATACTTTAGAAAGTAAAGTAACAAAGGGCAAAGGCAATGACTAAGGCAATCGGATACATCAGAGTAAGTACTGAGATGCAAGTAAATGAAGGGGTAAGCCTAGACGCACAGACAGCCAAGATTAGAGCCTACTGCGAACTCAATGACTTAGAGTTAGTCGAGATTGTCTGTGATGCTGGCAAGTCTGCAAAAACTACCAATCGAGACGGATTGCAAAAATGCTTAGCGGCGATCGCATCAGGTGAAGCATCAGCAATCGTGGTTTACAAATTAGATCGGCTCTCGCGTAAAGTACTTGATACTTTAAATTTAATTTCTGAGATTGAAAGTTATGGCGCTAGTCTGCACAGCATTTCAGAGAAACTTGATACCAGTAGCGCGTTAGGTAAATTCTTTGTAAATATGACGGCTGCTCTCGCACAGTTAGAGCGTGATCAAATTTCTGAGAGAGTCACAATGGCAATGGCACATAAAAAGGATGAAGGTCAACATTGCGGACGCGCCGCCTATGGTTTCGAGATGGTAGATAAGGAATTAGTAAAGGTTGAAAGTCAGTTTGAAGCGATCGCCATTATCAGAGAGATGAGAGCATCAGGGGCAGCGCTTCGAGTCATTGCAGATCGGTTAAACAGTAAAGCTATTCCCACACAACGGGGCGGTAAGTGGCAAGCATCAACTATCAACCAAATTATTAAGCGTGAGGCATTAGCAGCATGAATCAAAAATTAAAGGCACATTTACAGGTGCTATTCGGGCGGTCAACCGTAGAGGGTGCGATCGCCCTTTGTGCTGAGATAAAACAAAGCAATCTTGAGAGCATTGATACTGATGCAGTCATCACAGCATCGAGACAGATTAGAGCCATAAAGCACCCTCACGAAAAAGTGAACTATTGCCAAGCTCTCGATCCTGATATTCAGAGAGCCTTAATTGTGTCGATGTTATTCCCATAAATTTTAGGGTTGTACGTTAACCACTTCCTTAACGTACAAAGTACTTTAGTCATAAAGTAAAGTGCAAGGTAAAGTAAA
>Ga0208719_1000699_pt1 | contig 10497 bp, 10 predicted proteins | sample LakMenEpi30Jul09_FD_150747 | JGI IMG/M metagenome (GOLD analysis project Ga0208719, IMG submission 150747) | Freshwater microbial communities from Lake Mendota, WI - 30JUL2009 deep hole epilimnion (SPAdes) | ecosystem: Environmental > Aquatic > Freshwater > Lake > Epilimnion/Euphotic zone ... | reverse complement strand
AAACACCCCCAGTAGCAGCAGCATGTAGGCCGTAGCGGTGTTGGTTGGTTCTGGAATGTAATCAACGCCAATTTGTAAACCAAATGCGAAGAAAACCGTGTTGGCGATAGTTCCATATCCAGGCTTTAAGGAAAGTGGGATCCACATCAGAAATAGAGAAAGACTTACTAAAAAGAAGGAAATTCCAAGTGGTAGTCCCGTTTGAACAGAGATACCTTGGGCAAGAACTGTCCAGGGAGCAGTACCGAGATTGGATTGAACGGTAAATGAGCCGCCGATACCTAACAACATAATTCCGATTGTTAGCAAGAAAACACGCAACCATGAAAGATCCCACAAGCTATCGGCAGTCCAGCGCGTAATTGGTACTTCATGCTTTGGCGCAATGATATTGATGATTCTTTGCTGGTACCTCTTGAACCAACTATTCAATGTCAGACTCGTAAATCTTGATAATCGAGCTATGGTCTAAATCAGAGTTACCGTTTTCTATGTGTTCTTGATATAAATCAGACAAGAGTTGGGTCATTGGTAAATTCAATCCAGCACCATTGGCCGCCTGCAGTGCAATAAGTAAGTCTTTCAACTGAAAAGAGGACTTGCCGCCATCACTAAAGTTCCCTGAAGACAATTTGGGCCACTTGGTGCTTAAGGCACTTGAGCCAGCCAATCCACTTGAAATTACATCAAAGAAATCTTGATCTGAAATCTTAAACTTTCTAGATAAGGACAAAGCTTCGGCGATCGCAACTAAGTTTCCTCCAACAAGAATTTGGTTACATGCTTTTAAACCTTGCGCGGATCCAAGTGCACCTACATGCTTAATTGAACTGCCAATGACTTTAAAGAACGGAAGTAATCGCGTGTAATCGTGACTACTTCCTCCCACCATTATTGAAAGGCGAGCTTCTTGAGCTCCCACATCACCACCACTGACAGGGGCATCAACGGCGCGAGCACCTTTCGTCCCCACAAGATCATTGATTGTGCTCATGCTCTCGGGTGACACGGTTCCCATCACAACAAGCAGGTCATCTTTTTCTAATGTCTCCAGCAGCCCAGTGTTTAATACCTCCAGCACCTCATCGCAATTAGGCAACACGGTAAGAATTATTGCCGCATCAAATGACTGAAGGCTTTCAGCGATAGAAACGGATTGAGAATTAAGATTCAAATATTTCTGGGGATTTCGATTCCACACTTGAATCCGAAATTTAGAGCTCAAATTACGCGCAACAGGCTCACCAATTGCGCCTAATCCAATTACACCTATTTCGTAATGATGCATTTAGTTGCTAACCCTTAATTTCCTTAAGTTTTGTAATGGCTTCAGGAGCGAGGGAAACATCACCAACCGGGAGTCGCATATTTCCTAGGTTGGAGTTGTTAAGTATCTTTCCGGCCTCTTTAACTGCAGAAATGATGTCACCAAAAACAAATTCTGGCTTCAGGAATGAATTAACTGTATCGATAACAAACTTAAGTGTTTCCTCAGCTTCCTGTACTCGGCCCCCACGGTAGTTTCTGTATACCTCTGCCATTTGAGCAGGAAATAAATTTCCTAATCCACAAATTCCGCCGGAAGCACCTTTTTGCAATGCTTGGATCAACAAGCTATCTGAGCCAACTAAGACTTTAACTTTTTTGTTAATGAAATCCTCAGCAGAACTAATGATGCCTGATGAATCCTTAACGCCCCATACTGGAATCTGTGATGCAACTGAACTTGAAATAGTCACAACCGTTGCTGGGATGTTGTATGCAATTATTGGGTGGGTGGTTTTACGAGCAATCAGTCGAAAAAATTCAATAAGATTCTCATCAGTTACTGGCCTGAAATAACTTGGCGCAGAAACCATGACGCCAGCGATCGGAAGATCCTCAGCAAACTCTAGATATTCTTGAATCTCAGCCAGCGAATTAGAAATGATGGTGGGAATCAGCAATTTTCCATTTGTGATATTAAGAAGGTCCGTAGTCACCCTCTTTTTTTCAGATAGTGACAGTGAGCTTCCCTCGCCAAAGGTTCCAAAGGGCACTAATCCGCTGACCCCCTTGCTCAGAAGCCATGCCCCATGCTCCTTGGTAGCCACATAATCCACCTTTTGGTCCTTGTTAAAGACGGTGAACTGCGGGACAAATAGACCCTCAATCATTGTGCGTAACCCCTCATCATTTTTGGGTAGAACTGCTCATTCTGCCCAGCCCGTCACCCCGTGTAACGGTCAGATAACTTCTAATAAATCCTTGCCATGACACTACCAATTGTGTGTCTTGGCACACTATAGTCTTGTCAATCGTTAACCGTTCACAAAGGAGAACACGATGAGAGTTAAGTCAAGTGGCCGCATTGTCGCTGCCATAGCTTCAATCGGTTTAGCAATGGGTGCAGTGGTTGGTGTGCAGGCAGCACCAGCGGCCACCGGCGCAAATTGCACCGTCAAGTCAACAACAAAGAATGCTGTGTGCGATCTTGTTATTTACGGCGCGCTACACAGAGTTACTTCATTAGATCCCAACAAGCCATCCACCGGTGGGTACACAGACTCTCAGATGGGTTACATCATCCAAGGCAAGTTGTATCGCTTTGATGCAAACGGAGTGCCACGTCGTGACCTTGTTGCCAAATCTGAAACAAGCGCGGATGGCAAGACCGTCACACACACCTTGCGTGATGCTAAGTATTCAGATGGCACAGTAATTACTGCAGCCGATGCAGTGAATGGATACAAGCGTTGGGTAGATCTAAAGATCTCATCTTCATATATTGAGCCAGTACAAAGCGTTATTGCAAAAGATGCGAAAACTTTGGTCTGGACTTTGAAGCGTCCATACCCAGATTTCAATTTTGCGCTAGCACAACAGTTCTTGGGTCTTCACCCAGTTGGCAAAACTGATACAGAAGCCAAAGCTGCGGAGTACTTCAAGAATCCTGTATCTGGTGGACCAATGAAGGTTAAGACCTTTGTTTCTGGAACAGATACCTTTGTACTTGAAGCAAATCCAAATTACTGGGCTAAGTCTCTTGTAAAGGAACTTCGAGTTGTAACCATTCCTGACGGAAACACACGTCAAGCAGCGTTCCAAGCTGGAACTATTGATTACGTAATGGAGCTTCCACTAGGAGCTAAAAACGTCAAGTGGGACAAGACCAAGTACCGCGTAAAGGGTGAACAAGATTCAGGTACCTTCATGTTGGCCTTTAACTTAGGTGTTGGTCAGCCAAATGCAGCACTTAAGGACAAGCGTGTACGCCAAGCCATCTCTTTGGCCGTTAACCGCGCAGACATCATGCGTAAGGCATTTGCAAACCTTGGTAAGCCAAATTGTGGTCAGCAATTCAATTACAACAATGAATATGCTCTCTGCTCCCTACCAAAGAATGGTGCGCGTGATCTTCAAGCAGCACGTAAGTTGCTTAAAGAGGCTGGATATGCGAATGGATTCAAGGTCAAGATGCATGTACCAAACCGTATCTTCTGGCAGGACGCAGCTCAGGTTGTTAAGGACAGCTTGAAGCTTGTTGGAATTGATGTAACTATTGACATGGTTACACCAGATTCTGCAATCACACCTGTGATCAACAAGCGTGACTGGGAAATGATGTGGTTCGGTAACAATGCTGCAACCCCAGTACTTCAGCTATCTAACTGGTTCAAGCCAGGTGGAGTATGGGCTGTGAATGCAAACATTCCAGATTCATTACTTACTGAGACAACTAAATTGCTGAATGAAGCTTCAGCAAGTGAGAGCAAAGCAGTTATCAGTGAGAAGCTAGCGGCTGTAGAAAAGATCGCTTTTGATCTTTCAGCATTTATTCCAATCGGAAACCGCTTCTATCTCGCTGGTAGCAACATCGGTGACAACATCGCCGAAGCTCTATTGCCAGGTCAGTTGCAATTCGTGATTGCGACTAACCCAGGGCTTCCTACCGACTAATAATCAACTAGTCGGCGGTTAGCGATAAGCCAAGTTATTCGAGGGTACTTGGCAAAAATGTCGAGAGCCTGGGTGTCTCTTAAGGGAGACACCCAGGCAATCGATTTTGTTCTGTTATGCCACTTGTGATGAGGGAAGGTAGATACTTAACCCGTGAATAGAAATGTATTTTTGCGCAAACTAGGTGGGCGCTTAATTCGAACCATATCAATTTCCTTTTGGGTCATGGTGATCTCCTATTCATTGATCAGACTTTCTCCAGGTGATCCTGCTGAGGCGCGTTTAGGAGCCGGTGCGGATCCAGCAGCTATAGATAAGTTGCGTGAAGATCTCGGGTTGAACGAAAACGCATTTACGGCCTTTATCAATTACTTCACGGGGGTATTGCAAGGAGATCTGGGCGTATCACTTGCTAATGATTTAGAAGTAATTGAGATTATAAAGCGCTCCTTCCCCGTTACATTGACCTACATTGTTCTCTCGGTATTTTTTGCATTCATCATTTCAATCCCTATTGGAACAATTATTGGTTGGTCAAATAAAGCTTCATCCGTATACGCATTTAGAGGAATTACATCAATAATCATCGCAACTCCAAACTTCTTTATTGCGATGCTCGGCATTCTTTTGTTCAGCGTTAAATTCAATTGGGCCCCGGTATTTGGTTATGTGGGTGAATTTCCAGAAAATCTCAAGTATTTATGGCTACCGGTAGCAATTAATACATTGATCCTGGTATCAATTGTTTCGAGAGTTCTACATACATCGGTTGTTGACACTAAGTCTGAAGAGTTTGTTGAAACTGGAATTATCCGAGGAGTAAGTCGTCCACGATTTTTCTGGTTCTACATCCTCAAGCCATCACTAGCTCCTACCGTCGTGCTTCTTTCATACATGATGGGAACCATGCTGGGTGGAACAGTAATTTTGGAGACTATTTTCTCTTTGCCAGGCATAGGACGCGAATTAGTAGGAGCTGTATTGGCAAATGACTTTCCGGTGGTTCAAGGAATTCTTTTGTTCTTTGGTGTCATAACTGTTTTCATAAGTTTTATTGGTGATCTTTTAGCGTACGCACTAGACCGGAGAGTGAAGCTATGAGCAGCAATCAAGCATTTCAACTGAACTCTTCTCGTAAAGAGAGAATCAAGGAGTGGATTGCGCGCCCTGGTGGCTTCGGAATTATCGCAGGGTGTGTCATGTTTGCCATGATTACCCTAGCCGGCATTTTGTATCCACTATTTGGCCCACATAGTCCTGATGAATTTGTTGGTGAATCACTCGAAGGTCCATCACTTGCACATCCGATGGGATTAGATCAGCTCGGCAGAGATGTGATGTCTCGAGTCTTCGCAGCGGTGCCAGCAGACATTGGAATTGCATTTCTAGGTGTAACAATTCCGCTTGTTATTGGTACCACAGTCGGAATTCTCATGGGTATTTCGAAGAACAAGCGGGCGGTTAGCGTCGTTGCCTCTCTTATCGATGGCATCAACTCATTTCCACTGTTAATTATTGCCATTGCCATGGTCACCTTCCTTGGTCCTGGATTGTTTAACGTGGTGATTATTTTGGCGCTCATGAGCTGGGCTAGATACGCCCGTATTGCAAGAACTAAAGCGGTAGTCGTTCTACAACAAAACTATATTGAAGCGGCCATATTGATGGGATATTCCAAGCGCCGAATGATAAGAAAACATGTTGCTCCTAACGTAACGTCAGAGAGCTTTGCCTACGCCCTTAGTGATTTTATTATTGTAATTATTATTGTGTCGGGCCTTTCCTTCCTAGGTTTTGCTGCTCGCCCACCGACGGCTGAATGGGGAGCGATGATTGCTGATGGTCGAACATTTATCGGTCAAGCTTGGTGGCTCACAGTGTTCCCAGGGCTTGCATTGTGTTGGTCTGCAATTTCACTCTCATTCATTGTCGAGGGACTTTCTCGCAGAGATCGAGGAGAATCATGAGTAATCCGCTAATTCAATTCGACTCTTTACGTATTGACGTTAAAGTAACTCGCACTCGTAGATTGACGATCGTTAATAGCGCTTCTTTTGATGTGCAGCCAGGTCAATTAATTGGACTCATTGGTGAATCTGGTTCAGGAAAAACGATGTTGTGTCGGTCATTGGTCGGAACACTCCACCGTAGAGGCGCATATATCCATTCCGGTTCCTTGACTTTTAACGGTAAGGATCTGGTTAATGCTTCTCCGAAGGAATGGCGAGACATTAGAGGTAAAGAGATTGGTTACATCCCACAATCTGCTTTGGCTGGTCCTAACCCTGTTTTAACTATTGGTGCGCAAATGGCTGAAGCGATTCAGCTGGGCGAAAAGATGGACAAGAATGTTGTTCGTAAGCGCGCAATTGAACTACTTGAGATCGTTCAAATACGCCGACCAGAGGTAGTTCTCAAGCAGTATCCATACCAACTTTCGGGCGGTATGAAGCAGCGCGTCATGATTGCTTGTGCAATTGCGCGTGATCCTAAGTTGATTGTGGCTGATGAACCAACGACTGGTCTTGATGTGACAGTTCAAGCCGAAATCATGCAGTTACTAAAGCAGATACGTAAGGATCTCAATACTTCAATTATTCTTGTTTCACACGATCTTCCGCTGATCAATGAGGTCTGTGATGACATTGTGATCATGCATGCAGGAGCAACCGTAGAAAAAATTCCTTCTGCAAAGATTAAGGCGACACGACATCCATATACCGAGGCGTTGTACAGATCTAGAATCGATTTAGTTGAACCACGTGGAAAGCTTGTAACAATTAAGGGGCAGCCTCCAACAGTTGGTGATTGGCCAGTTGGATGCCGTTTTGCAGGCCGCTGTGACTATGCACAACCAGAGTGCTCGACAGATGTTGAACTCCCAATGATTTCACTCGGAGCCAATCAAGTTACTCAATGCATACGTCATGCTGAAATTTGGGGGAAGTAAGTGAATTTATTAGAAGCATTTGATGTAAGCGTCACCTTCAAAACTTTTGGATTTGAAGTCCAAGCAGTAAAAAATGTTAATTTTGTACTTCCACAGGGCAAGGTTGTAGGCATTGTGGGCGAATCAGGAAGTGGTAAATCCACATTTGCACGCGTCTTATCAGGTTTGCAAGAACCAACAGGTGGGTATGTCACTTACATGGGTTCACCAATCCAAGATGGTAAACACATCTATAAGGGCGAATTACGCAAGGCCGTACAAATGGTCTTCCAAGATCCTTATGGAAGTTTGAATCCACGTATGCGCATCATCAATGCAGTTGCAGAGGCAGTGCGCGTGCATCAAAATCCAAATAAGGCTGAGGCGCAACAGATTGCACTTGATTTGCTCAAGCGAATGGGAATCAGCGAAATTGATGCCTTTAAGTACCCATCTTCACTTTCCGGTGGCCAACGCCAACGTGCCTCAGTGGCGAGAGCCCTGTCGGTTCAGCCAAAGATTCTAATTGCCGATGAACCAACATCAGCAATTGATCAAAGTGCACAGTCACAACTTTTGGAACTTTTTAGTGAGCTGATCCACGATGGTTTATCAATTGTCCTTGTGTCTCATGACCTTGGAGTTATTCGATACCTGACTGATGATGTTTATGTGATGCAAAACGGTGAGTTTGTTGAGTCAGGTTCCTCTACAAAGATATTTGAAAATCCTTCAAATGCTTACACACAGAAACTAATTGCTTCAATTCCATCTTCCGGCAAAAAGTAGAACATTTTGTGAACCAAGTTGTTTGGTGTCAATGGAGCGACATTTTTGTGCCGCAGGGCTGGAAATTGATTAGTGCGCCAGTTGACACCTTAAGTAACTCTGATTTCGCTGAAATAACAATCTATATACCAACATATATGGGTGGCAAGAAGTCTCTGGATCCAATTTCAGATTTAACAAACCTAAAAACTGTTCAGTTATTGACAGCTGGGTATGAAGATGTAATTCCATTTATGCGAGACGAACTAACATTGTGCAATGCTCGAGGCGTGCATGACTTCTCAACCTCAGAGTTAGCTGTCTCTTTAATTCTGGCTCACTACAAAGATCACCGCGAGTTTGCTCAAAGTCAAAGTCAAGGATCGTGGAATCACAAAACAACTGGATCCACCTACGGTAAAGAAATTGCAATCATCGGGGCCGGATCTGTTGCCCAGCGGTTAAAGAGCATGCTTGCCCCTTTTGAATGCAAGGTCACCATGTTTGGACAAAGTGCCAGAGATGGGGTCGAAGCGATCTCGACAGTGCAAGCCACTGTAGGAAAGTTTGATTGTGTCGTTCTATTGGTGCCCTTAACTGCTAGCACGCAGAATCTGGTCGATGCTGCCTTTCTAAAGGCTATGAAAGATGGTGCCTTGCTCGTCAATGTCGCTCGGGGACCGGTAGTTAACACCGATGCATTGTGTGCAGAACTAGCAAGCAAAAGGCTTTTTGCCGCCTTAGATGTGACAGATCCAGAGCCCCTCACAAACGGACACCCATTGTGGAGTTACGAAAACTGCACAGTGATTCCTCACGTGGGTGGCGACTCAACAGCTTTCGAACCACAAGCACGAGCATTTTTGGCTGAACAATTTAAAAGAATTGCGCAAGGCATGCAACCAATAAACATTATCGATTGGAAAAACCAATGAACTTTTCAGTTATTGCATCTTTTGCAGTTGCCCCAGAATCAATTGATTTCTTCCAGGAGAATTTGAGAAAACTGGCAGCAAGTACGCAGCAAGAGCAGGGTTGCCTTGAATATGAAGTGCACAAAAACTCAGAAGTTGAGGGCGGATTCTTCATTGTTGAAAAGTATGTGACATACGAAGATTATCTGCTGCATCGAGAGAGTGCGCACATTCTTGAATTCAGAGCCGCAGTTAGTGATCTCTTTATCAATCCGCCGGTTGTCTTTCGCGGCAGTAAAGCCTGGTAGATCGCTACTTAGTTTTCAGTTTTTCGCAAAGATTTCTTGGAAGGCTTCGCCTTTGCTTTTTCATTCAAGTACACAAACCAGCCGTAGAGCGCTGAAATAATCAAGAATGGCGCCTCTGATGCGAGAGCTGCGATGAAATCAATTCCAACTCGTGAAGGTCTAAAGCCGTCAAGCAAAATCGTAAAGAGCAAGGCAGTTCCGGCAAAAGCCAATGGGGGAGTTACGGCAGAAACATAGGTTGTTCCGGGGCGACCAAAACGTAGCGAGGCAAAGGTTGCCGCACAAATTGCGATTCCCGTAAGGATTCCAACGCCGGTACGGATCGTCATTTCAATGAAAACGAAGAAGCCGATGAAGAGAAACTGTAAAACAACGATGCCTTGCTTCTTTAATCCAGGACCCTGGATTTGAATCTTCTGAAGTGTGCTCATTTCTCATCTACCTCTTCTGCATCAATGTAATCATCGCCAGTTTCTAGTTCAGCGTTTTTCAGTTCGCGAACATCCCCAGGGGCTTCAGGATACTCAATAGCCAACTTATCTTTATCCCCAGCAACTCCCAGATTATGAATTCGACGAGCAGGTGCCAAGACTGTCTTTTCTGCCGTTGGCACCAAATCTTCATACGCCTTAGATGTAGTTGAGATTGCTTTGCCGACGGCCACAATCTTGGTGTGTAGCAAGGTGATGTTTTTTAAGAAAGTGCTGGCAACCTTTTGAATCTCATCAGCGTTTTCTGCCAACTTATTGCGAGTGAAGATGTAACCAATTGTGCGAAGCAGCGCCATCATTGAGGTTGGAGTTGCAACGGTAACGCCAACTTTAAAGGCCTTTTCCAGAAACATCGGATCAAGGCGCAAAGCCTCTGATAGCAAGGTTTCAAAGGGAACAAAGAGAACGACAAAATCCGGTGAGCCTTGGGATTTGTGATACCCACGCTTTGCGAGCGCTTCGACATGCTTTAACAAATCCTTGGTGTGCATCTGCAAGTACTCATCACGTTGTGCTTGATCATCAGTTCCGAAAGCTTCTAGGAAACGTTCAAAGGGAAACTTAGAATCAATAAACAATTGTGAGCCGCCAGGCATGTTCACCGTGACATCTGGAATACCTGATGAATCAGAATCTGTGGTTGAACGTTGCGCCGTGTATTCATGTCCTTCACGCAGCCCTGCCTGTTGGAGCAAGAGCTCTAGTTGTGCCTCGCCAAATTTTCCACGGGTTTGTGAATTAGATAAAGCACCGGCAATCTTCTTGGTTTCATCAAAGATAGATTCAGAAGCGCGACGCATTTCAAGAATGGTTGTATTGAGCTTTGCTTCGGCTTCAGTACGTATGCGATTTGCCTCGTTTGATTGAGTCGTTAACTTTGAAACCGAATCCTTAACCGCCAACAGCTCAGCATTTAATGTGATCGCTGTTTCTGTCTTTTTGCGTTCGGCATCTAGTTGAGCCTTGTAATCATCGAGCAGGGCTTGATTGCCTGATGAATCCTTGGATTTCAGGGCTGACAACAGGTATCCGATCGCAGATCCTGCGAAAAGTCCTATTAATAGGGTCACTACGTAAGCGGGCATGGGCCTATCGTGGCAGGGAGCACTGACAATCCCGCGTAGGCTTACCCCAGTGAGCCTCTCTAT
>Ga0208719_1000695_pt1 | contig 10530 bp, 14 predicted proteins | sample LakMenEpi30Jul09_FD_150747 | JGI IMG/M metagenome (GOLD analysis project Ga0208719, IMG submission 150747) | Freshwater microbial communities from Lake Mendota, WI - 30JUL2009 deep hole epilimnion (SPAdes) | ecosystem: Environmental > Aquatic > Freshwater > Lake > Epilimnion/Euphotic zone ... | reverse complement strand
GCCACAGGTGCCGCCTGTAGCGAAAGTGAGCCTTGGTAGAACTCGACAGGTGTGCCGCACTCATTAAGCAGCGTATCGTGTCCTTGCGAAATCAACTCGGTAGGTGCCAGCTGGTTGGCGTCACCGCCGAGGAGCTGATAATTCACAGGAAACGGAAGCATTTGCATTGACGCAGGATCACGCCGACGTCTATTCATCATGCCGCGAACTTGCGATCGAAAATCACCCATGTTATACGTGGCCATGGGATCGCCGGCTGCAATGCCGCCAGCGCTTCCACCGTTACGCGATTCAGGAGTGATAAGCCTGAATGGAATCACGTAATCCATGGCGATAGCTTCGTTGTAACGACGAAGCACCTGAACGTACCAAAGCTGCCGGAAGTTAATCAAACTGCGAGGCAAACCCCAACCCATGTTCCGGATACCCGCTAAAGTGGGTTCCTTCATGTGGTAAATCGCTTCCTTTTTGAAGCGGAAAAGTTTGTCATGCTTGATTGCGTCCAACACTTGTTTGCTGGCCCGCTCGAGATGGAACAAGTTGCCTTCTCGAACCATCCGCTTGTAATACTCAGGAATTCGCCACAGGTAAGCGACTTCCTCTGTAAAAGGATCGTGCAGCAGCTCAATTTCGTGCGGGTTCCATCGCTTTAGAATCAGCTGATCTGATTCTTCTCGAGGCTTGTCAATTAGCTGCCAAGGTCCCCGCCAGCCAGTACGAGGGCATGTTGCAATCCACTGGTGATCATCAGTGAACTTGAAATTGAAGTTTCGGTAGACAACTGCTAACGGATACATGTCGCCCGTCTGCGGGCACTGTAGAAACCGTCGAAACGGAACAACAATGCTGGCAAATCCATTACCGTAGCACAGCCGATCTCGCAGTAGCTGGGACAGGAACGTCAAAGCTTTGAGCTTGTTGTCGAGATAGTCTTCGAACTTCTCTTTTTCGTCGTCACCAGCGTCACCGCCAAGCTCGAGTTCCGTAATGAAATAACTGATAATCCGCTCCATCGCCATCCGGTAAGTACCCTGTGTCGTCCACATGTACTCCGACCACCAAAGTGCCGACTTCATAGTCGTCGGCATTTGAGTGGTAGCGACGTCGTTAAACGGGTCGGCAAAGCCGGAATCGCCAGTCGCGACTCCCGCTCCTCGCTGGAAATACGGACTGCCTGTGCCTAGCAATGACATCTATCGCCCTCCTGGCGGCAACAAGTCACTTTGTCGTGCTTGCGTCACGTACAACGTCAGCGGCTGCCTTGGTCACATCAAGATCGAGCTTGTCAGCTTCAGCAGACGTTTCAGGGAACAACGTAAGTTGCCCGGGCAGACTTAACGTTTGAGATGCTGATTTTGTTCGACTGCAACCACAACCGCTTTTGCAACTGGGAGTTTCGCTGCTGATAGCCCCATTCTTTTCCATGCTCATTGTTTGGACTCGCTTGTAGTTAGAAGAATCACAACGTCCAGGCATCCGAGCGTGTAGTGCAGTCCGAAAGAATTGCAATTCCACGACTTATTGAGCTGCGGCACAGAGATCGAAATGGACTCCTCGCCAAGGTTAGGTGGCAAGTACTGGAACCCATCTTCGAATCGAGTGTCGTAAACCAACGCTAGACAGTCTTTGCCTTCCGCAACAGTGTGGTAGCGTGCGGCCATTGTACCGAACTTACCAAGTTCAAAGTAAGTCTCGAACTTGGGTCTTTCAGCCTTGTCGCTCTTCAAAAACGGAATTGAAAGCGAGTCAAACGGAGTTACGACTTCGACCGGTTGTACTGACTGTAACGGCTCTTTCGGCGTAACGACTTCTTGCTCGCTCAGCACAGCTCTGACAATGGCGGCAATTTGCGACGTCATGTCTGGGCTAGCAGTTGCAGCTTTCTTCCTGCGTTCCGCAGCTGCTAACTTCAATCGCAAAGCCGCAAGCTCAGAATCGATAGCCGCGGTCTCGTCCTCAAAAGAAGGCTGCGAAGCTTCAAACTCCGCTTCTTCGATCATAGAGTCAATCGCGTTCGACACATCAACGGCAAAATCAGGTTCTTCTTCGTTGTCCACGAGAGAAGAAAGAGACGGAGGTGGAGGTGCTTGCCGTAATGCCGATTTACCCTGGATGCTCTTTTTAGACCCGGTTTTAAGTTTCGGCGTTGATGCTACTTTCTTGCTCATGGTCTTACTGACTCGTTTGAGGAACGTGGATGGATCTGAAGCAGCTTCACCGGTTACCGCAGCTGCGTTGAAACTGGCCTTCATGCCTGACAAGGCTGACATGTCGAGTTTAAAGCCGCCACCGTCTTCGCCGGGATCGACAATGACTTCTTGCGGAACATTGTGATCAAAACCAAACGATCGACCGTCTGTTCCAGGTCTCGCTAAAGGCAGCATAGTGCCAGGAGGCTGACCCGGGGCATTAGTGTGGTACCTACGGGGATCCGGCGAATTGTTGCGAACGCTTGTGTTGTCAGCCATATGACCTCCTGCCAATCAAAACTCAAAAGCTTCAGGTCGAGCCTTCGTTATCGTCTACGTCGTCTTGCTCGGTAAAGCCAGGCTTGAAGAAGCTCCCAGATTGATTGAACGCAGGGTCGCCAAGCCAGCCATCGTCCTGCACTTCGACACTTGACGGCAATTTGTCTTGCTCGATCAGTTGCACATTCCCTGTCGCAATCCTAACAGCCATCTGATTGGGCAATAGCAAATAGCGATCATACGTGTCAGAGCTGCCTGCACGCTGTGTCAGTTTGGTAAGCCGAAGGGGTACGCCGTACATCACCCAAACAGCAACTTCTTTTCCTTCTCGTTTGCTGACTGCTTCGATCAGACTAGTCAGTGAAGGAAACACATATACACGAGGAAAATCACCTTCTGGCGACTCATAGAGACACCAATGATGCTCGATCAGATGCTGCATCTGCTCGAGATCACGTTCAACGTCGTCACGAAGCCTAGAACTGACGTCGGAAGGCAGCAAGTTAAGCAATGCACCGTATTCAGTTTCAGCATCAGTGCCTGCTGTCACGCGGCTAATCGCTTCACTCAGTCCGGGTACGTCGTTGCTGTGTTGTTGCCATTTGTTTTTTGCTTTAGACATCAGCGATTGGCCTCCCGTCTGGCGAAACGTATGCAAGGCTAATAGTCGCGTTGTTGCCGGCAACCAGCGGGCTGCTGGCAGCCACAACAATGACCTTGTGCAAATCAATCCAAGCGTTGACTACCTTGCCAAGGTCATTGACATCTTCGCGAAACCACTTAACAAACAAAATCGTATCTGGCAACAGAAACTGACGAAGCGACGGAATAGGAAACTCTGTCGGTTTCTTTTTTTCAACGTCGGTCTGCTCGTTACCAAATTGAACGCGATCACTTACCACGTAAAACCTTCCTTCTTTCTGCTTCTTTTTTTAGCCTTTCGGCTCTGTAGTGAGCGTCTTGCATGCTGAGCATTATCGACTTATACGTATCGAATGCTTTGTCCTGAGTCAGCCCCTTGCGGCTAAAAAGCTTTTTGCCGGCCTCTACGTGTAGCGGGTCAGGCTTAAAGCTTGCAACAGCCGGTTGGTTCACGACGCCTTTTTTTCGAGTGTCATATGCGTACTGAAGCTCATTCGAAAGCACAGCAAACGTTTTTACAAGGACAGTTGGCGTATTTAGACCGACGATTGACTTGGCATCGCAAGAAAGTGGGTCGTAGATTTCCAATTCCTGCAACGCATACTGATAGAGTCTCGAGCGAGGAATGTCGAACTGTACAGTCTCAAGTATCGTGTCGACGATTTTGGGCCAATCCGACTCGCTCGAAGCCCATAGCGTGTAATCCCATGCCGAATCGGAACCGACAGTCAGTCCGCGAAAGACAGGCTTTTCGAATTTGTACCAGAAGACTTTAACGTCATGTTGCTGAACCAAATCGGCAAGGTTTGTCTCCGAATACCGGCCCCAGATGTAGATCAACGCAGGCGAATACCAGACGTAGCCTGGGATATCTGCAAGCCGCGTAGCTCGCTGAAACTCAATTCGGTACTTAGGCACGCGAAACGGCTTGAACTCGTAGAACTTGTCCTGCTTCGGTTTTGGTGGCTGCTGATCGCTCATGGTCACCCTTTACCGCAAAAACCGCAAGCGGCTGCCGTGGCCAATAGTGCAAGATTGTCGGCCTCAGCGCTGCAACCGACGCCAGCCCAGCGGTCCAAAATGCTCTGATACTTGTTCTTCGTGTCGTTGTCCTTGGCGTTGTATGCACAAGCACGAAGCAATTCGACAACCGAATCGCCAGTATCAAGTCCTGGCTCAATCATCCTTGTATTCAACAACAAACCAGGCGGCAGTGGCGATCCGAGTGCCGCAGTGCAGTAGCAAAGCCGCGTGAAAAAATCGCGAATACCTGGCATGCCCACAAACACCACTCGCTTACTGGCCGGTGTTGTGATGTCGCTAAACCATTCATCGGGAAATGTGTTCATCAAAAACGACCTAACAGCGAGGCTTACAGGCAGCCTGTCGCCATCTGGCAGCCGTTTGGCAAGTTGAAACGTTGTCACCGATTCCAGCTTTGGAATCGCAATCTTTACTGCCAACAGTTCGCGGTTGAGCTTATCCATTGGTAGCTCTGTAAGTTCCAATTGCCTGCTGGCAAGCACTTCTGTCAGCTCTGTGTACTCAGGAAGCATCTGCTTCAGTTGTGCCCGCTGCTCGGAAAGCTCAGGATCGACTTGAACGGGGCCTACTTTTTCAACAAAGTCAAGCAGTTTGGATTCCGCAGCGGACGTGTAAGCCCAGCTCACAAAAACGTACATCAGCAAACCTCCACAGTTGAGTCTGGAACGATGATTTTACTTGTCGCAATTACGGGTAGCTGCGATACAACGCACAATTTCCCGTTGAGCAACAGATCGCAAACAATAGATTCGTCCGGCAATTTGTAGCTCGGACTGCGTTCGATGACAAAAACGTTGTTGTGCTCAAATAACGGGCTATTATCGGTCAGCGTTTCACCTTCTCGCAAAACCGCGGCACCGACTAGCAAACAGCCGGCTTCGCGGCACCACTTGGCAAGCCTATGCTGCGACTTGTTAGCGACCGATTCGCTACTAAAAAAATCAGGGGCTTGTACTGTCAATCGAAGATCGTCAACGATCAAAACGTCAACAGGATTTGTCAGCTGAGAGCCAATTACGGTTTCATATAGCCGCTGAAATGCTTTGCCGGATTCACACACGTGCTTCCATGCGTCCTGAGGAACAGTGACAAGTCTCGGATCGCTCGCAACTGGAGCTGTGCAGCCAAGACGCACTGCCTGAAACGACTGATGGTCAACCAGAAGGTCTCGAGTCAGTTGATCAAGTACTAGCTGCAAGTCTTGCTTTGCACCGACAAATAGCAGCGGGCGATCTCTTTTGAAGACACAGCCGTGAATGTGGTCAAACGTGATGGCAGTTTCGATCCTTGCCTTTTCCGCTGCTTCCGCTTCGCTCCTTCGCTGATTCTCACCTGCTGTAATCATGCGAGTGGCAATTTCTTTTAGTTTCGGCAACAGCACAGCGTCAGTGCCGAAAAGCACACGTCGAATCTCAAACTCATCCTGTGCCTTCATCGCCGCAGCGTTAACGAATACTTCCTTCAGCTTGGCCTTACGGTCTGCCGTGAGAGGAATTTCCGTTGCCGGTTGATTCAAAGCTTCTGGAAGCTTGAGTGTTGAAAACTCTTCGCTATCAAACAGATGATCAAGCTCCTGCAACACAAGGGTGTGCAGTTGTCGAAGAATGATCATCGAATTAAGAATTTCAACGATTGGTTTTGAGGTGGCAGCAAGTTGATTAGCAGCGACTGCAACTAACTCCATGTCTCGCATCAAGACGGCTTCGTCCTGCGTCGCAACAGGCGTGTCGGTCATTTGTTCGTCAGTTGACATTTGTCAGCTCCTCAGCTTCAACGCCATTAGCGGGCAGGGCATTTAATTTAGCAGCAAACGCACGGCGGTCAGCATCGGGAAGATGCATAATGATGTTCTTCGCTACAGCGATGATGTCGTCAACCCAGCACATGAACGTCCAGCGGCTGTGATCGCGGCGTGCCCACACTGTCGGCAACTCGCCTTTTCGGGCTGTACCTGCGTCCCTGGTTGCCTGAGCCATAGCCCCGAGGTGGTTAAGCGACTTGTACCGCTTGCACTCGAGATGGATGCCTTCAAATGCTACGACGTCTTTGCCTTCCGTTCCGTCGTGCTGCTGCCCGCGACGAGCTGCGATCGGAAACATCTTTTTGAGGTAATTAGCCAGCTCTCGTTCGCCAGCCTTGCCCTTCACGCAAGAGTTAATCCTTTTTTTAGCCATCAAAGTCCTTTCAAACTACTCGCTGCCTGTGGGTCGAACGCACGTGCATTCGCTCCCTTTCCACTTTTGCTTTTGCTAAATCCTCTTCAACCATTTGCTGCAAAGCCGACGCTTTCGAATCAGGCTCCGCTCTTGAATTGTTGCGATAAATGCGGCTGCGAAACTCTTCCATGATCCAATGCAGACAAGTTGAGTCGTACTCCGCACTGTGCAGCTTGTTAGGATCAACGTTGTGTTTTACGTCAAGCCCGTAATGGCTGAGTATAAGTTTCAGATTCCACTTTACACCCGGCACTCTCGTATGCAGGATACGCTGGAAATACGTCTTGAGCGTTTCATTCCTGTGTGGAAGCATGACAACTTTGTAGTTGGCAAGGTCGCCCGATTGCGCTTCCCAGATTTGCGTAGCCTTATAGATACCACCTGTGTCGAAATAGCCGTGCTGTGGTAACTCAAACGGTTTGTTCAAGAAGCGACCGAAGTTGCCACGAAGTAGACGCTCATCTGCGTTCTGCCCGTTTTGCGCTACAAAAGGCAAGTTGCGTCTGTTCCACACATCAAAAAGCTTTTGGTAAAAACGTAAGGCTTTGATGGGATCAATACCTTGCTTGACAACTTCTGGCGTTAGTCGCCAACTTGGACCAACGATTGATCGCATGTTCTGAAGCTGGTAGTCCAACCACGAAGCTTGAACACCGGGATAGCTATACCAGTTAAGGACTATACTCAGCTTGTCGATGACAAGTCCGTCTTCGACCATGGTGTGGCCGATCTCGACGATGAGATCTCGATTTTCGTTGCTACCCGTGAACTCAGTGTCGAAGCACAAATACGAAGACGGAAATTTATGCCCATACTTCGCCGTGAACGACTCGTCCCACTCGTTGACAATCATGACACATCCTTGCGAACTGAAGTCAATTAGCTGTTATTGCATCAGGACTTACGAAACGCCGCAAAAGCGTTAGTGATGCGTGACCTCAGATGCAAAAGACGCCGCTGCCAACGAGACATACCAGCATAGCGACGAAAACGATCTGCGTACTCAAGTAGCTGTTCAAGACTCGCTAGCGGGCCATCCACTTTACCGCCAACGGAAATTGACGCGTCTCGAACACCAGCAAACTGAATGCCAGCGTAAGCCGTGCCAATCATTGCCAGAACAGCAACCTGAGCTGCGGGCTTGCAAGCAAAGAAGCCAGAGGCCTCGATGCTGTCGTGCATGCTCAATTCCGGCTTTGTCGCCGCGGAAGCAAGATAGGTGCAGTAACAACCGCACGCGTTGCCAAGATCGTCCATAGACACGTTTTCACGTGCTAGAACTTCGGAAAGCTCGACCCATTGCTGGTCTTCAAGCCTGCCAGCGACAAGAGACATTACCTGCGTGAAATTGTGAGCGACATCGCGGTTGACGTTGTACAGCCGGTTGTCACTAGAACTCATCCTCGCTTGCAGCGACATATCGCCCTTTCTGTGCCAGTTTCCTTAGCTTTCCGATTCTGCCAGCATGAGACACGATGGAGTTCCAAGTAAGTTTGAAACCGACTCGCTGCTGATGTGAAGCAAAACCATCTAACGCTCTATGGTAACAACACAGCAAAGACGCATCAACGCCATCCAAAATCTGAGACACAGAACACCAGTCGGAATAAGGCCGATAGCCGTTCCGAAAAAGCCAAAGCTCAAACAGCAACTCCCCTTCAGTTACAGCTGGCGAGCCTTGAACAAACAAAGATGACAAACTAGCTTGCTGTACAGCCAAACTCAAAGCTTACGTGCCTCCTCTACACAACTAACACACATCGATAAAAACTCGATTTCTTCAGGATCAAACAAACCAGGCTTTCCACACTTCAAACAAGTGCCTCGCTTGTAAGTTAACCGCCTTGTTGCCAGCAAGCAACGGTCCGTACCGAATGGGCAATGATAGCAAGCAGGTTCGCCCTCTAACTTTTTGAGGCAGGGAGTCTGAGCCCTGTCCCTTGCGTCGAGAATTAACGTGTTATGCTTTGTCGTGGCACTGTTATGTCCAAGCTCAAAACCTTGAGGCTCGTCGTTAGACCTTTTTGGGTCTAACAGTATGAAGCAACGCAAACCGTAAAACTGGTTGGCATGCTCAAATAGCCGCTTGTTTCTCTGCTGGCCTCGGCTGTCTATCGAAGAACGACGAAAACCGAATCCGTAACCTTTTGCGTTGCGAAATGAAGCCAGGTAACGGAGCTTTTTAAACGACCACACCTGCACCAGCTTACGAGGAACAATGCTGCCTGCAAGGCTTTGAAACACAAGCTGAACGCCAAGCTTACGCCCGTGCCTTCGAACTTGTATTTCGCAGATCTGCACAGGCACCCACTCGTACGCAATCTGCGACACCCAACTAGCGACTGGCTTTTGCTCGAGCAGTTGTTCAACATTGCCCGACAATCGCCAACACGTCTCTTTTAGCAATTCGTCCGTCAAAACCTGATTAACAAGAGACTTGACGCTATTTTGAATCGTGTCTCTCAAAATGTAGTCCGGCAACTCTGCCACGAGTGCGTCCATAAACAGGTGAAAATCCTCACCTGTCAATTTCTTGCCCAGCAGAAAGCCCAGTCTTTTCATCATCTTGTTGCGACGTCTCAGCACCAGCTTTACCGAGACAGGGTTGAACGGAATCTGGTCTCCGCTTGAAGTCGATGACATTGTTTGTGTCGTCCAGTATGTCCTCAATTGTTAGACCAACATCTACGTACTCGTTGCGAACCCAACGTACGTATTTCTCGCCGTCGTCACTCACAAACTCATGAATTCTGTTGCCAGCTTCGCTCAATGAAGTGTCAAAGTAATTCCAACCTGGCAGCTCAAAACTTTTGAAAGCGACACCTTGAAACTCACTGGTGATTTCGGAAATATCGCCACCAGCGTTAAGGTATTCAGCCACGGCTTCCCAGATAATCAGCTTTCTGCGAAGCTTGCCAACATCCAAAATCGTAGGAAAGTCTACAACTTCTGAAACCATAACTTCTTGCACGTCAGCCTTTTCGACTTGAAAGCCAAAAGCCAACGTTGCGTTGACAGTGCCAGCAATATCGAGCCGTGCAAAAAAACCGTCCTCTGGATCCAGCTTCTTCCAATCAAAAACGTTCATGCTGTCCTCTGATTAGGTACTTCAATGACCAAACCGAGATAACCTCGGTAACGTCCATCTACTTCGTGGCAATTTGTGCCGATGAAAACGATTGCCCGTGTAGGCTTTTCAATCGGACAGATGCTTGCCGCGAACTTCAACGCAGTTTCAAGGAAAACCGCTACGAGCAAGCTGTGCAACGAAAAGTCCGACTCAACGTTGGGATTCGGTGTCAACGCGAACACGGGCACTCTTGCAAGCTGACTGTTAGTGGTAGCTATCGCAAAACTGCCATCGTCGGGCTTTTGCAACACGTAATAGACGTGCTTGGGTTTCATACCGCCCCACCCGATAACGGGTTGTTGCTTAGCCTTCAAGTACGGTTCAACTTTGACTGAAACGTATTCAAATCGCACGCAAAACTCCTTGTTGTTGATACATAAAAAAACTCGCAGCAACATCCTTGTTACTGCGAGTTTTGGCGGGGAGGGCGACCTACAGTCGTGGCAAACTGAGGTCGCCCAACCCCGCCTGTCACGGGGAAGCACAGGTGAGGTGGAACCCGGCTTCAATTAACCCGCGATAACTTTATTCGTCATCTTCCTCTTCCTCTTCCTCTTCCTCTTCCTCTTCCTCTTCCTCTTCCTCTTCCTCTTCCTCTTCCTCTTCCTCTTCCTCTTCCTCTTCCTGCTGCTTGGAAGCACGCTTGGCAGACGCCGAAGCTAGTTCGTTGGACTCTTCTTCGACCTCCGAGTCGTCATCGTCCTCTTCTTCCTCTTCCTCGTCATCGTCGGTATCGGCCTGATCGAGGACGTTTACGAACCGCTTGTGAACCTGATCAAGCTTCTTAATCCGTTCCGGAAGCATCTCGAAAAGCTTGGTAAGCCGATCCTTCAACTCCTCAACACCGCCAACAAGTGTCTCGTCCACCATGTCAGGCTCAAGTTCCAGCAAGCCCTTGAACATCGGCAGATCGACGGCCTCGTTGAAATTGATCAGCTGATTGCAGATCTTTGTCGACTTCTGCAACATTGCCGGCGGCTTCGTCGGGATGCCGGGCTTCCGACCGCCACCGGTTCGGAAGTTTGCCGTC
>Ga0208719_1000693_pt1 | contig 10554 bp, 13 predicted proteins | sample LakMenEpi30Jul09_FD_150747 | JGI IMG/M metagenome (GOLD analysis project Ga0208719, IMG submission 150747) | Freshwater microbial communities from Lake Mendota, WI - 30JUL2009 deep hole epilimnion (SPAdes) | ecosystem: Environmental > Aquatic > Freshwater > Lake > Epilimnion/Euphotic zone ... | reverse complement strand
CTGCTGCTCATCCGGCTCCCCTTCCGAGTCGGCTGGAGCGATCGGCTCCGATCCATCAAACTCCGGGTCGAGCGTGAGATAGAAAACGGAGTGTAGCGGCTGCACGATCGGACTGTGGACTCTTGGCCCCTGCCGAAACGTCAGCGTGTATTCGCGCGGGCTCGTTTGCGTAAGAAGCACGTTGCCGGTCAGCACCGCGTAGTCTTGGTCGCTCATTTCAGGAACGTCGATTCGTCTCGGACGCTCTCCGCTGAGCTCCAAATCCTCGGCAGCCCAGCCGCCAAACGCGCTGCGGCGCTCTAGCTTGAAGTGCGAAACCTGTAAGTTGCTGACGGAGTTGCTAAACCGAACGACAACAGATTCGATCGGCTCTGCATACAAAAGCGCGTTACAGCACGCGCCGCTGGTGGCAAAAAACGTCCCGCGCCCCGTGTCCCGCAGGGCCAGCGTTGCCACGGCCCCGTATTGCGATCCCGATGGCGGCAGCGCACGCACATTGAATCGCAGTTCCGGCAAGTGCGGGACGTTGTTTCCGGCACGATCAAATACCGGCCCAGCCTGCCGAAAGACGTACTGGCCGACTGGGAGGAATTTCAGGCTTGAAAGACCGCCGCCGCCTGGCACTTGAGTCCAATTGCGATTTCCACTGCACGGCTCTGATTCTTCAAGACACTCCGTCGCGTAAGTAACCCAGCCGTCACTATTCCCATTTGTGTCGAAACGCTCCTTATCTGGCGGCAGAACGCCACTAGCGTCTCCGACATAAATGTCGCCCATCTGCCTGACGACACCGATCGGCGGCGTCCTGTCAACGACCAAGCTGCCAAGCACAAACATCGGGCCGCTGCAATCGTCCGCAGTGTTGTCGCCGACGAGCAGGTACGACCCCTCATCGGTCGTCGCCGCTTCAATCGCAGCACTGCGAAACTCCATCGTTCTTGCAGTGTTTGGAATCTTGGCGACGAGCTCGCCGTTACGGTAGACATCTAGGCCGCCGATGGACGGGCTGTATGACACGCCAGCAACCGGGTCTTGCGAATAGCCCGGCGAAGCCGACGAACTGCGGCCCGGCTTGTAAAGCAGGCCGAGCGGCCCAAGATCGCCTTCCCCGGGCTGCGGAGAGCGGTCGCCGTCGTTGTCTGGCGTCGCTCGCGCATAGGCCGTCGCCAAAACAGTGTCGGGCGTGTCCGTCTTCGATGCCACCACCTTCACAAGAGGCATCACGGCCGATGGCGATGCGACTTGCGAGCTGGTTGTCATAACAAGGGCTGACACTGATGCGACTGTTAGCGGAATCGTTTGGCTTGGCCCCACCCCTGAAACTGAAAATCCTTCTGTTCCCGACGCGTATGAACCACTCGGCATCCACAGCCGTTCTTGGTCGCCCAGTGTCAACCGAAATCGGCAGACCCAAAAGTCGCGACAACTATTGCACCGCGAATATCGGACGTTGCCGCCCAGAGACCAGAACCGGTTTGAGAAAATGGCGGACGCAGTGTTTGGCTCGGATTCGATATTGAAAAATGAGTGGCTGCCTGGATTCCAGACAGGCCTCCGCGCCTGGGCTGGGCCTTCTGCGTAACCCTGGATTGGCGCTTCCGCCGTGATTCCAAACGGGACGTAATAGTAGAGAGGCCGATCCCAGCAAAGATGGCTGTCTTCCCCAGGTAGAAAACCTTCGTAGCCTAGTCTGTATTCGCAATATTTGGCAGTTCCAGATGGAATAAACGTCGGCGGCGACAATTCAACAAACACCGGGCTCATTGCCGTTACGGTTCGGTATGTGTATCCCTCCGCATAGGGCGCAACAAAAAGCGGCGCAAAGCCCAGTTTGTCCACTTTTTTGCCATACACGAACGGCAGCACATCAACGAAAAGCTCCGCCGAAATCTGCCCGTCCAAGATTGCCGCTGCGATGGATTGGGCCAGGTCGTCGCCCGCCGGGTCTTGCCCCTGCGGGTATGGATCCTGCCGCACCAGCGATGAGCTCACTGAGAATCCGCGAGCATCCGCGTCGTAACGCAAAAGACGCTCGTTATCTTCATCCGCTCGCGGCGTCTTCCACGACGGAAGCGGCGAGTAATAACAGCAGTTGCAGGATGAGATTGCTTGCTTGCGCGGCATATCACATGACGCCCACGGCCCACTCGCCTTGCTGCCACAGCAAAAGCACAGGCCCACAGTGCGATCGAGCCAGTTGCGTTACATCGCCGTCCTTGATGGTCGCGTAGCGGCCTGCGCTTCCTGCAAAAACCCGGCACGCGAAAACACCGCCAACGGCTGCACGGCCCATGCTGCCGGAGGCTATGGGTTCCATCGCAATCACAATGCTCCATCCATGAGCGGAAGACAGTGGCGCGACGCCAGTGAGGACAGGCCGCGACGCAAACTCCCGCGCCTTCCTGTCTTCGTCCGTGTTGCCCGTGAGGCTGCCGCCCACTGGAGAAATTTCGACGCCGCTGATGCCGAGCACGCCCAGCCAGGGAACGTCGGCGCCGCTGTTGTTCTTGATGAGGACGATGTTTTGCGCCGGCTCTGGTGCCGTTTGCGGCCCGCCGCGAAACCCCGTCTTGACGCGCATCATGTCATTGAGCGCGTTGATCTGGCTGGCGGCGATCTGCAGCCGCTGTCCAGGCCGGACGTATTGGCGTGGATCTGGCATCAGAGGAAGCCCTGTCCGGGGGCGCCGGGGAGTTGTGCGTTTATGACGGCCGGGGCCGTGCCGATGACCCCGCCCAACTGCAGCCCCGACCAATCAGCCGCTTCATAAACCTTGTTTTTGTAGAACGCGACCGGCTTGCGGACGAGTTTTTGGTTATTGCCTTCCGGCTCGTAGGCGATCCAAATGTGCTCCCAACCTTTTTTGTCCATTGCGCCAGCAATGCCGGGAACCGTGTATTGCGGAGTGCCGTCGCCGTACCCCTTCCTCGCCTCAAAGTCGTAGGTCACGGCAACGTATGGCAGATCGCCCTGCCACTGTGCGCGGGCGCCCAGAAACAGGACGTTCTCGGGGCCAAATGCCCGGAAATGACTTTGATTCACCGTCCCGGTCAGGTTGAACACTGCCCGAACGTAGTTGTCACTGACCGCCACCGACACCGGCAGGATCCACGTTTCCGAGTACCGCATGGCCGGGCGAACAACGTCGAGCCCGTCGACGCCGTCGCCATTGACGTTGATCGCCCCCTTAAAGTCGGCAGCATTGGCCGGCATCCGCTGCTCTGCGACCAAGCCTTGCGTAATGTGCTCCGTATTGCCGGTGGTGTCCCAAGCGATAGAGCCCGGCTGAAACGACGCGCCACCCCCGCCACCGCCGCCCCCACCACCGCCGCCGTTCTCGTCTTGGCGGAACATCATCGTCGAGTAGGTGGCCGTGCAATCGAAATACTTGTTTCCAATGCCGACCACGTCGAGCCTCGCCCGCCGCCAGAAGACGCCGGCCCCGTCGCCAGCGACATAAGGAGGGGCATAGGCTGCGATCTGCGTCACGGCGTCGTTGAATCCCACGCACTGCCCGATGACGTATCGCCGCTTCACCTCGCGGATTTCGCCCTGCTCGAGATCGTGCGTGATGCTGCCCGACATCGAATCGGACATTTCGTAACAGACGACGGTCATACGAAAACGCCCCCAATGCCCAGCTTGTTTTCGATGCGGCCGAGTATTTCGTTGCCCCGCTTGTGGGCCTCGACCACCTTCTTGAATTGATCGGCCATGCCGTTGACGCCGGCGGCGACCTTGTTGGCGGCCGCGGCGTTGACTTGGGCGGCCCGCTGCCCAGCCTTTGCCGCGTCGGCGGCCTGCCGGAACGCCGTATTGAGTGCCGGGGCAATGCCGAGCTGCGAGGCGCTACCGAACGTGCCGGCCGTCGGGCCAATCGAAAAGGGCTTCGGGTTTTGGGCGTCGCGGATCTGCTGAAACCGCTCGTCGATCTTGGCCTTTTCGGCTTGGCCAATGTTTTCGGCAGCGGCCGCGTTCAATTGGCCGCGGCGAATCTGGTCAAGCAGGCCAAGCCGATCTTTGCTGCCGGCGATCTTCTCTTGGAAGGCGATCGCCGCCTTCTGGGCCTCGTCGCCGAGTTTGAGCGATTCCTCGACGACCGCATTGGACAACTCCTGCAGCCCCGCAATGGCTTGGGCCTGCGAGCGGTCGAAGTCTTCATCCTCTCGCTCCAACTCCTTGCGGGCCTCCTCGGCGGCGTCAAGGGCGGCCTTCTGGGCAGCCTCCGCGTCGCGGACCGCCTGGGCACGCTGCTCGAGCTTGGCGAGCTCGGCGTCGTTCATCTTCACCGACGGCTTGATCGCGGCCTTGCCGTCGACGCCCTGGCGTTGCAGAGCCCTCGCGGCCATGAAGTTGCCGGCGAGCTCGCCCGGGGCGTTTTCAGCCCCCGGGTCTTTCAGCCCCAAGGCCCAGCCAGCAGCCTTGCCGCCGTAGTAGCCGACCGCGGCGCCGCCGGCCAGAGCCGCAGCGCCAGCCAACGCAGGCAGGGAAAGGAGCGGCGCAAGCAGGGCGAGCGATCCCATGAGCCCCTTGGCGGCCAAGCCCGTCAACGCGAGAGCGGCACCAAGCCCCGTGACGCCGACAGTCAGCGCGGCGACGGCAGTAGTCGCCTCTGGATTCTGCGAAATGATCGACGCCAGCGACCCAAGGTATCCGCTGGCCGACTGAGTGGCCTGGGCGAACGCCGGGCCGACGGATTCCGTGAACGCGATCGACACCTGCTCAGTCGAATTTCGCAGCCCCTCGAGCGAGCCGGTCACGCCGCTCATCACGATCTGGTACTTCTCGCTCACCGGCAGGCTGTCTTTCATCGCCGCCGAAATGCCCTCGAACCCCTTAGTGCCCAGGTTCAAGAAGGCGCCCATGACCTTGATGCCGCGGTCGCCGAAGATTTGGGCGAGAGCACGGTCGCCGGTTTTCGGGTCGATGTTCTTGAGCGCCTTCTCAAAGACGCCCACGATCTGCACCAGCGGCAGCATCTTCTTGTCGGCGCCGCGGAAGTTGTCAACGGTGAGGCCGAGGCTTTCCAAGGCATCCTGGGCCACGCCCGACGGGGCCACGAGGCTATTGAGGATGCTCTTGATGCCCGTGCCGGCCTCCTCGCCGATGATCGAAAACCGGGCGAGGGCGGCCATGCCTTGAGCGAGGTCGAATAGGCTCTGGTTGAACAGAGCACCGGCGGAGCCGACGAGCCCGAACGACTCGACCATGCTGGCGATGCTCGTTTCGCTCGAGTCGGCGGCGGCCGAGAGCGTGTCGACGGCCTCTTGGGCCGAGACGCCAAACGACTGCATGGCGACCTTCATGAAGACGGCCGCGTCGGCCATCTCCACGCCGCTCACGCGGGCAAACTCAATCGACGACTGCCCGGCCCCCTTGAGCACCTCGTCGACGCTCATGCCAGCCTTGGTGAGCTCGAGGAACGCGCCGGCAACCTTGGTGGGACTCGCGTTCATCGCCTGGCCCAGAGCGAGGGCTTGCTGACGGAGCGAGCCCACTTGCTTCTCGGTCAGCCCGGCCGCGGACCGCATCCCAAGCAGGGCATCCTCGAACGTGGCCGCCTGCTTGATCGCCAGCAGCATTGGGGCACCGATCGCCGTGCCGCCGAAAGCCATGTTGCGGCCGGCGGTCTGCATGGCAGACGCTACCGACTTGATCCTATTCTGGACTCGCGTCATGGCCTGCATGAACGCGCCGTCCTTCGCGAAGATCTCGACGTAGGCGCCGCCCATCTTCACGGCACCAGCACTAGCGGCCATCGCTCACCCCCTCCGGCTGGGCGGCCGCCTCCGGCTTGGCGGCCCGCTTGAATCCGAGCGACTCAAGCAGCTCTGGCGTGGCCTCCGGCAGCCCCGGCGATTCCACGAACGGGTGGAAGTCGGACGGCGTGTAGCTGCTGCCCTTGCTGGGGTCGCTGTGGATGGTCGCGAGCAGGGCCATGAGGTTGCTGGTGTGGTTCCAAGTGTCGTGTTGTCGGCCAACGGCCATCCAATCCAACTCGCGGAGCGTGTAGCCCCACGGCTCTACCCCGCAGATCCCGGCGAGGCGCCAGCAAAGCTCGTAGGCATCGCCAGGATCATTTGCTCGAAGTCGATCTGGTCGAGGGCCGCCTCGGCGGTCTGCGTCGTCCGGCTGTTGACCTTCGCCAGCGCCTCCTGATACTTGGCCAGCGCCTTCTTGAGCAGCCCCTTTCGGGGCTCTTGGAAAAAATCGACGATTTCGCCGATCAGCGCCTCCGCAGCGGATTCGATCACCGCACCGTCGATCGTCGCGAAAAACTCGTCGTCGCCCACGTCGCGGTCGGCCAACTGCGGGCGAACGGCCGCACAGAGCACTTCCGAAAACTTGACGTGATCCCCGAAGATCGCCTGCAGCGGGCCGGCGTCGTCGACCACGGCCAGCAGATCCACGCCGGCGAGGTCGCGGACGCGCTTGACCGTCGCCACGTTGACGGCAATCTGCCACTCCAATCCGTCGGTCGTGCGAAACGTCTTCATGAATAGTTCCAGGTTTTCCAAGTCACGTCCCAAGCCATGACACCATCGACCGGCTGGGCGATCTTCACGGCCACCGGCACAAACTGGGCCGACGCGACGTTGCTGATCGCCAGCGTGACGGGCCTCGGCGTCGTGAGGCTGAAGCTTGGGCGGATGCGGTCGTAATCGTCTTTGTGGTAGATGAGCGTGCGGAGCGTCACGTCCTGGCGAATCGGCAGCGTCGAGGTCGTGCTGTGGTCGAACGCAGTAACGTCTTGACCCTGCATATCGACCTGAATATCAACCTCGCGAACGCCCTCGAGCGGCGTGCCGTCAAGCGTCAGCGTTTGATCGCGGCCCAGCCTGACCTTCGCCATTCAGCACCATTCAGTCTTCGGGCATCTGCAGGCCGTACGTCACGGTGTATTCGACGACACCCTTTGGGCTGACGCTCTCCTTCACGTCGAGCACAACCGCCTCGAGCGCCGTGTCAATGTTCGCGACGTCTTGGTCGCCAACCATGCCAACGGTCGCGGTCGTGTCAGTGCACGTCACGTCGATCGTCACGTCGACGAGGCCGGGCATATACTCGGCCTTCGTAAGCGAACCAGTGGCCGGGAACGTCGTCACGTCGAGCTCCGTCGCTGACGCGTTGATGGTCACGTCCTTGATGTCGTCGTTCTCGACGCCCGGCAGTGTGGCCACGCAGGCGCGGCCCAACTTGTATTTCGGCATCTGCTGAAATCCTCGCGGAAGGGTTTAGATCGGAGCCTGCTTGTCGTTTTCCAGCGCTTCGCCCGGCCGCAGCGTGAGCTGGTAGACGACCACGCCGTCTTGCGGCTCCGAGCGATTGGCGCTCATGATGACCGCCTGGATTGAAGTGCCGTTGATGACGACGGTCTTCTGCTCGCCGATCTTGAAGCCGGTGAAGTTCGCGCCCGCGCCCGTCGGCTCGTACACACTGCACTCGAGCGTCTCGTCGCCGAACCCGGCCACCGTCTTCTTGTACGGCTTGGCACCCTGGCGGGTGGTCACGTCGAGCCGTTCGCCGGTTCGCGTGTAGGTGAGCTCGCTGACGCCCGTCAGCCCCGAAACCGTGTAATCCTTGCCGAGCGTGTAGGTGGCCATAATGCCTTTTCGCCAGTGGTTTTGCCGACGTTGGCGGCGTGGCGCCGCTCCTGAACGTCAGTATACCACGGCCCTACGCTCCGCCGCCGGCGCGAAATTGCCCGCGGAACTGCGCCACGACTTCGTTCTTCGCGGCCGCGTTGGTAATCGCAGGCCGCATATACGGCCGCTCTGGGTAGATGTGATTCTCGAACATATTGAGCGGATGCCAGCGGCCCGGCAGTCGCGGTTTCTTGCCCACCCGCCAGTAGCCGATGATGCCGGTGTAACGGCCGTCGTATTTCGGAATAAACCCGTAGGCCTGCATCCGCTGCACGCCGCCGTATTCGTGGAGGGCCGCCAGCCAGGCTCCGCCCTGCATGAACTGGCCGACAACGACCGACTCGGCGATCGGGTCGTATGCGTAGACGATGTCTCTGCGAAATACTCCCGTGTGGGTATTCGGCGGCGTGCCCGGCATCGACGCCGGCTTGTTCTTGATCTCCCAAATCCGCTGCCGGAGCTTCCGGCGGGTGGATTCGCGGACGCCCGGCATCCTCGCGAGCTGCATCAAGGCAACGCCGGGGTTGTCCTTCATGATCTGCAGCTTGGGGCGGGCGAGCCCCTTTCGCTTGATCGACCGGCGAGCGGTCTGCATCACAACGCTGCCGGCCTTGTAGAGAGCCCAGTATTTCGCACGGCTCATCGAGTTCTTGACGGCCGGCCGGTCGAAAAAGAATTTGACGTTGATCCTGCCGGGGATCGACGGGATTTGGCCGTTGAGCCCGAGACTGCTGGCTAGGCCGCCGCCCGGGGGAAGGAAAACGCCCATCGGCTACCCTCCGGCGATTTTCTCGATCGGCACTTGGAACGTCACTTCGATCTGTGACAGAAAGACGTTTCGCTCGGTGAGCGATTCCCGGTCGTACGGCACCGGCAGGGCGATCTCGGTCCAATCGGCCCCGCTCGGCAGGCTTTCGACCTCGACAAGCTCGGAGCGGATCGCGTTGATGATCGCCATATTGAGATCCTCGAGCGAGGAGATCTCGGCCTCCGACGTGACGAGCTTCGCGAGCACCACCCCGACGGAAACCTCAAACATATCGTCGGATCGCGTGGCCGTCCGCAATGTCACCGGGCCGGGCACGATCGACACCTTGAGCGTGCCCAAGTCTTCGGTCGTGTAGTCCGGCACCCGGCGGACGGTGGCGGAAATGGTCGCGATGTCGCCCGGCCACGAGTAGGCCGTGAGGGCGGCGGCTAGTTCGTTGGCGACGAGCCGCTGGACGTGCGTTGGGGCTGCGGTTGGCATATTGCCATTATGCCAGATTCACCGGCCCGCTCTCGCCGCTATAGCGCAACTATCCGGCGGTTCCGGTTAGTTCGCTCAGACGAGCAGGCTCGTCAATTCGTAAGGCACCAGCGCCCGTATTTCTTCCACGATCCGCTGCGTCTCCTCGCTTGGATCGCCGTGCTTGAGAATCGCACGGCATCGGTTTTCTACCACCTCCAGTGCGATTAGCGCATCACGGCCAGCGAGGGCGTAGCGGTGAAGCCGCTCGTCATCGGGCTCCGAGAGGTCGAATTTCAGGAGTGCGTGTGCCATGTTTCGCCTTTCGCGAATTGCGAACGCCCAGATTGTATCTGAAATCGTTCGTGAGGCGTATCGTTTTTGATACGTGTCGGGAGCAAAACCTAGGTACTTGTTCGCAACTACCTTGCCTTCGCTCTTCTGGTGCAAGAGCGCACTTCGGCTGTCACCAGTCCACGCATGTGTCGCAGATCGGTGCTTGGCAATCCACGAAAAGTCTCATCTGAGCCTCGTCGGCCTTCACCAAGTCCTCCCACGACCAATGGCGGCCCAGCCCTTTGACCGTAGTCAAAGTGCCAGCTTCCTTGGCGGCCCGTTCCATCTGCACGGCCCTATCGAACAGGTCCGGGTCGGTTCGCTTGAGTTCGAACACCTCGCGCTTTTTCATGGCCGGGCAGTAAAAACAGGCTGACTTGCACGGCAGCGGCATCCCCTCGCGAGAGATAGCGTCCTCGCACTCTACCTGCCCCCATCCCCACTCAATGAGCGGGAATCGCGTGTCGGTCCTTTGGTTCAGTGTCCGCTCTGCCCGGTGGCGTTCTCCCAGGTGAATTCCCACCAACCACATTGGCGTTTTCACGCCTTGCTCGCGGAGCCACTTCTTCTGCGGCTGGACCTTAAACCTGTCGCTGCAAGAGCCAAAGCCAAACGCTTTTCCTGGCAGCGTCTCGCGATCCAAGCAGTCCTGCTCAAGCGTGATCTTTTCGCGAACCGTCACGATCTCGGGGAATCCGTTGGTCTGGCACCATTCGTTCATCCGCTGAAGGTGCGAGTATGTTCCAGGCTTTTCGCCGCCCGTGTCGGCAAAGATGACGAAATCGGGCCGCTGGTGGCGATCGCGAAGCCCGATCAGCAAGGCCGTCGAATTAACGCCTCCACCGAACGACACAACGGTTCGCAGTTCGTCAGGCATCTCTGGTGGTGCTCCATGTGGTCATACCGCCAGCGTCCACAGTCATGTACGAATCCTGGCTCAGTTCCTCACGCAGCCGATCGGCAAGGTCGCGGGCCGTTTCCCTCAGCGTGTAGCCGTCCGTCGGGAGTCGCGGGTAGTTGCGGAAGCCAACGACAAACCCGGCTTCCTCGCCGCCTTGGTAGATGTAGGTGGTCGGCGTGACGGTGACGCAGCAGGGAACGTCACGGCAGAAACGCCGGATCACTCGTTTGGCGTGGTCGATGTCGCCCGCCATGAAGACTTCGACCACTCGCGTCGGCTCGTGCTTTGGGTCCATGCCCCAAGACTACGCGCCGAGTCCACTTCTGAAATGCCCCGAAATGCCGTCTCTAAGGTGAAGAGCGCACTAGGTCGCCCCGCGCTGCCTAAGAGCATGAAGCCCAGAGCCACGCGGGGCGTGGCCGTTCAGCAGACCGCAGGGCGAC
>Ga0208719_1000689_pt1 | contig 10574 bp, 3 predicted proteins | sample LakMenEpi30Jul09_FD_150747 | JGI IMG/M metagenome (GOLD analysis project Ga0208719, IMG submission 150747) | Freshwater microbial communities from Lake Mendota, WI - 30JUL2009 deep hole epilimnion (SPAdes) | ecosystem: Environmental > Aquatic > Freshwater > Lake > Epilimnion/Euphotic zone ... | reverse complement strand
CGGCCAGCGCAGCCGCGGTGCAGAAAAGCTTCACGCGGATGCCCGCCGCGAGCGCCTGCGCCTTTGCCGCGCCCGTGGCGCCGGCAACGGCCTCGAAGACGAGCACCATGCCGACAATCGTGCCCAGCAGGCCGAGCAACGGGGCCGCCGCCGCGATCAGGTTCAGCGTCTTCACCGGCGTTCGCAGCCGGTTGATGTGAGTGGCGGCGACGCTTTCCGCCCGGCCTTCGATGTCCTCCACCGTGGATGTCTCCCAGCGATCCGTCAGCGTCCGGCAAATCGCCGGGAAGAGCCCGCGCTCGGCCTTCGCCAGGCGGTCGAACTCGACGAGGTCGCGATTCTGCAGCGCCTTCCATGAGGCATCGACAAATGCCTGCGGGCATTGCACCTTGCGGCGGTAAATCCAGAGGCAGTTCAGTGAGAGGATGATGGTGAAAATCCCGAGCAACGCGATCGGGTGCATGAACACGCCGCCGAGCAGATAGATGTCCAGCAACGTGAGCCGTGAGGCGAGCGTCACCGGACCAAGCCCGGAGACACGGTGGAACTTGCGGTCCGGATCGGTGCTTCCCGCCGTGCGTTCCACAACAAAGATGCCGCCTTTCGATCCCTTCGATGGAATCTCGACGATCTTGAAGAATGTCTTCTGGTCATTCCTGTACACATCGTTGATTTCGAGCGGCAGAATGTTGTCGTCGGTCCGGATCGTGAACCGCTTGTTATCGCCGGGCCCCGCCTCCTCCGTTTCCGCCTTCAGCGCGGCGCCCTTGTCTCCGAGCGCGGAACTGAGGTCCAGTTTTTCCTCCTGTCCGTGGGTGAATGGTGTGACGAGGGAGGCTATGGCGGCAATCGCCGCCAATCCGAGCAGTTTGGTTTTCATGTTCTATTTTTTGTTTGCAAGATCCTTGAGGATGCCGGGCAGGAGCGCCCGGGCTTCATTGATGACGCGCGGGTTGCCCCGCGGAAAATCCCGGCCGATTCGTTCGGCCATGGCACGCGCCGCGTCCGGTCTGCCGGCTTTCTGGTAGGCCCTGGCCGCCTCGAGGCAGGCGCGATCCGTGGGAAAGGCCCCGACGCTCTTCTCAAAAAACGCGAGCGCCTTCAGAGGCTCGCCGACGCCTGTCTCAAGTGACACCATCCCCGCGTAATACGCGGCGTCGGCCTTCACGTCTGCGAAGGTGTCGCCACTGATCAGTCCGTTGAATGTGGTCATCGCAACGTCCCGGCGGCCCTGGGCGGCATTCGCCACCGCTCCGTAAAGGTCCATGCGCGGCCGCCGGTCGGAGCGCGGCCATTCGTTGAGGAACGTCCGGCCCACCAATTCGAAGTCCTTCCATTCCTTCGTCTCCACGAGGCCGGCGGCAAGTTTCACGTATGCCTCCTCGATGGCGTCAAACCTTGGATAATCACGCACCAGTGCCTGGAGCATCTTCACTCCGCCCGCAAAATCGGCGAGCTTGTAGCAGCTCTGGGCCGCCATGAAGAGCGCCTTGTCGCGCGACTTGTTTTTTGCGAGCGACCGGTCGGCGGCGAAAGGCGCGAGCGTCTGCGCGCAGGGACGCCACTCCTCGTTTTTCCAATAGAGAAACCCGAGCGCATAACGGATTTCGCCGAGATCCAGTTCCGGGGGCGGCGTTTCACGGATGCCGTCCCAGCCGCCCGTGTTCTGGCGCAGCCATTGATTTCGCGGCAGCGGAACCGGGGCGCCTGTCTTTGCGTCGAGTTCCACCGGGCCATATTCGTCGAGCAAAGTGGCGTAGGCGTCCACTGCGCGCTCCTTCACACTCCCCTTCCCTGCGTGAAAGCCGAGCACCTTCAGTGCGGAAACGCGGAACCGGTCGTCGCGGAAACCATTCAGGTAAGGCGAGTAGGCCTCGACCAGTTTTTCAGTGTTGCCCAGCGCCGCGTACTCCCGTCCCAGCGCATAGCGCGCGATGCTGTCCTTTTCATCACGGAACTCGACCGGCGCGTTCCTGGGCCGCTGCTTCCTGGCTTCGTCAGGATAGAGCCCCAGATAGGCGCTGAATGCCCGCGCCGCGCGCTCGTGATCATTCACTTCGCCGAAAAGCTGTCCGCTCCTGAGCATCGCGCTCTTCACATATTTCGCCGCCCCCTCGGTCCCGACCCACGGACGAAGCGATTTCTTGAAAACCTTCGGGTCGTTGTCGAAGGACGATGCAACCAGATCGCTCCACAGCGCCTCGGCCGTCTTCCGTTTTCCTTCCGGGGTCTTCCCGGCCTCGCCTTTCGCATTTTCCATCGCCAGCCAGTACAGCGCCTCCGGCAGATGACGGTTCTCATCCGGAATGTTCCGCACGATCCACTGGTAGGCACGCAGCATGTTCTGGGTGTGCCCTTGCAGATACCATGCGTCAGCGACCCGGGACGCGGCATCATGGACCAGACGGACGATCTCGGTCTGGCTCGCAGGCTTCCACGGCGCGTCGGTAAGATCGCCCGAGGCGTTCCGCGGCGGCCCATGCACCTTGATCAGCTCCTGAAACGTGGCCGCGGCGGCCGAGTAGTCCTTTTTCACGATCAACAATTCGCCCAGATAATAGCGCGCATTCGCCGAAAAATCGGAAAGCGCCCCCTTGTCCTCGATGAGCTTCCGGGTCATCGCGATCGCCTTGTCGAGCAATTCGCCGGAGTCCGAGCGGGTGACTAGGCTCTTCATGTAGTCGAGCGTCCGTTGCTCGAGCGCCTTGTCGGCCTTGTTCTCATCGAGCTTCTGCTTCGAGAGCACGAACAGCTCACCATACGCCTTCGCCGCGCGCGCCTTGTCGCCGATCTGATCGGCCACCATCGCGATCCCTTCCAGCGCAGGAACCTGGTAGGGATTTGCCGCGGTCGGATCGGCGGCAATCGCATTCTCGAATGCCGTGATGGCCTTCCGTCCGTTCTCCGGCACGCTGCTGTGCTGCAGCGCGGTGCCGATCTGCGTGTGGATGTAACCGTCGAGATGCTCGCCCGAGAGAATGGCCTTGGGGTACTTGGCGAGCAGCTTCTCGTACTCCGCGGCGAGAACGCCGGTTTCCCTCTTGCGCTCGATCGACTCGGCAAGCTGGCGGTCGAGGATGAAGACCTCCGCCTCGGCAGCCGCCGCCGTGCCGGGATTCGCGGCGACCCTGGCCTTCAGTCCTTCGATTCCCGCCGCGCTCATCTTCGCGGGTTCCGCGGACTTTCCGATCTTCGCCTCGCAGGCAAAGATGCGCGCCGAGACATCGAGCGCGGTGCCGAGCGCGCGGAGCTGCGCGTAATTCTCCAGCGCGACATTCCACTTCTCCTGGCGGAAATAATACTCGGCGAGCCGGAAGTAGCATTGCTCAAGGATCTGCGTCTTGCGGTCGCTGTCGGAATTACGCCCGATCCTCGCCGCCTCCTCGTAGCGCAGCATCGCTGTCGGAACGTCGCCCAGCTCCGCCTCGTAAATCTCCGCCGACACCAGCAGCGCCTCGGCCGCGAGCCCGCGCGACTCGAATTCGCGGACCTTCGCAACCTTGTCGAGCACCTCGACCGCCTTCTTCGGTTCCTTCTGGTCGCGATGGATCAGGCCGAGGAGATAACTGCCGGCAAGCGCCTCGACGCTCTTTGGGTAGCGAGCCTTGAGCTGCTCGCAGATTGAAATCACCGCCTCGAATTTCTTCTGCTGCCTGAAGCCGTCCGCCGCCTTCAGGAGGAGATCCGGGATCTGACCGTTGTTTGGAAACTGCTGCGCGAGATCCTGGATCGCGTTGGTTGCGAGGTCGAGCTTGCCGGCGCGCAGCCAGAGCACCGCGATCTTGTGCGCGGCCTGCTCGGCGAGTTTCGAGTCGGTCTTGCGGCGGAGCAGGTTGAACTTCGCGGCGGCCTCGTCGTATTTTTCGCGGATCGCATACCAGCCGCCGAGCAGGTTCATCACCTCGTCCTCGTAAAGCGCCGCGCCTTCACCGAGAAGGCTCTCGAAGCTCTTCGTGGCACCCTCATAGTCCTTCAGCGACGCCTGGAGCTTGCCGAGGACATAGAAGGCTTCCGTCCGGTTCTTGAAGTCGCCCTTTGCCCCGCCGTCCGTCGCCTTCTTGAAATGGACGATCGCCTGATCGACGTCGCCGCGATTGTCGTAACATCTCGCCAGCCGGTACTCCACCTCGCGCACCTGCGAGTGCGTTGGATTCTGCGCGAGGAACTCCTTGTAGATATCCACCGCCTTTTGAATCGCGCCATCCGTTTCGAGTTGCTGCGCCTCCCGCAACGCCTCCTCCGGCGTTGCAGCGGGCGATACGGCGGCGCACGAAAAAATCACCGCGGCTGCGACCAGCCGGGACATGCATGACGGAACGTGTTTCATTTTTTCTCCTCCATCTTCTGGATTATCCCGACGTAGGGCGAGAGGGGATACCGGTTGACGACTTCGTCGAATCGCTCCTTCGCGTTCGCCGTCCTGCCGAGTTTTTGCAGGCAGATGCCGAGCGAGTAAGTGCCACGGACCGCCGACTCCGGTGAGCGCGTCGCGAAGAGCAGATACTCGAAGGCCTCCCGCGCCTTCTCAAACTGCCCCGCCTTAAGGTGGATCATCCCAAGCTGGTAACTGGCGTCGCCCGCGAGGTAGTCGTCGGGCGATTTCGATGCCGCGATCAGCTTCTCGATCGCGTCGGCGGTCCGCTGCTTCCTGAGGTCGATTCGCGCGAGCACGTAGTAGATCCATGTCACCTTGGCGAGATCGGCGCCGGTCACATTCTGCCGGGTCGCGGGCGTGAGCGACTCATACTTCTGGATCAGCCTGAGCGCGTCCTGCGGGAACTCCCTCTCGAGCGCCTTGTCCATGTCGAATTTCAGGGAAAAAATGATCAACTGATCGATGATTTGCTTCAACCCGCTGTCCTCCTTCTCAAGTGACTCGAACTGGCTGAGCGCCTCCTCGAACTGGCCGGCGCGCAGGAGCGCCTTTGCATATCCTTCCCGCGCCGCGAGCTGTTCCGGGCGCTCCTTCGCGGACGAGAGAACCTTCTTGAACGCGTCCGCCGCCTTCGCGTAGTCGGCCATGTCGAACCAGATCCACGCAACCTCCGCGTCGAGCCGGCGCCGTTCCTGGTCGTCAGTCGCGGATTTCCTCAACTCCTCGATCATGGCGAGTACGTTCCGGTAGTCTTTCAAGCCCTTGTAAATGTCGAGCATCAGCCCCTGCGTCTCATGCCTGCGCGCCGTCTGCGGGTAGCGTGCGAGGAGAAAGCGACAGTTCTCGAGCGCCTGCGGCATCAGGTTGTCCTTACGGTAGGTGGAGGCGATCCGGTAGTAGGCTTTCTCCGCCACGTCGGGTTTCACGTTCTCGGCCCGGAAAGTCAGCCCGAGCGGCTCAAGGACATCGCACAGCAGCGTGAATCCCGGCGTGCCTTTTGCGATTTCACGCGTGATCGAGGCAGCGACCGTCTGGGCACCAGGGTCGAGCTGGATGCTCACGTGGCTGTTCACGCGCAGGAAGTCCGTGAACTGCCCGAGCGTCATTTCCTTCATCGCGCCGCCCACCGGTTCCATGAGCGCAAACTGTGAATCGTAGGCCAGTTGCGCCTTCAGTTCCTCCCGCGGCGGCGTCTTGTCCGACTTGAAAATGACGATTCGCTCCTCGGCGGCACGCGCATAGTAGGTCGCGGCCTCGCGCAGGTTCTTTTCATTCTCAAGCGCCCAGCCGGTCCAGAAGCACGCCTGGTGAAAATTCTCGCTGTTGGTACTGTCGAAGGTCTTGAGGTATTCCTTGAGGACGATCTTCATCTTTCCGTAGTCCTTCTGGTTGTAAAAATTCAGCGCCACGGAAAAAAGCGCGCGCTCCCCGAAACGGCTCTTCGGATCGATCTGCCGCACGCGGTTGAAAGCATCCTTGGCCGCCTCATACCAGTCGGTCGCAACATCCCGTCGGATGAGCTTGAACGTGAGCCCCTGCGGCGCGAGCACCGCGGTGAGGATGTCCGCGACGGATGAAGCGGACGACACGCCCGGGGGCTGCGCGAATTCCGCGGCGAGCTTGGCCTCCTTGTCCACTCCTTCCGCCCAAAGCACGCGCAACTGGCTGACCTCCTCCACTTGCCGGAGCACTCGGAAAAGCATCGCCTGCCGTTTGGACTCCGCGTCCCACGCACCGTATTTCCTGGCGAGCGGCGCGTAACGCGCGGCGCCAAGGCGCACGTCGAAAATTTCGATCACGCGGACCGCTTCCGACGCTGACGGGTCGTCGCCCGCGGCGGGCGGATCGATCGTTGGCTTCCCCCCGGAGATGCCAATGTCAAATGCAAGCCCCTCCTTCGCCGGATCGAGAATCTCCTTGAGCACCGCGGCCACGGTCGTCTCACCGGAAGGAAGCCGCACCGCCTTCTTCGCGAGTCGCGAGGCGAGACTGTCCACCTCAGTCCCTTGGGACCAGACAAACGGGACGCCCGCCGCCTTCGAGACAATCTCGAGGGCCTGCGCGGCGGTCGTGGGTTTCGCGGGCGGCTCAAGCCGGATCGTCTTCTGAAGCGGCGCGTATGCCGTCAACAGGTTCGTGCCGAGGCTGATGGTTTCCTTCGGATGGATATGGATCGCAATCGTCGCTGCGCTCGCGTCCTTCTGCGCATCCGCCGCCGCCCTGCTGTAATAGCTTCCGGCCGTGTCGAGGATGTTGAGCAACTCCGCGGCCGGGATGTCCTTCGCGCGATTCGCGACGCCGACGTATTGCTTGGCGGCTTCGGCGTAGCGGTTCTGGGAACGATACCATTCGGCCAGCTCGATCGCGAGATTCTGGAAGCGCGGGTCGTTCCCGTAGTCGCTCTCCAGCTCCGCAAACCGCCGCTCGGCCTGCTCCTTGTTTTCCTTCTTCGCGGACTTGAACATCGCCTCCACCAGCCCCAGTTCGATGCTCTTCACGAGGTCGAGCGCCTTCGGGTCTGCGTCCGCCTTCGCCTGCTGGAAAAATTCAATCGCCCGATCAATCGCCGGCATCTTGAGGAAGACCGGTTGCGCTCCTTTCTTCGCCGCCGCGGGGTTGAAGCTCGCCAGTTCGCACAGGCCGCGATTGAAGAGCGTCTCGGAGCGGAGCGCCTTCCAGTCCTTCTCCGCAAAGCCGGAACCCGCATAGACTTTTTCATCGAGCAGCCGATCGCATGCCTTCGCTCCCGCCACATAATCGGGTGCCTGCACCAGTTGCCCGGTTTTCTCATCCGCGATGCGCTTTGCGTAAAACCGGATGAGGCTGATGAGCGCCTGCGCGCCCTCGGGAGTGCCCTTCCGCTCATCGGCGCTCTTCTTCCACGCCCCGGTCATGTCGCCGCCGCCGGTGACTCCAAGCGCCGCCGCCGTATCGCGCGCCTGCCTGGCGTCCGAGGAAATCGGATACTTCGTGAGCAGCTCACGGAACGCGTCCACCGCCTTGTCGCGCAATTCCTTCGCCTTCGCGCCCTCCGCGGCCTTCGACTGCCCGAGGTAAATCTCGCCCAGGTTCCGCAGCGCGCGCGGCGCGTGGTCGGCGGACGCGAGCGACTTTGTGTAAGGCGCGATCGCCCGTTCACCGAGGCCCTTTTCAAAATACATGTCGCCCAGCGCCGCCTGCGCCTGCCCGAATCCCTTTGCCTCGGGCGGGATGCGCTTCAGGAATTCCTCCGCCTTCCCGACATCGGCGCCCGGCTTCTTTTTCTCCGCCATTCCGAGCAGCAGAAACATGTCGTCCCTCAGGGCGCCCGGCGGCACGGTCTCGACGAAGCTCGGGATGAGCACCTTTCCCACGCCGTCGAAGTCGCCCCTTTCAAATGCCAGCTTCGCCAGCAGCACCTTCGCCTTCTGCCTCGACTCGAGATCGAACTGCACGTTTTCCAGCCACTTGGCCGCCTCCCCGGGCTGTTTCTTTTCGATGTAGAGCGCACCGAGCTGCAGCGCCGAGGAATCATGCGCCTTCTCCAGCGACGCCGGCACGGGTTCCTTGTCACGCTGCTTCCGCGTGATCGCATTCCGGTAGCTCATCACCATCCGCTTGTAGATGGACTCCGCCTTGTCGGGCTGACCGGACTTTCGGAAATAATCGCACAGAATCTGATCGGCCTGCGCGACCGTCAGCGCGTCGTATTTCCCCGTGTTCGCCTGGATCTGACCGTGGATCTGTTCGAGCTGTGCGCCCGCATCTCCCCCCGCCGCGCCCGCAATTTTCATTTTGTAAAGCAACAGCGTCCCGACCCGGGGATCGGCGGGATGCCGCGTTACAAATGCATCAATCCGCGCTTCCGCGCCCTTGAAGTCCTTCATCCGGAACGCCACGCCCGCAAGACGGAATTCCGCAATGATCCGGTTTGGTCCCTCGGGCAGATTCTGCGCTGCCTTTTCATAAAATGGCCGCGCCAGCGCAAACTGATCGGTGAGGTAATACGACTCCGCCAGCAGCAGGTGCTGGAGCGCCACTTCGGCATCCGGCTTGTTCTTGATCTCGTCCGTCAGCACTTTGATCACGTCACCGTACTGCCGGTCCTTGAAAAGCTCCGAGGCAGTCCGTGCCTGGGAAAAAGTCCCGGCAAGCAACACGCAGCCCACGAGTACCGGAGCGAAACCGGAAAACCGGGAGGGACGGATGCAATTGCTGGAAGATGGCATGATCAAAAAGTCGCCGCGTGGATCGCAGCGGTAACGACAATCTGAACCGAAGGGAATCATTAGAAGTTTCGTGATGCACCCCTCTCGCGCCGGCACATGGCATGCGCGCTGCATGAAATCCGGCGATTCGATCGAGACCCTCACGCGATCCCCGCACCGCCGCCGCCCGTCAGCTCCCCGATCTCCACGGCCAGCCGTGCCGCCTCGGTCGTCAGTCCCACCAGCTCCGCGTCGAGCGCGGCGATTCGCTTTGCCGCCACGGCATCGAGCAAGCCGGGCTGTTTCTCGACCAACTGCGCCAGCTCGTACTCCGCGCTTTCGCGCAGGCGGTTCGTGGATTCGAGCACGCGAACGATCTCCAGTTCCAGACTCTCCCAGAGCCGTTTCAACTGCGCAATCTGCTGGCCGTCGCGGAAGTCGAGGCTGCCCCAGCCTTGCCGGAAAATGAATCCGTCCGGGTCGTTTGCGATCTCGCGCAGCGTGGCGAGGTCGCCGGTGTCCCGCGCATGATTGATGGCGCTGGTCAGCTTCTCATACGTTGCGAGCTTCCCCGGCTCATTGGCGAAACGGTCGGGATGATGCAGCCTCACGAGCTTGCGCCAGAGCGCGCTCATCTCACCGGCCTCGGCGTCGGAAAGCTCGCGCTTGTTCTCCATCGCCGCCGCGGTTTCGTCGTATTCCCGCTCTGTCTGCGCCTTCGCCTGCCGGAACTCCGCGCCCGTCTGCTCCGCCTCCTCCTCGCCGCCGCGAAGCAGCGAATCGAGGAACTTCCTCCGGTAGCTCACGACGAGCCGCAGCGCGTCGCGTTTCCGGTAGTGCTCCGCCAGCCTTTTGAAAAGGGCCGCCTGCACTGCATCCGTCTTCGACTTCTCAATCGTGTAGGCGGTCTCCAATTCCGCCAGCCGCGCCCGCGCCGCAGCCACGAGCGGGGCGAGACGTTGCGCCTCGGGATTCACATACGCCACGATGCCCGCTGCCGCTGTCACCGCTGCCGATGCCGATCCCGGCGCATCGGCACGCTGCGCGTCTGACGCCCTCCACGCGAAGCCGCCCTCCGTCTGCCCGCCTCGCTCCAGATTCCGCAAATACCAGCGGCCCATGCCTGCGCTCCGCGCATTCAAGTGACAAAGTGACAGACTGATAATCAGAAAACGCTTGCCCTCACCCTCGCAATCCGCTGTCCTCACGCACCTTCAATCCGCCGGCCATGCGCAAATCCCGACTCAAAGCCCCTGATCATCATCCCCTCGCCTACTACCACTGCGTCTCCCGCGTCGTGGACCGGCAGTTCGTCCTCGGTCCAGAGGAAAAGGAGGAATTCGTCCGCCTCCTACGCCTCTATGAGGAATTCTGCGAAGTCCGCGTCATTACCTACTGCATCATGAGCAACCACTTCCACGTCCTCGTCGAGGTGCCGCAGCGCCCGCAGCAGACACCCGATGACGCCGCGCTCCTCGCCAAGCTCAAGCGCCTCTACAGCCCGGAAGCCTTCGTCCAGATCCGCTGGCAACTGGAGAACCTCCGCGAACTCGGCGCACATGAAGAGGCGAAAGCGCTGCGCGAATCCTTCTTCAAGCGGATGTGGGACGTGAGCTTCTTCATGAAAGGGCTCAAGCAACGCTTCAGCGGATGGCACAACCGGCGGCAAGGGCGCAAAGGCACGCTCTGGGAGGAACGGTTCAAAAGCGTGCTCGTCGAGAGCGGCCAGGCACTGGTGACCATGGCGACCTACATCGATCTGAATCCCGTGCGCGCTGAGCTGGCCGAGGACCCGAAGGGGTATCGCTGGTGCGGATACGCCGCTGCGGTGGCAGGAAAAAGGTGTGCGCGGGGTGGGCTGCGGACGGCGATGACCACCTGGGCACACGGAGAAATCGGCGAAGGTGCGAGCATGGAGAAATATCGCGAATTGCTCTTCGGCGCGGGCGAACAGCGCAATCCTGGCGCGAATGGCCAGCGCGTGAAACGCGGGATCAGCAAGAAGCGCGTGG
>Ga0208719_1000686_pt1 | contig 10597 bp, 10 predicted proteins | sample LakMenEpi30Jul09_FD_150747 | JGI IMG/M metagenome (GOLD analysis project Ga0208719, IMG submission 150747) | Freshwater microbial communities from Lake Mendota, WI - 30JUL2009 deep hole epilimnion (SPAdes) | ecosystem: Environmental > Aquatic > Freshwater > Lake > Epilimnion/Euphotic zone ... | reverse complement strand
CCCCGCCGAGCGTGCCGCCGCGAATCCCGCCGGCGCGATGGGCGCCATCGCCATCGGCGCGCTGCTGCTCAAGGAACTCAGCGGCGAGGCCGCGATCGATCGTGAGCGCGCAGCGCAGGCGTGCGAGTGCGCGAAGGATCCCGCGAAGGCGCGGCGCAACGTCTTCCTCAGCGCAACCGAGCGGCAGTTCCGCTCGCCGAACCGCTGCTGCTGATACGATTTACACGGTCAAATTGCGAGAATGAGGTGCGGTGCGAAGCGAAAGGAGCAGGACGGCGAGTCTTGGGTAGCGCGGGCGTCCCGCGCTACCCGATGCACGCCGTCCTGCTCATTCAGGCGTCGGCTCGTTTCGGAGAAGCGTGATGACACGGTTCCCGGAAAAAAGATCTCCCGCGCGGTGGATGGGAAAACACGGCCTGCCAAAGCACAGCGCCTACTTTGGCGCTGGCTCCGCAGGCGTCCGCACTTCCGCTCGGAATGCAGGACGCCCCGCGGGCCAGATGCCCGTCATCGTCTCGACCAGCGCGAGATGCCCGCGGAATTGAGGAAGCGTCTGCTCGGCAAGATTGCGGATCGTCGGGTCCTCCGACTTCGCGCCGAGTTCATAGGTCGCGATGGCGAGCCGGTCGGCTTCGCGGAAAGAATCGAGGAGCATCTTTTGCAATTTCACACCCTCGATTTTTCCGAGCTTCTCCGCGAGGCGGTCCGTGGGCGCGTCCAGTTCCTCGGGCACTTTGATTTTCCGCATCTCCGCGACGGTCCTCAGCACTGCGCCCTGCGCGGCGAGCGTCTTCACGAGTTCCTCGCCGAAATTGCGCATGTCCGGATTCGCCGTGCGCGGCACCTGGCTCGCGAGATAGCGGAACGTCTGCCCGAGTTCGATCGCCTTTGAGAGGAACGTCATCTCGATCCCGTTCAGATCGGAATCAATCAGCCCGCCCGCGGGCTTCTTCCTGCCCGATTGCTCGGCGGGAACCGCAGGCACCGCGGGCTTCGTCGCCTTCGGCGCGGCATCCGCGGAGATGGTGAGCACACACAGGATCGCGGCTGCGGCGAGAATGCGTGGCGGGAGGGACATGCGCTTCGTCGGAAAAGTCACCCGAGCAGCTTCGCGAGGAGATCGTTCACGACCTGCGGATTGGCCTTGCCCTGCGAAATTTTTAACACCTGACCCTTGAGAAAATTGATGCTGCCGAGCTTGCCCGCCTTGTATTCGCCGACGGCCTTCGGGTTTGAGTCCATCACCTGTTTGCACAGCGCCTCGATCGCGCCGGTGTCGCTCACCTGCTCCAGCCCGCGCTCCTTCACGATCTGCGCGGCGGGTTTTCCACTCGCGAACATCTCGGCAAAAACCTCCTTGCCCTGCTTCGAGCTGATCTTGCCGTCGTCAATGAGGTTCACGAGTTCATCGAGCGCGTGCGCGCTGACCGGGCAGTTGCTGATCGTCTTCTCCGCCGCGGTGAGCGCGCTGAGCAGATCGTTGATGATCCAGTTCGCGACGTTCTTCGGCTTCTTCGCACCCTTCGCGGCGGTGTCGAAATATTCCGCAAGCGTGCGCTCGCTCGCGAGCACGCTGGCGTCGTAGCCCGTCACGCTGTACTCGGCGACGAAGCGGTCGCGCTTTTCGCCCGGCAGTTCCGGACGCTTCGCGCGCACCTCGGCCATGAAGACCGTCGTATCCACGGGCAGCAGGTCGGGGTCGGGAAAGTAGCGGTAGTCGTGCGAGCTTTCCTTCGTCCGCTGATGGCGCGTCTGGCCCGTCGCGTCGTCCCATCCGCGCGTGCTCTGCACGAGCTTCTCGCCGCGCTCGCACGCGTCGGTTTGGCGCTCAATTTCGTACGCGACCGCGCGGCGCACGGCGGAGATTGAGTTCATGTTTTTGATTTCGATTTTCACGCCGAGTTCCTTCTGCCCCTTGGGTCGCACGGAGACGTTGCAATCGCAGCGGAGCTGGCCCTTTTCCATGTCGGCATCGCTTACGCCGCCGTAGATGAGAATCTGTTGCAGGCTGGTGAGATAGGCGAACGCCTCCTCGGGCGTCTCAATGTCCGGCTCGCTCACGATCTCCATGAGCGGCGTGCCGGCGCGGTTGAAATCAATGCCGCTGTTCGACTCAAAGTGCGTGGATTTCGCCACGTCCTCCTCGAGATGGATGCGCGTGAGCTTCACGACCTTGCCGGGGTTTGCGATGCTCTTCTGCACGTCCTTCGGATACGCGAACTCGTGCAGCGGCACGCCGCCGCCGATGCAGATCGGCAGGTCGAACTGCGTGATCTGGTAGTTCTTCGGCATGTCCGGGTAGAAATAATTCTTCCGGTCGAATTTGCACGTCGGCGCGATGTCGCAGCCGAGCATGAGGCCCGCGAGCGCCGTCATTTTCAACGCCTCGCCATTCATCACCGGCAGTGCGCCTGGGTAGCCGAGGCACACGGGGCAGACCTGCGAATTCGGCTGCGCGCCGTAGCCAACAGGGCAGGCGCAGAACATCTTGCTGCGCGTCTTGAGCTGAACGTGGACCTCGAGTCCAATGGTGGGAATGTAGCGGGGCATGGGTGGAAAAAATTACGGCGCACCGGCGGGCGGAGGCGTCACAAGCGCTTCACGCGGCAGCTCCGAAGTGTCCGCTGACGCCTTGGGCTTCGGCTTCTCCAGCGCGTAGTCGAGCGCCTTTTCAAACTCCATCTTCTCTATCGCCGCCTTGAAATCCGGGTCGCTCGCAAGGGCGAGAACCTTCGCGTGCTTCAGCAGCTTCACAAAGCTGCGGCTTTCGAGCAGCTTCAAGACCTCGGGGTCATCCTTCAACGCGACCAGCTTCGGATGCTGCGCGAGCTTCGCGACACCGGGGTATGAAAGAAAGCGCTCCACCGTCTCCTGCCGCGAGGCCATGATCGTGAGCTTCGCAATAGTCGCGAAGGCGTGCGTTATCGAGGAGTTGTCGTACCGCCGGACAAATTTCCCCGAAAGCCCTTCATCGAGCGCGGAGCCAAGCTTGGCAAAATTCCGCACCAGCGGCCCCGGATCCACCGGCGGCAGCGCATCGTGCTCTCTTGCCTCCCGTTGATGCTCGTCCACGCGCGCCTTTGCAGCCACACCGATTGCTCTCGCGAAAAAGACAGTCGTCCCGATAACTATGAGCGCCCCGAAAGCGACGCCGAGAATCGCCCCGAACATCCCATAACTCAGGCGGACACTGACCTTCGGCTGATCCGCGGTGCGCTTGAACAGCCAGCGCCGCAAGCCGTGGACGCCGAGAAATGTCGCAAGCCCCACCGCCACGCCGGCGATGATTTTTATGATCTGCGGCGGATACTTCAGGAACGCAAAGACGGGCGCGGCACTCGATGCGCCGTAGTAGGCCGCGGCGTACGCGCACCCGATGGCCGCGAGCGTCATGAGCTGCCGCGCGATGCCCTGCTTCCATCCGCTCCAGCCGAGCGCGGCGACGAAAGCCGCCGACACGCCGTAGTACGCGGTCTTGAGAAAATCTGCGCTGACGTCCATCTCGGGTCAGACAGTGCCGCATTGCCCGCGGTGGCGCAATGCGTGATCGCACAGCACGAGCGCGGCCATCGCCTCGACCATCGGCACGGCGCGCGGAAGCACGCACGGGTCGTGGCGTCCGCGCGCTTTCAGCACGGCGTCCTCGCCGGCGGCGGTCACGGTGTCCTGCGGTTTGAAAATGGTCGCAGTCGGCTTGAACGCGGTGCGGAAAAAAATCGTCTCGCCATTGCTGATGCCGCCCTGGATTCCACCGCTGCGGTTCGTGCGCGTGCGCACGCTGCCGCCGCGCATCTCGAAAGCATCGTTGTGCTCGCTGCCCTTCTGCAAAGTGCCCGCAAAGCCGCTGCCGATCTCGAAGCCTTTCGTCGCCGGAAGCGAGAGCATCGCCTTCGCGAGTTCTGCTTCGAGTTTGTCAAACACCGGCTCGCCCCATCCCGGCGGCACACCGCGGATCGCGCATTCGATCACGCCACCGACACTGTCGCCTTCGCTGCGCACCTGCTTGATGAATTCGATCATCTTCACCGCCATCGCAGGATCGGGACACCGCACGATGTTCGCCTCCACGTCTGCGAGCTTCACGGTCTCAGGATCCACATCGGCCACGAGCGAATGCACCGACTTCACATACGCGACGATCTCCAGCGCGGGCGCAAACTGCGCGAGCACCTTCTTCGCGACGGCCGCCGCAGCCACGCGCCCGATCGTCTCGCGCGCCGACGCGCGTCCCCCACCCTGCCAGTTCCGGATGCCGAACTTCGCCTGATACGTGTAGTCCGCATGCGACGGTCGGAACGTCGTCTCCATCTCCGTGTAGGATTCAGGCCGCGCGTCCTTGTTAAAAACGACGACCGCGATCGGAGTGCCAATGGTCTTCCCCTCGAAGACGCCGCTCAAAATCTTGCACTGATCCTCCTCCGCACGCGGCGTGACGATTTCACTCTGCCCCGGCCTGCGGCGATCCAGATCGCGCTGGATTTCCTCCTCGGAAATTTCGATCCGCGGCGGGCAGCCATCCACCGTCACGCCGACCGCGCCACCGTGCGATTCGCCGAAGGTGGAGATGCGGAAACTGTGACCGTACTGGCTGGACATGGGACGCTGAGAGATGGATTGCGGGCCGGAACTTGGCAAGCGGAACCAAAGCCGCACACTGCGCCGGGACACCTTTCCAGCTCACTCCCGTCTTTCCGCCGATCCCGTGCAAAAATCGAATTTGCGACACGCAAAAAATGCGGAATTTCGCGCGGCGACCGTCCTCCGAAATCCACCCGAGCCGCCGATGCTCACGCGCGAGCGATTTTGCCCGCCCTCAGCAGGGCCATGATCATGCTCGCCGGATAAAAATCCAGAGCCGGTCAAAATTGAGCGCCGCGGTTTTTGGGTTCGGTCGGCGCGGATACCCGGCCGCTTCGCACCCTGAGTCTGCCGACCACCTCATCTTCGATTTGAATCGTTCCTGATGATGATCCCGAAGGTCAGCATGAGCGCGAACATGACCACGCAGATGAAGAACGCGATTTTTGCCACCGCAACCGTCGCGTGAGGGATGTCCGCGAACCCCATCACACCGGCAATCAGCGCGATGAACGCAAAGACGAAAGCGCATCCGAACATGCCCCTTTTTAACGACCGAATCGCGTGATTCCATTCGATGCCCGTTCTTCGCTGTGGTGGATGTGCGTTCATGTTCACCTCCAAGGCTCGGTTTCAGCATACCCGATCAGCACGTAAACGAAAGGAGGTTCGCTGTTCTGCCGTTTGTAAATCTCCCTCACGCCGTCGGCAACAGTCAGGTCGCATAAATCTGGCGCAACCGAGCCTTCCACAATCGCTCCGTCCTGGCTGCCCCCGATGAACTGGATTGGAAATGTTTCGGTCATTGCGTGTTCACCCGCAGGCAAGCTGGGTGGAGAGCTTCCCGGTGACCGGGTCCACATCCATGCTCGCACAAAGCTCATCGGCCTCCACAAACCGCAGAGTGAAATGCACGACTCCTTCGATTGAAACATCGCTGCTCAATTTCATGCCGAAGCGCTCAAGCTTCTTCTTTTCGAGCGTGTTCAAAAGCGTACGGAACTGACCCGGACTGAGGTCGCCGCACGAAAGCCATTTGGCCATCTCCTCCAGCTCGCCGGAGAGTTCCTTGCAGATTTCGTCATGCTTCGTCGTCACCTTCATACCGACGAATCGCGCCTGGTGCCCTGGTTGGCTTCATAAAGTGATCCTCCATGCCATCACGAACCGCACGACCGGGAGCCGCGCGAGATGCGATTCGGAGACATGCTGCTCATTGTCGCCATTCTCATCCTGCTCTTATGGGGCGGTGGATTTGCTTTTCAGATCGCCGGTGCGTTCATCCACGTCCTGCTCGTCGTCGCTCTGGTGGTGTTCATTCTTCACTTTGCCCGTCGCTGAAAGGCCCAGCGCCAGAGTTCCCTGCCTTTTGAATGCTTCCGCGAGCGTCTGGACCTCCCGGAGAACCTTCAGGACGACGTCAGAAATGCCTGCGAAGGAACGATGATTTTCACCTGAATCGCGAATGAACAGTTCCCGTTTCAAAAACCCTTCTGCCGCGGGCTCGAAAAAACTTCCGCCCCACGTCCCCCATACTTTTTTGCGAACGACGAATTGCCGCCGTGGATGCTGGTGGGGTTTGCTCCGGCAGGTGCTTTTCGACATGCGGGCAGATTCCAACAGTTGCAATTTTTTTGACCTCAAATGGATTGCTTCGCGATCGGACGGGAATTCATGAGCGACAATGAAACCCCACCATCACCGCGCTGGAACCCTGTTTCCATGCCGGTTTCCGGGCGAAACCGGCAGTGGGTCGGGCGAGACTCGAACTCGCAACCAACGCCTTAAAAGGGCGCTGCTCTACCATTGAGCTACCGACCCGGTTTGCCGAAAGGAGCGGTGCAACTAAGGCACAGTGCCGCGTGACGCAAGCGGGAAACGAAGCAAGCCGCCGGCTCCTTCACAATGACACTGGCGGCAAAAGCCGCTAGCGTCCGCGATCCTGATGGCATTCCCGAAAATTTCAAAATCCGCGCGCTGGAAAATCTTGATCGTCGTGCTGCTTGCCGCGGTCGTGTCCGGCGTCGTGTGGAAATGGCCAGAGATTGAGACGTGGCTTTTTCCTCCGCCGCCGGTGATCACGACGCCTCAGCTTGCGTGCGCGGAGGTGCAGGGACGCTCGATCTATTTCAACAGCATCGCGCTGCCGGGACTGGAAAAATTCCGACCTGATCTGCTGACGCCCGAGGATCGCGATCCCGCGAGTTCGCGGCGTCGCGCGTTCGTGCAGGCGCCGCAGAATCCGAAGCTCTTCCGTCAACTGGATCGCCAGTTCCGCTTCGACACGCTGGTGCTCGTGGGCGACCCGAGCAATTACCAGCGGCTCCTCGATCATCTCCTCGATCCGGCACCGGAGAAGCGCGACTTCCGCCTCGTGTATCTTGATCACTGGGCGTGCATTTTCAAACGCGATGCGGCGCGCGCGTGGGAGCCCGCCGACGCCGGCCCAGTGCGCCAACGCCTCGGAAAAATCCGTGCGCGGGATCAGGCGACGTTCCTCGCGATGGCGGCGGGAAAGATGCTCGCCATCCGGATGCCGGATGCGGCGAAGCGCTGGCTCGACGAGGCGCAGGCGCTCGACAGCCGCTCGCTCGACGTGCTCGGCGGGCTTGCGGGATACAAGATCTCCATCGGCCGGTGGATCGAGGCGGAGGCACTGGCGGACAAGGCGCTGAAAAAAAATCCCGAGTTCGTCCCCGCGCTTGCGGCGAAGATCACGGCGATGCGCGCGACGAAGCATCACAAGGACGCGTTCATTTTTTCCAAGCGCCTGAACGAGCTGCTGCCCGAGGAGCCCATGCGGCTCTGGCAGCACGCGCAGCTCGCGCACGAGGCGCGCGAGAATGTCGCCGAGATTGCGGCGCTCACGCGGCTCGTCGCACTCGCACGCGAGGACGGGCGGCCCGCGGCGGAATATGAGTTCCGCCTCGGCGAGGCGCACGCGTTCGAGGCGATCAACAACGCCGAACATGCGCGCGAGGCTCTCGAACACCTCCGCCGCGCAGTGGCCGATCCGCTGCTCTCCGCGGAGCAGCGGAAATTTGCCGAGGAAAGAATCACAATCATCCGTGAGCGCACCAAGCTGAAGTGATGCCGCCGGCGGCTCAGATCGGATGAAACCACGAATGGACACGAGTACGGACGAATGGGATCTTGAGAGGACGAGTTACGCGGAGCTGCAGCGCATGTACTCCATTCGTGTCTTTTCGTGTCCATTCGTGGTTTTAATCCAAATGTGACCCGCCGTCCGCGCGGTTTGCAAAACCCGCGCGACGATCCGAGTCTCCTGCACTTTTTCCCGCCGTGATTTTTTCCAGACCCGCCATCGCCGCCCTGTGTGCCATGCTCGCGACCGCCGCCCCGCTGCACGCCGATGAGCTGATCTCGATTCATGGCGCGATGGTCGCCGCGGAGCCGGTGAACGCAGCCGCGGCGCAGATCAAAAAAGAGACGGGGCTGGATTTTCGCATCGTGAGCGACGGCGGCAGCGGCGGCGCGGTCGCCAGCATCGGCGAGGATGTCGCGGAGGTCGCGCTCCTCAGCAGAAAGATGACGCCACAGGAGCACGCCGCCTGGCCAGACAAGGCGTTTCACGAGGTGCAGTTTGGCAAGCAGGCGCTGCTCATCGTCGTCCCCTCCCAGGTGTGGGACGGCGGCGTCCGCGCACTCACGAAGGATCAGCTCCGCGGCATTTACGAGGGCCGCGTGAAGAACTGGAAGGCGCTCGGCGGAGAGGATCGCAAGATCACATTTTACAACCGCGACGTGCGGACCAGCGCGTGGGAGCTGCTGATGTTTTTCCTCTACGACGACATCCGCAAGGCGCCGCCGAGCGAGGCCGAGGTGCTTGTCGAGCCGAGCGATGTGACGACTGCGGTGGAATTCAACGGAGGCTCGATCTGCGTGCTCGAATACGCCGCGCCGAAGCCCGCCGCGGTCCACGCGCTCGGCATCCGGCTTGCCGACGGCTCCGTCGCGGAGCCGACCGCGAAGGAGATCGCCGCGGGCCGCTACGAGCTCTCGCGCCCGCTCGTCATCGCCACTCCGCGCAAGCCTGCGGGAAAGGTGCGGCGCTTCGTTGATTTCATGCTCGGACCGGCCGGGCAGGCGTTCCTGAACAAAACCGGGCATCTCTCGAACGCAGATCTCGACGCGAAGTGAGCGCCCGCAAATTCCTTTTGCACACCCAGACTGGGCGACTAGCCTCCGCGCGCCATGCACCAATCCGCGAGCCAAAAGGCCGCACAATCATCGTCCCCGCTCACCCCTTGTGATTCATTTCCACCGCGCCACCTCGGCTCCGGCGACGACGCCATCTCGGAGATGCTCACGGCCCTCGGCTTGCGGGACATCGAGGAACTGATCGATCGCACCGTCCCCGCGGCGATCCGGAATCACGAGCCGCTGAACCTTCCGTGGGCGCTCGGCGAGAGCGCGGCGATCGAGGAATTGCGCGCCATCGCTTCCAAGAACCGCATTTTCAAAAGCTACCTCGGGCAGGGCTACTACGACTGCATCGTGCCGCCGGTGATCCAGCGAAACATCCTCGAGAATCCCGGCTGGTACACGGCCTACACGCCGTATCAGGCGGAGATTTCGCAGGGCCGTCTCGAGGCGCTGCTGAATTTCCAGACGATGATCGCCGACCTCACCGGGCTGCCCGTCTCGAACGGCTCGCTGCTCGACGAGGCGACCGCCGCCGCCGAGGCGATGCACATGGCGCTGGCGTTAAACAAGGACGACGCCGCGAAGTCCGTATTCATCTCGCAGCGCTGTCATCCGCAGACGATCGCCGTCGTGCAGACGCGCGCGGAACCGCTCGGCGTGCGGGTGAATGTCGGCGACGAACGCACGTTCATCCCGAGCGGTCACTACTGCGCGGTGATCGTGCAGTATCCCGACACGCTCGGCGGCATCCACGACTACTCCGCGCTTTTTGAAAAGGCGCACGCCGCCGGCATGCTGTGCGTCTGCGCCGCGGATCCGCTTGCACTCGTGCTGCTGCGCGCGCCCGCGGAATTCGGCGCGGACATCGTGGTCGGCAGCACGCAGCGGTTTGGCGTACCGATGGGATTCGGAGGACCGCACGCGGGCTACCTCGCGACGAAGGATGAATTCAAGCGCGTGATGCCGGGCCGCCTCGTCGGCGTGTCGAAGGACTCGCATGGCAACCCCGCATTCCGCCTCTCGCTCCAGACGCGCGAGCAGCACATCCGCCGCGACAAGGCGACCTCGAACATCTGCACCGCGCAGGTGCTCCTCGCGGTGATGGCTTCGATGTACGCCGTCTATCACGGCCCCGGCGGGCTGAGGAAAATCGCATCGCGTGTGCATCTCGCCGCGCGCACCTTCGCCGCGGGGATCGCGAAGCTCGGACGCAAATTTTCCGTCGCCGCGGAACCGTTCTTCGACACCGTCCACGTCACCGTTCCCGAGGCGGATCACGCGGCGATCCTCGCGACCGCGCGCGCGATGAAGATCAATCTCCGCGCAGCCGGCACGACCGCCTTCTGCGTCGCGCTCGACGAGACGACCACCGCCGCAGACATCGAGAACCTTGTGAGCGTCTTCAATCTCGCTCGCGCACACGAGACGGAGATCGAGGTGCTCGCGCTGGAAGCCGCGGAAAACATCCCCGCCGCACACCGCCGCACTGGCGCGCTGCTCGCGCATCCCGTCTTCAATTCGCACCACACCGAGCACGAGATGCTGCGCTACATGCGCCGCCTCGAGTCGCGCGACCTCGCGCTCACGCACTCGATGATTTCGCTCGGCTCCTGCACGATGAAGCTGAACGCGACGAGCGAGATGTTCCCCGTGACGTGGCCCGAGTTCGGCAAGCTGCACCCGTACGCACCCGCCGAGCAGACCGCGGGCTATCGCGAGATGTGCGCGCAGCTCTCCGTGTGGCTCGCAGAAATCACCGGCCTGCCAGGCGTCTCGCTCGAGCCGAACGCCGGCTCGCAGGGCGAATATGCGGGCCTCCTTTGCATCCGCAAATTCCACGAGTCGCGCCGCG